>JACKZZ010016298.1_pt1 | contig 66010 bp, 90 predicted proteins | sample 8027871 | NCBI WGS metagenome assembly JACKZZ01 (sample SAMN15724774, study PRJNA655200) | protist metagenome | isolation source: fluorescence activated cell sorting (FACS) single amplified genomes of... | place: USA: West Boothbay Harbor, Gulf of Maine | collected 2000-07-19
TAGGAACTTACCTAGTTTGATTGGAGAGTTTAGATTGTCTAGAACTTGGACAATGGAAGAAGACATTATGACTGGTAAGATTACTAACAAAGAATTAGAGAAGGTGACTTTAAAATGGACAAGATAGATAGAGTTCAAGAAAACAGTTTACTTCCTTTTGAGCAACAGAAAAAGGATGCTCTTGATGATACAAAGACTTCAAGGCCAGACAAGGTTGATGATGTCGGTATCAGTAGAGAGTGGTGGATGGTCGACTTCAGAGGTGCTTGGTTAACTGAGTATCCTAAAACAGAAGAGACTATGCCCGAAGAGCTCTGGAAGACTTGGTACAAAAACTTTTCAGTTTTTACAAGACAAGATATTGATTATGCTTTTAATGAAATCAGAAAGGTCCCAAGAGATTATGGTGGACCTAACTTATCTCACTTGTATGACAGATTAATGCAGACTGGTCAAAAAAGAATTCGCATGGACGATGTTGGTAAAGGTACTGTCAAGTGCAAAGACAATACAGTAGGAGAATGTGTTTTCGGAGCTCCTTTTTGGCAACTTAACAAATATGGAAAGCATGACTTTCTATTGATGTGTGTAATGAAGTGTGACAATGCACAAAAGTCGTATCCTCAAGCACATGATATGAAAGATAAACCAGATGCAAAAACTAAAGGTGAGTGGTTCAAGATTGTTGCTCAGTATCTAGGAAATGATGACGTTACTATCATTGAGGGAACTAGTAAAACTGGTAAGGATAGAAAGTTTGAAACTTATCAGTATGGAGAGTTGTTTCCAGACGGAAACATTAAAGAAGTTCTTGCAAGTTATGGGTTAGATGAAAATCTAACTTTTAGTAATCAATGTATAGCTATCAGTGAGATACCAAAGACTAAAAGTATTGGGAGTGGCGTTCTTTAAAAGAGGGATTTTAAGAATGTTATAATGGGTATGTCGGCTTCCCGTGAAGTGGAAACACTTCGAGCTGACTGCCCTCCCATCAACAGCTTTGCCTCACGGCGGAGCTGTATTTTTTTTGTAAATAAACTTGACATGAATATACGCTTACCATATGATTATAAGTAAGAGAATGAAAACAATTAAATAAAGCTAATCGGTAGTCTTAATAAATGCCATAAAACGGAAAGCTAAAATACTTCGGGTGGGTAGCCCAAAAAGGTTTAGTAAGTACTAATTAAAAATCCTTAAATAAGGTTGGAAATACTTAGATTATTGTTGAAACATAAGAAACCTTTCGATGTGTCATCGGGGTGGAATTGTAGGGTGATACAATCACTGACTTTGCTAGACAATAAACATAGCCAACTAAACGCTAATACGAGGGGGGCGACTACTTAAAATTGAAGTTTGCATAGGGAGCAATCGATAAAAAAGGCTTAGGCCTCGACCCTTATAAGTCAAGTAAATGGAAGTAATTGTTAAATATTAAATGCCGCCTAGCGAAAGTTGGGCGGTGTTTGATTTTAATCTCTAAATAAAGGAAAAAAATGGAAAATAAATTACATACAGAATGTGCAAAATGTTCGGAAAAATTAGAACCAAACAATCAAGGTGCTTTAGATATTACCTATGATGGTGGTTATGGTGACTTTGTTGATAATTATGACGGGGAACTACTTTTCTTACGTCTTTGCCATAAACATGCACATCAATTCGCTTATTGGGTAAATAACGAATCAGCAATAACAAAATGGCATGGCCACGCTCACAATGGTTCAGAAAAAGGTTTTTGGTATGGACACATTGGTTGGGACCAATACACATGGCTATCACACCTAAATATGTTTTTAATGCATCTCGTGCAAGACGGGTTTAGATTCGCACGTCTAAATTTTGTTAGAAACATAAAAGATAGAATAAATTGGTGTCGTGAAGACATTAATGACTCTTCAACTAAAATTTTATGGGGTTCTTTCTTTATAAAGTTGTTTTTTTTGAAAACACGATATAAAGGTTTCTTTTATAGTTTATATTTAAAAATAGTAAGGGCTCGTCATCAACGTGTTAAAAAAATCTATAGGAAGCATTATTCTTTACATAGTGAACTTTTTGATGGTGTAAAAAATAGCAGTATCCCTCAAGATACACTTGATTTAATCAAGCGAATGGGCCTAGCTTTAAAAGAAATGGAAGAAGAGTAATAAACCTCTTCTTTTTCTTGTTAAACTTATATAGATGCCAAAAGATATATTAGAACCAGTTGGTGAGGCAAAGAAGCAGGTATTCGACGTAAAGTTTCCTCCTTTGCATGATGCACAGAAACAAGTACATGAGAGCACCGCTAGGTGGAAAATTCTTTGTGCTGGGAGAAGGTTCGGTAAATCCAGATTAGGTGTGCAAATGTGCATGGAAGTGGCTCTAAGCGGTGGTAGAGCGTGGTGGGTCGCACCTACGTTCGCAATTTCAAGAGTTGGTTGGAGAGATATTCAAGCAGCCGCAGCGTCAATGCCAAAAGAAATGGGTATAAACATCAAAGTTGGTGACATGCAAGTAGATTTTGCTGGTGGTGGGTCTATCGGTGTTCGTTCTGCTGACAATCCACAAAGACTTCGTGGAGAGGGTCTTGACTTTCTTGTTATGGATGAGGCCGCTTTCGTTAAAGAAGAAACTTGGACTGAGGTTCTTAGACCTACTCTTACTGAAAGACAAGGTTCTGCACTGTTTATTTCTACTCCAAAAGGCATGGATAACTGGTTTTATAGGCTTTTTGAGAAAGCTAAACAAGGTGACGACTGGGAAAGGTTTCAATTCCCTTCAACTTCAAACCCTCTTGTTAAAGAATCAGAAGTTTTATCAGCTAAAGAAGAAATAGGTTCTTTAGTATTTGCACAAGAATACATGGCACAATTCATATCTGAAGGTTCTCAGATGTTCAAACAGGAATGGTTTCGTTATTACAGAGAAGGAGTTGGACAAGTACACGTTGACGGTGAAACTTACGATTTAAATGATTTAGTAAAGTTTGGTACTGTTGACCTAGCAACTTCTACAAAAGAATCTGCTGACTATACAGTTATAGGAAGTTTTGGATTACATCAACCAAGTAAAAAACTTTTTGTTTTAGATATGCATATTGAAAGAATGGAAGCTCCAGACATAATTCCACAAATTAAACGTCAACTTATAAAACATAACTTGGAATGGGTAGGAATAGAGCGTGCAGGGTTTCAGTTAGCCTTAGTTCAGTTTGCAAGAAGAGAAGGTTTACCAGTATTGGAATTAAAGGCTGATAGGGACAAGCGCCAAAGAGCACTTCCTTTATCTGCTAAGATGGAAGCAGGATTAGTTTATCTTCCTAAGAATGAAGAGTACTCTTGGGTTGCTGACGTCGAACGTGAATTACTTACGTTCCCAGTTGGTGCTCATGACGATATAGTCGACTGTTTATCCTATGCAGTAGTACAAGAACGACAACAAAGGAAATGGGAAGCTTATTAATGGCTGAAGAGAAGAAAAGTTTTTACAGAAGGACGGTTGACTACTTACAGGCACCTCCTCAAAGAAATGTTAAAGGTTGGAATTATAATCAGAGCACAAATTCCGCTCTGGATTCTGCTGTATTCGGTTATAACACTACCTCTGGTTCTATTCCTAATAAATTATTAGAAGATATAGGAGAAGGTACTGGTAACTCAGCTGTTGTTGCTTGCCTCAATGTTTTAGCAACCTCATACGCTGAACCTCAATTAAAAGTTTTTAAAAAAGAATCTGATGGACCAAATGAGGTAATGTCTCATCCAGTAGAACAATTATTAGCAAGGCCTAATCCTTTTACTTCTGGTTCTTTACTTTCTCACTACATCGTTACAGCAATAAACGCTAGCGGTGATGCTTATCTTTTAAAAGTCAGAAACTCATCTGGAAGAGTGATACAACTAATCCCAATGATGCCAGACAGAGTTACACCAAGAGGTAATGAAGATACTTTAATTACTCATTATGAATACTACGGAACATCTAAGACAATGGGTGAGTTTGTAGTTCTCAAAAAAGATGACATAGTTCACATAAGACAAGGAATAGACCCAAATAATCACAGAAGAGGATTTGCCCCACTCAAATCAGTTCTTCGTGAATTAATTGGTGACGAAGCAGCAGGACAATATGCAACAGCTTTACTGCACAATATGGCAGTACCTGGCGTTATATTAAGTCCTAAAGACGACACAGGAGGCGGTCCTTCTAGAGAAGAAGCTGAAGGTATCGCTAAAATGTACAAATCTAAATTCGGTGGTGCAAATAGAGGTGCTCCAATGGTTCTTACAGGAGCTATGGATGTTAAGACTGTTTCTTTTTCACCAGACCAAATGGATTTGAAAGAATTACGAAGACTTCCAGAAGAGCGAGTATCTGCTGTTCTAGGTGTCCCAGCAATTCTAGCTGGTTTAGGTGCAGGTCTTGATGCTGCAACTTATAATAATACAAAAGAATTAAGAGAATTTTTCACAGAGCAAAAACTTATTCCTTTATGGAAAACTGTTGCTAATGAATTAACACATCAGTTGTTACTATCAGATTTTACTAGTGATGCTTCAAACTATTGTGCTTATGACTTAAATGAAGTTAGAGCACTTGCAGCTGATAAGAATGACACTTTCAAGAGAGTAAACATGGGTGTTGCTGGTGGTTGGGTGACAATTGCAGAAGCAAGAAAATCAGCACATTTAGAAACAGATGAAACTCATGATGTTTATTTAAGACCACTAAACATGGTTGCAGTACCAATAGAGCAAGGAAATCAACCATATCAGATTCAAGAACAGCAAACACAAGATGCTGACAAGAGTATTTCCACAAAAGATGTCCTATCTACAGGAGATTTTGGCGTTGAGTCAGAAAGACAAAGCGTAGTCTCTATGACTGAAGAACCAAGACATGAAGAAAAGTATGTCGCAGAAATGCCTAACGGAGCTTGGTGTGTTTTAAGTCACGAAGATAATAAACCAATCAAATGTTTTAAAACCGAAGCTGAAGCAGAAGCTTACTTACAAGACATGAAAAAAGAATTAAAAGCTGCTAGTATTTCAGCAAAGGTTAAGAAAACTTTACAGAAAAAGGTAAAAGACCATAATGCAAAGAATCCAAAATATAGAGCAAGTTATGGAATGTTGGCAGCTGTCTTCAGAAGAGGTGTTGGTGCCTATAGAACTAACCCAGCTTCAGTGCGAGGTAATGTCACTGGTGCAACACAATGGGGAATAGCTAGAGTTAACGCCTTCCTTAAAGGATTAAAAGGTAAATTCCCAAGAACAGCTTTTGACCAAGACTTACTTCCTAGTGGTCACCCTCTAAGTTCTAAAAAATCAGCTAAAGCAGCTTCAGTTAAAATTGGAGATGCGGTTAGCTGGTCAATCAATAAAGACCCAGACCCACCATCAACAGTTCATGGAATTGTATCTTCTGTTAAAAAAGAAGAAGCAACAATGATGGTTTGGGCAATTATGGAAGATGGTTCTCATCAAAAGACTGATAGAAGTGTTACTCAGCCAATATCAAAATTAAAAAAGATTAAAGATTGGCGTAAAGAAGAAAAAGCGAAAGATGACGTGACCAACTTTCCATCTTCTGGTGACAATCAAAAAATCAGCCTTACAAACTCAAAGTTTAAACAATTCCCAGATTACAAATACGCAAAAGACTTAAAAGAAAATTATCCTACCATTTGGAGAAGAGCAGGTAACGGAGGTAATCCACCTACTTCATTCACTGGTAATGATGCTTTTAGGAATTGGACCAAGTATAAAAGCGGAGACAGAAGTGGCTCTGTTTTGTCTTGGGTCAAGAGAAGAGAACGTTTCATGAACAGACATCAAAATAATAATCGTCTTAATGGCGCTATTGCTGTCTTGAAATGGGGCGGAGTCACAAACGGTGGCGTGTCTCAAATGAAGAAGCTTATTAACGAACAAAAAAAGAAAGTTGATGCTCGTAAGAAAAAAGCTGAAATTTTGTTAGCTGAAAAAACAGGCAAAAAATAAGTGTTAAAATATAATTTAGAGAAAGAAATTTAGGGGATAAAATTGAATAAAGAATCAAAGAATTTTGAATTTAAAGCTATCGATGACGAGAAAGGTTCAGTCGAAGCTGTATTCTCAGTATTCAACAATATGGATACTGATGGAGATGTTATGGTGCCAGGCTCAATAAAGTCTGGTTTCAAGGACAATCAAGTGCCTATGGTCTTCGCTCACAAGTGGGACCAGCCAATTGGAAAAGGAGTCATCTCTCAAGATGAAAACAAAGCAGTATTTAAAGGTAGCTTTTTTATGGATACCGAGGCTGGTAAGGAGGCCTATGCACTGGCTAAAGGAATGGGAGACTTACAAGAATGGTCTTTTGGTTTCAGAATTGATGATTCAGAAGTTAAAGAATTTAAAACAGAAGAAATGGAAGAAGCAGTAGAAGCACGATATATTAAAGGCGCAACAGTGTACGAAGTATCCCCAGTACTTGTTGGAGCTAATCGTGAAACCTATACTCTCGCTATTAAATCTGGTGAAGAAGCAGTTTATGAGAATACTGAAAAAGCTCTTCCTAAAGATGTTTTTGAGACAGAGGAAGAAGCTATGAAAAGAGCAGAAGAAATGGGATGTGACGGAACACACTCAATGGAAATGGATGGTAAAACATACTATATGCCATGCTCTTCTCATGAATCATATCTTGCGTCTTTACAAAAATCTCAAGAGGAACAAGAAGAAGTTAAGTACGGAAAATGTTCTTATGAGACAGATGGCAAATGTGCCAAAGACGAAAAAGAAAAAAGTTTAGACTCAGTTGATGTTAAATCAGCTGATGAGGTTTCTGAAGCTGATGCTGGCATGACAGGCGTTAGATTTTCAGACGAGGTTAAAGATGTGCTTGCTGCATTAGAAAGCCTCATTGTAAGAGCAACTAGCATAAGCGAATTGCGAAAGGGAGAGGGCAGAAAGTTGTCAGATAACGCAACTTCCGCACTACGAGCTGTTCAAGAAGACTTGAACGACGCTTGGGCTGAACTAGACCAACTCATTGAGGACGTCTCTGATGTTCCAGCCGATACTGATGAAGAAGAAAAAATAGAAGACCCAGCACCAGAGGCTGAAGCTACTGAAACTGAGGAGATTGTTTCAGAAGTTGAAGAATCATCTACTGAGGAAGAAGTAGAAGAAGTCGCTGTTGAAGAGGTTCAAGTTGATTCTGAAGCAGAAGAAGTACAAGCCGAGGAAGAGGATTCTGAAGAAATAGCTGAAGCTGAGGCTGAAGTTATTGAAGACGTAGATGCGATAGAAGAAGATGATTCTGAACTATTTGCAGAAATTCAGCAAACACTTGCTGAAGCTGCAGTCGCGGAACTCGACGAATAGTATAAGCAAAAAATTAAGGAGACTATTTTCATGAGCGATATTAAAGAGCTTAGAGAAAAAGTCGCTGCTAAAAGAGCTGAATTAAAAGAGCTTTTCGACGCTAAAGAAGGCGGCAAGTACACATCCGAGCAAAAAGGAGAAATCCAAACTCGTAATGATGAACTTGCAGGACTTGTAGAAGAAGTAAATCTTCTTTCCGCAAAATCCAACAACGAAAAAGCTTTGAACGAAGATTCAGAGCCAGTTAGCGGTGGCTACGATGCACCACAAGAAGGTGTTAGCTCCATTGGTGAGACATTTGTTAAATCAGATGCATATAAAAACTACATCGAAAAAGGTGTAGGCGGAATCGACTCAACAGTCGCTTTCAACCCAATGAAGTATAAAACACTACTTGGTGCTGGTACAACCAACAACTATCCACCAGAGGTCTTAAGACAACCTGGTGTATTAGAAACTTCCTTAAGGGACCCGAATGCTGTTATTGGACTTTTCGACCAAATCGAAACAAACCAAAATGCATTCCAGTACCTAGAGGAAACCACATTCACTAACGCTGCTGCTGAGGCAGCTGAAGAAGGAGCTGCTGCTGAAGCTGCTCTTGATTTCACAGAGCAAACTGCTGCAATCCGTAAGATTGCTGTTTTCTTGCCAGTGACAGAAGAACTTCTTGCTGACGTTAGTGGTATCCAAGGATACGTAAACTCAAGACTATCAACAATGATGAGATTGAGATTAGATGGACAGTTACTATCTGGTGATGGTACTGCTCCAAACTTAGAAGGTATCTTAGATGCTGGTAAAACAGGCGTCAACACTGTTGACTACTCCACATACGCAGGAGACTTAAACAGAATGGGCGCAATCTATGAAGCAATAACTGATATCAGAACTAATGCTTTCGTAGAACCAGATGCAATTGTTATGCATCCTAACGACTGGTTACAAGTTGTAACATCAGTTTCAGACATTACAACAAGTGGTTCAAAGAACCCATTGTTCGTCGCTGCTGGTGGATTCAACGGTGCTGCACAAGCAACACTTTGGGGATTAAAAGTTGTTCCGACAACTGCAATCACTGAAGGAACCGTATTAGTCGGTAGATTTGGTGGCGGAGAAGCTGCTCACATCGTTATGAAACAAGGTATTGATATCGCTGTTTCTGACAGTCATTCTGACTTCTTTTCCAAAGGAAAAGTTGCAATCAGAGCGACAATGAGAGCTGGTTTCCCAGTTTATAAACAAGCTGCGTTTACCAAAATCACAAGCTTCTAAGTTAGAAGTTATTTTCGTAGTGGGGGATGAAAGTCCCCCATTACACAATCAAAAAGGAATTTAAATGGAATTTATTAAAGTAGAAAAAGACATCTGGAAATTACAAGATGGTTCAATCTTTGAAGGTTCAGCTAATGAGCTTCCAAAGTCTAATGCTTCTAAAATTGCTAAAGCTGGCATGGAGTATAAAAAAGAATATCTTGAAGGCCAAGGCTGGGGTGCTAAGAAAAAAGAAGCAGCACCTAAAAAAGCTGCAGCTAAAAAAGCTCCAGAGACCAAAGCTGTAAAACCAGAAGACGTAGAAGACAAGTAGGTCTTTAAATGGCTCTAAGCACAGTTTCTGACGTAGAAAAGGTTCTTGGCGTCGACTTGTCTTCAAGTGATGAGACAAATGTAACCAATGTTTTCATACCAGCCGCAGACGCTGCAATTGAAAACTTTGTAGGTTATTCATTAAACTATGAAGCATCTCTCTCAGAAACAATAGACGGTAACGCTGACGACTCAATATATCTTAAAAGAGTCCCAATAGTTTCAATAACTTCTATTGTTGAAGATGGGGTTACATTAACAGAGGGCAATGATGAAGATTATGTTGTTTATAAAAAATTAGGTCTTGTAAAAAGAACAGGTCTTCAATACTGGAGTTCTCAAAGACTTCAAAACATTGCAGTAACATACAATGCTGGTTATTCTGATTCAGAAGCAACAGCAGAAGATATACCAAAAGACTTAAAATTTGTATCTGCAAGAGTAGCTGGAAGACTATTTCTAGCATCTGCATCACTTTCAACTCAACAATCAACTGGTGAAGTATCCACAAATGTTGCAGACAATACGACTGATTCTAAGTTTCAGATGGTTAAATCTGAAAGATTAGGGGATTATCAAGCAGAATACGAATCAGTATTAGAGCAAATGAATCAAGAAGTGCTCAATCCTTCCGATAAACAAGTATTATCTAAATATAAAACTCAATATTTTACATCTGCTTCAATTTTAGACTAGACTAGTACTATGAATATTGAAGTAAATAAATCAAAAAGAAAACAATATTTTCAAGAAATTGAGATAGAAGATTTCATTGAAGTTGTTATTACTCAAATGAATGCACTTAGAATGAAGGGAACCAACCTCGTTCAAGATATGGATGATTTAGTCAACGACTATCTCGCTGTATGTAAAAAATACCCTATTAAGTAAAATGGCAAGGTATGATTATAAGTGTTCTAAATGTGAACATGTATTTGAAGTACAGCATTCAATACACGACGAACCAAAGGTGAAATGTGAAAAATGTAAAGCAATATCTAATAGACAAATTAGCACTAGGGTTTATCTTTACGGAACTGTTGGTATTGACTGGAATAGTAATCCTAACGGTGCTAGTGAATCGATGAAAAGCAGAGCTAGTAAAGCTTCTAAAAGAAAAGTCCAGTTTTAAAGATTAGCGAGATTATCGCAAACTGCACACACAACTTTACCTTCTGGTACTGTTCTACCGCAATCTAAACATTTATACATCATATAGAGTATATGTTAGCAGAATTTCTTCATCGGGCATAACATCCTTATTTATTAGAAGGTAATAATAGTTACCAATTTGTATGAGTTCAGCATTGGAATTCTCACTATGATTTATAAAACCACCTAAAGGAGTTCTTATTCTACTATCTTCAAAGTCAGAATTTTCTACATGAGAAACACCTAGATTAGTTCCCGATGCAATTATTTGTGTGGAGAATAAACCCAAACCTTCTATAGAAGAGTTTTTTATTGTTACTTCTTGAGGAAGAGGACGATAGTTATCTTTTTCCATTTTCTCTTCTTTCGAGAGAATCTAGCAAATCTTTACTAAGAGTCCAGTTTTCCATAGCTTTGTCGTATTGATATTGTTTCATTTCAGAAATGGTTTTTTTCTTCCATTCCTCATATTTTTTAGAATCCTTCATCTCTCCATCTTTTCTCATAATATGCTGGATTTTCCCAACACCATTTACTTGAATTCCAATCTCTAAAAGTTACTTTACTGTAAGTATCTTCTGCAAGATGTGAAGCCATCTTTATATTATAGTATGGAACATACTGAACTCGTTTAGCTTGTAAGAATCTTTCGTCGACACCTAAGAGTGGCCCTTCATACGGTTGCCCGTGATGAAGGATGACCCACTCGTCCCACGCAGGTAAATCATTCTTCTCGGCAATCCAGTTCCATGTCGATGGAATAAACTGCATTACACCCGAATCATTATCTTCTCTGCGGTAGGCATTTCCCTTACCGCGACTCTCACACCAACCAATTCTTACAGCAGTGTATAAATTTTCTTTATCAAAATGTTCTACATAATGTGGTAAATGAACCACCATAGAATAAGGTACTTTGTCAATACAACTTTTTATCTCATTGATATTGTTGATTGAGGGTATACCTTCCCCAGTGCTAAAACTAGCTAAGAATATTAAACAACTTGTAATCATACTTCTATGTTATGGTAATAAAAGTATTACGTCAAGTATTCAATTTTTGGGTTGCATCAGCTAAAGCATTCTTCTTAGAGTTACCTACACCGTAAGCAAGTTGTTTGAAATCAACCTTACCTCTAGCATTGGCGACTTTTTCGAAGATATTTGCCTCATGGGCTAGCATATAGTCATTCCATTCAATGGAATACACTAAACCATCCTTTTCATAACTTTCGCTTTGAAAGGCTGGTGCAACATCATGTCTCATGTCTACCATGCTTTTATTATACCATAATTTGTTACTTCATATAACAAAAACATAAATTTCTTTATTTTTAGTTGACAAAGTTGTAAACATACCTTATTATGGTATTATACATAACAAAGGAGATACAAGGAAATGACAGAGAATAACCAAATAACAGTTGAGTATTATGTTACTAAGAACTCAGCAGAACTTGAAAAAGTTCACCCATATAACCCAGTTTCTCGTCAACTCTATGACAAAGGAGTTGCCTACATTGAGCGTAAGTCTCAGCACGATGTAGTAACCATTCAAGAATGGTTAATCAAACAAACGAGACTGCATAACAGTAAAAGGTCTTCACAAGAAAAGAGTGAATTCCGCTTTTTGTACCACGAGGGTACATATCTTTCAGAGGAGGAAGAATAATGACTAAAAAAATACAACACAAATTCGATAAAACTTATATTGATAAATACCATGTGATGACTATGCGTGGACAGATTAAACCAGCAACGCGTCAAAAGATTAAATGTTCTAATTGTGAGATTACAAAATCTCATTATGAGTTCACAATAAATCCAAGACGATTAAATAGACTCAACAATGAGCTTGAATCTGTACTTAGAATTCCAGAGTGGAGACAAAACCGAAATACAAGAGCGGAATTAAAAGATGTTCGGAGACAACTCGCAGAGAGCGTCATTGCAGAAGACTGTGCAACCCAAAAGATTCATCATCAGATTTGGTTAGCAAAAGTTGCAAAACAAAAAAAATAATAATCAAAGGGGGTTTGTTTGACAAATCCCCTTTTTTACCTTAACATAAGAATTATGAAAGAGAGGGACGATGAGAGACTATACATTTAGTGTAAATGAACTAATGGAAGACATCATGCGTAAACCATGGGAAGACAATGTCACATTAGGAGATAAATATAACATTTCTAGAGAAAGAGTTAGACAAGTAAGACTTATGTTGGATTTACCAACTGTTACCGAAGCTAAAGAATCATGGTTTAAACAGAACTTTGATATGTTTATTGAACAAGCAAAAGACGGTAACTTTATTTGGAATAGTGACTTTATGAAAAACTATCCACTATCAAACAGAAAAGCTACGGATTTGTTAAAATCTGATTCAGAACTAAACAGAAGATACACACAAGAAGGTGTGGAAGTTTATAATGACAAAGTTTATAATCCAACATCAAAAGTATGTTTGGTCTGCGATGAAGATAAACTAATACAAGAGTATTACAAATCACCATCAGATAAAACAAAAGACGGTCATGCAAGAGTTTGTATTGTTTGCAACAAAAAAAATGTTGCTAAACATTATGAGAAAAGAAAACACACAGTCAAAGTTATACCAGACTTTAAAAAGTGTTCAGCAGTTCCCGAAGTAGGAGAGTTACCTAAATCAGAGTTTAGGAAAATGACTACTTCAAATACTGGGTTACAACCTCAGTGTTCTGTATATCAAGACTTCTTTCTTAAGTTCAGAAAAAAGAACAGTTCATCTGAAGCTAGAGATTTAGCGAGACAAGCTACTATCTGGTATTACGAAAAAATATGATATAATAGAAGTTCATCATGTCTATGTCACAGCCGACCTTATGGTCGGTTTTGGCATTTTATGGTGTGTTAAAATGAGTATGTGCCAAACATAACAACATCATTATTAAACGAAAGCGTGACCATTCAAAGATTGTCTGGTTCATCTGTTGATGATAGAGGATTATCTACTGCAACATTTGCTGATGTCTCAACAACACAAGCAAGACTAATCAGAGAGAATTCTGTATCCGAATCAAGAGGTAATTCAAGAGTTTCAAATAACGCAGAGTTTGCTGTTATTGTACAAGGTGATGTTGATGTCACAGTCAAAGACAGAATCAAAATAGGTTCTGATTATTATGAAATAGAGTCTGTCAATCCAACGAAAGATAGATTCGGAAATACTTTTTATCAAGAAATAAGAATGCAGTCTGGATTCTAATGAAGAAATCCATAATTAAAGGCATTGTAGTAAAAGCAGTTAATGAAAGACGCATACCAATGCGTACTTTACGAAATTTAAATGGAACAATACCTCGTTATATGAATGTTCCTAGAAACATAAATGAAATATCTAAAGTAAGAAGCTCTCTTTATACCTTTTCAGTTGCAGCTGGTGACATTACATCTATGGTACCAGGCAAGTTTTTGCCTACTATCAGAAACAATTCATTAAAAACAGCTCGTGTTCTCGGAGACTTTAACGCTCTTCAAAAAACTTATTCTAGAGCAATGGGTCAAGATGTTGGTGGAGGTTTTGGTCAAAGAGCTATTAGAAGAGGAACTGGTCGTTTAGCTGGTTCAGTCGTAAGAAAAGTGCCAGGCGACAATCCAGCATCTCGTTTAGTTCGTTCTAGAATGGGTGCTGAATTTCAAAGACAACAAAACAAACTATTTAAAAATGGACATAAATCTGTAAAGGTAAGAGGTCAAGCTACTATAAATGGTCCTAAAGCAAATAACTTTATGGGTGATAAATATCAAGATTTTTTATTTAAGTTTGGAACAGATTTTGCTACTGAAGTACAAAAATACACTCCTATTAAAACTGGTGCATTAATTAGGTCTATCCAAGTAAGTAATGCAAATATGTCAGAAAAAGAAAATCAAATTGCTGTTTCTATAGGTGACCAAAAAGCTTTTTATGCTCCAGCAGTTGAGTATGGTAGAGGCGGTGGCTATCAACCAACAGTTTCTGGACTACCACCTAAAGTAGCTCCAGCCCCAGCTAGTGGAGATAGATTACAGAATTATAAAGGTTATCAACCAGCTAGAGCCCCACTTCGAAAGGGTGCTGTAGCAATTACCGCAAAATATAGAGGTACACTTAAAGAGACAAGTGGAGTTAGAGCTACAAGAATAGCTCCATACTTAAGAAGCAGTGTGAAAGGAGTATTTGGATAATGGCACAGAGTTTACCAGATGCAGAAATCATAGCTAGAAGTTGGGCTTTAAGTAAAAGCTCTATTACTAGTTTAGTAGGAACAAAGGTAGCAACAAGATTACCTCAAGATGCAGAAATGCCTTTTTTAGTTATTACAAGACTTGGGGGAACACCTCAAGCTGGAGAAGCTCTTATTGATGAAGCTCTTATACAAATGGATTGTTATGCAGGCAAATATGCTACTTCAAACACTAAGGGACAGCCAGATTATGCTAATGCATATGCTTTAGCTAGTGCTGTTTATACAGAAGCTTTCGACCAATACCCAGAAATATTTGAATCTTCTGGTGGAGTAGAGGCAAAAGTAAATGGTTTTTCTATAGCCAATGGCCCACAGCGCATCGACGAGCCAGAGCTCGGATTAGCACGCTATACTATAGATATAGTAATGATTTACGGAGCGAAATAATGAAGAACGTAAAGATAAATCCAATGCTTAAGGGCATTGATTTAGCAAGAGATGAAAAGCTCGACGTTTTCTTTTCCCACTCTGAGTGGATAGAAGTAAACGAAGAAGAGTGGAAACGTCTCAAAGAGATGACGCACAAGTTAGGTGAAATGAAAGTTTCTCTTCTTGTTGCTGATGGTGAGGAATGGGGCCAAATCAAAGAAGTAGTTTCTACTAAAGAGATAAAGCCTTATGATGATGAGGAAGAGGAAGTTATTTTTTGGGAAGCAGACGAAGTAGCAGAAGAAGAGTGACAAGCTCTTCCGTTTAAAAGTAGGAGAACATAATGGCTAAAAGTATTAGCGAGGTAATGTTAGGAACTGGTGTTTTATACATAGGTGATGAAGCAACAGCATTCCCAACAGACCCAACAACAACACCATCTGGTTCTGACTGGACAGATATTGGTTATTCTGAAAGTGGTTGGACTCTTGACTATGACAAAACATTCGAAGATGTCATGGTTGCAGAAGAGATTGACCCAATTTTCACAATCAAAACTGCACAAGAAGTCAGAATTTCTGGTGAGCTTGCTCAAGTTTCTTTAGCAAATCTAAAAGAAGCTATGGGTGGCGGAACAATAACAGCTGGAACACCAGCAGTAGGATTCTCAGAGTTGAAACCTCCTTCATCAGATTCTTTCTTAGAAAAGTCTTTGATGTTGAGGATTGATGCTCCAGATTCAACACTAGGTGGAACTCTTAAAAAAAGAGACGTTCTAGTTCCTAGAGCAGTCAATGTCGGAGCTTTCTCTATGACTCACGCAAAAGCACCTCAAAAAGTGCTAGTGTCAGTTGAGTACAAAGTGTTAAAGCCAGGCAGCGGTGCTCAGTTTACTGAGTTATTTAAGATAATCGACGAAGTTTAGTCGATAGATTAGGAGGGCGGAATGCCGAAATTTGATTTTGACGAAGCAGTCAAAGAAAATAAGAACGAACCTTTGGAGGTAGTGCTAAATAAGAGAGAATATCTTTTACCAGCGCAACTACCTGCAAGGGTTGTTCTCACACAAATTGCACTTATGGATGAGACTGGAGGACTCGGTACTAACGATATTCCAACTTGGTTAGGTGCTCTTGTAGGTGAGGAAAACTTACAACAAATGTTAGACGATGGAGCAACATGGGAACAACTAGAAGCAGTTACAACAAAGCTTTTAGTATTCTACAATGTCATTCCAGAAGAACAAGAAATAGAGACTGGAGACGAAGAAGCCCCAAAATAAATATGTCCCTTAGTGACATTGTGTCAAACTGGGGGGCTGTTGAGGCGGATTTCAATAGATTCTATAGCGTAAGTAATCCATTAGAGCTTACTTGGCGTAAGTTCAACATACTCTTATTTAATCTTATTTCAGAACAATCAGCATTTTTTCGACCATTTATGGATGAAGCAAGGGAAGAAGCCGAGCAAGATGCCGAATGGGAAAAAATTAAAAGAGGGGATAGGGCAGCCATACCTCGAAGTCAAGTTTCTCTTGGAGAAGCTCTCAATGATATAGGATTGTAAATGGAAAATAATTCAAGCGTAATAGGTAGGTTATCCTTCCTAGCTAGTGTCGTTGGTGATGGTGCAGTAGCTGGTATTCAACAAATGGCTAGAGGCACTGGTGCCGCTATGACCAAACTTGCTTCCTCTGTCCCAGCAGCAGCTTTCGCAGCTTCAGCAGCTTCAGTAGCGGGTATTGGTGCAGCCTTAGTTGGTGGTACTATTGCAGCAGCACAATTTGAAGATGCTTTTGCTAATGTTCGAAAAGTTTTAGCTAGAGCTAGTGAAGAAGAATTAACAGCCATCAGAGATGCAGTATTAGACCTTTCAACAGAAATACCAGTAGCAGCTGGACAGTTAGCTCAACTTGGTTCTATTGCTGGACAGTTAGGTGTAGGTGTTTCAGATATTCCAGCATTCATAGATACAGTAGCTAAATTAGGTGTAGCTACAAACATGTCAGCTGAACAAGCTGCCTTTTCAATTGCACGACTCGCTAATGTGACGGGTATTGGAGCTGAAAATGCAGACCAACTTGCTAATGTTCTAGTTAGATTGGGTAACAATACAGCAGCAACAGAATCAGAGATTGTATTACTTGCAACAAGATTTGGTGCTGTTGGTAAGATTGCTGGATTAAGTGCAGATGAAACATTAGCTTTCTCAGCATCAGTAAGAGCAACTGGTACAGAGGCCCAAGCTGGTGCTACAGCATTACAGAAATTCTTTTTAGCTTTACAACAAGCAGCTGCTCAAGGTGGTTCTAAATTAAATGCTTTTGCTAGTGCGGTCGGAATGACAGGAGACGAATTTAGAAAACTTGCAGAAGAAGACATATCAAATGCTGCAGCTACATTCGTAGAAGGTTTAGATAAAATAGGTTCTTCTGGTGGAAATGTTCAGCAAGTCCTACAAGATGTAGGATTAGGTTCTGTTCGTGTTTCTAAAGTTATGCTTTCTTTATCTTCAGATACTAAAGAATTAAGAAGTAACTTAAATTTAGCTAACGATGAGATGGAAAGACAGTCTGCTTTAAATAACGAAGCAGAAAAACGTTTCAGCACTCTTCTTAACCAGATGACAAGATTTAGAAATGTAATCAAAGCAGTAATGATTGACATTGGTGAAGGAATGGTACCAGTACTTGCTAAATTTGTTGGTAACTTAGCTGATGCAGTTGCAGGTTTTAGAGAATTTTATGATGTATTAAATACTGATACTTTTGTAAAAGCAGGAAAAGCTATGTTAAGTTTGACTGTAATTTTAGGTGCTAGCAGAATTCCAGCTATTGCAATAGCTTTTAAAACACTCGCTACAGCCATTGGACTTGTTGGTTCATCTAGCCTAGTAGCAAGTAATGCACTTGCCATGCTTAAGGTTGCATTTGCACCACTTGCAGTAGGTGGTGCAATATTTATAGCAATAGGAGTAATAGTAAAACTTTTTGCAAATATGGCTGAGAATATAGCTGGAGCGAAAAGAAACTTGGATGACTTTAAAAGAGTTATGGAAGAAGTAGCAATAGGAGCAGATGAAATTGACATTTCAGATACATTAGCTGAAGGTTTATTTGAAAACCTAGAAGAAGAAACACAAAATGCTTTTAAACAAGCTTTTGGTTACAGGACAACAGAAGTCTTAAAAGAAATACTTGGTAATCAAAGTACCGAAGTTCTAGACAATGTTCGAGGACTCGTGAGTGGATTATCTTCAGTCATAGGGCAAAGTGCTTCTTACTTAGTCACCGATGAACAAGCAACAATGATGTTACAAAATCAAGTAAAAGCTGCAAAAGAAAATTTAGAAGTTGTTAAAGAAGAGTTCGGAGAGAATTCCAAAATCTTTAATATTAATAAAAATATAATTGACGTTTTAGAAAATAGAATAGAAAAAGGTGGAAAGCTTACAACTGAAGATATGAAATCTCTTAATCTGTTATTAACACAAGTAGATGCTTATGAGAAAATATTGTTTTTTCAAGATGCAATATTAGACGATAAGATGGAAGCCATAAAAGCGGAAGTAGAAAATGTTTTAGTAGCTTCACAGCAACAACGTTTATATAACTCTATTAAAAATGACAACAAAAAGATTTTAGAATTTGCTAAAGCCAATGCCGTTAATAACGAAACATTAGCTAAATTACTTGGAATATCGGCAGATGAATCAAAAGACTTATTAGATAACACGAACGCTTTTGCTACTGTCCTTCAAAATGCTAATGACTTTGCTGCAGCTTTAAATAGCCAACTTAAACCACTTGAAAATTTACAAGATTTAGAAGAAGCTAAAGATGCTCTTTCAGATGCAAGACGAGACCAAGTTGCTCTTAATAAAGAAGAAGTTGAACTTAATGAGAAACTTACATCTTTAGAAAAAGAAATGCAAGACCTTGTAAAAGACGGTAAGTTTTTAGCTGAAGACATTATATCAATTAAAGAAGAAGAATTAGAATTAGCAGAGCTTATAGCTTTAGCAAATGGAGATATAGAATTAAGTGCTCAAGAGCAGCTCAGATTGGCTAAGGAAGAAAGAGAATTAGAGAGACTTCAAAGAGCACAAGAGCAAGGTTCTCTTTTCAAGGGAGACCTTCAAATTGAGGCTAAAAAAGAAGAAATTCAAGCCATTAAAACACGTGGTACTACTGAAGAAATGGTTTCTAAAAAAGAAGAAGAGCTTGCAAAATCAAAAGCAGATGCTCAAATCAATGCTAATGAAAGAATTATTGAAATTCAAGAGGAGCAAGAAGGTGTTGTACAAAGGCTCATTGATTTAGAAGAAGACAGAGAAGATGCTGCTAGAAAAGTAGAAAAAGCTCAAATAGATATTCTTAAAAAGACTAACGATACAATTATCGCTTTTGCTAATCTTAATAATGAGAGCACAGAAGAACTTAGACAACTAGCTACTGCTTTAGGTATGCCAGAAGCAGTTCTTGATAATATTATTTCTAAAATATTGATTGCTAAAGACTCGATAGCTTCATTTTCAACATTTACTCCTACACCATCGGACCCTTCTGATTTTAGGTTATATAATTTGGCAAATAGTATGAGGCCAAAATCTAAACATAGCGGTGGCCCAGTAAGATTTGGAGAATCTTCATTTGTTGGAGAAACTGGTCCAGAGTTAATAAAACCAATGCCAAACGGAGTAATGGTCAAGCCAATGACTGGTGGAGGTGCTAGAGGCGGAGTTACACAGAATGTAAGTTTGAATATTGTAGGTCTTCCTACTGACCCAATTGCTGCTAGAAAGATTGCACAAAACATTCAAAGAGAACTTAACAAGCTTAAAGGTGATGGAAGGAGCGGTATAGTACGATGAGCTCACGAAATTTAAAGAGAGTTATTTATGGTAAAATGTTAAAAGGAGAGGATATAAATTTTCTAATCGCACCTCTTACTCCTAAGTTGAAACTGCAAGTTTTAGAATTTATAGAAAGAAAAGAAAATGTTCGCAAAAATAAAAGATAATCTAGGTTTGATAGCAACAGCTATAGCTCTAATGGGTTCAGTTGGTGCGGGAATACAATCAGTTGGTCAAATAGTTAATACACTTCAAGGTATTGATGACAGGATGAATAATATAGAGTATGAATTTACTGCTCTCAAAGAAAGCACTTATGTTCAAGGCGATATAGCTGTTCTGTTTGAAAAAGTGCAGAAATTAGAAATAATTAATGACACTAATCAATATGTTCAAATCGAAAAATGGGAATGGGATGATATGAAAAAACAAATTACTCGTCTTGAAACACAACTTATAGACCAAGACCAAGACTTAAATGTAGTCAGAGAAATCCAAACTAGATTAGCTTGGATAGAAGCGAACTGTTGTAGATAATGATTGATAATAAAGAAAAACATTATTTAAAAGCTTGTCAATCAGATATGAAATGTGGAAATTATTTTTATCATACAAAATATAGATACTGTGAACAGTGTAGAGCAAAGGATTATTGCTAATGGCTAATACATTTACAATAGGTAGATTAAGTTTTACTTCTCCTAGAGCTTTAGCAGAGTCTTCTATGCCAGCTGATGGTAAAAACTCTTTAGAAAGAAATATTTCTATTAATGGTACTTTAGTTGCTGACTCTTTAGCTGATGCTAAAAACATTAGAGATGAACTGATATCTCTTAGTAATTCAAACTTAATAGTTCCTTTTACTTATGAAGGAGACTCAACATATGGAGGCTATTGCCAAATAGATGCTGCAGATGTAAATACACAACATCTCTTTGGCAAGGGCCTTTTTAAATACAGTCTGAACCTTAGAATTAAAGGTAGAGCTGGTGAAACAAGCTTTGAATCAAACTTAACTGGTAGCTTGTTGACTAATGCTCATAGCTATACTTCTTCAAATACCTACGGACCAGTACATGCTTTACCAGTAAATGCTTTTAACTATGCACATACTGAAACCCCTACTACACACTCAAGAGCTACAAACAATGGAAATGTTTATTTGTTTATAGACCAAAATTTGAGAAATTCACAAGCTAATTGGCAAGTAGCACCAGAGAACTATTACAAAGGTGCTGCACAAATAACAATTGATAACTATGTAAAGAATGGTTATCTTACAAAAGACAGTCCCAATGCTGTAGTCCTAGACAATGGAATCATACAAGTAACCTCTGGAAGTGTAACTGACGAATCAAGAATTAACTTAAAGTTTTATGATAACGGAGAATTTGTTTCTGATAGAGAAGTATCCTTCTCAATGGGTGCAGGTTTTACAGAATGGAATACTTGGAAGTCAGTCCAAATACTTAGAAATGATGCAGAGGAAGCTTCTATAAGATTAGTTACTTATTCTGAAGATGCTGGTGATGGTAAATTAACATTAGACTTAACAGTTAGAAGAGGAATGCATCACGTATCGTTTGTTGCTACTCAAAGTGGTACATCAACAAGGTCTGCTACATCGAGAATAAATTGTAAGCTTGAAACAGCTAATGCTGTGACTACTAACTCTGTAGGCTATACAGAAACTTCTACTGATTCAGATGGACAGAAATTCTTTGTAAAATCACCACAAGGAATTACAGCTAGTGCTAGTGATAGAAATATGCACATAGCAACAGCACAATATAAAGGTATTCTAGGATATATTTATGGAGCAGATGCTTTTGATAGTGAAGATGCAATTTTCGAACAATACATGGAGTCAACTTACGAACAAGTGAGATTAGTGAGGAGCTAATGGCCGTAACAGAAAGGTTGATGGGCGCTGGCAACTTTGGAGTATCTTTCCTTCAAGACCAAACACCATCAGAAGTAATAGACACAATTCAAGAATGGGGTCATATTGTTATAACCCCACAGGAAATGAATCCAGATTTATACGATGACAGCGCTATGCTCGCTTCTGCACGATATACAGGAATTGTTTTAAGTAAGTCCTTAGAAGAAGGTGTAGTACAAGTTTCTGGTCAAGGATTACAACTTTATCTTGGTGATGACCGTGGTAAAGGTATGGTAATTGCTGAAAACAAAAATCTTGGAAAAGCAAGAACATACACAGACCTTCCACTATCGAGTGTTCTTTTTCAATCTTCTACTCCTTATGGAATAATGCGTAATGAAGCTGGTAACTTACAGGCAATTACTCAAGGTACTATATACGATGGTTCTTCAACCTACAGTGGTACACATTTCGTTGAAACTTCTCTGCATGCTTTAAAACATATTTGTGAAGATTTGGGCTATGAATTTAGAGTAAACCAAGATGCAACAGTAGATGCAGGACCAGCTGCTAATTTGTTTACTGGCGTTAATTCAGACCCAACAACTGTTGTTGTAAAAACTGGCTATGGAGATGACCCAACTTATCAAGGTCTAAGCCCTACAGGAGCTAGAACAGAGTTTGATGCTGCAGATTATGTAACAAAAGTTGATTTCATAGCTGAGATAGGTGCTTTTAATGACCCTACAGACTTTGAAGGAGAAGCTTCTAAAACTTCTGGAGAGATACCTTACTATGATATCCACGGTAATAAACTTTCAAGAACAGGCCTAGTTTCTGTTCCAGACATGGATAGTGATAAACTAGACGAGCAAGCTGGTCTTATGCTTACTGAATTATCTAAAATTAAAAAAGTTCTTAACCTTGACCTTGAACAATATGAAGTAACTGGAGACTTAAAAGTTGGAGACTTCATTTTTGCTTTTGACCCATTCATAGGATTTACGGATAATGAAACAGATGCTACTGCAGAATCTAGAGATATATATGAAATTAGTTTTAGAGGTCAGCAAATAAACCCAGTAAAAGTTCGTGTTGTAGGATTAAGTTTTCCTATCTCAACAGGAATGGGTGTTTACTATAGAAAATTTGATGGAACAAATGTAACTTACACAGATTTAACACCGTATGTATCTTTTGAGAATGGAGATACACAAGTTGAATTAGGTGACGTTCTAAGAGATGTATCGGATGACTTACGATTTAATGAGTATTCGATAGCTGCTAGAACAGCATCAGCTAAGTCTATACCAGACCTACCAAGTACTCCTACTTTGCAATCTGGTACTTACCAAGATGGTACAGGTGAATCCAAAGGATTTGTCCGTATTGTCTTTTCGAAACCATCCAACATTGATGGCTCAAATATAGTTGACGGAAGTCACTATAGAGTTAGATATCGTATATCGGATGGATTATCCACAAGTGGCGGCACCTCGGCGAATGAATATACCTTTAAGGATTTTCCTTTTACGGGGTCTTCCACTGAAAGCTTGGTCATATCAGACCTAACAGTTGGTAAAGCTTATAGAGTTGGTGTAGCGACTGTAGATACATCTAGTTTTAGAAGAAAAAGTGACTATACCGCTTCTGGTGAAGATTTATATACTGATAGCCCTTCAGTTAATCCTAATTATACAACTAATGCAATTATTGAAATTGATAGAGATGGACAAGCTCCATCTAAACCAAAACAAGCACAATCAATTGCTGCTGGACCATTAAGAGTCCAACTTACACATTACTTAGGAAAAGAAGGAACAGATGGTAGTGGTAATCCTTTTGGAGACTTTACATTAGAAGGAGATGTTGACCACTTAGATATCCATGCAGTAACCCAATCTGGTAACACTGCTTCTTTCACAACAAACACAGCTAACAAAATTGGAGAGATAAGAGTTACTTCTGGAAATATACTTCAACAGATACCAGTTATAGGAACTATGGAGTTAGAAGATTCACAAGATTACTACTTTAGAATAGTAGCGGTTGACAAATCTGGTAATGAATCAGACCCATCAGATGGACAATCTGCTCTAGCAAATCTTATAGCAGAAGCAAACATCGCTGATGCAACTATAACAACAGCAAAAATAGGAGAAGCACAGATAACAAATGCTCTTATTGCAGATGCAACTATAACTTCTGCAAAGATAAATGATTTAACAGCAGATAAAATTACTGCTGGAACTATAGATGCTTCTGTTATAACAGTAATAAATCTCGATGCATCAAACATAACCTCTGGAACGATAACAGCAGATAGAATTTCTGGTGGTACATTAGACTTCAACTCTGTTACAGCAGGAAACTTAGACTTTTCATCTCTTAGTGTTCAAGCAGGAGATATCGTTGCAGAGATTGCAAACAATGAAATTACAGACGCTTTAATAGGAGATGTAAGTGTAAGTAAGTTAACCAGTGGAAGTATTGTAGGTAATAGCATAACACTAGGTAGTTCTTTAAATACATCTGGAAGCATTTCTTCTCACAACTTTTCTAGCGGTAGTGCAGGTTTTTCAATTGATTATGATGGTGATGCAGAGTTTAATAACGTAATAGTTAGAGGAACACTAAATGGTGTAACAGTTGACCAACCAGTTGATATAGATTTTTCTTCTGGAGGTAAGATTAGAACATCTTCATCTGGTGCAAGAGTAGAAATAAAAGAAACTGCTGGTTTCCCAGCAATTGATTTTTATGGCAATAAAACTACTTCTCTTTATGATAATCAAGCAGGTCAATTCTCAATAATATCAAATGGTGAAATTGAACTATCTGGTACTGATGGTATTCATTTAGGAGCAACTGTAATAAATTTAGGTGACAAAACTGGTACATTAGCAACTAGAATAGCCATATCTGGAGACCACGGCGGTTCTACTGATGTAATTAAGAGCAATGGTAACAATGCTTATTGGGGAACTTTAACTGGCGGCGGTGTCAATGCAATACAAGCAGTAGGTGATATATCTGTAAACTCTAATACTGGTTCGGTAGTAGTAAATAATAACCATTCACATAACTTAGGTGTGAATAATAATCAAGCTGACCCAAATCATCATTCCAATGATAGACATAATGTTGCTTTTGGAACTTCAAATATTAACAGTAGTGATGTTACTAACAACTCCACAGTACAAACTGCATTTAATCACGCAAACTCTAGTCATGTAAGTAATAACAGTATAAATTTAGCTTTACAAAATCATACTCCAAATCAACACGATAACAATGAACATAGTACAGATTTTGCTTCACTTAGTAGTTATAACAATCACTTAAATAACTTACACTTTTCCGACCAAAGACTTAAAAATGATGTACAAGAAACTACTTTTGGACTCGATTTTATAAATAGACTTAGACCAGTCGATTTTACATGGGACAGTCTTTACTTAGACACTTATTATGATGAAGAATATTTTAGCGAACTAAAATCTCTTTTAGGAAATCAACAACAAGGTTTCATAGCTCAAGAAGTAAAACAAGCTGTTTATGATACTAACCAATCAAACACTGATTTTGGAGGATTTTTATCTGTCAATATAACAGAAGAAGACCAGTTAATTAAAGATGAAACTAATACAACAGATGATATAAATAAACTCGATTACTTACAGTTTATAGGACCATTAGTTAAGTCAGTTCAACAATTATCAGCTAAGATAGATGTATTAGAAGCAAGAATAGATGAGCTAGAAGGTTAACTATGAGTAACGAACTACATGCTATTTATGACAGTATAGATTTATGCAGAAAAAGAATAATAAACATGAATGAATTAGTAGAAGTTATGACAGAATTAGAATCTGAAGATGATAAAATTCAAGAAGTGATAGACAATATAGCTTTGGAGCAAACAAAATTAGATAACTTTATAGTAGAAAGAGATGCTCTAGAGTGAAATATTCTTTGGGAGGCAAACAATTTATCGAGTTCAAGACAGATGTAAAAGGTCTTGAAGAAATAGCACCAGTAAAACCTTCAAGTTTTTTCTTGCCTAAATGGTTTAAGGGTATGTCTGATTCAATAGAGCAACTAGCAGTACATGAAAAAGGTAAGCCAAATTATTTTGGTAAAAAAGGTGATACAGCTAAAAAGCATACATCTGGCACAGTCAAAAGATGTCCAGCTATTGTCGATTTGATTACAGAAGGCTTCATAATACCAATGTGGTCTGATTTTCTGGTTCAAAGAGATATGGAAACTCTTGAATGGGACAATAGAAATTTTCCCTATGGTATTGAGTTTCATAGCCAACAACAAATAAAAGGTTGGGATTTAAAGAAAACAGATTTCCCAGAAGGTGTTAAATTTGCAAATCCTTGGAGAATATACACACCTAAAGGTTATTCAGTAATGTTTATGGCTCCTACTTACCAGTTCGAAAAAAGATTTACAGTATTGCCAGGTATAGTAGAAACTGATTCATACCATCATGTAAACTTCCCTTCTGTATGGCACACAACTAAAGATGCTATAATAGAGAGGGGTACACCGTTCATTCAAGTCATTCCATTTAAAAGAGATGATTGGCGTTATGAAACATCACAAATGGACAAAAAAGACTTGCTTAACGATGAGAGGGAAAAAACAGAACTTGGTACCAAGTTTAAGAATAGTTACAGGAGCATCGTAAGAAGACTAAATGGCGGACTTAATAAATGAAGGAAATTCAAAGCTAGAAGTAGTTGATGCATCTACTGATGCTTTAGCTAAAATCATAGCAGAACTGAATGGGACACTTCGTGTTGAACAAACAAATACATTATTAAGTTTCTATAATCCTAATGACCAAATAGAAACTGGTAATGCAACTGATGATAATCAAGGTGCAGCTTCAACATTTAACGGTCTCCAAACTAATGATGCAACTATAAGAATACAATCTGGTGATGGTTCCTCTGTTCCATTGTCTAATCTTTATCTTGATGGTAAATCTATTATTTCAGATAAAACTTTATCTATAGGTACAACAGGACAAAAAGAATTACATTTCGGTACCAACGGCACACAATGGGTAAAAATTACAGAATCTGGTTACTTAGACTTCCAAAAGCTTACAATCAATGGCTCACAAGGAACTGCAGGACAACAAATAAGAAATGCAGGAAGCGGAACTATAGAATGGTTTACTCCAGATAATAGAAACTCTTTTGGAACTGTTTCAATTGGTGGTATAGATGTAGATGCTGACTCAGTAGGAGATTCTTTAAATTTTGTTGCAGGTAACAATGTAACTATAAATGCAGACGATGGTACTAATACAGTAACGATTAATGCTACACAACCAGATATATTTGGTTCTATAGCAGTAAGCGGACAAGACACTATAACAATTGACCAATCTTCTGACACTTTAAACTTTGAAGCGGGTTCTGGCGTAACTATAACAACAAATGCTACAACTGATACTATAACAATATCTAGTACAGGTAGCGGTTCTGGGTCAACAGAAGATGTATTTAAAACTATACAAGTAACAGGACAGCCAGATATAGTTGCAGATTCTTCATCGGATACACTCACATTAGCTGGTGATGGTATAGAAATTACAACAGATGATGCAACAGATACTATAACAATAAGAAACGAAAAATTAAGACTTCTTTCTAAGTTAGGATATCTTGGTTTTACAGAAACAGATGGAAGTATTACAGAATTACCTATGAAAAACTATTTTGTAGATACAGCTACTTCATTAGGAGTAAACGGTGGAGGTTCAGCTGTAGGTCTCTCAACCCGTGCTTTACGTCTGCTACAATCAGATGGTAACACTTATAAGTTTATGATTATGCCAGCAAACACAACTGGAGATAGTCTAACCTTTACTTTCACCTTATCAGATGGAAGTACGTTAACAAAAGATTTAACAATGGCGGCATAAGGAAATAATGGCAGCAAAAACACCAATTAGAGGAGATTATACTGGTTCCGACTTAGTCGGTTTAGCAGAGTTTCTAGCATCTGAATATGTAGATATTGCTGATGGTGGTACTGGTGCGATTACAGCAGCTGGTGCAAGAACTAATCTAGGTTTAGAAATAGGTACAGATGTACAATCTTGGGACCAACAATTAGAAGACATTGCAGGTTTAACACCAACAGATGGTGGGATTATTGTTGGAGACGGTAGTAATTTTGTACTTGAAACAGGTAATGTTGCAAGACTTTCTCTAGGACTAGGTACTACAGACTCACCTACATTTAATAACTTAGTTCTTGACGGCAACTTAACAGTCAATGGTACTCAAACAATATTAAATACAGAGACTTTAACCGTTGATGACAACACAATTGTTTTAAATAATAACGTAACAGGAACACCTACAGAAGACGCAGGAATTGAAATAGAGCGTGGTTCCGATACCAATGTAAGTTTATTATGGGATGAGACAAATAATAGATGGACAGTCGGTACTTATGATTTTGTAGCAGCTAATTTTATAGGCAATGTTACTGGTCAAGTATCAGATATTTCGAACTTTGATACAGACGACTTAACAGAGGGTAGTACAAACCAGTACTATACAGAAGAAAGGGTTGATGACAGAGTTGCAGCTCTTCTAGTAGATTCCACAACATCTGGTATAGATATTAGTTATGATGATTTATCAAACTCTTTAACAATTTCAACTGATTTATCAGAAATAATAGAGTCATTACAAGATAATGTTGAAGGTTTATTTGTTGGAGGAACTGGTGTTTCAGCAACTTATAACGATTCAAGTAATCAATTAGAACTAGCTGTAGACTTTTCTGAGTTTGATACTGGTTCTATTACAGAAGGTTCTAATCTTTTCTTTACAGATGAAAGAGTGGATGACAGAATATCTGCACTATTAGTAGATGCTAATACTGAAGGTATTGATGTCAGCTATGACGATGTTGGTAATCAATTAACTTTAAGTGTGGATTTAACTGAAATAGTTGAATCCCTTCAAGATAATGTACAAAGTTTGTTTAGTGGAGGAACTGGGATAACTGCATTCTATGACGATAATGCAAATACTTTAGCTTTATCCGTAGACTTTACAGAATTTGATACTGACGACTTAGTCGAAGGAACTACAAATATCTTTTATACAGAAGGCAGGTTTGACACAAGCTTTGCTGGTAAAAGCACAACAGATTTAACAGAAGGTACAAACCTTTATTACACAGAAGAGAGAGTTGACGATAGGGTAGCTGCTTTATTAGTAGATTCTACTACTTCTGGAATTGATATAAGTTATGATGACGTAAACAATCAATTAACAATTAGTTCAGACCTTTCTGAAATAGTTGAAGCTTTACAGGATAATGTTGAAGGATTATTTAGTGGTGGTACAGGAATCACCACATCTTATGATGACAACGCTAATACTCTAAGTTTATCTGTAGATTTTACTGAATTTACATCTGACGACATAGTAGAAGGAACAAGTAATCTTTTTGTAACAGATGAAAGAATAGACGACAGAGTAAGTGCTTTATTAACAGATGCTACTACATCTGGTATAGATATAGCTTATGATGATACTGGTAACGAATTAACACTTAGTGTTGATTTAACAGAGATAGTAGAAAGCTTACAAGATAATGTAGAAGGTCTTTTTTCTGGTGGAACGGGTATAACAACAAATTATGACGATAATGCAAACTCTCTTTCTTTATCAATAGATTTTACAGAGTTTGATACAGATGATTTAGTAGAAGGTACAACAAATATTTTCTATACCGAGGCCAGATTTGATAGTAGTTTATCTGGTAAAACAACAGACGATGTCACAGAGGGTTCTAACCTATATTACACAACTACAAGAGCTAATACAGATATAGATGCGAGAGTTACAAAATCTTTTGTTGATGCTCTTAATGTAGATGCAGATACCTTAGATGGTAATGACAGTACAGCATTTGCTACTGCTGCTCAAGGTACATTAGCTGATAGTGCTTTACAATCTGGCGATAATATTACAGAGCTTACAAATAATGCTAACTATATTGATTTAACAGATATTTCAGTAACAGATAGTGGCGGTGATGGTTCTTTAAGTTACGACAATACAACAGGAGTTATTACTTATACAGGACCAAGCCAAGCTGAAGTATTAGCACACATATCTGGAGGAACTGGTATTACAGTTTCTGGTGCAGGTGTTATAGCTACAACTATTACACAGTACGCTGATTCAGATGTCGAGGCATATCTATCTGGTGGAACAGGTGTTAGTTTCTCATCTGGTGTTATATCAATAGGACAAGCAGTAGGAACAACTGACAATGTAACTTTTAATGATGTAACTGTAGATGGAGTTCTTAACTCTAACGATATTACAGCTGCAAATATTTCTATAGACGGAAATGCAACAATTACTGGTAACTTAACAGTTGAGGGTACATCTACACAAGTTGACTCTACTACTGTAACAGTTGCCGACCCACTCTTTAAATATGCAAAAGACAATACAGGTAACTCTGTTGACATAGGTTTTTATGGTAAGTATGTACAATCTTCTACTACTAAGTATGCAGGTTTAGCTTGGGATGCTTCACAATCAGATAAATTTAGATTATTTCACGGATTACAAACAGAACCTACAACAACTGTAGATATAACTGCAACTGGACACACAGTAGGTACTTTAATTGCAAACTTAGAAGGTGATGTAACTGGTAATGCAGACACAGCAACAGCTTTAGCTTCTGGACAAAACTTCTCTTTAACTGGAGATGTAACCGCTAGTTCTATAAGTTTTGATGGAACTGGTGCAGTAGCTTTAGCAACAACAGTAACTGAAAGTGCAGTAACTCAACATCAATCCGCATTAAGTATTACTGAATCACAAATATCTGATTTACAGTCTTACTTAACTGCTGAAACAAATGACTTATCATCAGTCGTAACTTGGGCGAATGTACCAGACGCAAACATAACACAAAGCTCTGTTACACAGCATCAAGCTGCATTGTCTATAACTGAAAGTCAAATATCAGACCTACAAAGCTATTTAACAGCAGAAACAAACGATTTAAGTTCTGTGGTTACATGGGCTAATGTTCCAGACGCTAATATTACTGAATCTTCTGTTACACAACATCAAGCAGCTTTATCTATAACAGAGTCACAAATTTCTGACTTAGGTAGTTATATAACTGCAACATCTACAGATACTCTTACTGGAAAAACAATAAACTTTGAAAACAATACTGTAATAGTTGAATATGCAGTAACTGTTTCTGGTGGTAACTTCTTAATTGATGGTGAAGCAAATGCAACTATATCTTTTAACCCAGGCATTGTTTATAGATTTGACTTATCTGATTCATCAACTGCTTCTCATCCATTTGCATTATCAACAACTGAAGATGGAACTCATAACTCTGGTTCAGAATATACAACAGGTAAAACATCTAATGGAACACAAGGTAGTTCTGGGGCGTATGTGGAGTATACAGTTAATGCTGCTACTTCAGATATTCTTTATTACTATTGTTCATCACACTCTGGAATGGGTGGTACTGTTACAGTATTTGGCTCATCTTATGGTGATGCAGATGTACAGTCTTACCTATCAGCTGGAACAGGGATAACTCTTTCTGGCTCTGGTGTAATTGCTACAACAATAACACAGTATGCAGACTCAGATGTACAAGCGTATATCTCAGCTGGAACTGGTATTGCTATAAATGGAAGTGGTGAAATATCTACAACTATTACACAATACTCTGATTCAGATGTTGCTTCATATTTAACAACGAATAGTTACGCCACTCAAGCTTATGTAACTACTCAGATACAAACTAAAGATGAGCTTTCAGAACTATCTGGAGATTCAGATGATATTACACAAGGTTCTACCAATCTTTATTACTCTTCATCTTTATTTGATACAGATTTAGCTACCAAAACAACAGATAATTTAACAGAAGGTTCTACAAATCTTTATTATGCAGATTCATTAGTAGAGACATATTTATCTGGTGGTAATGGTATAACTTACTCATCTGGAGCTATTTCAGTAGATTCAACAGTTATAACAGGACAAACAGCAGAAACTTCAATAGACACTGCTAACGATTTAGTTTTAATATACGATAATTCAAATACCGCATTAAGAAAGATGGCAGTATCTGATTTACTAGCAAGTGCTGGTGCAGGTTCAATGTCAAGCTTTACTCTTAGTGATGGAAGTAATACTCAAACAATTGGTGATTCTGAAACTTTAACAGTTACAGGTGGAACAGCGATTTCTGCAACTGTTGGTGCTACAGATGAAGTAACAATAGATTTTGATAACTCTAGTGACTTAGATATGAATGGTCAAAGAGTTCTGTTTGCAAATGTTTACGCTCAAGAAGCTGATTTACCTAGTGCTTCAACTTATCACGGTATGTTTGCTCATGTTCATGCAACTGGAAGAGCTTACTATGCTCATAATGGTAACTGGGTTGAACTAATTGGTGAAAGTCAAGTAGGTACAGGTTTAAGTTACAGCGGTGGTACTTTAACTTCAACAATCACTCAATATGCTGACTCAGATGTAGAATCATACTTATCTGGAGGAACTGGAATAAGTTTCTCTACTGGTGCTATAGCTATCGACTTTAGCGAGTTTAATACAGACAGTATTGTAGAAGGTTCAACAAATGAATTTTATACAGATACTAAAGTAGGAAACTACTTAACAGCTAATAGTTATGCAACAGAATCTTATGTAACAACACAAGTAAATAATGTAATAGACTCAGCCCCAGGTGCTTTAGATACTCTTAATGAACTAGCAGCAGCTTTAGGTGATGATGCTAACTTCTCTACTACTGTTACCAACTCTATTGCTACTAAATTAGCGATAACAGACTTTACAAGTACTGCAAACACTTGGTTCTCAGCTAAAAATCTTAATGACTTAGCTGATGTAGGATTTGCAGACCCAACATCAACTGAAGATGGAAAAGTTGTTTACTGGGATGATAGTGCTGGAGCATTTGGATTAATATCAGTTTCTGGTCTTTCTGGCTCTGGTGAAACTAACACAGCTTCTAATATTGGTACAGCTGGTGTAGGAATATTTGATGGTAAAGTCGGAGAAGATTTACAGTTTAAGAAACTAAATGCAGGTTCTGCAAAGATTACAATTACTGATGACACTTCTAATAATGAAGTAGATATAGACTTTGGTACTGTATCAATAGATGATTTAAGTGATGTTGACACTACTACATCCGCACCATCAACTAATCAAGCTTTATTATGGAATGGAAGTAACTGGGTAGCGGGAGATGTTGCTACATCTGGTGGCGGAACTGAAGGCATACTTACCTTTACACATTTTGATAATACTTCAGACAATATAGATTTAACAGCAGGAAAAATAAACTTCTTACACTTTGATGACACTGAAGATGATATAGAATTTACACAAAATAAAATAGACTTTTTACATTTTGATGATGTAGAAGATGATATAAACTTAATTTCATATACAAGATTAGACGACATATTTGATGTTGACTTAACTTCTTTAGCTGCTGGAGACTTTTTAAGATATGATGCAAGCTCAAACACATGGAAAGCTGACCAAATCGGAACTACTGAAGGTATTCTTGATTTTGTACACTTTGACAATACAAGCGATAATATTGACTTAACTAATGCACAGTTAACATTGACTGATGCTGATGGTACAGAAATAGTAATACCTTTAGAGCAAAATAAAATTGATTTTATAGAATACGATGGAACTTCTGATGATATAAACTTAACAAGCTATGTAAGACTTGATGATGTTTATGATATAGACCTTACAGGTTCTTCTTCTGGAGATATAATTAAATATAATGCTTCAAGTGGAACATGGATTGCTACAGATATACCAACAGAAGTAGATGCACATTTAGTTGGCGGAACAGGCGTAACATACTCAGCAGGAAATATCAGTATTGGTCAAGATGTTGGAACAACTGATGATGTAACTTTTAACACTGTAACTGCTGATTTAACAGGTAATATAACAGGAGAACTTGATGGTGCAATAATACTATCTGGTAAGAATGAAACAGGTTCTACAATTGGTGCAGGTGTACCAGTTTATATATCTGGACAAGCATCTTCTGGAACAGAATTTACAGTAGCACCAGCAGATGCAGATGGTTCTGGAACAATGCCAGCAATTGGTATAACAACTGCTTCAACTAATAATAACGCAGCAGTATCAATATTAACTTTTGGTAAATTTGTAGGTTTAGATACTTCCTCGTTCTCAGTTGGAGATTCTCTTTATGTATCAACTTCTGGAACTTTAGTTAACACTCCTCCTACAGGAGAAAGTGCTTTACTTCAAAAAATCGCAAAGGTAACAAGAAGTCACGCATCAGATGGTGCAATATTTGTTCAAGGTGCAGGTAGAAGTAACGCCGTACCAAACTTAGATGACGGCGATATCTTTATAGGTAATGCTTCTAATCAAGCAGTTACTGCTAGCTTTAATACAACTTTCGATACCCAACTTGCAACAAAAGATACTGATGACTTATCAGAAGGCTCTACAAATCTTTATTACACTGACGCTAGAGCAGATGCAAGAATTGCAGCAGCTAGCATAGATGACCTTTCAGATGTTGATACAACTACATCATCTCCTTCAACAGGACAAGCTTTAGTATGGAATGGTTCAGCTTGGGCCCCAGCAGCTACTGGTGGTGGAGTTGCGGGAACAGTAGCTTTTATTAAATATGATGAGACCATAGACAATATTGCCTTAGATTCACAAGGTGAAGTTCCATTTATATATTTCGACAACACAGTAGATGACATAATAGTCACAGATAATATTCTTTCATTCGTAGAATATGACGAAACTGTTGATAATATTTCACTTGAACATGAAACTATAAATCTTTACAACCTAAATAATGTAAGTACCAATGGATTAAAAGATGGATATATTCTTAAATATAGTTCTTCAACAGGTTCTTGGTATGCAGAAGCACCAGAAGGTAGTGCCACAGCAATAGAATTTGTTAGAGCAAGTAATGCTAATGACTATATAGAAATTGGCAACAATATCTTACCTTTCTATCACTATGATGGTGTACAAGATAATATTCCTACTGATGGAACCTTATCTGTTGTTGAATATGACGGAACAGTAGATAACATAGATTTTGCTTCTCCAGTTCCTTATGAAAATCACATTAGAGATGAAGACGGAACTACAGTAGTTTCTGCTGATAGAACAAATAATACAGTAGAAGTTTATACAAACAGTGAATCAAGAATGTCTATCGATAATGATGGAACAGTTGATATTAGTTCTTCTAAGTTAACAATTGCTGGAAGTTCTGGTAATGCTGACCAAGTACTAACAACAGATGGTTCTGGAACTATCTCTTGGGCAGACGGAGGTTCTTCAGATGCAATAACTTCAGATGATACAAATACTTCTATAACAACACAAAATACAGCAGATACAATAGAGTTTACTGCTGGTGGCTCTACAAGAGCTAAATTAGATGGTTCGATGAGTATGGAAGCAGCAGGTGGCTTCTTTAATCACCAAACTACATTATCTGCAACTGACTTAACAATACCAACAGGTACAGGAACAGTTGCTGCTGGACCGTTAACAATAACAGGAACAGTTACCGTAGAAGGCGTGTTGGCAGTAGTATGATATACTTTATACAGGGAGTTTCTTATGAGTAAAATAGAAGTCAACGAAATATCAAAAACATCGACTGGAAGTGAAATAACTATATCCAGTCCTATTGCTATGGATTCACCAATAAAAGTTAAATCATATGATACTGCTGGAATTGCTGGTTTAACAGCTTCAACTGGACAACTTATATATGATAGCGATAACTCAACACTCAAAGTATATACAGGTTCTGCTTGGGAAGCTGTCGGAGGTGCTAGTGACCCCTTAGAAGTTGATACAATTAATGCTGCTACCTCTGGTGGACCTATCTCTTTGGGTTCAGAACTAAAACTTAAAAACCAAACTACATCTCAAATAAACGCATTATCGGGAATGCTTGAAGGAGAAACAGTCTATGATTCCGATTTGGGAACAATTAAAATATATAACGGAGTTGCTTGGGTTGAAATGTCACCATCGACATTTCAATTTGAAGTTCAATATTTAGTTATTGGTGGTGGCGCTGCAGGTGCACATCAACATGGCGGAGGCGGTGGAGCAGGTGGTTACCGCTCTTCGTATGGTACAGAAGCCTCTGGTGGTGGAGGTACTACAGAGTCAACTATAACTGTTACACCCGCTGGTACTTATGCAGTAGAAGTTGGTGCTGGCGGTGCATCTACATCTGGACAGAGTAGTTCAGAATGGGCTAGTAACTCTGCTTCTGGTGAGGACAGTCTTTTTCATACAATAACCTCTAAAGGTGGAGGTGGCGGTGGACAATGGAACTCACACTCTGGCGTAGCTGGTGGTTCTGGTGGTGGCGGTGCTAGTCATAACGCAGTTGGTGGTGCAGGAGAACCAAACCAAGGATATGCTGGTGGTAGAGGCTCTAATGTTAGTAATCACTTCGCAGGAGGTGGCGGTGGAGCTGGAGCTGTTGGTGTCGATGGTGTAAACAACAAAGCTGGAAATGGTGGTATTGGCGTTGCATCTACAATTACTGGTGCATCAGTCACAAGAGCTGGTGGCGGTGGTGGTGGTGCCTATACTGGTGGTGCTGGTAACACAGGTTGGAGAGGTTTTGGCGGAGATGGCGGAGGCGGAGATGGCGGAGTCAACAACGGTGGACAAGATGAACTTGTTACAGCTGATAATGGTACTGTTAACACAGGAGGCGGTGGCGGTGGAATTGGTCCATATCAAACAGCGTTTACTAATGGTGCTGGAGGAAGTGGTGTAGTTATTCTTCGATATTCAAATAGTTGGACTATAGCTGTCGGAACAGGATTAGTATGGAGTGGTACAGAAGGTTCTGCTGGAACTGATAAATACGCAGTAATTACAGACGGTACAGGAACCGTCAGTTGGAGTGCAGCATAATGGCACATTACGCATTTATAAACGAATTTAATACAGTAGTAAAAGTTATTACTGGTGTAGATGAAAATGATACTTCTAAACTTCCAGAAGGCTTTGATAGCTGGGAAGCATGGTATCAAAATTACAAAGGACTTACTTGTAAAAGGACTTCTTACAACACAGTAAGAAATACACATACTAATGGAGGAACTCCTTTTAGAGGTAACTATGCTGGTAAGGGATATACTTACGATTCAGACAACGATGTATTTATACCACCTAAACCTTTTGGTAGTTGGATTATTAATGAAAGTACTTGGTCTTGGGAATCACCATTAGATTACCCAGATGATGGTCAAGAATATATTTGGAATGAAAATGCTTATGCACAAGACAACACAACTGGTTGGGAGATTAAAGGATAATGGGTAAAATTAAAGTAGACCAAATAGAAATAGAATCTGGTAACTCTATACAGCTAAATAATGCTGTCAAGATAAAATCATATGATGCAGCAGGAATTTCCGCATTAACCCCATCCTCTGGTGATTTAATATACGATTCCGACAATTCAACATTAAAAGTATATACAGGCTCAGCTTGGGAACTAGTAGGGGCAAGTGACCCCTTAGAAGTAGATGCAATAAATCCAGCTACTAGCGGTGGTCCTATATCTCTTGGGTCTTCATTGAAATTAAAACAATATACTGGCGCACAAATTGATGCACTTACAGGTATGACCACAGGTGAAATGGTATATGATACTGACGAAAACAAAATAAGAATTTATGATAATACTGAATGGTTGTTTTCAGATACATCAGCATCAGTAAGTGCTACTGGTGGTACTATAAGCACTTATGGTTCTGGTGGTACAACTTATAACCTTCATGTATTTACAACATCTGGTACATTTGAAATAAGTCATGCAAAGTCTATCGATTATATGATTATAGGTGGTGGCGGCGGTGGCGGCTCATTAGGAGGCGGTGGCGGTGCTGGAGGATATTTATCTAGTACATTCTCTGCTCAAGGTTCAACCTCATATCCTATAGTAATAGGTGGCGGAGGTGCATCTGGAACAAGCAATGCAACTAACGGTGTTAACACAACAGCTCTTGGTTTTACAGCTTATGGAGGCGGTAGAGGTGGATATCATGTAGGTGGTGCTGCATCAGTTAGTGGTACAAGTGGTGGTTCTGGTGGCGGAGGTTCTGATAACAGTAACAGTTATGGACCAGGCGGTTTTACAACAGGTCAAGGAAATAGTGGTGGAAATGGTACAGGCTCTTATAGTGATGCTAACCGTGGTGGTGGTGGTGGCGGAGGCTCTGCTAGTGCAGGTGGTAATCGAAGTTCTGGTACTAATGGTGACGGTGGTGCAGGCACACTAAATGGTATAGACGGTAATACTAATTACTGGGCAGCTGGCGGAGGCGGCGGTGGTCATAGTAGTAGTGGTGGTGACGGCGGTATTGGCGGCGGAGGCGGTGGCTCTGTTCAATCTGGTTACTCAGCAGGTCAAGGTGGAGGTTCAGCATTAAATAATGGTGGTAATGGTGGAGCTGGTGGTGGTGCTATAGGTGGTGCAGGTGGTTTAAATACAGGTTCTGGTGGTGGCGGTAATTCATGGCAATACGTTGCTGGCGCTACAGGTGGCGGTTCTGGTATAGTAGTAATAAGGTGGTCATAATGGCACATTTTGCAAAAGTAGTAGATAACATAGTAGAAAAAGTAATTGTTGCTGAACCAGAATTTTTTAATACCTTCATAGACCTAGATGGTCCAGGCGAATGGATTCAAACATCATATAACACTTATGGAGGAGTCCATTATAATCCAGAAACAGGTTTGCCTTCTGAAGACCAGTCATTAGCTTTAAGATATAATTATGCTGGTATAAATTTTCATTACGATAAAAGTAACGATTGCTTTTATGCACCTAAACCTTTTGATAGCTGGACTTTAAACACAACCACATATTTATGGGACCCACCAGTTCCTTGTCCAACTGATGATAATTTATATAATTGGAACGAAGAAAATCAAGAATGGGATGTGCTTACATAATGACTAAGAGTAACAAATTATATGTTAGGATAGTAAAGATATAGGAAATTCATGACAAGTATTTTAAAAGTAGATTCAATAGAAGAACGCACATCTGGTGGTGGTGTATCGTTTACTGGTACTTTAAGTCCAGATGGACTAAAAATTCCTTCATATAGTACAAGTGGAAGAAATGCACTCTCAGCTTCGGCTGGAGATGTGGTGTATAATACAGATACAAACAAAATTGAATTTTATGATGGTTCTTCGTGGGAAGAAGTAAGCGGTACTGTTGACTTAAGTAGTTATGCTACTAAAGACGATGCTTTCGCTTATCAAATGATTATAGGAGATTAAATGGCTTACGATTATAAATCTGTTAATGCTGCTCTATCGACTACGCAAGATACGGCTATATACACAGCACCAGTTGGTAAAACTGCAATAGTGTTGCTATGCCAAGTATCTAATGTAGATGGTACAAACGCTGCTGATTTGAATATGGATTATTATGATTCATCTGCAACATCAGCTAAGGCGTTAGCGAGCACAATAAACATACCAGCTGATTCATCTTTTAATCCTATCGGTGGAAAGCTTGTATTAGAAGCATCCGATGAATTAAGAGCATGGACATTAGTTGCTGCTGATGATTTAGAAATTGTTATCTCTGTTGTAGAGATTTCCTAATGAGAAGATTTTTTGGCGGAGTTGTCGGTAAAAAGGCAAAGGACTATTCATCACAGACAAAGTCTGGTATTTTTGCTGTAAACGAACAAATGATTCTTAATGCTGACAATGAATGGGCGGCATTGCCAGGTACTATAGAAGCAAATGCTTTTGCTAGTACAGCAGAAGCAGATAGTGCTTATAACAGTGGCACGCTAACTTCGGCAGGATTATACTGGTTTAAATTTAGTGCAAGTCATATAGCTGCTCAATATTATTACAGACCAATATCTTGGAATTATAGTGGCACGCAATTTGGGGCTATCAGAGTTTTTAAGTCTGTCTCGCAGCAGGCACCTACAGAAAATTATTTAAATCTAAACATACCTATGGACTCTTTTATATCTGGAAGATTGAACGGTTCAACTACTGGAGTATTTGGAGTATCAGCAGAAGTAGATTTTAGTACTCAACAACTTTATCATTCAACAAGCGGTATTACTGGTACTGAAATTAATAAATGGACTGACGGTGGCTCTCATTACAATGGAAGAAAAGTAATGCTTGGTGGTTCGGGAAGACATGGTCTTTACAATACAGGTCAAAACCCATGTAGCTGGGGTAATGCTAGTGGTTCTGTCGGTGCAGGTTTTGACGGAAGTTGTGGAGGTTATCCTAATGGTTTAAAACTTGGTTTAGGAGATGGAGATGCTTATTACAACACAATAAGTGGTACTTTTGAATTTTGGGTAAAAAACGTATGAGTTGGAAAGTATATATGATTGTTGAAGATAACTTGGAAATTCAATTATTTGATACAGAAGAGGAAGCAACTGAATATAGAGATTCAAGATTAGATTTAGATTTAATACATACAATCATTGAAGAAGAAGATGATTAAAAAAGGGGTAAATTTAATGTGGTATAATCATATTAACCCTCAAAACAATAATGGAGTAAATTATGGGATATAGACCAATACATGTCAACGAAACTGGTGGAGACACTACTGGTTTAAGAGAGTTTGCCAATGGTGCAGATTCTGGTGTCATAGTCCCTTCTGGAACAACAGCTCAAAGAGAATCTGGTGCGACAGCAGGTACAGTAAGATACAATACAACAATCGGAGCTTTTGAATACACAACAGGTAGCGATACTTGGGTAACTTTAGGAGAAGCTGCTGCTGACGGTTCTACAAAAGGTATAGCAACATTTGATTCAACAGAATTTTCTGCATCATCTGGTGTTATAAGCATAGGAACACTTGATGCTTCTACCATTGCAGACGGAAGCGTAACAAACGCAGAGTTTCAATATATAGGAACATTGACTTCTGATGCACAGACACAGTTAGATGCAAAAGCAACAACAGCTAATACACTTGATTCTTTCGCTGCACCAACTGCGGCTATAGATATAAATGGTCAAGAAGTATCAGACATAAAACTAAAAAATTATTATGAAACAGATGTCGCACTAACTTCAAGCTCTGGAGTAGTAGCAATTGATTTATCAGCAGGTAATATTGGAGCCTTGACTTTAACAGAGAATGTTACAGACATTGACTTTACAAATGTACCAACTGATGGTTCCATAACTTTTATGTTAAAAATTACACAAGACGCTTCTACAGCTTATACAGTAGCTATAAATGCTATGACTGTTAATGGAGGAAGCGATGTTACAGGACTAACAGCTGGTGGAGCAGGATATACAATGTCTGCAACACTAGGTGGAGTTGATGTTTTAACAATAATGTTCTTAGACGCAGGAACACCACTATTAAACGCACTTCAAGACTTTAGCTAAGGAGTACTAATGCCTTTAGGTTCAGCAAGATTCGGAATGCTCGGAGGAGCACCAGATATGGAAATGACAGTATATATGGTTGCTGGCGGTGGCGGTGGCGGTCTCGGTACTGGTCATTCGGGCTGGGGTTATTTTAGAGGCGCTGGCGGTGGCGGTGGCGGTTATATAACTGGTACATTAGAATTTTTTCAACCAAACACAAACTATGCAGTTGACATAGGTGGTGGCGGAGGAGGTCAAGGAACTGGCGGAGATACCACTATGGTTTATCAAGACGCTACTCTTACTTGCAAAGGTGGAGGAAAAGGCGGTAACGGTTCTGGTAATCATGCTGGAGGCGGCGGCGGTGGCACTGGAGGTTCTGGTGGCGGTGGTGGAACAGTATTTGCTAATATTCGTCCTTATGATAGTCACGGTTACGGTGGTGGTGCTGCAATTCAGCCATCCCAAACAGTTCCAGCAGGTTTTTCATCTTTAGGTAATGCTGGTGCAAAAGGTAACAGAGGTTCTGGTTTCTCAAATGGTAATCCACCTCCAGGTGGAGCAGGTAGTGCTGGTTCTGGAACATTAGCTCCTTTAGGATTTTCCGTAGGTAATGGTGGTTCTGGTAATACAGCAAACAGAGGAAATGGTGGAACAGAAGGTTCAAATACAACTGGTGGCTCTGGAATGATTTATATTTTATTTAATGAATTACTTTCAGTCAACATTGGTACAGGTCTAGTAGGTAGTACAGGAACTTATAGTGGACAGAATTATGTTCATTTAACTGGTGGAGCAGGAGATATTAGCTTCGGCTAATAATTAATTATGGCTCATTACGCAATTTTAGATGAAGACAACATAGTAACACAAGTTATTGTAGGTATAGATGAGAACGATACTGACAATTTACCCGAAGAATTTGATAGCTGGGAAGATTTTTATAGTTCTATAAAAGATGGAAAAACTGTAAAAAGAACAAGTTACAACACTTTTGCAGGAGAGCACGCACTAGATGGTACACCTTTTAGAGGAAACTACGGAACAGTTGGTTTTATTTACTATGCCGAACAAGATATGTTTTTACCACCAAAGCCTTTTGACAGTTGGATAGAAGATTTTGATAACTTTTATTGGAAAGCACCTATAGATAAACCAAATGATACTGATAATTTTGGCTGGGTAGAAGACGATTATCAAGAAGACAATACAACTGGCTGGTTATTAATAGAAGAACCAGAAGACGGAGAATAAGTCTAAATCTTTCTTTTTAACTAGTATTTATGTATACTACAACTAGTGAAAAATATTATAACATTCGGAACCTTTAGTAAAGATATTTACTACACAGAACAAATTCATCCAATACCTATGTCAGAATACCCTATTGAGTGGTATGAAAATATAAAAGCTGAGAAACTATACTTTGATGGGCAGGATGGAAAGAATGTTAAATCATGTCCAAGCTTTATAGAAATCTATCAAGAAGGCTATGTAATACCATCGCCAACAGATTACTCCATAAGTGTAACTCCCCAAGGTGAGTTTTTTTGGGAATGTGCTAGAAGCTTTAAAGATGTTATGGAAAGAGATGATATTGAATATCACTATAACGAACAATTAGTAAGCCATTTACCTAAAGACTATGACACTAAAATGATAATAAAGATAAACCTACCATGGAAAGTGTTTACACCTAAAGGTTACTCAATCAGAATAATGAAAATGCCTTTTACTAGTAATAAACTTTGGGAGCCTACTTATGGGGTTCTAAGAACTGATAGAAATTATCATTTAAACTTTCAAACTAATATTAAGTCAAACACTGAAGAAGTGTTTATTTCACAAGGAGAGCCTTTAGCTTTAATTGTTCCCTATAAAAGAGAAGATTTTAAAAGTCAGATTGTTGATTTAAATGAAAAAAATCAATATAGTATTCAGTACCATAAGCATTATTTAAAAACTTACGGAACTTTTAAACCAAATTTCAGAAAAGACTACTGGGCATAAAATGAAAAAAATAACTGTATATTATGCAAGCCCAGATAACTTACAAGAAACACAAGACTGGTCAATACTTTATAAAGAGCCTACAAGTCTTAACAAATACTTATCAAAGAACATTAACAAAGAACGAAGTAATGATGTACAAAATCGTGGATTTATGTCTTGTACAGCATATAAAGGACTGACTAATAATACTTATGTTATAGAAAATCCTATAGATTCAAGTTATACATTAGATGGAAACATGCAGTCAACTTCTAAAAATTCTTTATCTGCAATATATAAAAGAGAGCCACAGCTTAATAATCAAATACTTTTTGAATACAACTACCCTCTTATCTTTTTTGCTGAAGAAAGTCTAGAAATGCAGTTTACAGCTCCTTATTTCCTAAACGCACCTCATTTAAAATATGGTGCAGTGACACCAGGCCAATATAATATTGGTAAATGGTTTAGACCCGTACAGACAGAAATAAATTTATGGGACAATGTTAAAGAGTTTGAGATAAAAAAAGGTGAACCTTTGGCATTTTTAAACTTTTTAACAGATAAAAAAATAGAATTTAAAATGTTTGAAATGACTAGTGATTTAGCAAAAATTATGAATGTATGCGCTACAGCTAGTACTTGGGAGGTTAACGTTCCTTTAACCAATAGATATAAGCGTTTTCACGAAAGTAAGATGTTAAGTAAAACTCTAAAAAAGATAAAAGAAAATTTAGTTTAAAAACTGGTGTTTTTACTGTGGTATAATAATCATAGGCTAACAAGTCTACACTAAATAAAATCAAAAATAACGGAGACAAATTAACATGGCAAATAGACCGATACACGTAACTGAATCTGGTGGCGATACCACTGGTCTTAGAGAATTTGCAAATGGTGCTGACTCTGGTGTTATTATTCCACAAGGAACTACAGCACAGAGAGAATCTTCCCCTACTGATGGTGTTCTTAGATTTAACACCACATCAAATTCATTAGAATATTACGGAAACTCAACATGGGTAACACTTGGAGAAGTAAGTAGTATTGACGATATTAATGATGTAACTTTAACAAGTTCACAATCTGGAGATTTCTTAAAGTATAATGGCTCAGCTTGGGTAAATGACCCAATCAATCTAGAGACTGATACTGTAGGAAACTTTGTAGAAGATGTAGCAGCAGGAAATGGTCTTGCTAAAACTTCTTCAGCAGGTGAAGGTCAAGATGTCGACCTAGCTATTGACATCAACGGAGCTACTGATGGTACAGGTATCACAGTAGATAGTGCAGCTGACTTAGTATTACTATATGACGCTGACGCAGGAGCTGTTAAGAAAGTTCAAACAGGACAAATTGCAACTCCAACTAAATTAAATTCCGCAACTATATTTTTTGCGGCTAACGGATAGTATAGGAGAAATTAATGGCGACAGGATTATTAGCAAGAAGAGACGGTGACGATACCGATGGTACAGTGTATACTGCACCAGCGAGCAATGTTGCAGTTGTAAACTTGAATATCGCTAACACCACAACTACAGCTGATGATGTAACAATATATGTTGCACCATCTGGAGCTACATTAGGAACAGAACACAAAATAGAGGTTCTTAGTCTTAGTGGGCAAAATGTTCTTGAAAGAACAAACATCGTTTTAGATGCTGGTTCTTTTATTGCAGTTAATGCAACTGCTGGAACAGTAGCTAATGTTTGGGGCGTAGAAGAAGCAGTATAGGAGTATAAATGAAGTTTTTTGCAGTTAAAGATGAATATGATGTATGTTGTGCTGTAAAGCAAGTAACATCTGATGTTATTCAAGTAGTGGATGGCGTTGAACAATTATTCTCTGACTTAGATGACCATATTGAACTATCTTCTTTTCAAGAAGAAATCATAGGTAAAAAATTAATCGATGGCGAATGGACCTCAGCTGGAACAGACGCTGAAGGTAATGATTACTGGTGGTTTGATGGTGCTAAGTATGGTAACACATATGATGATGATGGGAACATTGTAGGCTCAGTAGAAATTACGGAGTAACTATGGGAAGATATGGCGTTGACATAGCTCCCGTAGCAGGAATAAAATCTATACAAACTGGTCATTATACAGGCAATGCAGGTGGTTCTACATCTCAAATTAATGACGACACCACAATAGAACCAATAGATGAAACAAAATCTTATATGGTTGTTTGTGAAAGTGGTAGTTTCCCAGTTACTAATGAAGGTGGCGGAGTTACAGACAACAGAGTTTATCCACATCCACAAGCAGCAGCATACTTATTAGATGATAAAACAGTAAGAGTAAGATACAGAGTATCTAGTTACGGTCAATCTGAAACTCAATATGTATATTGGCAAGCAATCGAGATGATATAAATGGGTAGAGCGTCAAACAGAAGTACTATCAAATCTATACAAAGGGTGTATTATGCAAACACTACTTCATCCTATGCTCTTGTTAACAACACAATCTCCTCTGTAGATACAGATAAATCAGTAGTTGTACACAACTCAAGTAATGGACATTATAGAGGAACTGGTGCTTGGGAAAATTATTACTACATGAATGGTGCTAGTGTTCAAAACGGAGCAAAGTTAGATAGCTCAACAAATGTTGTAGTAGCTAGATATAACCCTAACAACCAAAATAGAAGAAATGTTTATGTAGAAGTACAAGTTGTGGAGTACTACTAATGGGTAGAAGAATGTCAAGTCCTATAGTTAAAAGCAGACAAGTTGCAGAAGCAGTAAGTAACGCTACTGGAACTAATGTTACTATATCATCAGTTGATATGAATAAAACAGTTGTTTATACTACCGCACAAGATGGTAATAACAGAAGAGAGAGTAACTCTCCTTGTGCTAGGTTAACAACTGCAACAAATGTACTTTTCAGTGGTCACAATTATAACTCACTAGGATTAGGAAGAATGTATGCATATGTCGTGGAGTATTACTAATGGGTAGAAGTATAAGTAACGGAAGAGGAGCTATAAGGTCAAAGCAAGTTATTGCTCAAAGTAACAATGCTTACACTAGAAATAACACAATATCTGCTGTAGACCCAGATAGAACAGTTCTTTATCAAGCTGCAACTTCTACTGTATTTCAAGGTGGACAAAGAAGAATACACGCAGCACTAACTAGTCCTACTAATGTACAAAGCTCTGCTGACGGTTATGCTCAACCAACAGGTGGAACAGCATTTAACTGGACTGAAATTATTGAATATAACTAGACAAACCTAGTTTTTTATACAATCTATTAAAACCTTCTTTAGAATAAAAATTACTAGGCTCTCTTATTACATGCTTATTGTTTATTAAGTAATCAGTTGCTATATCGTTAGCTCTATTCCAAAACTCAGAATTAAAAGGAACTCTAGACACATAGTGTAACATCAAGACCTCTAAGGCCTCTTTAATATAGTCATTGTAAAGAAAAAGTGCATGGTCTTTTTTTATAGTCTTATTCATAATGTCTTGACTTAAATCAAGTAATCTCAATGCTCCAGATAAAGAAGTAGCATCAAAAGGTTCTATAAAGAAAGCATTGAGACCTAGGTGTAGATAATTATCTTGAAATGGGTCTTTCTTGTAATAGCTTGTGAAATCCATAGCGTGAAAGTAATCTTGCTTAAATACCTTGAAATACTCTTTAATCTCTTCTGTTGAAGTAATATTTTTATTGTAAACATAATACATGTAAATATAATTATAAGTAGGTATTATTTGAACCCAGCCATGTTCTTCGGCAACTAAGTGTGTATAAGTTCTTTTAGATTTATTAGGTATGCGTATGCCAATTGCAGCATTTACAGGAACTGTTATAAGATTATACGAATTGTCTACGACAGGTTTTTTTGTTTGTATTATGTAATCTGTATCTTTAGCTTCTTTTATATTTAAGTTTTTATAGATGTAATTGTTAAAAGACCAAGAATCAAAGTGCATAGCTACATACGGAGCTGTAAAGTTTGAATAAAAGTCATTGCAACCGAAGTTTGTTTTTCTAACACCAGTTTTTGGTATTGCATTAAAGTCTGGAAAATCCTTATATTCTATATCAATTGAATCTTTTAAGAAAGGTATGAGGTCTAATGTGGATGACATAGGTAAAGTAAAGTAATCATCTTGTCTATCCCATTTTAAAGGATTTTTTATATACTTCAAAGCAGCTAAGTGTGCAGAAATTCCGTTTCCAATGATTTTAATTTCCATCTTATGTATTATACTCATACTATGAAAAAAATAATATTTACGACAGAAAAAACTGGTTTTGCAGATATAAAATTTACACAACCACAACCATCTAAAAACTTTATACCTTCATGGTTTACTAATATGCCTATGAACTTACCTTTACCAAACAATCACAACTTTGTGTCAAAACTTATTCCAAACTTTAAAGGTGCTAGACATTGTCCTAGTTTCGTAGAAGTATTTAGAGAAGGCTATGTTTTAGTAGCACCTTGTGACATACATATGTTTTTTCAAGATGGAGAGTTTTTTATGAATCCATCTAATGATGAATTTGTAGTTAGAACACACGCACCAGAACAATTTATGGATTATATACCAGAGGACACTGGAATACGAGCTACTGTCAATATTAATACAGGATGGTTTGGAATTACACCAAAAGGGTACGGACTTAGGTATCTTCCTTTAATGTATAACTTTAATAAAGAATGGTCAGCTAATTATGGCGTTGTCCACACTGATAAGTTACACGAACTATCGGTACAAATATTCTATACTTCAGATAAAAATGAGATACTTATAAAACAAGGTGAACCTCTTTGCTACATAATTCCTTACAAAAGAGAAAGCTTCAATTGGACAATAACTCCCGTCACAAAAAAATTAATGCAAAAAATAAGAACAGGTCACTATAAAGTAGTAAACAAATTTAAGTCTGGCTACGCTAGAAATGAATCTTAAAAGCTTCGAAAACTATATAGACGAAGCTAAAACAGAAGATAAGTTTATGCTGGAACTTGGTTCTGGTATATCTACTCAATTATTTGCTAGAAATTTTAAAAGTGTTTTTTCTTATGAAAATAACTTAGAGTATATGATAACTCTTCCTAGATTTGACAATGTAGAGTACATAAACATAGATGATTGTAGAGATTGTTACTTTAGTGATATAGCTCACTTTATGAAAGATGCAGATTATATATTTATAGACAATGACCCCAAGTATATAAAAAGAGAAATAGTAATGTACTATGCTTGTAAGTATGCAAAACCAAATTGCAAAATAATATTAGATAATGGTTTATGGAATATAAAAGCACAAAGATATTTACAGAAAAGATATTTTTGTAAAGATTTTTTTGGAATGAGAGAAGAAGGTGTATTTACTAATACAATAGTAGGAGAAATGAAAATACCAGACTATTATAAGAAGATATGAAGATAGAAATAATACCTAGATTTAAAATGTTTGAAGACCTTGTTGAAGCTTACCCTCCACAGCTTGCTAATAAATTCTTACCAGAATGGTTTAAAGAAATGAAAGTAGGTAGTGAGATAGCATCATTCTTAGAGGAATTTCATGGAGTTTTCTCAGATGAAGCGCACGGTGCTAAAAAATGTCCAGCTATAAGAGATTTAATGACAGAAGGTTTCATCATACCTTTATGGGGAAAAATGTATATGGGACACGAATATGATGATGAAGGAAATGCTATACAAACTCATTATGGTATGACTGCTAGTAATGCAGTACAGTATGACTTTTTTGGTAGCCACTTTGAGAAACAAGTAGGTGGAATGGATGTTGGTTTAGCCAAAATGGGTAAAGAAAAAAGAATACTTAAACTAGAAAGCCCTTATAAGATAATAGTTCCAAAAGGCTACAACCTACTATATGTAGACCCTTTTTATCACTTTAGAAAAGAAATAAGACTATTAGAAGGACTTGTAGAAGCAGATAAGTGGGGATATATAACCTTTCCTTTTAGCTTGCAAGAAAAAGAATTTGTTTTACCAGCTGGTACACCACTTATACAAGCTATTCCTTACAAGAGAGAAGAACAAAAACTTTCATTGGATGTTCGTAAAGGTACAGATGAAGAGTATGAAAAGAACGACCAAGAGTTATTTAGAGCTGAAGTTGAAAGAATTAACTATAAAAACTACCCCGAAAAATTTAATTTATAAATAGTTTAGAAAAAAAACTTTAGAAATAATACACAATAATTACAAAAGGCATGTTAACATATAGTTAAATAACAATTAAGGAGTTATATGGCTAATAATGCTGAAAACAATGCTGAACTAGATGTTCAGAAAGTAATGGAAAATAATGCTACTTTAGTGCAAATGGCACAAAATCAAGCTGATGTGATATCGGAATTAAGACAATTAAACTCTGACAAAGAGCTTAAAATTGCTGAATTAAGTGCAACAGTAAAAAGATTTCGTAGTCAAATAGAAGCAGCTATGCAAGCGCAACAAGCTGCAGCTGAGAGCGAAGCTGTTGATGAGGGAGCTGAAGATGAGCAAGAATAAAAGCTTTACAGAGGAATTAAACAACCTTAAAAGTACTAGAACTTACGTTCAAGAGATTAAAATAGACAAAATTATGAATGCTTTAATTGAAGATGGTCAAAAAGAAGATGCAGAAAATATCAAAAAAGCTGCAGCTGACAAAGACTTACCAATGTTTACATTGTATAAAGCTCTTAATAATGTTGGTCATGAGATTTCTTATACAGCAGTAAGAACAGCTAGAAGAAAGTATTCTAAGACAGGAGTATAAATGAGCAAATTTTCAGACGAAGTAGAGAAATTACGTAAGTCTAGAAGAGATGCTGAGGATGCGCGCAGGGCAAAAATGGAACATCCCAAAGGGTTTGAACCAGGCGTACACTTAGTAAATGGTGAAGGTACTCTTACTACTAAACCAGTAGAAGATAAAATAGAGAGCCGTAACCAATGGGACGCACACTTAGAACATTTTGGATTTAATCCATCTGAGTTCGAAGTTATAGATAACAAGATAGAGTATAGGTCTTGGGAGGCACCAGTAGAAGGTGGCAAACAAACTATGCACTATTACAAAGTTGCTATTAGAGCTAAAGATGCAGGTGAATCTGCTTTTGACTTTGACAATATTATAAAACAAGTCAAGTCTTCAAAAACAACAAAACCAACTAAACCTAAAGGTGCTGACATTAGCTATGTACTAGCACTCAGTGACTGGCAAGTCGGGAAACAGGATGGAGATGGAGTTGAAGGTATTGTTAGAAGAGTCAACCAAGGTATTGTTGATGTTAAGCAACATATCGCTGACCTTAAGAAGATAGGATACAAGTTCGACTCAATGGTTATCGCAGGATTAGGTGACCTGGTCGAGGGGTGTGATGGGCATTATGCGCAGCAAACCTTCTCAGTTCAGCTAAATCAACGGGACCAAATTACTGTAGCTACAGCATTAATTGTTAAAGTTATAAAAGAATTTGCTCCGCTGTTTTCAAGTCTCAAAATTTTGACAATAGGAGGGAATCATGGAGAAAATAGGAGGAATGGCAAAAGCTATACTGATTTTGGTGATAACTATGACGTTTTATGTTTTGACCAAGCTCAAAAAATCTTAGCCGAAAATAAAAAAGCTTACGGTCACTTATCTTGGTTTGTGCCAGATAAAGATTTAGTTATGACTATAGACCTACACGGTAAAATTTTAGGAATAGCCCATGGCCACCAATTTCGTGTTGGAGGGACTAACCATGGTGCAAAAGTATCTAACTGGCTAGCTAAACAAGCTTTAGCTAAAACAGCAATCGGAGATAGCGATATAATGTTATCTGCTCACTTTCATCACTTGTCAGTCCTACATGAAAGAAATACTACTTTCATACAAGCACCAGCACTTGATGGAGGTTCTTTATGGATAGAGCAATCACATGCTTTGACATCACAACCAGGCATCTTAACTTTTACAGTTAGTGCTGAAGGTATTGATAACATAAAAGTCCATAAAGGTACCATTGAATGAAGTACCATCTTATAGAAAATGAGAACCAACACGGCAAGCTGAGAAAAAATGGTAAGCATGGTTGGTACTATGCAGCTAGGAAAAAAGGTATTCAAGGTATAGTTATACATACTGCAGAGGGAGCACCAGCAAAAAATGTAGCTAAGTATTTTACATTTAACACAAGACCAGCTTCTGCTCATGTAGTAATAGACGAGTCAGAAACTATAGATTTATTACCAGATAATGCTGTTGCTTTTCATGTTAAAGGACATAACTCTAAGACATTAGGTGTTGAAATAGCTTATTGGGCTCACAAATGGGGTGAAAACCTACAGTTAGAAGACTTGCTACTTAACAACACTGCTAAGTGGTGCAGGAAGAAGATTCTTGAACACAACATACCAGTAACAAGAATAAATAAGGATGCGTGGAATAAAGGTAGCAAAGGCTTTATTGCACATAGTGATTTAGACCCTTCAAGAAGGTCAGACCCAGGCGATGAATTTCCTTGGGATAAATTCTTATCTTATGTTAACGGTGAAAAACCAAGTTTTAAAAGACAAGCTCCACCTTGGGCTGGTAGAGTCTTTTCTTTTAAACAGCCTTATATGAACGGGGCTGATATAGCCCAATGGCAGGATGCTGTTGGTGGATTAGTTGCTGATGGGATATATGGTAAACTATCAGTAGGGCGTTGTAAAGAGCTTCAGCGAGAAGCTGGACTTGTCCCAGACGGATTAGTCGGACCACAAACGTGGTATGCAACATTTCAATTACCAAAGAGAGGAAACTGATGAAGTTAGAAGTATTAAGAATTAGCTCTCAAAATGACTCTACAAGTGGTGTTTTGTTCGATGTAACAGATGGGAAACGTAAATTTCTTTGCTATACATTAGAAGATGAATACAGAGCTGTAAAGGTCAAACATGAGACAAGAATACCAGAAGGAACCTACAAATTAACCTTAAGAAGCGAAGGGGGATTTCACTCACGCTACCTTAAGAAATTTGGTGCTGGATTCCACAAGGGTATGATTTATGTTAACAAAGTTCCTAATTTCGAGTATATATTATGGCACCTTGGTAATTTTGAAAAAAATACCAGTGGCTGTTTGTTACTTGGAAATTCTCAAACAGAGAATATAACTGATAAAAAAGGTTATATAGGAGCGAGTACAGGCGCTTACAAACGCGTGTATCCAATTATTAGAGATGCGATATTAAGTGGTGAGGATGTCTCAGTAACCTATGTGGACTTTGACCATGTAGAAGGGAAACCAACACCAAAAGTAAAACCAGTAAAGCCTTATAAGCCTTATGACAAAGCTAATGCTCAGAAGCTTATCAAGCGTATTGGACGATTAAAATAAGGAGGCTATATGCCAGACTATTGGAGAACTGCGTTAATAAGAGCAGCTAGAACTGCAGCACAAACTTTTATTGCTGTAATGATGGCTAATCAAGCAGGAATGTTCGAAGCAGACGTATTAATGGCGGCAACTGTCGCTGGAGCGTCAGCTCTCGTATCTGGAATACAAAATGCATTGGAAGATGCACCATTTCCATTTATGAGCAAGATTCCAAAAGGCTAAATGTACCTTTAATTAAAAGTACTATAATAGAAGAGGATGGGTTAGGAAACTAGCCTATCCTTTTTTATATTGGAGATACATGGCAGATAAAATATTAAATGGATGGTCTCTGTACTTTAACATTCTTAAAAGAATCTTTGCAGTCTTTATAGCTCAAAGCCTTTCAATATTAGGTGCAGGTTCTATCGTAGGTATAGACGTTTACCAATCTGCTTTACTAGCTGGAATTATGGGTGTTGCTCACGTCTTAGAGATGTTAGCAAGAAAATATATTGATGATGGGAAAATTACACTAGATGAAGTAAATGAGGTATTTAACAGCGTTCCTACGCGAAAGTAGGGAATGCTTAATAAATTTAATACCTTTATAAGGTTAGTAGTTGTTGGATTACTTATATATCCTTTACCTATTGCTTTAGCTTATCACGTTCCAACACAAGCACCTAGTAACTTAACTCTTACTGTTGACTATGAAAATGGTACAGTAAAAGCAGATTGGGACGCTTCTGACCAATTCGAAGATTACCCCGCTGAACGATACGCAATAGGTTTTGGTTTAAGTGATGAAGTCAGTTTACCTTATGGTATTGCAACAGGTAATGTTGGCGATAGTAACGCACTCAATACTGAATTTACATTTACTGCTAGTTATTTAAATGCAGTCTTTAATGAAGCTCACGGTTTATTTCACGTTGCAATTAGGTCGGACAACGACACAAATGCAAGTTATTCAGAATGGACACCAACAGTAAGCATTACAATACAGAACAAACCTTCTTCTGTTACCTTAGCTTCTTATGATATGAACAGAGAGGACGGTATTAAGTTTGAATGGTCAGCTTCTACAAGTGGTTTTGTTAGTGCTAGTACCTATAAAATGTATTACAAGCTTTCTAATGCAAGCGAATGGACATTAGCAGGACAACAATCAAATACAGATTACGTTTTAGCTTGGGATAATTTAACAGAAGATACTTATGATTTTATGTTATCTGCGTGTGGTAGTGAGAACGATTGTAACGATAGCAATACTTTAACTCTTGATGTTGTTACTTATGTAGCACCAACGCTAGGACCTCCAATGAATGTAACAGTTGCACAAACTTATAATCAAGGTGTAAAGGTGGATTGGGATGTGGCTAATAGTGGTAACTTAACAGCTGAAACTTATGAACTCTACTTTAGAACAGACGATAAAAATGAAACAGTTGTTTCTAACATTACAGAAACTGAATATACTATACCTTATGAAAGCATTCCTAATGGAGATTACACCTTTTCAGTTAGAGGTTATAGCTCTGATGATAATGCTTATAGTGGTTTTTCTACCGAACCGACACTAACTGTATTCAATCAAAAAGCTCAAGATGATGCAAATGCAGCAGCTCAAGCAGCTTATGAGGCTGAGCAAGCTCGTATCGCTGAGGAAAATCGTATCGCTGAGGAAAATCGTATAGCGGCAGAGAAAGCTGAGGAAGAGCGTAGAGCTGAAGAGGCTCGTAAGGCTGAAGAGGCTCGTAAGGCTGAGGAAGCTCGAATAGCTCAAGAAAAAGCTGAAGAGGAAGCCCGTATTGAGGCAGAGCGTATTGCAGAAGAAGAGCGTTTAGCTGAGGAAGAGCGTCTCCGTTTAGAGGAAGAAGCTAGAATAAAAGCTGAGCTAGCAGAGTTAGCTCGTATTGAAGCTGAAAAAGAAGCTCAGATTCAAGCTGAACTAGAAGCGTCTATACTTAAAGATGTAGATACTGATAATTTATCTGATGATGAAAAAAAAGATTTAAAGGTTTTAGTTGATACAATACAAGAGTTACAAGAAACATTAGAGGTTATTGAAGTTGAAGAAGAAGTTTTCGAGTTTAAAGAAGTTATTATTATTGCTCCTACTACTACTAGCACCACGACTACAACCTTACCTATCATTGAAGATTTTGCAGATGAAGAAGTCGATGAGATACTTGAGGTTGAGCCACTTCCTAGTGAGAAGAGAGACGAAGAGATACCACTCACAGAAGAAGAAGTAGAAGTTCTTGTTGAGGAAACTGAAGAAGCTATCGCAGAAGTTATTACCATTGATATAGTAGAAGAGAAGCCTATCGATACCGAGGGTTTGACAGAGGAGGAAGTCTTTGAAGCAGAACAAAAAGCCGACCAAGAGCTTACAGAAAAAGTCGAAGCAGCCGTTGCAGAATTACCTACAGAGGAAAAAGTTAAAGTTGTACAAGCAGTTGCAGAAACTAAGATACAAAATCTAGGTACAGCTGATAAAACTACACAAAAAGTTGTACAAGCCGTTGTCAAAGAAGTAACTAAAGTTGAAACAGTTGCTACCTTATCTGAGGAACAAAAGACAGAAGTTGGTCAAGTACTAGGTTTTACCGAAGAAGAAGCGTCTGAAGACCTTGAAATTATTGCAGAACAAGCATCTAAGGATGAAAATACAGCACAAGCACTAGATGAATTTGTTGAAAGGTCAATTGCTAGTGCAGATGTAGAAGATTATACACTTGCAGATGTTGTTACAGAGGTACAAGTAGAGGCATTTCTTGAGGCACCTATATCTGCTATAATAGATATAGACTTAAGTAATGTGACTATTTCAAACATTGGTACAGATATGACAAATGACCAAAAAGAAAAAGCACAGGAAGTAGTAGTCCCAGTGATTATAGCTTCACAAATTATTGCACAAGCTGGTGCATTAATGACTAGGAGATTTTAAATGATAAAAAAATTAATTAAGTTCTTAAATAAAGTGTTAGGCATGCCCTATAAAATTATGCTATGGACACTTAAAAAAGTATATACAGTTTTAAATAAATTAACTGAATTTTTAGCTTATGGGTTACAATTTATAATAGAATTAATTTTGAGGACGATTAATACTTTATGGAAAACAGCAAAAGCACCAATTGTTTGGGCGCTATATAAATTAAAAAATATTAAACCTAAAGCTGTGATTGTGTGGATAGTAGATATCTTAAAAGAGTCTGTAGCTCAGATTTTCACTCTCCTCGGATTTTTTATAGCCTGGTTCACATTAACAGGAACCGCACAAGATATAGTAGGTATAGCAATAGTTGTATCTATAATAATATGGTTATTAACAATAAGGTGGAGAGAATAATGGATAAATGGCAATTAGACGATAGTTTTTTTAGTTTAGTATCTACAAAAGAAACTTCAAGTGCCAGAAGCTATGTACCAGAAGATGAGGCGTGTTGCAGTGATTGCGTATGCGGAAAGAAGAAATAATGGTTGATTCAAATAATGGTAATGGCTTTACGCAAAAGGAGATGTTGATAATGATATTAGAAGGTCAAGAAAAAATAAATGAGCGAATTGACTCGCTTCACGAAAAAGTCAATGCAAAGATTTCAAGACAGGAACTCGCAGGATGGGTCGTCGTTGTAGGCACACTATCCGCACTATTAACACAAATGTAATCGGTCGCCTCGAAAGGAGGTATCATGACAGAAATCATATTAGTCGTAACAGTATCACTTATATCTATAGGAGGTTTAATTTGGTTCGGGATTATGACAACAAAGTTTTTAAAATATTTTACTGTAATTGTTGAGGAGGTGTTAGATGAAAGGAAAGAGAATTAACAGGTGTGAAATCTGTAAAGAACCTTTAAAACACGTTCACAACAATCAATGGATGTGTCAACAAAGTTTATCTAAATGTGAAAAATCAACTAAGATTATCTTTATAAAAGTAGATGAGGAAGAGTGAATGAGGGTAAAGCTCAGAAAATATGTTAGGTACACATTAACTTTAGGTGCTTTTGCACACTTAATAGAGTTTGCAAGTGCTATATATGAAACAGCTTATATTACCGCAGGAATATCTGTATTCTTTGGCATACTAGATGCTCTAGCTGTATATGTTCTTAAAGACGAATAAATGAATGTTTCTTTATAACATTTTATACTGGGTTGCTTTATGTAGCGTCTTATATTGGTTCTACAAAGAGATAAGACTTTGAACCCTAATTGTCCTATTTGCAACAGTATATTGATAGAAATTCATGCTGGTCTATATTGCGATAACCAAAAATGTATGGGTTATAAGCAAAAAGTAGTTGCTTGTTGTGAAGGTGGCGCGTGTTAATATCTAAAAAAACATTTAGTTTAAATCATATAGACATTTAGAAAGAATGATATACTATATATATGAGAGAATTATATTTCTACAACGCTGAAGTAACAAGAGTTGTTGATGGAGACACTATAGACGTAACTATTGACTTAGGCTTTAACATATGGGTTAAGGAAAGATTAAGACTGTATGGACTGAACACTCCCGAAACTCGCACTAAAGATGCTGAGGAAAAGGAACGTGGATTAAAAGCCAAAAAATATGTAGAGAACCAAATAAATTCCAACTCTGGAATGGTTCAAATACAATCCTTCGGTAAAGGTAAATACGGTCGTGTTTTAGCAGAAGTATGGGTAGGTAAGAATAATCTGAATGAAGCTCTTATCGCCAATGGCCATGCTGAAATATACATGACTGATTAAAACTGGGACAGCTCCCCAAAGTCCTTATACTGTCTCAACGGTATAAATACCGCACTCCAAATATTTTCTATTCAGAAGACTCATCACTTTTCCCGACTACTAAACCGCATACTAACGACAGTGGTGATATACACGAATTCTGCCTTGCCTCTCGACTTGAGGATTCTATCCCCGCAGTGTAGCTTACCGAAGTGAATCTCGTAAAAGGTGAAAAAAGGAACTGCCCCACGAACTTAGACTTCTCGTTCTTGAAGCACCATTGATGCTACTGTAATTCTCCTACTACCTAATCGTGTTTGTTCCTTAGCAATGTCTATAAAAGCTGAAAGCTCTCCAGTTCTAAATTTATATATAGGAGATTGCTTATCAATCAAACCTTTGTTTTCCATTTCTTTGATACTCAATTCAAGTTCTTTGGCCCTACTGTAATACGCTACAGCAACTTCGTATAAGGTATTGATACCAATATCTATAGGCATTGAAACTCTACCAAAGAATACATCAATATATCCTTTAATCTCAGTTCTCATCGTGTCTATGTCGTTCATACCAGCAGGCACTGGCACTGCAATATTTTCTAATCTAGCTATGTCTATTTCTTTCATTTGTTCTCCGTATCTATAATTATTCGTCAGTGAATAAGGAGTAAAAGTAATTTAAGTATTGGTTTCTTTTTTCTTTAGGAATCCAACACATAATCATTGCCGCCGCATATTCTAAATTTCTTTTTATTTTCTTATCCGCTGCTTTTTCGTTCATGGATTAATACTACTACAAGACTTTTTATATTTCAAGTTTTAACAAAATAGAAACAATTTTTCAAAATCGGTTTTTCAATATGCTATAGTTAATCTTTATGTATGATTTACAAAGTTACTTAGGAAAGATGTCAGCAGGCATGGTTAGCTCTAGTAAGTTAAATCAAGCCAAGTATGGCAAACCTAAGAAGAAAAGAAGAAATAAAGTTTCATCACAAGCAAACTTTCATCAGCAGTATCACATTAGCTGGGAACTAACAGAAGACGACTTACCTTAATTCCTAAATAATATTTCCTATATATATAGAGAGAGACATCTTATAGTTAATGAGTATAGTTCCTGGGTATAGTTAGTACGACAGCTGTGACGCCAGGTCACGACAGGGCTGTCGCCTGGTTACGTCTGGTTTGTCGTGTACTAAGTAAAAACCACACGTCTGATTTGGCGGGTACACCACAACATATGGTATACGACAGTTCTGACGCTACTACATATGGTATGTTTGGCCTAGTTTGAGCTTAAAAAACCTCTATTTACTGCTTCTATACCAGTTTCCTAAACCTTTTTCTCTATATGAAACACGTTATGTTGCGTTCATCCTAGAAACAAGCACTCCCCTACCCCATGAAAAGGCCTAAAGCCCCGCTATATATCCTCATAAAACTCCTTATTGACAACTACAACCTAATAGGGGAGAGGAGTAACAAAGCAATAACTATACACAAGGAAGAAAGGTTATGCATTCCTATGCACAAGTACCTAGGATTGTGAAATTCGAACATATGTTCTATGTTTTTTGAGATAACATGCTATTAATGTGTGGGCGGGCGGACTGGATAAAAACCAGACTTTTTACTTCCCGTCAGAATACTTTACATTCACCTCAACTGGAGCATCTGAGTCTCCAGAGATTTTGATATCGTTCTGTTTGGACCATTTCTGGAAACTTCGTTCCATCCACCAAGCTGCAGCCTGCCACACTCCACGTGTTGCAGCGTTCCTAATTGAACCTAAAAAGATACCCTCAGCTTGCGCTCTAGCTACCTCTATGGAGTCCAAGAACTCAGTGTAGATGGACTCTTCTCCAGCCTCTCTGTCAGCCTTCGCTTTCTCTACCCAATTGTAGAACGTTGACTTCGGAACTTTGGCCATTCGAGCAGCATCTTCAACGAAATACCCCGCATGGAGCCATGTACAGATGTTGTCTATTTTGTCTTGATTTAGTCCTGTTGGTCTTGCCATATATCCTTAATTATAACATCTTTAATTGGACGACTTTGTTATGTCATATAACTCCAAAAATTTATTAAAAAAATTTTCAGAGGGCAGAAAATCAGTAAAAAGAGCTCCGCTCTGCCCGAAAGGTACCCCCCATATCATGTACACCTTGGCAATAAAAAAGGCCCCCGAAGAGGCCTCTTTTACTTTACATTGGAGATACAACAACCGAGTAATCGATGATGTATAACCTTATGCTACTAGATGTAGTGGTAAAAGCAACTAACACCACTAAATCTACTACTGCTTCACTATCGTGTTGCATTCCTGCACAAGGGATTCGATTTTTATAAAAAACGTGCGCGGTGCATAGGAGGGGCATTTTTATTTTTTTTAGCGATTTTTAAAGGTACCCCACCCACTGAAAGGTGGGGCATTCTTTAAGTATCTTTAGGCGTTCATTAAGTCGGCGAGTGCCTCGCGTGACGTAATGCCTTGAATTATTCCATCCAAGAAAAAATACATCTCCCTAGAAGTTTTTGAATAATAACCAACATCGCGCACGCCGTAGCCCTCATTAACTATTAAATGAAGTTGATAACCTTGATGGTCTTTATATAATTTATAGGAACCTTTCCCGAATTCGGGAGCGTCCAATTTATAATTTATATATTCAACTTTTTTCTCTAGTTCCTTAATTGTTACTCTATGCATTTCTACACTTCCTTTTCAATAACGTCGGTTCAGTATTTCTAAACCACAAAGCCCACGCGTTGGCATGGGCTCAAGCTTTAGAACGTTAGCCTCTAATATCCCAGTCTTTGGATATTAAGTTAGAAGATATCATCGAGTCTTTGATTTCATCTTCTAGGTTGTCTAAGCATTCATTAAAGAAAGTTTTAATCTCGGGTAGCTCTTCAAGATACACGCCAAAATCTAAAAAACTTTCCACAAATGTTTCGATTTTATTTTCTAGTTCTTTTTTCATAGTTTCCTTTTCCGATTTAGATACTTTCTAAACCACAAAGCCCACCGAGTCGATGGGCTCAAGCTTTAGACGGTTATTCGATTACCAAAGTAACAACCTCGGCAAGTTCTAAGCCTCGCACAGTCTTAAGAGCTTCTTGAAACTCTAGGGCGCTTGATACGTCCATTCGTGCAGTGCTTCGCATTACGCCTTTTTCGTCTTTATAAATTACTCGATTAAGCATTTTTTTCCTTCTTCCTGTTTAGATATTTTCTAAACCACAAAGCGCACCCAGTGGATGCGCTCTAGCTTTAGATAGTGATAGCTTCTTGTATTTGCTTTTGTGCTTTAATGCCTTGTTGCATTGCTTGAAGCACACAATAGGTCTCGCGTGCAGTCATTTCTGACCAACTGCCAACGATTTGGACTTTAAGATTTTCATCTCTTTTATAAAGGTCATAACCTTTATCTGAACGGTCTAAGAAATATTGACCCTCAAAGAATGGGTTAAATCTACCATCTTTGAAATAAGCGCCGTCAATCTCGCTATAGAGGTTATAGTTTATATATTCTACAATCTCTTGAAGCCATTTCTCGGTTACTCTTAAGTTTTTCATTTTTTCTTCTTTCTTTAATTTGGTCTAGCCTTTCTAAACCATAAGGCGCACCCGTGAAGATGCGCCTAAGCTTTAGACGGTAGGCACTAGCTTAAAGGTTCTTAGAGTGTCGTTATATTTGAACTCTGACCTTAAAGCGTAGTAATAAATTCGCTTGTCGTCGTCGTCTCTCTCGCCAGTATCCATCGAGTGAAACATACGATTAATTTTTTTAGCTTTTGACTTTTCGCTTTTGCTCAAAAGTCGAAGCTCTATGTTAGTGGTGTAGGTGTATTCCTTAACATCGTTTGGAATCTCTACGACCTCGAACGTTTCGACAAGCTCCCCACAAGTATGGGCGAATGAATGGTCATCGTTATTCTTAAGATGACGCCTTGACTCGGCACATTCTTTCTTGAGACTGTCATCTCTCAAGCATTTTGGGGTAGTCATTGTTTTAGTATTCATTTATTTTCTCCTATATATTTCTACTTTTCAAACTCCCGATTTGAGAATTTGAAACCTAGAAATATTTTAATTTTATTTTTACAGTTTTTTATTATGTGTTGATAACGCGCATGGCTTACGCGGTCGTAACATGGGTTGTAGCCCCCGCTGACTTACAGCTTGCAGAGGATTTGGAAATTTAGGCGGGAATCCCCGAACTGCCTTTATGAAATATTTAACTCATATAAAAAGAATACCCCATGGCCGTTACTAAACAAGGTATTATATTTTTCAAATAAGCCCGTAATCATTGGGGTTTTAGGGTATTCCTTGGATTGGTTTTTCTTATATGGTCAAATCTTGTCACGTGTTTTGAAAAACCCTTATTTTATAGGCTTTTAGGGGTAAAGTTCGAGGGCATTTTTGAAGTTCAAAACCCGATTTATTTTAAGAAATATTATTTTTTTTATTTGGCTTAATTTTGGTCATACCATAGTGTTAATGGGTAGGCATTTTTAGAATGCCATTATGGAATTAGATTTAGATTTCTACCTCTAGAACATTTGTTCTAATTTTTCCGAGGGTGGTAAGTAAGTAAGCTATTAGGGACCCTTAAAAACCAGGGCGACTTTTTCAAAAAAGTGGCGATGAAGAGGTAAGGAAAAAAGTAAAAAACCCTCATATCGCCATGGTCTTAATACTTTATATTCTTTCCTTACGCTCTTCGTTCCATATTGCAAAGGATTCCATTACATCTTGTCTTGCTGCATTGAAGAAAACTCCAATCAAATAACACATGTAAATCAATCCAATTACTAGGACAGCGCCTTGCCAACTCATCATATGGTTGACTCCTTTCTGTCTTGTCTTATTTCCACCTGTAATTATGTTGAGATGATTTTCTGTATTTACCCCAGAAATCAGCTGAACTTTTACTGATGTACTGTTTAACAAAAGCGTCTCTATCTTTCATAGGAACGTTGTTGTTAACAGCTCTACCAAGTTTTTTAACAAACCTGTAAGTGTTGTACTTCATTGAGATGTTTCCACCGTCAGTTTTAGTACCCCACCTATCGAGTTGTAGTTTTAATTTACTAGGAAATGAATCCCAGTATGCGTCTAAATTAGTCATCGTATCTCCTTTTTTCTTTTCTTTTCTTTCCTTATATTATTAATACTATGGCAAGGGTACCCCCTTGTCAAGTAATTAACAAAAATATATAGACAGCTTGAAACACACAATACACACACACTCTTAACTTTTGACTTTAAGAGCTACTACCTATCCCACCTCATAAGCTATTGCCTATCCTCTTATGTGCTTCAAGCTACCTACTAGACTTGGGTTTACTCTTTGCAGAGGCAAGGTTCAGTAAGTCTAAATTTCCCCTCGCTAACCCTTATAGATAGCTTGTAACACACAACAATACTTACAACAAGCTTTGTTAAGATTCCGTCGCGACACGCTACTTGTTCTGTGCTACAAGCTACTTACTTTGCTTGTATTAAAAGCCTTACGAATACTACGTGACTATCACTGAGACACTCTTGAAAGCTGATGAATTCTTTCTCAGTCTCTTAACTTACGACCTAGTTCCTTGTGGAATTTATCGTTTAACACAATCCTTTTCGGCAAACTCGCACCTTAGACTTATCAAGCCCTCACTTTCCCTCTTATAAGCGCTAAGTTTCAAGCGCGACAGTCGTCGCCGACTGCGGAGTTTCTTCCTCTTTACTAAGTGAGTGGTATCAATCAAGTGGCTCATCATCTACTATTTCTTTCAGTAGCATCTGTCATGTCTCTTATTGCGTCTCTACCCGCAAAGGTAAAGTAAGAGAATATTTCTGAGTATCTTGCCTAGTTAAACAACTACGTCAACAACAGTCTATAGAGGTGCACCCTCGTCTCTGCGGTAAGCGTAATAGTCTCGTAGTATTCATAAGAGCTTTAAGCAAACTACTTTGGGTTTTGGTTGCAACTTCGACTTTCGCCGACTGACCTGCCAAGGAAGTTTCTTTTCCGATACTGTTGCGCGTTTCTTTTTAGTTTCGCCTAGGCTTCACTAAAAGATAGAGGCTGTAGTTTCGATAAGCGACACTATTCAAGCGTTACGGCCACCCTAATAATCTGCTTAAAACTCTTATTATTATTCAATTGTCAAAAAGCCAAACTGGGTTATTCCCCCAGTACTTATAATACTATGGCAAGTTTAAAACCTTGTCAAGCATTTCCAAAAAAAAACTTTAGAGAGCTAAAAAGCTTTAACTCTCTGAAGTCTAGTTCCGTTTGGATAAGTGTACATCTTTTGCACCTTTTCCCCATAACCCTCTTTCCATTCAAGAAAGCCTATTTTGGTAGCGTGTATGTCTTTCTTGACATAGTTCACGGCACCAAGCTTATGAACGTTTTTACGGTCATAGTATAAAGTCATGTTCACTCTAACGTCTTTAACGTCGATTGAACTTTGATTCATAGTCATTTATTTCCTCATTTCCTTATTACTATTAATAATATGGTAATTAAGATATGTTGTCAAATCTTATTTAACAAATATATCTAAACCGTTATGAGTCATAGTTCCGATAGAATCAACGGCCTTTAACTCAAAGAAGTTACCCTCTTCGTTAAACACTCTTATAAAGAGCGTATCAGTGGCCTTAACGTCTCCATCAAGCAACATCTCTACTATTTCTTTAACTGTCATTGTTTTCCTTTCCTAATGGTGTCAAAGTATCGTCTTCAGTAACTTCAAAGTTTTCGTTCATATAATCACTATTGAAATTATATAATTTACCTTTTTCATCTTGTACAATTACTTGATACAACTCATATTCTTTTTTCATTGTTTTCCTTTCCTAAGAAGTTATAAACTTCTTGCATGGCCAATTCAATACCACGGTCGAGCCCTGCATAGAAACTAGGGTTGTCTTCCCAGTTCTTTGTTACGTCAAAGCTCGTATCGTTGTCCTCTTCGAACTCTTGTACAAAGTCATCTCTTAAAGCTGATAACATTTTTAATAATTCTTGCATTATTTAACTCCCATTTCTTTTTCTCTTATACATGCCCAAGCAATCTCGCAGACTTGTCCATATGTAATGTACTCGCCGTTAGAGTCCTTGCTTGAGTATTCGCCAAGCCAACTAGGGTTCTCGTCAAAGAACCTTAGTAGCTTTTTGAAGTCTCTATTTTTTAATTGTATCTTCACGCTAACTCTTCCATAGTTAATAGAAAAGTAAGAGCGCTCATATACCCCTCGTCATAGTAGATGTCTTCAATAGACATTTTTTCTCTATCACGGTCTAGGTCTTCTTGAGTCTCTTTAATCAACTCTTCAATGTAAATTTTTAATTTGTCGTTCATACTAAATGCTCCATATTCTCTTGAACATACCCTAAAGTACACCAAGCAGTTCGGCTTTTATCTGTATAAACTGGAAACTCACTAGCGGGAATACTATTAGTAATACAGTCTTCCTTTTGTGTGGGCTTCTCGTGTATCTCGTCCATAGACATTGCAAATACATAATTTCCGTACGCGTCTTCTATGTCGATACTTCGTCCAATAAATTGTTTCATATATTTCCTTTCCTTAACTCTCTTAAGCATATGGTAAGTTCAAACAGTATGCAAGTTATTAGTCAAAATAAAAAAGACTTTTAATACTTGACAACTTTAGCAAGATACCCTATTATAAGAGTATACAAGTTAATAGATGGGATTGAGTAGGGCTTAGCTTCAAAAAGAGCAGAACACCCCCTGCCCAAAAATGCTAGAAATTTAAAACAAAAAGGCTAGAACATTTCTGTCCTAACCTTTTTAAATCAATCGTATGAGTTGTAAGTTTTAGGGGTTCCGTCCCATAACCTAGCCCATGCGTAATTGTTAATCTTAATACTTCCATCTTGTATTCTATGAGTGCTAATTTTATCAGTAGCAAAATCATCTTTAGTACAAGATTGCATGCCCGATTGTCCATATGAGTCGGAAGCAGTCATAAACTTTTTAAGCTTTCTAACTTTCACACTCTTACGGCTTTTGGTAATCTCTACCACTTGATAGAAATCATTTAAGGTCATAGAGTAACCCCACCCACAATGGAAGATGTCTCCAACCTTGAGCGTCTTAGCGAACTCTACGGCCTCGGCCTCGGCTCTCTCTTTACGCTCATTAAGAGCTTTTCTATTGCTCTCAAGTCTTTCTATCCATTGGTTAATGTGCTCTTGTCTTTTCTCTTCTGTAGTAAAAGCATAAGCAAATTTTCTTTTCTTAGACGTCCCTAGAAAGCCCATAGCGAATAAGTTACCCTTATCAGTGGTTCCACTGTATATGGTCGCATTCGCGTCTTTATAGTCTTTTCTTTCTAAGTCGGCCACGTCTGGAACCGTACGGCTCCCGTCTGTTTTAGTTTGCATTAGCAACCTCTCTCTTTCTAACTGTTTTTACTTTTTCTATTATTGGCATAATGTCAGTGCCACCCATACGCTTAGCGTAAAAGTGAAACCAGTCATTACACGGTTTACATTCTCCTTGAAGTGACCACGGTAATTTGAAATTGCTTTCATTACACCATGAGCAATCATGAAGATAACTATTGTTTATTTTTCTTTCTTTCATACTCTATATAATATGGTAAACCTTTTCTAAATGCAAATCATAAATGATTATTTCTATATGATTATTTCTATATTAATACTTGACATTGTTTTAGTTATGCCATATGCTTATAAGTACAACAGAATAGGAAAAAGGTAAAGCTAATAGGAAAAGAGAGAAAGCTTTACACTCGAAAGAGTGTAGCCCCCAGCATCAAAAAGGGGAGAACTGCCCATGCCCAAAAAAGCAAGAAGGGTATATATAAGCTATTAAGGAGGCCTAAAAACCAGGGCG
>JACKZZ010008113.1_pt1 | contig 65475 bp, 40 predicted proteins | sample 8027871 | NCBI WGS metagenome assembly JACKZZ01 (sample SAMN15724774, study PRJNA655200) | protist metagenome | isolation source: fluorescence activated cell sorting (FACS) single amplified genomes of... | place: USA: West Boothbay Harbor, Gulf of Maine | collected 2000-07-19
TTTTTGTACAATCTCATTACTTATCAAATATGGTCTATCTAAACTTGAATATTTATCATCAATATCTACATCCAACTCTAATGAATTATCTAAATCATTATTATTAGAACTAAATTTATTAGGACTGAATCCTTCAACATTAGAAGTATTGTTATTTAATTTTGAGGAGTTTGTTTGATTACCAAATTTATAACCTTCAATTAAACATTCATATGAATATAAACCAGCGCCAATAATTACAATTAACATAAGAATTTCATATTCTTTGATATTAATTGCAGGTATTTTTTTCATAATAAAATATAAGATTCCTGCAAAAATGGCATATTTCACAAAATTAAATATATTATTTTTATTCATTATATAAATTTTAGAGAAAATAAATTTACTAAAAATTTTACATCTTTTTATTAAATTCATTCGCGTCTTGAAAGTTTAATTAAACTAATATTAAATCTATGATATTAAAATCATATTATGGATCAGAAAATAAAATCTTAATTAAAGATAAAAATATCATTGGCATAATAATTACACATATTGAAAACCATTTTTCAGTGTAGAAGTCATTAATTTGAGGGAAGGAATTCGTAACTACCTCCGCTTCATCTAGATCGTAATATACTAATAATCCAAATAGAACAGCAAAACCACCTAAAAATGATTTGTCAGTAATTTCACTCCAACTCTTCTTTTTTGAAGAAGATATCAGTCCAGACAAAAGATAAAAAATATAATTAACAACTAACATAGCAACTAAAAAATATAATTTTTGTATTAATGGATCTTCAGTATATGCTCCAATAATTGGTAATACATAATATATCACAGAACATATTGTTAAATAGTAAAGTATTAAATTCATATATAGAAAGATTTAGATTAAATCTTTCAATAAATAATTTTTAAAAAAATAATTTATAATTTTTAAATATAATCTTTTAATTTAATTAACAAAAAATGAAAACATTTCAACAATATTATTAATTATAAATTTTATTTTGAATAAAATAATACACTACTAACATAATTATTGTAAATGATGATAAATTATTAAATTTGTATTTTGAAATATTAATATTATATACATAATATGATATAAGCACAGGTAATAATATTAAAAAATGTACTAAAGTACCATAATTTTTATCGTCACTCCATTTAATATTAAATCCAATTGTTGCGATAAGAATTACAATAACTGTATTGACAAATTTTTCAGTATTTGGTTTATGAAAATAGAATGCTGCGTATAAAAGAGAAATGTATGAAAAAAATATCATTCGTAATATTAAGACTGTAAATGAATTTGCAATATCTAATTTTTGACCTTTTATAGATTTAACTATAAAATGTGGTCCCATAACAACATAAAGTAAATATAATATAATGTAAATGTATGTAAAGTATTTCATATATATATTTTCGTAGATAAAATATTTTTTATCTACAAAAATATGGATTTAGAAAATCTTTCTATCAACGAAAAATAGATAGATTTTCTAAATCTTTCAATAAATGTAATTTTAAATTAATAAATTACTAGAACTAGTTTCAGATAAAACATTAGTTATAACATTAGATTTATAATAAAATAATATATAAATAATTATTATCAAAGTCACAACATAAATAGAATATAATAAAATTATAAAAAAATAGAACTTCATTTCAATCTTCTTAATATATGGATCTAATATTATATTTATTTTTTCTATATTTTCTTTTTTATTCACTTCGGTCATTACGACATTTAGCATATCATTAAAAAAATCATTCATCATTTTTTATTAATCTAAAATAGAAATTAATTTTAAATATTTCATTTTACTATAAGATTTGTTACACAATACAAATAATATCTTTGCTTTGCAATGATCATAGAAAATAAATTCATATTGTGAATCAATCTAATCTTTCGATAAACAATGTAAATCAAAAGCTAAATGTGTTGATTCAAAATGTGAATCTAAGTATATAATGTGATAGTAGAGCAGCTAAAGGGATAGATATATTATCATCTATTTTTGAAAAAACTTCAGATAGTGAACATATAAATGATATAAGTAATATCTCTTCCAATGAATAATTAGAATCGAAACAACATGTTTCCATAGATAAAAACAAATAACTAACAAAAGATGATGATATAAAAAATCCTAAAGATCCCTCAATTGATTTATTACTAAACTCTCCAAACCATTTATTTTTACCATATTTTCTTCCAATAATGTCTGAAAAACCATCACCAATAGATAATTGAATCATTGATATCATACCAATTGAATTATCTTTCCAAAATATAATTGTTATTAATGTCAACAAAGATGTATAAATTAATGGACCATTAAATATCTCTCCATTATCACCAGTCCTTGATAAAATTTTACTTATAGACTTACTTTCTTTTATTAAATAAAAACTTGCAATTAATGGAACAAAAGAAGCAATATATTTAGAATCGTAAAATTGCCATGTTGATAAAAACAACGGAGCTGCACATATATGTATTCCTTTTCTTGTATAGTTTATATTATTTTGGAAATAAGTTATTTCCTTCATACTATCTAAAATAATTTTTGTACCTGTTAATGATGTTCCAGCAATAGTTAGATCATTAAATATAGGAGTGTTAATACTATTAATTGTATTCGACAATAAATTGAAACAGTTAATTAAACCAATGATATTAATTAATAAAATTAATATAAATATAAACATTTTAATAAATCAAATAAGTGTATCTTTAAATATTAGACAAAGATAAATCGATTAATACTATAGAAACAACCAGTTGTTTCATTATACTAAGATAAAATTTGTTTTTTTTAAATTTAATATATTTACTTCACCTTTAGATTTTCCTTTTTTTATATTTTTTACCTGACAATAAATTACTTTTATTTTTTTATTGTGATTTTTTAACTTGCTATAAGATCTAACTAAATTAGCAGCATAAGCAATTTCTGATACATTAGGATCTAAACTTGTAAAATCATTATTTAGATTCACATTATTAATCGATCTAACTTCTAAAATACAATGACCTGATGGAAAACCATCCAAATGAAACCATAAATCATTTGGATCTGAATCATCAATTATATCATGATTTTCAGCAGCATTTCTTCCTAATCTAAATGTTATTGTTACTTCATCTCTTTCAATAGTTTCAACTAAAACCATTATTATTAATAGAATATATTAATTTTATAAAAGATTAATATATCAAATTTTTTCAACTTTTTATGTATTCTTTCTAACCCAAATCATTGTTACTATAAAGATTATGTAATATAAAATAAGAAATATAACATACATATCAATAAATGGAATAACATAAAGCTCCCAAAAAGGTTTTACAATATATTCATCAACCTTATGTTGATGAGAAGGATCAGCTAAAGTTCTTGAAACAGAATCAACAACTATTCCTGAATAAGAATCTACTTGTTCTTTTACCTTTTCTTTAAATTCTGGTTTTTGTAGAGTTTCAATAGCAGTACCAATAACAGAAACCATTGTACTTTTCATTTGATTAGCAATATTTGAAGCTCCTACTGCAGCAGTTTTTAATCCTTCAACAGTCTTACCAACTTCTTTGTTATCAGATACTTCAAAGTTTTCTACAACTTCCTCTCTAGATTTTATTACAGGAACTGAAGGTAAACATGATTCATCAGATTCTAAATTATTATTTTCATGATTTTTAGTACACTCTACTTCTTGATAAAGATTGCTTATATTATCAATTCCTTCAAATTTCTCTATAAATTTTAAGTTTTTTTTATAAGTTTTTAAATTATTTACACTGCAATTATTAGCTAAATCTTCTACATTCATGTATTTGCTCATATATAATATAAGTAGATAATATAAAAAAAAGTGAATTAAATAATCTTTATCTAAAGGCTGATTACTTAATTCAATAATGTCTTTAAACAGCAAGTACTATACAGAAGATATAAATAAAATTCAAAGTGTTGATTTCACTATATTAACTAATAAAGATGTAAAGAGATATTCCGCAGTAAGCAAAGATCCTTTTGGAATAAATGTTCCAGAATCATATGACAATTATGAACCAAAAAAAGGTGGATTGGTAGATTTAAGATTGGGTACATGTGACCCATATTTAAATTGTACTACATGTGGATTAAATACCAATGAATGTCCGGGTCACTTTGGACATACTGAACTTTCAGAACCAGTATTTCATTTTGGATTTTTAAATAATCTCAAAACAGTATTACAATGTATATGCTTTAAATGTACAAATATTATAATAGAAAAAGATAATAAAACAGTTGAAAGAATAATGAGAAAAAAAGAAAAACACAGATTAAAAGAACTAAGAGAAATTAGTAAAACTAGTGCATATTGTTATCACTGTGGCACGCCAGTACCAACAGTAACTAAGGAAGTAAAAGAAAGTACAGCATCAGTCAATATTGTTTTGGAAAGAGAAGTTGGTTCTATAGCAATTGATGAAAAAACAGGAGAAACAACAGATACCAAACGAAAAATTAAAGAAATTTTACATCCAAGAAAATGTTATAACATACTAAGAAATATTTCAGATGAGGATACATATTTGTTAGGATTTAATCCAAAATTATCTAGACCAGAAGATTTTATTTGTATAAGATTTCCAATACCACCAGTAATTATTAGACCAACAGCTAAAATAGATTTTCTTGCTAGTTCAACTATGGAAGATTCATTGACTTTAAAAATTGCTGACATAATTACATGGAATACTAGAATTAGAAATCAAAATGAAAAAGCAATGTCAGGAGTAGATTTAACAAGTTTTAATGAAAATATGCAATCTCTGCTACAATATCATTGTGCAACTTATTTTGACAATGAAACATTAAATTTACCAAAAGCTGATTTTAAGGCATCAAACAAACCGATTAAATCAATATCTGAAAGAATCAAAGGTAAACAAGGTCGTGTAAGAGCTAATCTAATGGGTAAGAGAGTTGATTTTAGTGCAAGATCAGTAATTACTAGTGATCCATATATTGATATTGATGAAGTAGGAATTCCAAAAAGAGTTGCTATGGATTTAACTATTCCAGAAGAAGTTACACCGTTTAATATTAAAAAATTATCAATGCTTGTGAAAAAAGGAAGAGAAATTTATCCAGGAGCTAACTATGTTCATAGAGTAAATTATATTGATGGAAAGTTACAACCACAAAGAATCGATTTGAAATATAGAAAGAAAGATATTAAATTAACGTATGGAGATATTGTAGATAGACATATCATAAATGGCGATTATGTTTTATTCAACAGACAACCTACCCTACATAAACCTTCTATGATGGGACATAAAATACAAGTAATCAATGCTGAAAACACAGATGCGTTTAGAATGAATGTATCAGTAACTAAACCATACAATGCAGATTTTGATGGTGATGAAATGAATATCCATTTAGCTCAATCTGTACAAGCAAGAAATGAACTTGAAAGAATAGCAAATGTTAAATACAATATTATTGGAGCAAGAGATTCTAATCCAATTATTGGTTGTGTACAAGATACACTTACAGGTGCATACATATTATCACAACCAAATCAAAAGATTGATTATCACACAGCATGTAATATTTTATGTGGAACAACAAGTGAAACAAAATATAATCTACCAAAAAATAAAGATCTAACAGGATACGAACTATTTTCAGAAATTATTCCGAAAGGTATTAATGTTGTTAGCAGTAAATTATTAATTAAAGACGGTCAAATTCAAAAGGGAACACTTAACAAGGCATCATTATCAAGTCAAAAGAACTCTATTATTCATTATATTTGGGACAAGTATGGAGCTGATAAAACTAGAAAATTTATTGATGATACTCAAAGATTAATTCTTGAATATTTAATGTATCAAGGTGTAACAATCGGAGCTAAGGATATATTCTTAGATGATGAAACTACAAAAAAATTATTTGATCAAGCAAATACATCTATTTTAGACGCTAAACATTATATTACTAAAATGGAGAATGATAATAATGATATTTCGCCAGAAGTTATTGAAAATGCAATTCTATCAAAAATGGAACCTGTTGGTGCTAACACTGGTAGTGCATTAATGAAACATTTAAATTCAGAAAATAATTTTTTCAAGATGGTAGACTCAAAATCAAAAGGTAATCCACAAAATATTTATCAAACAATGGGTGTTATTGGACAATTAACATTAAGTAAAGCTAGACCAAAGAAGAATATTCAAAATAGATCTTTACCTTATTTTCACAGAGATGATGATACACCTGAAGCTAGAGGATTTGTCTATAATAATTTAGTAAAAGGATTAACAGGTCATGAATTCTTTTTCAATGCAGGTGCAGGAAGAGAAGGTCTTATTGATACTGCCATTAAAACCGCCACAACAGGTTATATTCAAAGAAGACTTGTAAAAGCTTTAGAAGATTTATCTGTTAAATATGATGGAACAATTAGAGCAGCTAATGGACAAGTAATACAATATGTATATGGTGAAAATGGAATTAATCAATTAACACAAACAGATATTAAAATTAATATGGTAAAATACAATGATAAAGAAATAGAAGAAAATTTATCATTTAATAAAAAACAAATATCTGAATTAGAAACAATATATAAGAAAAAGGTTAGTGTATCTGAATTCAGTAAAGAATATGTAAAGAAAATGATTAAGTATAGAGATCAACTTAGATTTATAAATTCAAAATCATTATCTAATTATAAAGAATTAAAAGATCAATATATGCTTCCAGTTAATTTGTATAGAATTACACAAGATTATTCAAGTGAAAGTACAAAACAAACTTTATCAAAACAGATAATATCTGATAACAAAGATATGTTAACCCCACAATATATTCAATCAAAAATAGATTCTATTACAGAGTCAGAGAATAATAAGTTAATAATTTTTTCAAATTCAAAGAATAAGTTAATGTATAATGATGAACAAGACATGAAATTAATTCTAAAGATTGCTCTACACGAATATATATCACCATATAGATGTATTTATGAATATGGATTGACATATGACTCTTTTAATAAAATGATTAAAGATATTGAAAACAGTTATATCAAATCAATTGTAGAGCCTGGAGAGATGATAGGTGTTATAGCAGCACAATCACTAGGAGAGCCTACAACACAAATGTCACTGGATACAAAACATTCAGCTGGTAAAGCTGGAGTTCTATCAACAGCATTAGTTGGTGTTCCAAGAATACAAGAAATATTGAGTTATAGTAAATCAATAAAAACACCACAAACGCTAATTTATTTTGATAAAAGTATTAGATCTGATAAATCAGCAGTTAATAAAGTTAATTCATTTTTGAAACATCTTACAATTAGAGAATTGATAGATACCGCAGAAATTTATTATCAAATAAATACTAACAACAGTCTTGACAAAAAATTAAAAGATGATAATGTAGTTAATCCATTCTTTATTAATAATCAAAAAACAGAACTAACTAATTTACCATTTATATTTAGACTAAAGATGAATTTAGAAAAAATGTTTGACAAAGAAACAACCTTGTTAGATATCAAAACAAAATTTATGAGTTACTGGTATAATAATTCTCAAAACACTAAATCAATGAAAAAACTAGAAAAAGAAATTTTTACAAGAATAAACAGACTTGCTATACTAAGTAGTACTGAATCAAACAACGAATTAATTCTACATATCAGATTTAGTCTAAATAGTTTTGACTATGGAATATTAAGTGATTTCTTAACATTAGTTCTAGACCAAATATCACTAAAAGGTATGGATAATATATTGGGAACAAACCTAATAGAAGATGAAAAGATAATTGAATATCAAGAAGATGGATCATTTAAAATGGAAGATGAACATATGGTTGTTACAGAAGGAATAAATTTAAGTCACGTTAAGAGATTTAAAAACATTGATTTTTCAAGAACTATATGTAATGATGTTTATACAACATTAAAATCATATGGTATAGAAGCAGCAAGAACTACTTTAATGAAAGAATTAATTAATACTTTTGGATCAGGTGGTATTGATAATATTAATCATAACCATTTATCAGTCCTTGTCGATTTTATGTCTGCTAATGGTGAAGTAACATCAATAGATAGACATGGATTAGGTAAACTTGATGTTGACCCACTTGCAAAATGTTCATTTGAGAAAACAATGGATCATCTAGTACAAGCAGCAGTATTTAACGAAAGTGATAAAATGAAATCAGTATCATCAAAAATTATGATAGGACAAGTTATCCCAGGCGGTACCGGTGCTTTTGGATTAGTATTAGATACAGAAAAACTTGTTAACTCTGAATATACTACCGATGAAGCTAACAAATATGGTGAATTTAAGAATATCGATTCAGATCCACTAATGTTAGATATTATGAAATTTGGAATTAACGAAACTAACTTCTTTATTCCAGCTTACTAAAAACATAAACGAATTTATTTTATTAAAAAAATTTTAAGATATTAAATTGAATCACAATGTAATTCAAATTATTATTTTTTATTCTCAATTTAAAACGAAATCTGTTTTTCAATCAATATTTTACTCCGTAAAATCTTTCTATTTATAATTATAATGGAAAGAAACAATATTCCAGAATACATTATATGGATTGATAGAGGAATAATAATTAGTTTAGTTTATATAATATTAAAAAAATACAATAAATTAAAAGAAAAATACTTAATAATTAGAAATAATAGAATTAGAAAATTTCTTGAATTTCTATTTCCCAAACTAAACTTTATTAATAATGAGAAAAATAGATATAGTAATGAATCTGACTCAGAAGATGATCATAAAGATTATTTTAATTTTTTTATAAGAAGTACACCAACAAAAGCTTCTAATAATTATATAGTAATTGATTATATGGCAAATTATAATAAATATATTCCTACAAAAGAAATATGGTTAGTTCCATATTATGATAAAAATGATCCACTATTTTTTTATATTTATGAACATGAAAAAGAAGAATACTTGAATGTTTTAGAACAGTATAAAATTATTAATCACTTTACAGTAAATAAAAGACAAAATTTTAGACTTGAAGAACATACTGAAGAATTTTCAACATGGGACTTATTTTTTGAATCAGGTACAATTCAGAGATTTATTAGAAGTGGTGATACTCAAAAATCAATTACTATCTCACAGAATCCTACAGAACAATTCTTGTATATCTTAAACAAATATCTTAATAATATTAATTTTCTTAATGACTACAAACCACCTCAACCACAAATTATTTATCAGCCTTGTAATAATCAACTAAATAGTATTGATGTAACATACCCAATTTCAAATCTAAATTTGATGAAAAATAATATTGAACAAAATTCTATCCAAGAAAAAGATAATACAAAAATGAACATTAAAGAAACTACAAAATCAGTTATAAAAATAATAGATAAAGAGAATAATAAAAAATTACAAGATACTGTCAAAGATTCATTACAACCACCAGTAATTTCTCAACCAATTATACAAAAAGAAATTCAAATAGAACAAATAGATGATTTATTAGATTTATTTAATGAAAAAATATTAAGTTTAATTAAAATATATGAAGATTAATATCAATTAACATATTTTTTTCATCTAAATTTATTTTTAATAAAAAATTTTATATTTATAGAAAGATTTTCTATATCTTTCTATATATATGTCTACTAATACTGGAAATATGACTGGAACTAATACCACAACTACCGGAACTGTCGGAAATAATACCGGAACTACCAAACCAGCTACCGGACCTTCTACCGGACCTTCTACCGGACCAGCTACCGGACCTTCTACCAGACCTTCTACCAGACCTTCTACCGGACCTTCATCCACAGCTACAAAAGATTATAAGAAAATGTCACCAGCTGATTTATTTAAAGATTTTATTAGTAAAATTGGAGCTGATAAAGTTGATCCAACATTTACCACCTTCTTAGGTAAAACATTTTCAGGATATGTAACAAATCCTGACTATGCTACAGATTATGATGGAAGCTCAAAATATTATTCTCAAATATCAGATATTGGAAAAAAGATTACAGAATTGGATAATCAATTAAAAAGTTTAATCCCAGATTTACAAACAAATTATAGAAGAATGGTCCAAAATTTAATTAAAGTACAAATTTATAGTCATTATGATAAAGTTGTTAAAGAACAAAAGGAAGCACCAGCTCCAGAAGATAATAAGAAAGAATATGAAAAAATGGTAACTGATATCCTTGATTTAGTAAATAAAAGTTTAGATCAATCAAATCAAGTATTTGAAAATAGACTTGGTAGAAGAGAACAAAAAGGAGGTTCATCAACAGACACAAAAGTAAATGTAATGGGCAAATATTTTAATTACAAATTAAAATATATGATGCTTAAAAATAGCCTTTAAAATTATTTATTAATTTTATACAAAAATTTATAGAAAGATTTAATCTAAGTCTTTCTATATATGAATAAACAAATAACTAAATATGATGAAGTAAAAAAACTAAATCAAGAAATTGATAATATAACATTAGAACTAGATATTCCAAAAGAAAATTTATCAAAATTAAAAAATCTAGAAATAAAGAGTAATAGACGTGTTACTGATGATAGCCATAATTTAAATATTAATCAAATAAAAAATTTATCAAAACTTCTAGAAAATACACAATCAAATAATATTAAAAATAAATTTAGCACTTTAAAAAGTAATATTGCTGAATCAACTATACTTTCTAAAATTGAATCTAATCAAAATGACGATAAACTTGTTAATGATGTAATTGATCTAGTTAATTATTCACTTGATGGAACTAATCAATATTTAGCAAATAAAATAATGGAAGATGAAAATAAATGTCCTTCAAGAACAATTAATCCACACATATTAGCTTGCAATGACAAAAAAAATTATTTAAAAGTTCACCCTGATAAAAATTTTGCTTGTAAAGAAACTGCAAATAAAAAATTCAAAATATATAATGAGAAATGTGAAAAAGAAGAAAGTTTAGAAAATGAAAGTTTAGAAAATGAAAGTTTAGAAAATGAAAGTTTAGAAAATTTATTTCAAGAAGGAGGATCACAACAAATGCTGGAATTAAAAGAAGTTTCTCAAAAAATATCAAATTCACTAAATTTTTCGGAAAAAAATAACATAAAATTTAATAATTTTATAGAACAATTAAAAATTCCAGAAATGTCAAAAACATTCGATGAAATTAGAAATACTTTGCAATCAGAAAACATAGATAAAAAAATTTATAATTATCAAATTGGTAATACACAGTACTGGAGTGATAAAACTAAAGATAAATATGAAGAATTTAAAAGGAATACAGCAACATTAGAAATTCTATCAATTATTGAAAGATTTAAAGCACTAGCAAAAGAAAAAGGAAATTTAACTAATGAAGAAGTTAATAATATTTTAGATTCATTATTAGATATAATGAATCAAACATTTACCCAAAATAACAATAAACTAACAAAAAATAATTTTGAGTTAAAGGGTGGTAGTAATGAAAAAATAAAATTTATTGAATATTTAAAATATAAAAAATATAAAGAAAAATATTTAACATTAAAATTAAAACTACGATAATTTTTTATGAATTTTTAATTAAAAATTTCTAAAAGATTGTATATAACATGTCGGAATCAGAAAAAATAACTCCACTATTATCTATTTTGAAAGAATACTATACTATAGATCAACAAGTTATGATTGGATTAGAGAAAGAATATAATTTATTATCAATTAATGACAGACAGTTTTTAAATGATAAAATTGGTGTTTTGCTTGATTTTCATTCGAGATTTACTAAAGAAAGAGAAAATTTTCCTGAATTGACTGTACAATTGTATAGACTTCAAGTTAATGCATTAAGAATATTTTTACAAGAAAAGATTGAACAAATAGAACAAGTTAACTCTCAAAATACTGGAAATCAAGAAACACAAACTGCATTACTCAGAGCTGTTAATGATATTTTAGAAAAAGAAGCTAATGAACCAAAAATTGTTAAATCTGTAAATCAACAAGTAGTGCCTGAGTTACCAGCAGAAAAACAAAAAGAATTAGAAGACAAAGCACAACAAATTGTTAAATTAGGTTTAGATAATAATCAATTACAAAAATCATTACAAGAAGCAATTAGAGAGGATACAGAAAATAATTCTGAATATGAAAATACTATTAATCAACAACAACAAAGTATTAGTCAACAACAACAAGATATTAATCAAAAACAGCAAGATATTAATCAACAACAGCAAAGAATTAGAGAACTAGAAGAAGAAAGAGATAGTCACGCCCAACATAAGCAAGATATATTAAGAGCTTTAAGTGGAATTACTGGATCTCCACAACAAGTTCAACAACAAAATCTTGTTCAACAGCAACAAAATGTTGACCAACAAGCTCAACAGCAAGCTCAACAGCAAGCTCAACAGCAAGCTCAACAGCAAGCTCAACAGCAACAAGCTCAACAACAGAATGTTGACCAACAACAGAATGTTGACCAACAAGCTCAACAACAGAATGTTGACCAACAGAATGTTGACCAACAGAATATTGACCAACAACAGAATGTTGACCAACAAGCTCAACAACAGAATGTTGACCAACAGAATGTTGACCAACAATCTACACCAGAAATTACTGAAATACCAGTAAGTTCTGCTCAAGAAGTTACTTCTAATGAATCAACATTAAAACAACAAGAAGAATTAAAACCAGCTACCAAAACTTTAGATCCAATTATTAGTAACTTAAATCAAAAAGCTGAAGATTTTGTACCAAAAATTAAAACAGCAGAATCTGTTGCAAAAGAAGCAGAAGATTCATTAAATCAAGTTACAAATGAAGAATTAGAAATTCCTGCAGGTGCAAACACAGATAAAATTGCTAATTTATTAGGTTCAAAAATGTCTGAATTTGGAAGAAAACAAGTTCAAGTTGGTGGACTTGATGGAGAAGTTCAAACTAGTTATGGTGTAGATCCAGTTAAAAGTGATCCATATGAATCATTAGACAAAAATGATTCATTTTTTGAAATTGAAAAAAATAAAGTTGATTTGCTTAATGATTCACTATTATTTAATAATGATGTTTTATTACAAATTGCTGGTTTATTATCCGATCCTCAATTATTTAATGAATTCTACACAACTATTTATGGAGGAAATTCACAAGAAGCTAAAAATTTTGTTGATCTATTTTTTGTTGATGTAAATGAATATATTAGTAGTAAAGGAAATAGAATATCTGATGATCAAAATATATTAACTTATCTTGATGGTAAAGTTGGTCTAAAATCTCAAGATTTAATTGTAAGACAATTGAAAACAATTATCGAAAGAGATACTTATCATTACAATAATATTATTACTAATAATCAATCTGATAAAATGTTTATATATACAGCTATTGTTATTTTAGCAAATGAAGAAGCATGGTTTATTTCAAAGAACCAACAAAATGCTAAAGGGTATCTAGAATTATTTATTCAAATTAGAAGAAAAATAGAACAAGTTGTTAATCAATTTCAAACTGTACTTAAATCGCAAAAAGGAACTATCAGAGAAATATACGATAAATTTATTAATAAAAGAAACAAAGTTTTTACATTTATTAAAGAAAGAAATGATGACATAAATATTGGTAGAAATCCAAGATTCAATATGTCAACATTAAGGGATGATAACAAATCTTTGAAAATTAATTATATAAATGTTGATGGACAAGTACAAGGACCAACAGTAAATGACAAGAAAAATCAATTAATTGAAAGAATGAATAATGAAAATAAATCAGAAGAAAATTACGTATTAGGTCCATTTAATGGTGTATTTTTAGCTGATAAAAGACTTTCAAATAGACAAATTGCTGAACAAATTGAACCACCAATCTTTGAAAAATTATTTAAGCTTAATGAAGACTTTTGTATGATTGGTTATGGACAATCTGGATCTGGTAAAACAAGTACATTAATTTATTTTGACAAAACAGAAGAAGATGGTATTGTAACTGAATTATGTAATCTTAATCAATTTGTTGCAAATGTAGAAGAAATCAGTATGATTTTAACTAATATTTATCTTGTTCATGGTAGCGGAACAGATGATATGTCTAGATTTAAAGATGAATTTTATAAAACAGTACCAATAAAATTAAGTGCTCAAGATCCAGTATTCAAATATGGACAAGCAATTAGACCAGGTAAGCCTCCAAAGGAAATGTGGTTTATGGAAGAACAAGATGAAAGTGGTGCATCAGTTATTCAAAGTATTGGAGCATATATTGCAAAAGCTTTTGATATGAGAGAAGTTGAACCAACACCAAATAACCCTAACAGTTCAAGAAGTCATGTAGTCATTACATTATTCTTGAAACTTAAAAATGGTGGTGTTAGAAGATTAATAGTATGTGATTTAGCAGGTGTTGAAAACGTATTTGCATGTGAATCAAATACTGAAATTATCAAGTTCAGTGAACAATATAAAAATAGTAATGCATATGGAGATAAGGGAAAACAACCTGTAAAATTAGATAGATATACATGTAATCAAGAGAATATTCCAGGACTTAATGTTGCAGAATCAAGAAACTATAGTATATTACAACCTGAATTAAATAAATTAGCAAATAGCCATTCTAATGCAGTAAAAGCATATGATGCAAATCAAGATGTTCAAAAAGGTGGCGATGGATGTGATGTAGAAGAATCAAAAGCCAAATTTATTTCAGGATGTAGTACTGGATTTTTATTCCAAAATTTACATAATGGAATGACATCAACACCAGAATGGGATGATTTTAAATTAAAGATGAAAGATTTAATGGAACCATTTTTACTTTCATATAGACTTACAACAATTGCTAAAAAATATCCTCAAGGATTAAAGAAACCAAAATTAATGGCGAAATTAAATGAATCTTTTGACGATATTTATGATAAAGTTAGAACACATGGTTATAGTTTATATCCGGGAGTAGATTCTGGTAAAAAAACAATGGCTGGTGGTAAAGTAGTATTAATTAATAAAAGTCCTGCTGTAGATTACAACACACTAGACCTTGCTGTAAATAAAAGTTTTGGTCCTATTATAACAGACAAAGCATATTTAGAAAGCTTGAATGATCCAAAGAAAAAAGGAAAAGTAAAATCAGTAATACAAAGAATGAAAGTACCAACACTTACACCAGATCAAATGAAAGTTAAAGATGATAAAGGAAAGGTCTTATGGGAAACAACTAATAACTCGGCATATGAATTATACTTACAAATCCTATGTGAAGAATATAGAATTGAAGCACTTAAATATAATTGTGTTTTAAGAAGAAATGAAGGATTTATGATTAATAAATCTCTTTATGATTTAAGACAAGATGTTAAATCTATTATTATGAATACATTACAACCATTACCAGATGAATCAGGAAAATCATATATGCCAATTTTCTGGGATAGATTAGTACTACCTTATTGTAGAAACTTAAATACAGATGATGAAGTGTTATTGAAATATTATTCTTCTTCAAAACCAGAACCAACAGCATTAGGAGGTAAGATATTAAAAGTAATGGATGCTGATAATAAAAAATATTTAGGTCAACCAGCTTCTGACTACTTAGATTTAGAATCATTTAGATCTATGAATTTTGGTGTATTTACTGTAATTAATACTACAAACAATCAAAGAACAAATAATCCACCTAATCCACCATATATTAATGTTAATAGATTAAAATATTATACACTAGTTAAATTTAATCCAGAGATTCTTAAAAATGAAATTTTAGATTTAGCTCTCAATAAAATGCAAACATATGCCTACTATACTAAAAATAATAAAAACTTTGAAAAATATATAAGCAAGCTCCAGACAAATAGTAATCTTGAAAATAAAAGTAAAGATGTTATTAAAAATATGGGTGTTGCTCTTATTGAATTAATAGAAACTGCTAATCCATCTACATTAATAGGATCATTAGAGTCAACATTAATTATTCAAAATATTACATATGATGAATTAACATGTACCAGAGATGAAAGAAGAGAAAATGCTATTCTAAATAGATTTTCTAAAATTGGTATTACTCCATATCAAACACCAAATAGCTTTAAAAGCAAATACTTGAAATACAAGAAAAAATACCTAATTGAATTAAAAAAATTAGGTAAAATTTAATATTAAATTTGTTTCGAAATACTTATTAATTTTTTTTTTAAATTTCTTGGATTAAAACATTCATCGATTATGTTACCATCTTCAATATAAGTGTATATTTTAATCCAGTTTTCTCTTTTAGAAGATATTAGACCATATTCTAAATTAAATATATTGAATTGTTTTATAAATTCCACAAGTTTAACTCTATGATTAGAAAAAGACAGGTGCATATGAACTAAATGAAATAAGTCTTTACAATTATTATAATTAGAATTAGATCCTAATATTGTTCCTTCATATTTTTTATTATCATAAATATAAGATGAACCACCAAAATCACAAAGTAAAAATTCTATATTTGAATAATCTAAATATGTTTTTTTATCAAAAAAACCCTTTTTAATATAACTTTCTTTTACTAAGATATTATTACATTTTAAATCATTATGCATAAAAGAAAAATTATCTTGTAATAATATTAATTTGGTAGACATTTGATAAAGAAATTCAAGATATAAATTCCAATAACTAAAATCACTAAATTCTTTTGATATATCTATCAAAGGATCATATTGATTAAAAAACGAATATAAATCATAATTTAATTTTTCCATCATAATATGAAAAAAATTATCTTTTGTCAATAAAATTGCATCTAATTTAGGAACAACTAATACATTATTCTCTTTCTGAAAATGATTTATTATGTAATGAATTGTTGATTCATTTCTACTTGTATCATCTTCACCTTTAAAACTGAATTTAAATGCAAACTCTCCAATTTTATCACCAGACAAATTTATTTTATTATAACTCATAATTGATCCACAAGACCCACTTCCAATAACACCGTTAAAATTATATTCATACCCAAAATCATTTGAACTCAAAGATATCTTCAAAAGATTTTTATAATTACTCCCGCCAATCTTTTTTAAGTAATAATAAAATTTTTCATTATTAATTTTATAATTACTGTTCGATTGATGATCTGACTTTAAATTTATAATCTTAATAATGTCTGAATTAAAGCAAGGATCCCAATTAATGTAATAACTATCAATTAAATTAATTATGTTTTTTTTAAAATTAGACATTTATACAAACTTTTAGATTATTTGTTTAATATATTTCTATAAATAATTTTCAATATCTTCTGGCAAAGGTTCGATATTCATATTATAAAAATTTTTCATTCTATTTAATGTTTTAACATCAAATTGATCTTCTAACTTTACTAATGCAATAGCTATACCTTTTTTACCAAATCTTCCACACCTTCCAATTCTATGAATATATGTTTCTTTATTAGGAGGCAAGTCGTAATTTAACACCAAGTTAACTTGAGGAATATCAATACCTCTAGCTAATAAATCAGTAGTAATTAAAATTCTGGTTTTACCATCTCTAAAATCTTTTACAACTTCTGATCTTTCCTTTGTTGTCATCTTTCCATGGATACTTGTAATTGAAAAATTTTGATCAACTAAACTTTTTGTTAACCATTCAACTTTACGAATTGTATTACAAAATATTATTGCTTGAGATGTAGAAATAAGTTGATAAAGATCTAATAGAACTTCTAATTTTAATTCTTCATATTCTGCATCAATGTAAAATTGTTTTATTAAGTCAACTGGAATCTCGTTCTTTTTTAGTAAAATTTTTAATGGATCATGCATAACTTTTTTAGATAATTGAAATACATTATTAGATAATGTAGCTGAAATTAAACAAGTTTGAGAACCATCTGGAATCTTATTTAATAAATTATTTAATTCTTTACTTACTCCATCTGTTAATAAGTCATCAGCTTCATCTAAAATTAAAAGTTTTAAATTATAAAAATTAATCCTGTTTTCTTGTAACATATGATAAATTCTTCCTAATGTTCCAATAATTAAATTTGCCGATTTTAGTTTTGATCTATTTTCACTTATACTAACACTTCCAGTACACAACTCAACTTTTAGTTTTGTGTATTTGCTAATTTCAGAAGCAACTAAATGAACTTGTAAAGATAATTCTCTAGTTGGTGTTATAATTAAACCTTGAGTTTTATCATTCTCATCCATTCTATTTAATACACCCAGTAAATAAGTTGCTGTTTTTCCAGTTCCCGACTGTGATTGTAATATACAATCTTTTCCAGTATTTATTGCTTTTATACCTTCAACTTGAATTTTTGATGGTTTCTTGAAACCATATAAATATACTCCTTTTATTAAATTTTCTGATAAATTAAGATTACTAAAATCATAACTATTACTTGTTTCATTATCTTCTGTATTATTTTCATTACTTTCAGATAATGTATCTGCTTTTTGTTTGTTCTGAGAAACTTCCATTTTATTATAACTTGTATTATATCCTTTAAATGCAAACCAAAAAAAATTGATGATTATATAGATTGAATCGAACTCTTTAATATATATGTCCAATAAAAAAACATTAACCACCAAGTTTACAGATTTTGAAGCCCAAAGGCTAACATTTACAGATTTAGAAGAAAATGAGAGATCAAAAGGCCAATTGATTGCATACCCAAGATATGATCACCCTACTCTAGGAGAAGGCTCTGCTTTGTTTCTACAAGGTCCATGGATGGAAATTTTTACATATGGAATTCCTTCCCTAGGCGAATACTATTCTGATGATAGTCAAAGAGCTTTTATTAAGATTCCACTAGACATGAAGAACCCTGAGGTTGTACAAATGGTAGAAGAATTCCAAAAGGTAGATGAACAACTAGGATCTAAAGAATACTTGCAAAAAACTCTCGGAAAGAAAGCATCAAAATATAAGTACCAACCAATTATTAGGGAATCACAAGAAGATGACGACGGTAATGTTAAACCAGCATACATGAAGCTTAAGCTAGATACAAGCTGGCCAGACGGAAATGTTAAGACAGAGCTATACAAGTCAGAACTTGTTGACAAGAAGAGAGTAAGAGAACTTGTAACAGCTACTACTGTTACTGAGGTTACCAAGTATCTATCTTACATGACAAAGTATAAGCCAATTTTCAGACCAGTAAAAATGTGGGCTCAGAATTCAAAGATGCCAACACCTGAGTATGGTGTAGTATTTAAGCTCCTTAAGGCTGAATTTGAACCTAATAACTCTGGAAACAACTCTTACTCAGATTACATGACAGGAGATGCTTTTATTGATGATGAAGACGAAGAGGAAACTCAACAAGCAGAAGATGAAGAGGATAAACCAGAACCAACAAAGACAGTTTTCCAAAAGACAGAATCAAAAGCAAAGTCAAAGAAAGCAGAACCAGTTGAAGAAGATAGTGATGAAGATGAAGATTCATCTGATGATGACTCTGATGAAGACTCAGATAGTGATGAAGCACCTAAAAAGGTAGCACCAAAGAACGCTAAAGGAAAAGCTAAGACTGCAAAGTCTAAGGCTTAATTAGTTTTTGTTACTAACAGTTCTAGATAGTTCATTCAATAAATCAAATTTCATTTAATAAAGAAGAATAATAAATAATTAATTTTATTTATTAACAAAGTACACTTACAATAATATAATAAATAATTAAACCAATAAAATTAATTTAAAAATTAATTTTATATTAATTTTATTAAGTATAAATGGATACAAAAGTAAGTTTAGATATGGATAAAATATCCATTGATAACATTATTTATAATGAAAAAAAAATAAAAAATAATAAAATTGTAATTCCAATAAAATATAAAGATAAGAGTAAAATTACTGGTTTAATCTTACAAACACCAACATTTAGAAATATAAAGATTATTAATTTAAAAAAAAATAGTTATGAATTATATATTCCATTAACTGGAAAAAAACAAAAAAAAATTAATGACTTTGTTAGTTTTATAGAAAAAATAGAAAAAAAAATTATTTATGATGCACAGATTAATTCGTCAAGTTGGTTTACGCAAGATAAAGATAACAAGTTATCATATCTTAAAACAATAAATAAAAAATTGCCTAATAATTTAGATTTATCAGATAATTCAAATAAAAATATTATTAAGAATACTAATGGTTACTTTAAAATTAAAATTTATAATAATACTTGTGATAAAACAATATTACAATATGAAAAAAAAAATATAAAAATAGATCAAATACCAGATGATGGATGGATCAAAATGATATTAGAATTTAGTTGTATTATTATTTCTGATAATAATTTTCATATTAAGATAAAACCACTTCTGATATGTTTTTCACCATTAGACAATAGTTTGAAAGATTGTAATCAATTTGTAAAACAAGATATTCTAATTGATTTACAAAATAATTCGAAAACTAAAAAATCATTAAATTTATCAGATGATGACGAAGTAACAGAAAACTCATTAACAGAATCCCCTGGTTAAGTTTATTTAAAGAAAAAATATTACTTGACAATATATGAGTGAAGATTCACCCAATAAAAAAATTATAAAATTAATGAGATTAACGTCACAGGAACAAATGATATTAACATATATGGAACAATATTATAAAGATAGTAAAAACTCAAAGAAATTATATAAATTATTAAATGGAAGAACTTCAATAAGATTAATTGATTATTTTACAACTAACTACTCAAAAAAATTTAGATCAAATATTATGATGTCTACAGATAAAAAAGAGAATATTAATAATCAAATAATTAAGGATCAAAATAACGTTGATGATTTAACTTTACATGAATCAAATTCAAAAAATAATCAAAACTATCAAATATTTAATATACATTCATCTTATAAATCACAATTAAAGGCATGGAATAAAAAATACTTTGATCCTTTTAGTAGAGGTGATAGAATTGTTTTCTTTCTTAATGAATCATGTATTATTACAACAATTGGACAATTAAATTTTTTTAAATGGTTCATATCTAATAAAATATACAAATATGTAAAAGAACATTATGATGATATAGAAAAAAATATGAACTCTAATAAACAATCAACTCGAAAAAATAAAAAAATAAATAGTAGCAAATCATATTATAGAAAAACAAAATTCAAGAATACATATCAATCACCACATAATAATATTAGAAAAATAGATAGTTTAGCATTTAATTCAAACCAAATAAATACTAGTCAACAATTAAGTAGTAATTCATTTAAAAAATCAGCCAAAATTGAAGTTAGATTTGATTAAAAATTGTTTTGAATCAATAGATTAGATTCAAAACAATATTATAGTATCATTATAGTATCATTATAGTATCATTATAGTATCATTATAGTATCATTATATCATAAATAAAAAAATTGATAAATAAACACCTAGAATTTGAACCTAGTATATTATTATGGGAAAATCTACTAAAACCGATATCAAGAAAGGATCAAAGACAGGTAAAACCTCAAAGTCCACAAAAGAAAAAGAAACTGAATTAGAAAAAGAAAAAATCGAAAGTGATAGTGAAATTGAATCAGAAAATGAAGAAGAAAGTGACAGTGAACAAGAAAATGAGGATGGTCAAGATGAAGATCAGGAAGAGGAGCAAGATCTTGATGAACCAGATTCTGTTGAAAAAAAGATTCAGACTTTTGATACAGTTTTTGAAGACATTACACAGATCAGAAAAGATATTGCTAGTCTAGAATCAGAAAAAACTAAACTAATTAATGAACATGACAAAAAGATAAGTAAAATTTATGCAGATATCAAGAAGGAAAGATCAAAGGAAAATAAAATTATTACAAACATCTTGGCAAAAGTACATAAAAAAGAAGTAACACAAGCTAAAAAAGAAAGACGCAAAAGAAATGGCGAAAACAAGGGAGGCTTCAATAAAGAAACAGAAGTTCCGGAGACATTGAGAAAATTCTTAGATCTTGAGGAAGGAACAATGTTGGCAAGACCTAAAGTTATGAGCAAACTCAATGCAAAGTTTATAGAACTTGGTTTGAAGAAAGGTCAGGAAGTTGAGCTCGATAAAAAGACTGCAAAGAAATTTGGTCTTAAAGAGGGTCATGTGATTGGTTTTACTGAATTCCAAAGATTTATTGCCGATCAGTACCCAAAGACGAAATCAGTAGATGTGTAGATAGATACAGTTGTTTAATTTAAATGTAACCAATTAATAACAAAAATTTTGTTTTATAATTGATTTAATTTCTTCAGAATCATTAAATTCTACAATTAATTTAATTGCCAACTTAAATTTACTATCAATAGTATTCAAGAAAATGATATTACCTTCTCTAATTGGAACCCATGATATATCACTTTTATCTTTTATTATTTTGTTAAGATCATTATATTCTATATCATTAAATGAAATATTTATACCATAAATGAATTCATAAAGATTTATTTTTTTTTGATACAAAATTATATTTTCTTGCCAATCTAAATTTTTAGGTAAATTTAATTTAATTACTAAATCACCATAATTACATTCATCACTTGACAAATCACCACCACCATTATATATCACCCATTGATTACTAACTTTAAAACTAAATTTTGTATTAAGATATTGATTATCTCCTGACAATCTCTTTATAGTAATATTTATTTTATTATTTTTAAATAACTGATATAATGATACATTCTGAGAAATATTTAATGATCCGTCATTAGAGCTTAATTTTTGATAATATAGTGGGAGAGAATCAAAATACATTGCATCATCATATGTCCATTCATTTATTTCTGAATCTGAACACAAGCTAAAACTTTCAAAATCTTTTTTTGGTAATATACCATCCTTAAAAAATTTAAATACTTCTTTTAGATTTAACTTTTTTAATACATCTTCCAAATCAGATTTAATGTAATCCATATCATCTTTAGTAAGTTTAATACCAAAACTAGATAGACTGTTGATATCTATTTTATGTCCAAATAAACTATTCAAAAATTCCTGAAATTTATTTTTATTTTCATTTGGTAATTTAATATATTCAGCTCTTGATTTATCATTTGATAAAATCTCATAGGCAGAATTTATTTCAAGAAATTTTATACAATCTTTACTTTTAGTTTTGTCAGGATGGTATTTTCTAGCTAATCTTCTATACGATTTTTTAATCTCATCTAAACTAGCATTTTCATTTATTTCTAGCGTTTCATATAAATTCATTGAATATAAAAATAAAAGTCTTTTTAAATACAATTATAATTACTAATTAAATATTGATTTATAGAAAATTTTATATCTTCCGGTATATAATGGATAAAAATGTTTTTACAAAAAACAAAAAATATAACCCTGATGTAGTTTCTAATCATGAAAAGAAAAGAAATGAAAGAGATACATTTAAATACCAACATACTGAAAAATTTTTTAATTTAAATAATCAAAGTAATGAATCACTATCAAAACAATTATCGTCAAAAGAAGAATATAAAATTGATAGACCAAAAGAAGATTTGGATGCAGAAATTCAGAAAAAAATGAATGAAAGAAAAAACCAAGAATTCGATTTTAAGGGAAGCAAAAATATAATACCTTCATCAAATCCAAATGAATTCCATCAATTTAATGATTTAAAAAATAGCAATGAAAGACAACAAGATAATAAAAATGAAGATAAGAAAAAATCAGAACATGAATCAATGATGGATAATTTAAAATCACTTGGAATACTAAATTGATTCACAATGTAAATCAAAATATCTAGATATTAATATAATGAACTTTGATAATGATTATATTAATATTATGAATAATTTATATGGTGATTCATATGATATTAACCGAAAAAGAAATATTAATGAAATTATAGAAAATTTTTCATCATTTCAATATGGTATTGAACCAGAAAAACCTAAATGGTCTGATGAAATAAGTTGGAACAATGGTAATTATCTTAATACTACTGGAAATTATGACAAATCAATAATTAATTTCATAGATGATGCATCACCAGAAGAATTAGAAGATATTAAAATAGATAGTGTTCAAGTACATACCAAATATGGTAATAGTGAAAAAACATATACAGTCAAAGGTAGCGATTTAGTTAAAGATATTAGAAAAGATCTTAAAAGAAACGAGTATTATGCAATTGTTGATAAAAGGGCAACTAAAACTTGGGTAATTTGTAAATTTTACTTAGGTTTCCATAAAAAAACACCAAATAGTCCAAGAGAATTTTACTTTTATCAAGCATCATCACAACTCGAAATTGATATTGATAAATATGGTCTTGATTATGTTCCTACAATTGAAGATCTAAGAATTTTAGAATTTGAAAGATATGATCCATATGATTTAAATAAACATAAGGATAGTCTTGGTAGTTATCATTCTCGTAAATATTTTACTGCTGGTATAACAAATAGTATGTATAAATCTAATAGATTAATATCGCATAAAAAAAATCATTATTCAGCTATCCATCTATTGTTAACTAGTCAAACTGCTATGATATATTGGCAGTATGATCATTTGGATCATAAAAATAATAATTATAGTGAATTCAAAATATTATCAGAAGATGATTACCAATTTAAGTTTGATACAGGTATTTTAAATATACATAAATGGAAATATCATGAATCAAAAAGAGATTTTAAAATACAATTAAATAGAAAAAGAGTAAAAAATGGAAAAGGTTGGTATGCAATTGGATTACGTCATGAATCTGGAAAAGAACTTTATGAATTTAACCATGCTTCAAAAGAAGGAATCGCAACAGATGATGAAGAATGGAATATTAACACATATTTTAGATATACTCCAAAAGATATGTTAAAATCAGTATTATCTAATAGCTCTAGTAATAAATATGATGATAGATCTGGTAATGCTATTGGAATAAAAAATGTTAAATTTAAAATTAAGAAACACGATATGAGACCCTATTCATCGTTAGATATTAGTGAAAGAAGAGCCTTAGCTAAATATAGATCAAACGATGGAAATCCTTATTTTATTATTGATAGAAATACATACATTACTACCAAATATCCAATTAAAGCTAAGATATGGGCAATTGGTGGTGGTGGAGCTGGTATGCCATTTAAACTAAAAACTCGACATCCGTATCGTGGGTATCCAGCGGGAGGTGGAGCTGGTGGAGAAACTGTTGGTGGCGACACACACGTATTCCAAAAAGATGAATTAATAACTATTGAAATTGGTGAAGGTGGTAAACCTGATGGTCTGTTCCATTCAACAAAACCAGAAAATACTTCTGGTAAATCAACAATTGTTAGCAAGGGAGAAGGAAAAAACAAAAAAGAATTAATTAAAACTGGGTATGGTGAAGGTGCAAGACAAAACCAAGGTGGTAGAACATTAGGAGCTGATAGTAAGGAAAAAAATTATGGTGGTAAAGGTGCTACTGCAACAAATGACTATAGAGGAAATAATGGTGAACATGCATCAACTAATGCATTAATTAAAATTGGAAATAAAAATATGCTTTTTGGAGGCGGTGCTGCAGCAGCATTTGCTGGTCATGATCTATTTCATCAACAGACACCAGGAAGGTTTGGTATGGGCGGTAAAGTTGATCCTATATATCGTTTCCATAGTGGGAAAGATACTAGAACAAAATATGTAGTTGACTATGGTAAAAAATATTTTAATGATACTGGAAAAACACATCCAATTTTTAAACTAGATCAAGCAAGAAATGCAGATGCATATTACATGCTTAATGAAAAAGAGCTCATGGGTGTAAATAATTTTCGTGAAAAAATAAGTAATGAAGAACAAGTTTGGGGAACAAGTGGTTTAGATGTACCAGATAGAATACCACAAGTATATGAAATTGATGATCTTAAGAATTATGGAGCTGGTGGAGCACCAGCCTACATTGTAGGTGAGGGTGAAGAAGTCACATGTATACAAGGAAAAGGTTGTGAATCATCATCAGGAGGTACTGGTATGCATGGTGCTGTTATTATCGAAATTCTTGAATACCAACTACCACCTGTTGATTGTCAAGGAAGATGGAGTAGATGTAATGTTGCATGTCAATCTACATATGAAATAACAAGAGAAGCACAATATGGTGGTAAATTATGTGGAGCTGATGATAAACAATATGGACCTTATGCTAATGGAGAACAAAGAGGTTGTGCTGGTGGTGAAGGACAATGTAAAGCTGCTGCAGGACCAAAAGGTGATAAAGGGCCAGATGGTGATGCTGGTCCTCCAGGTGGACGTGGACCTCCAGGTTTTCAAGGATCACCAGGTATTCCAGGTAGACAAGGGCCACCAGGAGAGAAAGGGCCAACTGGTGATAAAGGTGATACCGGTAAAAAAGGAAACACAGGTAAAAAAGGAAATACAGGATCCAAAGGTGATAAAGGTATATCAGGACCAGAAGGAAAAACAGGTTTACAGGGTATTCCTGGCTTAAGAGGATTTCAAGGTACAAAAGGATCAAAAGGTACTACTGGATCAACCGGTAAAACTGGTGATAAAGGTAATACAGGAGCAAAAGGTGTAAAAGGTAATACTGGTTCTACGGGTGCTACCGGAGCAACTGGAAAAACAGGAGCAACTGGAACAACTGGATCAACTGGTGATAAAGGTAATACTGGTGCAAAAGGTGCAAAAGGTGCGAAAGGTAATACTGGTTCTACAGGTGCTACCGGAGCAACTGGAGAAACAGGAGCAACTGGAGAAACTGGATCCAAAGGTGATAAAGGTATAACAGGACCGGAAGGAAAAACAGGTTTACAGGGTATTCCTGGATTAAGAGGATTTCAAGGTACAAAAGGATCAAAAGGTACTACTGGATCAACCGGTAAAACTGGTGATAAAGGTAATACTGGTGCAAAAGGTGCAAAAGGTAATACTGGTTCTACAGGTGCTACCGGAGCAACTGGAGAAACTGGAGATAAAGGTAATACAGGTGCAAAAGGTAATACTGGTTCTACAGGTAAAACAGGAGATAAAGGAGATACAGGTGCTACCGGAGCAAAAGGAAATAAAGGTAATACTGGTAGTACAGGAGCTGCCGGAAAAACAGGAGCAACTGGAGAAACTGGGGCAACAGGTACAACTGGTATAAAGGGATCAAAAGGAGATAAAGGAAATACTGGTTCTACTGGTACGACTGGTGAAAAAGGAAATAAAGGTGATACAGGTGAAATAGGAGCTACCGGAAAAACAGGGGCAACAGGTACAACTGGTATAAAGGGATCAAAAGGAGATAAAGGAAATACTGGTTCTACTGGTGCGACTGGTGAAAAAGGAAATAAAGGTGATACAGGTGAAATAGGAGCTACAGGATCAACAGGTACAATCGGTGCAACAGGTGAAACTGGTGAGACAGGTGCAACAGGTGCAACAGGTGCAATTGGTCAAATTGGTGCTACTGGAATTAAAGGAAGTAAGGGAGATATAGGTGTTACTGGACAAAAAGGAGATACTGGAGAAACAGGTGCGGTAGGAGCACCAGGTGCACCAGGTGCACCAGCAGTATTACCAAATGAAGTAATAGATTGTGTCGGCCAATTTAGTAATTGTGATAGAAATTGTGAAAGTACATATCAAATTATTAGACCTGAAGCAAATGGAGGTAAAAAATGTCCTCATAAAAATGGTTATATTGAAGCTTGTGAACCTGGAGAAGGAAATTGTCCAAACGAAGGAAACTTTTTATACATATATTTAATATTTGGTGTTCTAGCTTTGATAATAATTACTTTATCATTAAGAAGATAAACGAAATTATTTATTTAAGAAAAAAAAAAACTTAGTTTTTTTAAATGGATAATAAAACTATAAAAATTCTGGAAACAATAGACTCAAATCCAGAACCTTTATTAGACAAACAAAAACTTTTAAATTTAATAAAATTATCAAAACAAAATAATATACAATTATTCGATGAAAATAGAGGTAAAATTAAAAGTAAGAGAAAAATATTAGAAGATTGTACAGCTTGTAGAAATAATAAAATAGATTCATATGTAAAAGATTTAGATGAAAAAAAGAATAAGACTAAATCAACTAATAAAATTAAAATATTAAATGATAATTTTACAAAAGAGCTCGAATCACTAGAAAATATAGTAAAATATGTAAATGACACAGATTTTAAAATACTAAAAAATATTAGCGAAACAAAAAAAACAAATAACTTAGATTCTGATAATGAAATAAAAGACTTGCAGTCTAAATTATCAAAAAGTAATCAATTTAAAAATGATTATATTGAAATATTTTCAAATGATCCATCTAACTAAAACTCTTTAAAAAAGACTCTACTCCAGATTTTGTCATTTGACCAGCATATTCAAAATATTCATCATTCTTACCTAAAAATAATGTTGGGAAAGCATTTGCTTTTAATTGTTTATTTTCATAGAACTCAATTAGATCTAAGTCTGTATCATCAACAGTAACAAACTTAACATTACTATTTGACTTTTCTAAACTATTCCAATCATTAACAAAATTTCTGCAATGAGGACACCATTCAGCCCTAAATAAAACTAGTTCTACATTAGAATCTCCACCTCCAGTCATGTTATTAAGTTCTTTCTTTAATTCTAAATACTTCATTTTATACTTTTTATATTTAGGATAATAATCCATTATATTAAAACTTAGATTTCTTTTATTCATAAAATGCTTTAATTTTTTTGTTAAATAAAATTTTTTAAATTTACAGAAACATTTAATAATTCATCTATTTATTATTTATAAATAAAAATTTTTTTATCTATGAAAATATATATATGGATAGAAAACAAACTCTAATTTTAATATTTGTAGTTATTTTATTCGGAAGTCAAATTGCAGGAATGTCATGGAATATTCTACAAGGACTTTTAGGAATAATCGTATCATTAGTTATATTAAACTTAATATCACCTGAAACTTATCAAACAATACTTAAATATGTTCCAATTTTAGAAACACTCTCATGGAATAACATTTTAGAATTTTTAAAAAATGTATGGAAAAGTGTAACATCATTTGTTACTGGTGATAGTGATGAATATTGTAGAACACATTGTAATTGTAATTCTGCTAAAAAAGAAGATACAAAATAAGTAGATTCATTCTAAATGTAATTTTCAATCAATATTTTGCTACGCAAAATGAATTAAAAAAAAATCAGTTATAATTAAATTCTAATTTAATTATAATGGAAAAAATTAAATTGCCTCACAATGAATATGGTTATGTTACAACTATAAATATAGCTATGGCCTTTTTAAATTCTACAGAAGATGGTAATAAAATAAAAATATTTAATCATATTATTAATAAAGATAAAATAGATATGAAACTATGTCATCATACATATGTATGGAATCCAATAAAAAAACAATATGAACCAGAACAAAAAAATAAAGATAAAATAGATTTTATGGTAAATATTATAACAATTACCAAAAATTGTAAAAAGACTTGTGAATCAAATGAAAGTAAAAAAAATGAAAAATGTAATGAAACTTGTAATTTTCAAATAAATCTAATCAATTATAATAACCCAATAACCAAAAAACAACAAAATGTTGTATTACAATCACATGAACTAATTCCTAATAATTTAATAAGAAATAAACTTCCAACAGGAAAATACGAAACTATTGAAACTAAATCTGATTTCATTGAATCAACTAATAATGGAAATATTGTTAAACTAAATTTTGAAGTAGAAAATGATTTAATGAATGAAGATGTTAAAGCTATTAATTTTTTCTTTGGAGATTCAACAGGTAAAAATAATTTTATATTTTATTGGAACGAAGAAATGAAAATGTATATTTCAAAGAACAATATATGTGTTCTATTAATAAATAAAAATAAAGATAAATTTTTATTAAACTCTACAATATTTAGTGGAATAGTTAAAAATTATGGAAACTATGAAATTAAAAAATCATACCCTAGAATTAGATTAGAAAAAGATGGTAATTTTAAAGTTAAATTTGAATTTGAAGAAGGCTTCTATAATTTCTTATTTAAATCTGAAGATAATGGTTTCAATCTTATATTTAAGAATACTCCAAATAGTGGTGGATCAAAATTTTTTATATGGAATACCAATAAAAAAATGTATACAAATGATAAATTTTTATTAACATTATACAAACTTGAAAATGGTACAATAAAAGCAAGAATAAATAATGTTCAAGAAAAAAAGTCAACTCTTGATAATGGAACTATCCATCAATCAGAAGATTCTATTTTCCTAGAAGATGGATTATATAATGTAGAAGGTAACATAAGTAAAACTATAAATGTAATTAAAGGACAATTTAATGCATCAATAATAAATGACAACAAAAAAGATACTTACATATATAATAATGTATTAAAAGGATATACTACCAAAGATTCATTGTCAAATAAATTTTTGATATTCACTAAAGAAAAAGATAAAATAAAACTACTAAGATATCATAGCAATTTAACTAAAGAAACACCTTTATATCTAGTAAAAGCAGATCCGATTAATAATTTAATTACATTCACATTAATATATAGACTTGTTATACTTATAATAATTTTAGTAGGTTTATATCTTATCTATCAAAAAATAACAAAAGGATATATAATTATAGATAGCGATTTTTTTAATATAAGATTTTCAATTTAAATTACTGATTGATAAACTTTATTTTGGGCTAATTTCATAAAATTTTTATTATTTATTTCCTTTTTTTTATCTTTCAATTCTTTCTCAAATATAGTTCTACTTAGGTTAACTACTGTAGTTAATTCAAATAGACACTCGACTCTAAATCTATCAAAATCATTAGAATCCCACCATATATCCTTACTTAGATTAGATTCATAATATTCACTTCTACATGGAACTAATATTACACTAACAGTTTTATAAAATTTAACAGATTTCATTAATATATATTATATTATTTATTAAATACAAAATCAATTTTTAAAAAAACTAGATATACAGTGAATCAGTAGTCACAATATCTCTAGATAGCTTTTCTGGATATCCTTTAATCTTATTAATCAATGAAACCTTATTACTCATAATAGCAATAGCTTCAACGTTTCTTAACAAGTTTAATAGTCTTAAAATATTCCTACAGAAATTTCCTTCAAAACTAAAATATTTAAAATATGATTCTTTAATTTCTCCCCATACACATTCTCCTTTAGCCCATTCACTAATTACTTCAAACATAGGTAGATTAAAGTCCCAATTAGATCTAAATACATACGGAAGTTCATTGATGTGTTTATCCTCATAAGATTCTAAATTATCTATATGGGACTTGATACAATTTAATACATACTTTGAATTATCACTAGTATTTAGTTCACTAATAAATGGTGCATCTTCATGTCTTTCTGAAATAAATACTGACAAAACAGCGGCAATTTCATTAAACTCTAAATCGTCAAATAAATTTTCTTGAATAATATAACCCATCAGCAATGGATTGCATTCATTAACCTCTGCAACAATTCTTCCAAGTGATGTCAACTGATTATTGTTATCTTTATCTATTACCATGTTAAATTCTATCAAAAAATCAAGTAACAAATCTATTTGGGTTTTAAAAAGTTTACTTGCAGTAGATTCTTCTTTCGCTGCTATCTCTAATTTTCTAACTTCAATGTTTAATTTCTTTGATAACGAATAATTAGTTATATAATTGTCTATAGAACTTTCTTTTACATTAGATAATTCAACTATCTTATCTTTCGATTCTTTAATAGTCTTGTTATATTTTTTCATTGCATTGGCCCTGATAGAAAATCCATGTTGATTTGAAAATTCAATATCTTTATTTATCTTAACAATAGTTTCACACAATTCAATAACTCTTTCATGTTCTTCTTCAGTCAAATTATTGGACACGATATTAGATAGTTCATTATCCACTTTACTTAATTCACCTTTCTTTTCTTCTAGTGATTTTATATTTGATTTTCTCAGTTCATCTGCTATCTTATTTTCATCAAGAGAGAACATCGTATTAGAAATATTTTTTCCAATAAACTCAAACACGTCTTTCTCACCTTTATCATGCATTAAAACCATTCTCTTTAACAAAAATGAATAGTCTAGATGAAGCCTAGATTTTAATACCTGTGGATTAGATTTTATCATTTTCTTAGCATCAAGTTCATTCTTCATATCCATATCAGGTAGAATTATTACATTACCATAATCATCTAATCCTCTTCTGCCTGCTCTTCCTGCCATTTGAATATATTCTTCTGGCTTCAAAGCTCTTTTACCTCTTCCATCAAATTTAGATATTCTATGAAAAACAACAGTTCTAGTTGGCATATTTACACCCATTGCAAATGTCTCAGTTGCAAATAAGACCTTAACAAGTTTCTTCTCATATAATATTTCCACTATTTCCTTAAGAATTGGAATCATACCAGAATGATGAATACCTATACCTCTATTAACCAAATCATGTACATGTCTCCACTGATCAGAATGTTGGTAAATATCTCTGTACTTTAACAAATACTTATCCCATATTTGATTGATCTCCTTAATTTCATCTTTATCAACACAAGATAAAACTAAGCTCTTTGCAAGTTTTTCCAAATAATCTCTATTCAAAACAAACAAATTAATAGGTAACATTAAATTTTCTTTACAATACTTGATACAATCATATAGTACTGTGTCAGGGTTTCTATACCTTCCATTATTCTTCTTCATATACTTTCCAATATTTGTAAAAACATCAGACCAAGATCCTTCTATCCAACCAGATTCATTAGTTCCTTTTTTACCATTTGAAATACATCTCATAGGATGCTTACCAATTAATTCTTGTGTATAATCATAAATATAATGATTCAATGGTACGGGTCTAAAGGCCGTTGGTATATGATGACATTTAATTTTCTTTAAATTACCAACCCAACTAGCAAGATTTTCAGCACCACTAATTGTAGCCGATAACATTACCAACTGAATGTTTGGATTCAAGTTAGTTATAATTTCTTCCCATACTTTTCCTCTTTCTTCGTTATTAATATAATGAACTTCATCTAATATAACGCATTTGACTGCTTCAGGATTAAAATTAAAATCATAGCTATCTTCAGCTGCATTTGTTTTTAACAATGAGTTACGCAAAATTTCAGCTGTCATAATAATAACTCTTCCGTTTGGATTTACTTTTACATCTCCTGTTAATACACCTATGTTATTAGAACCATCTTTATCAAAAATTTCTTTAAACTCAAGATGCTTCTGATTACTTAATGCCTTAATTGGAGAACAATATATTATTTGATTTTCACTAATTTCTAGCCATTTAGCTATAGCATAAATTGCTAATGCTGTTTTTCCAGCTCCAGTATGAGCTGTAACTAGAATATTTTCACCTTGTTCAATTGCCTTAAAACCATGTAATTGAAAATGATCTGGTTCGTATTTAAATTTATGATATTCTATTGGTTTCTCGCCAGTATAGTCGCCTTTGTTTAACTCGTAGTACATATTTCCTTCTATAAAAGTTGTCATTTTAGATACTTATTGGAATATTAAAAGAACCAATAAATATCAATTTTTTTCGTAAACGTGAGTGAAATCATAATAAAGTATTTCATCTACACCAAATTTTTCTTTTACTTCTTTGCAAATAGTAGATCCTCTTTCGAAATTATAAGTATGAGTCATACTATTACTACTATTATCTATTTTTTCAAATCCATGTTTTATCCATGCTCCACGTGATCGATCACTTAGTTCGATTTTGTTTATATTCATTGATGGATACTTTTCTTTTAAAAATTTTATCATAAAACAAGTTAAAACCTTTATATAACCTGGAATTAAATAATCAGCTGTACCTTTACCAATTTCAATATTTATATTAGAACCATTAAAACTACAAGAAACACTATAACCCCATGATATCTTTATCCAAATTGGCATATCATTAGTAGTATACTTATTAAATAATTCAAGCTTATCTTTATAGGATTCAAGATCGAATTTAGTTAAATTATCAATAATCATTTTTTTTAAATTTTCATCTATTTTTGAAGATCGATCGTAATATAATATAGGGACAAATCGTATCTGATCAGTATATTTAATTGAATCTATTGTTGGTCCTAATCCACCATGAACTAATATCCTATTAGGTTTATAATTTCTTAGTGCTTTATTTATTGGTAAATCGCTTCCTATACCTAACCAAAGATCAGACCAATCAATATTTTGATTTATAAATTCTGACATATTTTGAAAATTTAAACTATTTTTATAAGAGTCATATTCATCTTTTTTTTCAAAAATTTGAACATCAAATGGAGGAAATAATTGTTTTTTTAATTCTTCATCAATCGGCCATATTTCTTTGGCACTCCTATAAGTTTTTTCTCTTGTACCATCTTTATTATATATATAAGTTTGTGAACTTCCTAAAAGTTTTCTTTCTTTTCTATATTTATGATTTGTATATTCATAATATTCTCCAGTATTTTTATCATAATATGGTTCTTCTCTTTTCCAATCTTGCCAATCTTCAGACCACCATGAAACTATATTTTGTACAGGATAACCTTCCCATGTACTATATTCACCTTTATCATAACCTGCCCATTGTTTTTCTCCATTTTCATTTTCATAATATGGTCTTCCATTTTCTTCATCATAGAATAATTTCCATCCACCTCCTAACTGTTTCCTTATATCGTGATATTTCTTTTTATATTTTAAATATTTATCTTTAAAGTTAGACATATATATATTTTAGTTGATAAAAATTTTCTAATCTACAAAAAATGGATTGATTCATTCTTAATGAATATAAATCTTTCAATCTGATTTTCAATCTGATTTTCAATCTGATTTTCAATCAATATGTTGCTTTACAACATCAATATGTTGCTACGCAACATCAAAGAGAACAAGTGAATCATTATAATTAATTCCGATTTCACTAAAAATTTGTCTCCAAGTCTTACCTAATTGAAGTTCTAATAAATGGTGCGGCTTAATTCTTTTGCGAAGCAATTTAATAATCTTCTTTTTTAAAATCCATCTTTTAACCTTTCTTATTAACTTATTGAAAGTATGATTTAATAATATAATATCGGGATTTATTTCTAATAAATATTTAATAGTTTCCATTGATGAAAACAGATAAAGTTTACCTAATCTTAAACTTGAGTTATAACCATATGATGATTCAAAAACAGCATAGATCATTATTGAAATCCTAGATTTTATTATATAAATAAATTTTCTGGATATATATTTGATTTTGCATAGCAAATACAAAATGATTCATTTTTCCTACGGAAATAAATTAATCTAAAGAAGATTACAACCAGAAAACACTTTTATTAACAAAGTCTAGCTAATCTTCGATTAATGTAATTTCCGTAGGAAAAAATCAGTGATCTTCTTTGATCAATTTATATTATTTCGCAATGCGAATAAATAAATGAGAATTTGTTAATAAATAAAATTGAAAATTTGTTAGTTTAGCAATCTAAAAATTTCTTATTATTTATATATGAGTGTATACAATAAAAATTTATCCGAACCATGGTTTTCTCTTGTACAATTAGGTATTAAAAAATCAGAAGGGAGATTAAATAAAGAGATTCAACGATGTTGAATCAAAAGGTGATATTATAATATTTGAAAACAGTGAACTAGGATTTAATAGAAGTTATCGTGTTAAAATAACTTCTATAATCAATTATGAATCATTTAAAAACTTTATACAGAAAGAAAAATTAGAAAACTGTCTACAGAATTAATTCAATAGACACAATTGAGAATGGTGTAAAAGTTTATCGTAAGTATTATCCTGAAAAAGAAGAACAAGAGTATAAAATTATAGCACTAAGACTTAAAAAATTAGTTAGTTAATTCATTAAAAAAATTAATAACTTTATTTAAAATTTCAGATGGTCTATTATCATCATCATTTATACCTAAAGTTACTATGTGATTAGAATCTTTAGTTAAATATAACTTTTTATTTTCGCTAGAAATATTTCTATAGAATCTTATTGATTTTTTGGCATCTGTGATTGTATCATCTATTCCATGAAATAAATAAACAGGAGAATCAAACTTATGTTCATTGCTTTCAATATATTCACATACTCTATAACATTCACGAGCAGTATTTAACCTAACCTTACCATTATATTGATATGGACATACTAACTTTTTTTCTAAAAATTTTTTATTTTTACAAGCATCTCTAATATGATCCATAGCACCTAAAAATGGGATAGTTGGAATAACGTATGATAAATTAAATAAAATCTCTTTCATAAAATAATTTGGTTTAATTTTATCAGTTATACCACATAAAGGAGACATTAAAATATATCCATCAACATAACTTTCTTTTTTATACTTTAAATCATATACAATTGATAATCCTGCTCCCATTGATTCAGCATAAATAAATATTTTTTTATTTTTATATTTTTCCTTGATAAATAAAATCATAATTCTTATTTCATCTATCAGGTCTTCAAATTGATCTATGCTACATCTTAGACCTTCACTTTTTCCATGACCAGAAAATTCTAAACCATAAGATTTGTAATTAGATAATCCAAACAAATTACTTTTGTATAAGAAACAATCTTCACATTCATAAATTAATTGATGATGGGCACCAATTCCATGTAGAAATAAGATAACTCCCTTTGTATTCTTAGTTTCAATTCCTTCACATACATTCAATGTTTCACCTTTTGAATTTTTTATTTCAAATTGTTTAACATTATCCATACCTAATATAAATTAGTTTATATTTTTTTCATAGTGGTAAATATATCCGAAATTCTTATACTGATTTAATGCGTTCAGATTATTAATTTGACTAACGAATGAATCATTGAATAAATACCATTTATCATTCTCCTCACCAACATAAACATAATGTCCTCCACCAAAATTTCCAGAATGAAATACTATGCCTTTCAAGCTATACCCTTTCCATGAAATAGGCATGTCAATTTCTTTATTAATCTTTCTAAGTCTAGAATCATATCTTTTTAATGATATAATTAAATTTTTTGGTAATTTTTTTATCTCCATTCTTTTCGAGGCAATACGTAGCTTATCGCATTTTTCACATAAGTACATAGAATCATCTTCTAATTTTTCTCTTTTTAAATAATCTATCAAGCAATCGTTTAAACATTCTGTTTCTTTATTTACACAAAGGTTCATAATTACTAACTTCTCCATAGTTTTACTAATCGTCAAGCATTTTATGGCTTTACATTTAATAGATTTTTCAATTGTTATCTCTAATAGTTTAGAAATAATAATTGGATCATTGCTAATTGATTTACATTTTTCATCTAAAAAATCAACAAAAAAATTTATAAATTCTTCAGAATCCTCTTGATTAAAACCGTTAAATATAGCCTTCCTTTTCCCCACTAACTTTTTTATTTCTTTAGGTTCCATAATATTGTCACCTTCTTTATAATAATTATCAAAAAAGTCAATTACACAATCTAATTCGCTGTCTTTATTCCTGAATAAATTTAAAGTATTATATATATTCTTAATCCTAATTATCATTTGCAATCCTGAATTAAGATAGCAAGTATTTCCAAGATTAACAAATCCTTTCATTATAAAATAAGAAATATTTCTTTTTAATTATAAATCAATTTTTATTTAGGTCAATCAAATAGAATGGTAAAAGCATTCTATTTGGAAGCGATTCATCTTTTCTAAATATTTTTACATTGTACTTACTGTTAACACAAAAAGAATAATTGTCAGAACCAACAATTAATTCAATGCTTGATATATTACCATCTTCGTCATTTTTCTTAATGATATCATCTATCATATAATCAAACTTAGGATGATGGATGCTTATCTTTTTGAAAACCATTAGTTTCTCTAAGTAAACCTCAACTGAATTATTATTAATAATATTACATATCCAAATATTATCGTCTATATCATAGTCAGTACCAAACACCTCTTTAATCTTTAACTTAGTATTGATTAAACCATGAAACTTTCTAGTTTTACTGTCCATTTTATTTAGAACATCAATATCCAATATAGAATCTGTATTATAAGTTAAAAGATAATGTATATAAGTATCGATTATTCTTCTTATAGGAGAAGTAAAATGACAATAATTCTTTTTACCAAGTTGATGATGAATACAATCTTTACCATCGGTTGGGTATTCATATCTTGCCTTAGTTCTAGTCCTTCCTATTATTTTACCTTTTATATTTTCTGGAATTTGTTCTTTTATGTTTATTTTTAATACATCACATTTGTCATCAACTCTATATGGTATTTGACGGACGTTATTATAATTTAATAGTTTATTACCAATATATGTATTAACAACAATCATCCAATAAGAAACTATATCATGATAATCATTATCAAGTCCATTTAAACTATCAGTAAAATTCTTTAATCCAACAGTTTCACTTATAGAAATTAATTCATCAGATTCATAAGAAAAGTTTTCATCAATTGTAATTAGGCTAGGATATGATTCAATAATAGTATCTTCACATTCCTTGGAGTATGTATAAATAGTAGAATAAGAAGCTTTTACTTCACCTTTCTTTAAACTTGACTTTAATGTTAAAGTTTCACCAAAAAGATCTAGTCTACTATCAGAACCATATAAAGTTCCTACTTGTGATTTCATCTTTTCATCTAGATCTTCTTTGGTTAACCAATATATTGGCTGAGCAATATGAATCCCCACAATAATTTCATAATCATCTTCATAAAAAGAAAATGCATCATCATAATCTACAGTTGTATCATTATCAACACTAAAAACAAAAGACTTGGGATATTTTTTATTAAAATCTATTCGTGATATTTTATCTTCCAAATGATTATAACTATTTTCTTCTATCCTTTTTTTAATTTTTTGATCAAACTTTAGATATTTTCTAGGATGAATTCCACAATGATGCATTATAATTTTATCACTATTCTCATCATTATTTTCTAGTATAATACCATCCATTCCAATTTCTCCTCTAGGTAATGCATCATCCCAATTAACAAACTTTAACTTTATTGCCAAATTCCCAGTTAATTTTCCTCCATAAGGAACAACAAACTTTGGTAAAGAATTATCAAGAGGTTGTACATTATACAGTTTATATTCTTTTCTTCCTTTTTTTATCTTACCACTAGTTGTAGATTGTTGAGTAGAGAAAAAACAAATAATTTCTTCATCTCTAGTTTTACTATCTACAATTTTGAATCTATACTTTTTATTATTTTCTTCCAATTCTAGTAAATATTTGTCTTTATTTACAATTTCTCTTTCAAGTAAATCACCATTAAAAAATTTCTTAGTTTCGCCTATATAATTTTCTAGATGACCTTTATCTAGTAGCACGCTACTACCGTCAGGATCAACCAACCAGCATGCCCTATCTATAACTTTAAACTCATATATCATCTTAAGATATAGGAATAATAATTCAATACAAAAAAAATATTCAATTTTTATTATTTTAATCTGTTGAAAAAATTATTTTTTATAAAGATAAATTATAATCATGTATAACTTGGCGCCAATAAAAATTGAATTACATTTTTTTTAAATAAATAAATTATCTAAATATGCCGATAAATTATAAGTTTATAGCTGTAGACAAACATAAGAAAACAGAAATAAAACATGACCAAGAAATAATTAATAATACAATTAATTATGAACAAGTTAAGAATTTTTTCTTGGATTCAGGAAAAGAACATGATATAAATGAAGATGATTTAATTAATACAAAATTTATAATTAATAATTCTCAAAATATGTCTCTCAATGAGGATGAAAATTATCCTATAGATGAAAATGAAACTAAAGTTATTTTTGTTTTTACTGTTGATAAAGATACGAGAGCAAAATTACTTGAACTTTTTAGTAGTAAAGGTTACATACCAGAAAAAAAGGTAAATATAAGTGAAGATAAAACTAATGAAGATATACCAAGTCCAGAAATAGTTAAACCAATCCCAGAGGATGAAATAAAAATTTCTGATGAAATTATTAGAGACTCAAATAAGAAAACTTTAGAGTTATTTAGTGATAATGATTTTAAAACTTTACTTGGAATATATAAAAGAAATCCAGATATATTTAAGACTTTTTCTTCATATGTTTGTAGTGGTGATGTTATTATAAATTCTTTTGAAAACTTAAAAGAAGATAAATATGAATATGAAATTGAACAAATCAAAAGTTTAAATTTATCATTATCTGATCAAGTTATTAGAGATGCACTTGTTAAAAATAATGGGCATTTGAACCTTTCTCTAAGATTCTTACTCTATAATATTAATAATAATAACATTGATGTAGCAGAAAATAAAGATACTATTACTGAGTGTAATCTAGAAGTTATTGAATAAATCTATTTTTTTTATAATTATATTTTTTGAAAAAATTGAATATTATTCCCCTAGTTTCTATATTGAAAGTATATTAAATTATGAGCAATAAATCATTCACAAAAAAACAAAATAGAAACTATATAGATGCCAGTAAAAAGGCACAGTCTGAAAAAACCGACACTAAAAGTGAGAGAGGTTTTTGGGCAACAGATTTTAGTCAGAGAACTCCTTCTGAAACATATAAACAGGAAGAAGCTATAGCAAAGAATACTTTAGCCAATTCCTCGCGTGGTAAGAAATTAGAAGAAATTGATCAAGCAATGGGGAGAAGTGTTTCTGACAAAGATTTGTATTCACTAAAAATTGATATATATGATATATCTCTTAAAATAAAAACAAATGAGTTTAAAAATAATAAAAAAATGAAAGGTATTTTACAGTTACTATTGATTAGACTTGAAAATATGACTAGAAAAAATAATCCAATAATTATAAGTTCACCTCCAGTCAGTTCAATTGATTTTTCAAATGTAGACTCTAGAAAATACCAACCTGGAGACTTTGTTCAAATCAAAAAACAACATATTTATAATATTGTGAAAAAAGATACAAACGATACTTATACAGTTAAGGATTGTATTACTGGAGAAGAGACATTAGAAGAGAAGAAAAATGTTACTTATCCAGAACCAAAGTTAACTAATCTTCAAGAACAAGTTTTTGGAAATATTAAGAAGTCTAAATTAGATTCAATGAAAAATGATATTCAAAGTTTAAAAGACTGTTCTAACTTAGGTGAAGTTAATTCATTGAGTATTAAGTCTTCATTAGGTAGAGCTTACATGTTGTTTAAATATACTGATTTGTATATTAGAAAACAATCTCTCGAAAGTGTTATTAATGATAACGATGAAATTCATAAAGGTTTCGTTGTTACTGTTTTTAAAATGTATTTCAAATTATTCTATGAGGATGTAATATCAGTTTCAGATATGATTATTGAATTAAATTATTTGTTAGATAACTGGAATGACTTTGATGAAGACAAAGAAGGATTTCGTAATGAAGCACAAAATATGGTTAACAGATGTATTGGTTATTTTCAAGGTATTTTAGGTGAACAAAGATATAATAGATTATTTCTAGAGGAATTATTTGGAAAATTAAGTGGTTTCATTCCTCCTCTTAAAAGGAAGAAATTTATATTAGATCCTTTTCAAAAAGAGGTTTGTAATGCGATTACTAACAAGGAATCATTTATTCTAGTTGCACCTACATCGTCAGGTAAATCTGTGTTATCAACTTATGCACTTCATAATTCAGGTGATGACTTGGTGATTATTGTTGTTCCTGATGATAGTGATGTTTTGGCATGGCAGTTTGCTGCTAAAATTGAAGCAGAAATGGAAGAGGTTGGTAAAGGAACTTATGTTCCTATATTAACTGGAAATTATAAATCAGTATTAACAGCTTATACTGAAAAGAATGACAAGAAATATAAAAAACTTGAGAATGAAATTGAAACTAAGAAAAAGAATGATAACGAAATGAATATATTTGAGAAAATTAAGAGTTCAAGAGCAATTGTAGGTACTGCTAGTGAAATTCTTCAAATACTCCCTGAAATTGAAATAAAAGCAGAAAGAAATATCGGTTATGTTATTTTTGATGAAATACATACAATCGATATAACTGAAGGAAAGGATATGGAACATATATCTAAAATAGTTGGTAAGATGAATATTCAGAGGAAAAAAGAAAATAAATCAGATATACCTTTTATGGGTTTATCTGCCACTATTTCTAATCCAGAATTCCTACAAGATTGGTATCAAAGCATTGGATGGGAAAAAGTTGGTGTAATTAGATGTAGTCAAAGATTCTTCAATCTTCAGTTACATACAACTAATTCCGATGGAGATATAATTAAGATTAATCCTTTGAGTATGGTATCATTTTCTGATTTACTATATGATGAGAATGGTAAATCTCCAATTCTATCAAGAGAAATAGACTTTACTGCGGTTGATGTTTGGGAACTTTGGGAAAAAATTAATAATAGTTTTATGCCTAATGATGATATCGAATGGAGTCCATACAATAAGTTTAGTTTTATATTAGAACAAAATCTTAATGAAAATATCAACGTACCAAAAGTTATGTTTGAACTTGAAGATGTTAAAATCTATGGAGAAGAACTTATTAAAGTTTTAGTAAATTATGCTAATAGTGATGATACTAAGAATACAGCAGAACAGTTAATAACTAGTTTAGAACCTCCACACATTGATACACATGAGAATCTAAATTTATTTGAATTGTTCAAGAAATTGATGCATGATAATAAAATTCCTGTTATTGCATTCATGGTAAACCCTTCTTCTTGTCTAAGATTGGTAAAAAGTCTTTATAGAGATCTAAGAAATAAAGAGTCTGATAAGAATGACACTGATGTATCTGACAAATTATCAATGTCTGAAGCTTCACATACTAAGGAGACTAGAAGAGCTAAGAAAGATGCAGAGAAACAAGAAGCTGAAGAAAAAAAGAAAAAAGATGCTGAAAAAGCGAAAAAGAGCAATGCCAAGTTTTGTAAAGAACAAGAGAAAGGTAGCGGTGGACCTAAAAATCAGCAAAGAAAAAAATGGAAAGATACTAAAGACAAAGGAATTGATTTTGAATATCATAAACCAATTGCAAAGAATACATTTTTTGGAACAAGAGATGAGTCTGAAGCAAAAGATTTTGATGACAAGTTTAGGTCAATTGTAAATGATTTTAATTCTGCAAAGATTTATGAATCTAATAATAATGAAATTTTCTGGTTAATTGATCTATTACAGTTTGGAATTGGTGTTTATGTGAAAGGTCTTGCAGGAACATATCTTAGAAAGGTTCAAAGTCTAGCTTTACAGAAGAAATTAAAAATAGTTTTTTCTGATAAATCTCTAATGTTTGGTGTTTCTATGCCTTTTAGAACTGCTTTAATCTTTAGAGACTTTTATGACCAATCTAGAATGCCTATTGATCCAATGATGTTTCAACAAATGAGTGGTAGGGCAGGACGTAGAGGAGAAGACGTAGAAGGTAATATTATTGTTTCAGGTTTTTCCTGGAAAGATATTAAGGCACTTTGTGTTAAGGATATACCAGTATTGAAAGGATACAAAAATAATTATCTGTATACTACCTCAAGTTGTTCATACATTTCTGATGGTAAATATGGACATTCCGTATTAGATACAAATTTCCTTAACACAGAAATAGATGAAAATAAAGAAAAGTTCTTTGAAATTTCTAGAAAAGCAAATGATATCAAACCAGTAGATGCTAATTTATTGAAATATCATAGAATGATGTGGAGAGGAAGAGATACACAGGATTCTATTGTGTTACCATTCATTATTAATCCAATGATTCAGTATTTTAGGCAAAGTAAACCAGAAGATGAACAGCATCAAGTTGAAATTGCATACTTTTTATGTCACTTTATTCACACTAGAAAATCAAATGAAGATAATTCATTGACTAAAGTTAATAGAACATTCAAAGTAAAAGATGTAATCAAAAGTGTATACCAAGATCTAGAGAAAAATGGTATTTATATTGATGATTCACATATTGATAGTCGTATATTTAATACTGTAGGAGGTAATAAGATTCCTCTTTATACTGATGATATCACTGAAATTGCCAGATTTAAAGAAGAATTCTTAAAGTTCTCAAAAAAAGTTATTGACATTCAACACTATTGTTTTTATACAGCTGAACCTCTTCTTTATTGTGAAATGAAACAGGATTTTACAAGATCTAGATTAGAGAATATTAAGAAGGTTTCTACACTTCTTGGTAAACTTGTAACTAGATTGTGGTGGGAATATCAACTGGATCCAATGACACTATTAGATGAAGATACAGTTAGTAAGAATACAGTTATACCAGTCAATAGAGAAAAAAATAATTTAAATGAATGTGAAAGTCAAAATATTATTGAATTAGGAAATTCTAATTTTTTCAAAGATAATGTTATTATTGGATTAGGATATTCTAATTTTTTCAAAGATAATGGTATTAAATCTACAGAAATTATAGGAGATGGAAATTGTATGTTTCGTGCTATATCTTTAGCTGAATATGGTACTGAAGATAAACATCTAGAACTTCGTAAAGTAGCAATTGAATATATTCAAAATAATGAATCATTTTTTAATGCATTTATTACAAGTGAAAAAGAATCATTTGATGATTATGTTACAAGATTGAAACAAAACGGCGAATGGGGAGGAGAACATGAAATTTCCGCTATGAAAGAGATATTAGGAAGACCAATTTATGTTTACTCAAATAAATTTAAAACAGTAACTGGTTTGAATCAAAACTTAAATGGAGATAATCTTACTGGTGATGTAATTCTACTACATTACTTTGATGGAATAGATACAAAGAACTTTGAAAAGGCTGCTCATTATGAGTTGTTTGTTGGTGATATTACATTAGAAACAATTGAGAATCTAAAGGAATATAATAAATCTAATGGTTTGAATACAACAGATGTCTTATCAGTATCATCTGAAGAGGATACATCAAGTGATAGTAAATCAAAAGAAGAAGGAAAAAAATCTATTTCAAAAAAAAGTGATAATAAAGATTCTACCGAAGATTTGTCTGTTTCTACTGAAAGTAAAGAGTATAAGACAGGTAAAAATAAAAAGAGTAAATCAAAAGACAAAGGAAAAAAATTTAAGTCTAAAAAATTTTCTGAATCTACAAAATAGAAGTTAGTTAAAAATTATTTTGTAGGATAAGTTAAAATGCTAGTATCAGGATCAATTGGAGTAATTATTTTATCAAAAAAAATTAATTTAAATAAAGAGAAAATTATTATTATTTTATCTGATGATCACGCAAATACAAACTATTGTAGTATAGTTGATGATAGTTATCAATCAATTTCTGACTTTTTAAATTCAGTTGATAATAAACAAATTTTAATTGAAGAAATTCCTAAACAAACTGATAAAAAAGATATCCAAATTAAAGAAATATGGTATAACGTTCCACATGTTAAGGAACTTAAAAATTATTTTTTACAAAATAGTAAGATTGCTGATGGTATAGACATAAGATTAGAATTAATACCATTTTCAATAGAACTTTTAGATTTTAAAAAGGAACTCTTAAATTTTAAATTTTACGAATACATTAAAGAATTTAAAATTTTTTTTGATGGCGAAGGAACTATTTTTAATAAGTACTTTCATGAATTAACTAAAAATAATTTAATTAACTTAAAAGTTGATAATTATGATGAAGGAGTAATTAAAAGATATTTTAATAAGTTATTAGAAAATTACAAATCAATTGAAAAAAAAAGTAGAGATTTTATTTATCCAAATAATGATCCTTCAATAAAAGACTTTTATGACAAAGATATGGTATTTTCATCTAATTTATTTAAAGATATTGATGATTTAGTTAACAGTATTATGGAATTCTATGTTATACTAAAAATATTTTCAACTGAAAAAACATCTATAATCCATATGGGCTTATTTCATACAAGTAATATTAGTAAAAGATTAATGTTTGATTATAAATATAATATTATTTATAAAAATGGATTAACTGAAATAAATTTAAATGAATATGAAAATCAAGCAATCTCATGTGTTAAAATGCCAAATTTAAAAAATTTTGGTATTAATTAAAAACCTATCATTTAAGTATGATGCCATAGCTTCTCTATAATTGTTAATAATTTCATTATGTTCATTTCTGTCTATAGAATACCAAAATATATATTGATAAGCAGCTTGAATGTATAATATCTCATAACCACTTATATAATTTTTATAATTTAACTTATTTTTAAAATTATGTATTCCATATGTCATGTCAATATAATTAACATTATAATTAAAATACTTATTAATTGTTACATTAGGAGGTAAACAATTTATAATTATACAATTTTCAGATTTTATATATATTTCATCAGATAGTAGTAAATATTTTATATCACTAAATTTATTTTTGATTTCATTAATTTTATCTATATTTCTTCCAATTATTGTAATTTTAGAATTTATTTTATATTCCTTCGATGCTTGTATTGCACCTATAGCTGCTCCTCCGGTACCAAATATATATATCTCATTTTGATCATAATTTTCTAATGATTTTAATGCCGATTTTAATGCTAATATATCTGTATTTATTTCATCAATATTATTTTTATTTTTGAAAATTGTATTTGTTGATTCTAAACATTTATTTTTATAAGTTATATTTTCTTTGAACGGCATTGTTATTGATGCACCATAGAAGTATTCTTCATTCATTATATCATTAATAATTTTTATATTGTCAGTTTCAAGGTTAAAATATATTTCTTCTTTATAATTTATTTTTAAAACGTAATTATGGATATATGCCGAAGGTGAATGTCCGATATCAGATCCAAACAAAAATATAAACTTTGAATTACTATTATGTAAATATTTATTTTTAAGATATTGAAATAAATCTAATTGGTTTTTAAAGGTTCCAGAAGATCTTAGACTACGGATTGGGGTTAAAAAATTATTTCTTAATCTATATTTTTCATTTTCAAAGTTTAGCCAAATTCCAAAGTCAAGTTTGGAAAACGAGCATTTTTCTAATTTTAAATTTTTGTATTTTAAAAATCCCGGTTTTTGAATATTAGATTTCAAATCCAAACTAGATTTTTTGTTTTCTAAAAAAATTTCATTTTCAAAAAATGGGCTTTTCCCAAAGTAGTGTTCGGGAAAAGACGATTTTTCTAATTTTAAATTTTTGTCATTTAAAAATTCTGGATCATCATTTTTTGAAAATTCACTTTCCGAGATTTCATTTTGAACAAAATTTTTTTCTAAGAAAAATGCTCGTTTTCCAAAGTCATGTTCGGAAAACGACGATTTTTCTAATTTTAAATTTTCGTCATTTAAAAATTCTGGATCACCATTTTTTGAAAATTCACTTTCCGAGATTTCATTTTGAACAAAATTTTTTTCTGAGAAAAATGCTCGTTTTCCAAAGTCATGTTCGGAAAAAGACGTTTTTTTTAATTTTAAAATTTTGTCTAAACAATTTTCTGGGATAACAAATTTTAGAAAATCAAACTTTGGTACTTTAAAAATGATATTTTTTTTAATTTCAGAAAAATCGTCTTTTTCATGAACTGAGCTCAGAATTTGAACATTATTTTTATTTTGAAAAATTTTTCTAAAAAATTTTTCATTTTCCATATTCTGATTTATCTCTATGTCAATTACTCTAGAACCTAATTTTATTGCATCAAAAATCGCCTTTTCATAAATTTGTTTTGAATTCAAAGTATTCAATTTATATTTTCCAAATTCTTTTTCAGATCGTATAGTATAAATTATTGGTCTATTAAATTTCATTATTGTACTTTGAATTTTATCTAGTCCTAAATTATCCATCAAATCTCCTCTAAGTTCTATTGCATTAGAAATATTATCTTCATATTCATCATTTGTTTTACATAAGAAAGTTGAATTAGATGGAAATGGATGGTTGTTAAATACTACCTTGAACCATTTAATAAAATCATCTTTATTACCATCATTATCAAAAATGTAATCTGATAAATTTTCATAATAACTTTTACGATTTTCATATAATTTTTCTATTGTTCCTGGTAACTTTCTATTCCCAACTTCTAATTTATCTAAACTTCTTCTAATCCATATTATTATTCCATTATCAATTAAATTTCTTGATATATTATTTTCTACTATACCACCTCCCGTTGAAATACATCTATATGATCTTAATTTATTTTCTTTATTTTCAAGTAAATTACATAATTTTGTTGATTCAATATCTCTAAATTTTTTCCATCCATATTTTTCTATTATTTCAGGTATCGATGTATTAAATTCATTACTAATTATTTTATCCAAATCTATTAAATCAAATCCTAACTTTTCTTCTAACAGTTTTCCTAATGTAGTTTTTCCACATCCAGGCATACCTATTAAAATTACTGATTTTCTATCTATAAATTTATCTATTGGTACAATACCAACACCGATAGTTTCAAGTAATTTCCAATATGTTGGGAAGGTTTTATCAACACATAATGGATTTTCTATACAAATATCTTTATTAATCATAGCAATTAAACTAAAAGACATAGCCATACGATGATCATTAAATGTTTCCATAATTACATTTGTAGTTGTAATATCATCATATGAGATAAATTCAGGAATATTAAATCCAGTTTTTGTTCTTTCTAAATTTATATCAAGTTTTCTTAAATTATTTATTAATCCTGTTATTCTTTTACATTCTTTCCAATCCTGGTTTTCAATATTTACTATTTTTATTTTAGAAATAAAGTTCTTTTTCCTTTGTATTTTTTCAATAACAAATAATATACTCCACGTTAGAAATGTATCACTAGAATCTAAATCTATTGTAATTTCTTTTTCTATATCTATTTCATTGAACGGTTTAAATATCATACAATTGTTACTATATTCAACTTCTCCAAAATATCTTGACATTTTATTTAGTATTTTCAAGTCAGGTTGTGTACTATTTTGTTTAGTATTATTTAATATTAAATTAAATTTATTGATGTATGACCATGCAATTATATAAGATGCCGATGACAAATCACTTTCAATATTATAAATTGATTCACATGAATTATTCCACTTATTAATTTTTATTGATTTTTCAATACCAGGTTTTGTTATATTAAATCCGAAATTATTTAAAATCTCTATTGTCATTTCTATAAATCCAAAACTTGTCATTTCTCCAACTAAATTTATTGTATATTCTTTTTTATTTAATAGATATAAATAACAAAAACCAATCAATAATCCAGTAACATATTGAGATGATAAAGTTCCATCTATATCTACATTATATAATATTTGTTTCGCTGGTTTAATTATTAATGGTAAATAATTTTCATTTTCTTTATATTCTATATTACATCCAATGTCTAGTAAACTTTTTACTAATGGTTCTATTGGTCTTTCTTTCATTTCTTCAGAACAATCAAAAAATATTTCATCATTGCAAGTAAATGCTAATATAGGCAATAAAAATCTAACACATGTACCAGAATTTCCTAAATAATAATAATTTTTTGGAACAAATGGTACTGGTTTTACTTCTAATGTAAGTTTATTTTTATCCCTTGTTAAATGTTGATCCAATGAATTAATCATTAAATTTGTATCTTTACTATCTAATACATTCGTAATTTTAATATTTTTATTTGAAAAATATGACATAAATGATGCTATTAATATACATCTATTTGTTTCACTTTTTGATGATGGTAAATCAACAACTAATTCTGGAGTTTCATAAAAAACATCTTTACAATTATAAAAATTTCTTAATTTGTAATATTTAGCTTTTAGTAATTTTATTTTTTCTATATCAAATTCAACAATAGACGGTACACCAACATCTTTTATAGTTATGAGTCTATTTGATTTTTTATCATTTTGTAGATAATAATAAAACATTTTATTGTAATTTATAGAACTACTTTTATCAACTAATTTCCATTTAATAAATAACTTTTTAATATTTTCTATAATATTAATTGAAGGATATCCATAGTAATAATTAGTATAATATAATTCATCGATAGTACCATATGATACAGCAAATCCATGTAATATCTCATTTGATAATTCATGAGCATGTCCAAATGTATGTCCCAAGTTTAATAATTCTCTTTTACTGTTTGTTTCTTTAATATCATCACTTATAATATCTAGCTTATAATTTGCTGACATTCTAATCATTTCTTCAAGATAATCCCATCTATCTGGATTCGATATATTAACATAATCATATAATTTTCCACCCTTTAATAAAGCCATCTTTATAATTTCTGCCATACCATTTATCATATGTTCTTCAGGAAGAGTATTCAACCAGCTTTTATCAATAATAATATTTTTAGCTTGATAAAATGTACCAACCATATTTTTTCCATATTTATTATTAATTCCAGTTTTACCTCCAATACTTGAATCAACCATTGAAAGTAATGTAGTTGGTACTTGAATAAGATTCATTCCCCTTTTGAAAGTTGAAGCAACAAAAGCTGTCATATCTCCAATTATACCTCCTCCTAATGCTATTAAATTATGTGATCTATCAATATTATTTTCAAATAAAAAATCAAGAATTTTATTATAAGTATCAAATGTTTTGTTTTCTTCTAATGATTCAACCGTATAGAATAAATCATCTACTTTTATCGAATTTATTCGATCAAAGTTTAAATTATATACATTCTTATCTATTATCCACACTTTTTTTTTGAAATGAATTAAAGATTCCTCTACTGTTAAATAGGTTATCATTATAAAAACCAATCTATTCCTTTTTAAGTATAAATATATTGGATTCTATTTTAAATTACAAACTTTAAAAATAATTTTACTACACCAGCTGTTAGATTTCCTCCATCTGATAAAATTGTAATTAAGATATCTGACTGAGATGAAAAATAGTTAGTATTAATTGGTGTTGCTAATCCCATTGTACCATTGAAATTAAAACCTCTTGATTCATTACCACTTAATGATGTATCTGTCAAATAACTAGAATCATTTCCTATTGACCCAATCTTAATCTTAGGTGTTCCTGCATCTACTGTTAATGACGTAGTAAAAACACCAAATAAATCAGTTATTATCGCTCCCGCAGGAATAGTAAATGTATGTTCTAATTTACCATTGCTTATCGTAATATCACTAGATGACATTACATTTTCAACACCTGTTGAATATACAGTTGTTGATGGAGAAGACTCTAATGATTGTGCTTTTGATGCAAATAAATTTTGTACTTGTGTTGTTGAACTAACTATGAATGGTGCAGTTCCTGTAGCGACATCTGATGTAAATGTTTCTGCAGTAATATTGTATGGACCTATATCTAAATCTTGTCCTACACTTTGTACTATGGTTGCATTTTGTGAATTAGATGTTATTAGACTTCCATTCTGTATATCCAATATTTTTCCTGTTCCAACTGTGATATCAGAATTTGTTATTGTTGAGTTAGTTATATTTGATAAATAATCAGATCCATTTAAAGTAATCGATCCTTTTAAAAATACATTTTTATAACTATAGCTTGTTGAGCCTAAATCTACACTATTATCTGTTGAAGGATCTATTGATGTTGTTGAACTATTTCCTATAACAGTAATATTATTTCCATGACCTGTTGTATTATTTCCTATAATTATTTCATTTGTTGAATTTAATAATGATGGGTCTGAACTATTACCAATTATTATATTATTTGTCCCAGTAGTTATTAAATCACCTGCTTTCTCTCCTACTACTATATTATTATATCCTGTAGTTAATGTTTCTAATGATTGTGACCCTAAAGCAATATTATTATATCCTGTTAGATTATTATTCAATGAATTATAACCAATTGATGTATTACAAGTTCCTGTTGTTAGATTTAATAATGAGTTTATTCCTAAACTGGTGTTTTTATCAGTTGAATTTAAAGATGCTGGTTCACAACCAATAAAAATAGAATTAGTATCTGTTTTTATATCAACTATATTATCTAATGTTAAACTTAAAAATGATAAATTACCAACACCATCTGTTTTTAGTACTTGATTTGATGTACCATCTGTTGATGGATATAATAAACTATTCATATTAATTGCTCCACTTAATGTTACTCCTCCTGTTGTTGTAATATTATTAGATGAAATTATTTTACCAGTACCATTTGGATATAATTCTATATTACCATTTGCACCGTTATTTATTTTGATAGTTCCTGTTGTAGTATTACCTGTTTTTATTGTAATATCGTATGATCCATTTGATGTTACTTCTGAACTTGCACCTCCTGAACCAACTATCAGTTTAGTAGCAGTTATATCTCCTGTAGAAGAATAAACTACTGCTTTACTATTAACAATAGTACCTGCTAAAGAACCTTCTAAAAATGAAAATTCACTTCCTATATATAATTGAGTACCATTTAATTGTAAAATTGATAAATTTACTTCTCCATTTGGTCCATATATTACTGCTCTATTATTTGTTATATTTTCAGGTGATGAACCGTCTAAGTAATTAATTTCACTTGCACTTGATGTAATTGATACTCCACTTAATTGATATTGTGTTGCATTTATTTTACCAGCATCACTGTAAATTACAGATTTATTATTTACAACAATTCCAGGTAAACATCCATCTAATACATTTAATTCATTTGCAGTTAAATTTACTGTTACTCCATCAAGTATTAGCCTTTTCATATTAAGATTACCACCGCTATCATAAATGGGTATTTTACTAGATACTATAGTTCCAGGTGCTGATCCATCAAGCCTATTAATTTCATTTGAATCTGCTGTTACTAATATTCCATTTAATTTTAATCCCTGACTTCCATCATGACCAGGAAAATCAATTGATCCACCTAATACAACATTACCAGTTCCATGTGGAGTTATTTCTATATTTCCATTCTGACCATCCTCAATTTTAATAAATCCAGAGTCAGTGTTATTATTAGTCGTTAATTTAAGATCATATGTACCATTAGAAGTTATTTCTCCTGTTGTTGATCCATTACCAACTTCTACTTTACCTCCAGTTCCACTAGGTAATAATTGTATATTTCCACTAACATCGTTTTTAATATTAATTTTACTTGACATTGAATTATTGGAATATGTGCTAAGTAAAAGATCTTGTTGACCATTTGTAGTTATTTTTCCAGAAACTGAAGAATTACCAACAATAACCATACCTAATGTATTATGTTTTAAATCTATATTACCAACAGTACCAGCATTAATAACAACTGATGGTGTACTTGTATTATTTGTAGTATTTAGAGTTAAATTTTTTGCTCCTGATGTTGTTATAACTTGATGATTTACTCCATTGCCAATTAGAATAGCTCCTGAACCATTTGGTGCAAATTGTATATTGCCATTACTTCCTGATATTATTTTAATAAATCCAGTAGTTGTTCCAGAGTTAGTGTCTATTAGTAGATTTTGTGTTTGGTTTGTTGAAATGTAACCTCTATTAGTTCCATTACCAATTAGTAATTTACCTGTTCCGTTTGGAATCATTTGGATATCTTGATTTTGTCCTGGATTTACTCTTATTTCTGATGAATTAGTCCCTGAATTTGTTACTAATGATATTGAATTATTACCTCTACTAGATAGATGTGGATTAGGTGAATCATTACCAATTATTAGATTATCATGAGTAGTCATTGTTGAAGCTACTAAATTGTTAAATCCACCATATCCTGATGCATCTAAACCTATATTTATAGAATTTAAGTTTACGGAATCTAATCTGTTGGTACTTAAATCTGTAAATTTAGCCATACCTGATACATCATGACCTATTGTAACATTATTGATTTTATCTTTATCACCTACACCATTTAAATCAATACCACCAATACCTGTTATTACACCTGATACATCAAGATCATGAAATAATTCTAAATTTCCACTTATGTCGATATCAATTTCTGTAATTGTTCTTTTGAAAATGGAATTAACATTTAAATTACCATAAATATTTGCATCACCAAATATATCTAATGAAGTACTTGATAAGTCTGTAAATTGTCCAAATCCAGATAAGTCATTTCCTGAAGAATCTATACCTATTTTTTTCGCAACTACTGCATCGATAAAAGCTGTTCTAGATACAGTAATATCTCCTCCTACTTTTGTATCAGTTAAACCTAGCCTTTTATCTCTTGTAATGTGTACGTAATTCCATAGTTTTTCGTCAGTTCTATCTTTATCATGAGATTTCATATTATTATAGTAACTGATATAAATATTATTTTAAATAGTAAATCTTTTTAAAAATTTATTTTCTTGAGATTGATGATATAAATCTCAAGAAATACTTGAATATATAATAATTTCGGACAATCTAATTAACTGACTGTAATATTACCGAATGATGATATTATCAACCATTTATTATCTGTGAATAGTAGTGTTGTATTATCACCCACAGCATTATAAGTTATTGTATTTCCGTTATGAAGGTTTGATGGATTTAGGATAGCAGGATTATTTCCTGATATTGATTTGAAATATATAATAATTATATGACCTTCTGCACTATCTGGTAATGTGAAATTGTATTCTGTCGAAGTTGTGATAAGTCCTGTTTTAGTGTATGATATATCTATCTGGGTTGCTGGTGTTGAAGCTGTAACTGAGTTTACTTGTTGTGATATTGAAAATAATCCATTACAAGTTAAATTATTTAGTGTCATTGTATTTGCTGTTGTATTGTACTCAAAGCCTGCTTCACTTGTAAGTCGTCCATTATCACCAGTATAGACAACTTGTCCACTATTCAATGAATCTGAAGTGATAGTAGCTGCTCTTAGATCATAGTTTTGGATATCAATATCTGAATTATTATTTGCTGCTCCAGATTGTAAAATACTTACGTTTTGTTGTTTCGATGTTATAAATTGTCCAGATTCTACATTTAAGGTATTTAATATTCCTAATTGTATATTTGTACTTGATACATCTGAATTCTCTATTATTGAGTTATTAATTTTTGCATTATTAGCTGATTGATCATTAAAGTCTATTGCTCCAGTGCATTGAAACGCGTTTATTCTACCTACTGTTAATTCATTAATTGATTGATCATATTGTAAATCATCTTCTACCATTAATAAGCCATCTGGACCTGTAAATACCATCCTATTGTTTGTTAATGAATCAGCAATAACATCATATGCTCTAAGAGTATAACCTTGTATGTCTACATCTGCATTATTATTTATAAGTGCTCTATGAAATGAATTTACATCTTGAGTAACTGATGTTACTATCGTACCGTACTGAACGTCTAATGTTTTTGAATTACCTACAGTAATATTTGAAGTTGCTATTGTTGTATTATCAATTGTACCACTGTCTATATTTATATTAGTTAAATTTTGACTATTTAAATTAGCAGAACCAGTTAATTTAAAGGAAGATATATTTGGTACTGTTAATTCATTTAATATTGGATCATAACTAAAAACAGATTGTGTTGATAACAATCCTTCTGAACCTGTAAAAATCATTCTATTTTGAGGCAATGAATCTGCAGTTAATGTTTTTGCTCTAAGATTAAAATCTTGAAAATCAATGTCAGAATCATTATTATTAGATCCTTTTTTTAATATATCTGTTTGTTGATCATGTGATAAAATTAGAGTAGATTCTGACATATCAATTATATTTATATTTCCAGAAACAAAATTAGAATTAAATATATCTATATTTTCAATTATTCCACCACTAATGTTTGTTTTTGGAATAATTACTGATCCTGAACCATCTGGGGTTATATTAATATTACTATTTTGTCCATTAATAATCTTTATTTCTCCATGTTGTAAATTATTAGTTCTAATAATTATATCATGATTTCCATTTGGAAAAATAGATGAATTACTACTACCATCACCAACTGTCAAATTATTTGTTTTAACTTGTGTAAAGTTTGCGGATGATGGAATGTTTGATCCAATTACACAACTGTCTAAACTATCTATATCAATTGCTGCAGCATTTAATGTAGTACAAGATAAATCAGTAAAAGAAGCTTTGCCCGGAAGACTATATCCTATTTCTACATTATTTACTTTATTATTTGTTGAATTTCCATTAATGTTTATACCACCATGTGTCGTAAATAAACCTGATACGTCTAACTTATTACTTAGATCTAAATCTCCTGCAATATCAATATCAGTCATTGTTTTTCTTAGTATATTATTAATTTCTAAAGTACCTGTAATAAATGCATCTCCAAATACTTTTAGTGAATTTGTTGAAACATCTATAAATTGAGCGTATCCTGATGCATCAATTCCACTTGTATCATAACCTATCTTATTTACTTTTAATGTATCAGTAGTAATATTTTTAATTACATTTAAATCTCCACCAATATTTGTATCAACTAATCCAATTTTATTTTTTTTTTTTAGATGTATGTATTTATGTAATTTTTCATCAGTTCTATCCTTATCATAAGATTTCATAATATTATAATAATTGAGAATTAAAATATTAAACTAAATAACGCAAATTATTTTATTAAAAGTTTGCTCCATACAATTTTATTATAAATTTACCTGATATATACTTTCCTGATTTTGAATTGTCTCCATTTACCAAGTATAAATAATAATCTGTTAAACCTTCTGTTATTGTTAATTCTTCTGAAGAAACTTTTCTTCTTCCCACATTCCAATTTCCATTTGTATCTATTAACTTTATATTTTTTTCAGTATCTACAGATAAATCTTTTGACTCATATCGTGAATCAATACATGTTGTACTTGCATATAATTGAATATTACAATTACCTCCATCTGGTTTTTCAATACACATCATTTCTACTTTGTATATAAATCCATTATAACTAGAATTCAATTTAAATAAACATTTTTCATCTGATTCATCTAATTCAATAATTTTACCAACTTTATTAGTAGATATTCCATCTTTAATATCTATTTGTAAAGTAGTTACATATTCTCCTTGTAATTGTCCAATATATTTATTTTTAACAAATTGAGAATAAGTTGCAATATCTTCATTATTACCAAAAGTTAAATGACCAGATGATGAGACTCTTAGTTTTTCTTTTGCTTCAGTTCCATCTTCCATTAATTTTAAAATATAATCAAAAGATTGTTTATTTTTGTTTGTTAATATTGTCTCTAGTATCATTCCTTTATTATTACAAGTTGGTGTTTCAATATTGAATCCTATTGAAGACCCATTACAAATTTCTTCTTTTGTATTACATATACTTGTTAATGTCAATGATTCATTAATATTATTAGATTTTGAATTTAATGTTAATGATCCATTACTATTTATTTTAATAGCAGATGTATTATCAACATTCCCTATAGTTGATGATTCTTGAATAATTAAGTTACCATCACTTATTGTAAGTCCGAAATCATCTATTTCTAGTTTTTGAATTTCATCTATTACAAATGTAAATTTTCCATGTTCAGCATTAGTAGATTTTGTATGAGAACTAAATCTTATTTCTTCTGCAGTTCTGTATGATTTACCTTTTATTACTTCAATAGTTAAAGATTCGGTATTTGTAGTACCTACTTTCAAGCAAGGATTATCTATATTATATATTGAAATATTTCCTGATGATTCTATATTATTACATTTTATTGAACCTATACCAGATATATTTTTTAAATTATCTAATACTAATATTTTATTTGGTTGAGCTATACCTGAAGTAATTTTGTTTAGTTTGACTATATCTTCTTTTACTAAAATTTCATTATCAACTGATAAATAATTTACTAACTCTAAACTATTATTTATTGAAAGGCTATTTTGATTAAAATTAATTGATGTTGAATCTGAACTTATAATTAATTTACCTTCATTGTTATTAAATGAAGCAAATGTTTTTTCATGTTTATTTAATAATATACTATTACTATTGCAATTAATAGCGAAATTATTAGAATTAAAATTAATAGTATCTTCTACTATTAATGCTTCAAAAGATGAAATACCAGTTGATGTTATTTTATCACAATCTAAAGATCCTTCTATTTTTAAATTTGAATCTGTAAAAGTAGCATAGTTGATTGAATCTGATTTTAAAACTAATTTATTGTCATCATTAACAAATTTAACTAGTGTTTTGTCATTACTTTTAAATATTATATCTCCATTTAATGTATCGAATGTAATATTATCCTTAGATTTTAGTTGTATTAATCCTTCAGCAATAATATTTATATTAGCATTTGTTATTTTATTATTTGTATTACTAATATTCAATTGACCTTGTGTATCAACTGCTAAAGATATGTAATTATTATATGATTTTGAGAATGATATAGATCTATCATTTATTTTTATATAACCTACATTAATTTTATCAAATGTTGAATTACCTTTAGAATTAATAGAATCACATTCTATTTTTCCATAAAATTTAGCATTTGTTTCTGAAAATCTAATAACTGAATTTGTACCAGATTTAATCAATAGGTTATCATTATTACTAATAAATGATCCAAATATATTTCCATTATTTGTTAGCTTTATTTCTGAATCAACAGTATTTAATATTATATCACTTGTAGAATTTAAATTTATTGAATTATTACTGTTTATATTTATGTTTGATTTTTCAATTTCATTATAGTTATCAAGATTCAAGTTGTCTTTATCATCATTATAAATCATTGAATAATTTTTATTATCTCCTTTTATATAAATTGTTTTTTCATATATTTGTACATTTTTAATTGTGACTCTATTAAATAGTGAAAATCCTGACGATTTTATACTTTTACATTTTAAAAGTGCAATATTAGATATAGTTTTATTAAAATCTAAAATTAAAGCTTTGTTTGGTTTACCAATTCCATTTTCAATGTTATTTAATTTCTTAATATCACTTTCTAATAACACAGTTTTATCACATGTTAAACTTGTTGTAAATGAAAGATTTCCTTCGATATCCAGTCCATCATCTCTACAGTTTATCATTGGTAAATTATTGATACCAGAATTTATTTGAAGATGCCCATTATTATTAATAAATTTAGCAAAAGCTATATTTTTATCAGTTAATAATATTTCAGATTTATTTGTATTCATAGTAATTACATCATTAGAATTTAAATTTATATTTTTACTAGAAATTAAATTAATTTCTTTACCACTCAACGTATTATTACATTTTGATTTAATATTTATATTAGCTTCTAAATATTTACTATTTAATGTGCTTATATGTAGGGATCCATCATCGTCAGCTTCAATTGACGCAATTTTATTGATTGCTATAGATCTATCATTTAGTATTATGTCGCTAACAGTTAGTTGATTGAAAATAGATTTATCTGTAGAAATTATCTTTTTGGCTTCTATTGTTGTTATTCCTTTTATACTATTATTATCATCTAAAACTACTGCTTTGTTTGGTAATGCTATTCCTGGTTCTATTTCATGAATCTGGTTTATATCATTTGCTGATGCTGATATATTTTCTCCTTTTAATGATAAATAGTCAATATTAACGTATCCTTTATCAGAAATATTTATTGCTGATTTATTATTTTGAGTTCCAATACTTGTTGATTCTGAAACTATTATATTTCCACCAATATTTAGATTTTCTGAAATTCCCATTCCACCAGATACAACCAATGATCCTGTTGAAGTACTAAATGAATTACTATTTGATAATATTTTAACATTATTGTTTTTATCAATAGATATAGCAGTTGATTCACCATTTTTATTTCCTGTTCCTAATTCTAATTCATTTGTTATTGAATTTATACTTATTCTAAAATTTTGATTGATATCATTTAATAATAACATAGAATTACTAGAATTGATGTTTCCTATTGTTATTTTTGCTTGATTACTATTAATCAATATACCTTCTTTATTGACGTTAAAATTAATAATATCTGAAGTTAAATCAATAGTATCACCATTAATTGAAATTGAATCTCCAACTAAATTAAGGTTACCTTCTGTAGATTGATTAATGTATGTATCTGATGTTCCAAACTGCAATTGATTATCGTCATTTAGTATCAGTCCTTTTTCAGGAATATGTGATAAATTAGTTTCTTTATTATCACCAAAGTAAATAACACCTGTACAAGATAAAAATAAATCAGACCAACCAAAATCCTCACAACCTAATGATGCACTGCAAGAATTTTTTGGTACAATATTTCCTTTTGATGTTATAGTATCATTAAATGTATATAGACCAGAAACTTCCAAATTTTTATTTTTAATAAAAATATCATTATTTAAATTTTCATTTATGTATTGATTCACATTGTTTGTAGATTTATCTATTATTGTTTCTTCTATATTTTCATTTATATTTTCATTTATATTTTCACTATCTATATTTTGTTCTTTTATAGATTTGTTGTTCATTGTTACTTAATTTTATATATTTTTTTTTATAAAAAACTTAGTTTTATTTTTTAACTATTTAACTTTTTTTATCAATTAATTGAAATCTGTTTATTTGTAGAAAAAGAATTGTTAAAAATTATTATATTTTACATTTGTAATAGTTTTAAAATATTATATTTAGAAAATTATTCAAGTTTTTTATTCTGTTAATAATATTTTCATTTAAAAGAAAAAATATTTACTAGAGTAAATATGGAAGACTATTTAATTTATGCAGCAAGTGCAGGAGTAGGATATTTAATGTGGGAGAAATTTTGTAAGGCTGAAAATACTAATAATGTAGAACAATCAGGAGGTGGTAATCATGAAGATGACAAAGGTACTCATAACATGGATCCTAACTTGGAGTTAAGGGAGGGAGGTATTGATTTAAGTAATGTCAATTGTTCTGATTGGCCTGATAGAATGTCTTATCAAGATGAGCCAGTTGAAATTTATTCCAATAAAGAAGAAGGGAAATATTTTCCAATGTTCAAAGATTTTGAAAAAGCAAAAAATGCAAGTCCTACTAATGGTTTTCATTTAGTAATACCAGGACTACTACCCGCTCCAAATGCATCATGGAAGACAGAAATTAAAAGTCCTGAAGATATTTGGTTAATGCCAAATGATAGTAAACCTCATCATCATGGTGATGCTCCTCATCATATGGTAGAATGGGATATTGATAAAGTTTTTGAGTTACATGATATGAAATATCATAAAACAGAAAATAAACAAATAGATAAATACAGGAATAAGTCTGAGATCCAATCATTTTATGATGGTGAGGAAGAATCGGCAATCGAAACATGGATACATTGGATGGTTCCATATGATCAAAAAGATTATCCAACTTTAATAGTAAAGAAATATAGTATTATTTGGTGGGATTTTATGAACACTCACAATTTAGGTTTGGTTGAAACTGAGGAAGAATATACTTCTAATAATTTTGAAAATATAAATATAATTTCTAATGATTCTACTGAAAAGTCACAAACATTAGTAACAATAATGAATAAAAGAGGAACCTATTATTTTGTATGTTCTAAGGAAGGACATGCAGAATTAGGTCATAAGATTATAATTAAAGTAATTTAAACAACAGGTATTTCTGAAGGTATAGCACCAATACCTAATGTGTATAAAATATTTAAAACAGATCTAAAAATAATACTATTTGGTCTTTTTTTAATATTATAAGTTAAGTATGTAGTTAAGTAAAATAATATGCCTCCCCATAGGGAGTCAATTATAACAGCTTTAATTGGCCATTTATCGATAATTGCATGATTGGTCAAGTCAAAAACAGCATAGATTGATAATCCTAATAGAAAAGCATCATCTGGTGATGCATTTTTAGATATTATAAAATAATTAACGGCAAATACTAAAAATACATAACATAAAATTGTTGGGTATATTTTAATTTTAATATCACTTCCTTGTATATTTTTAATAACTTCGTTAAAGAAACTTCCAGAATAATTTAGATATAATGCATCTAAAGATCCCATGATTACTGTTGAAATTACAGTATTTATGTTCATATATATAGAAAGATTTAGAAAATCTTTCTGTATATTTAAAAAAATGGATTGATTCATTCTTAATAAATTTATTTGCTATGCAAAATGAAATCTTTCTATAGATTTAAAAAAACAAATTAAATTATCTTAAATATACTACCAATCCAGCAATAATTGCTAATACTACAACAGCAACTATAATTATTAATATAAGATTAGATGGTTTTGCACATTTCCCTTCACCTGGTTCACATTTTTCTATAGCACCATCTTCAAAACTACATTTTAGACCTCCTAATGATGCTTTACTTTTAATTTTGTATGTTTTTTCACAATTTTCATTACATTCTGTAAATTCTCCTTTACATGGTGTAGGATAACACAATGGATCATTAGAACCACATATATAAGATTCATATAATGGGCCATAAGGAATTGGTGTATTATTTTTTACTCCAATATAAAATTGATTATCTTCTTCTACGAAGTATTCAATATTATTTATAAATAATTCATTGTTATCTAGTCTTGTTATAATATTATATCCAGGAACAACATAATTTATGCCATCAGTAGTGTTACTAACATTCATTTTATAAATAATTTTATTTTTATATTGATTGTATATAAACAACTTTGTTCCAAAATTCTTTTCTCCAAATCTTTCAGACTGGCTTATATAATTATTTAATGGAATACTATTTTTAATTTGGAATGTTTTAGTTTTTCTAATGTTAGATTCATTATCTTCTTTTAATATTTTTTCAGTTGATGCTTCATCTGATTTATTATCGTTTTTATCATATGATGGACCTTTATAAATAAATTCTTTATAAATTTGATTATCAGAAAAATTATCAATTCTTTCAGTGATTTCATTACCTTTATTATCTAGTAACACAATATAATTATCAGCATATTTTTCTTTTTCAAATTCTGGTATATAAACAATAACTGCTTCTAATTTATTCAAGTCGTAAGATGAATCTAATTTAGCAATTAGATAAGAATCTTCAAAAAATGAAGATAAATATGTATCTTCAAGTTTTTCTGAAAGACTATTATTTTTAATGTTTCTTAGTAATGATTTTGGATTCATAGGTAAAGTACCTCTAATAATAACATTTTCATTCTGCATAATATTTTTTCCATCAACCCAAATCTGTAATTCTTTTATTTTGATATTTGATAAATTATTTTGTTTTATTTTTACTTCATTAAAAAAGTATGTCTTTTTCTTAAATAAATCTTCTTTTTGATATTCATTAATTTTATTTGAAGAATTTAATTTTAATTTATATGTTCTCAATGGTCCATTTTCATAAAGGGCTACATCTTCTCCTAATGATATATAATTATAAAATTCAAGTTGTCCAATTAAACCACCATCATTAATATATAATCCATTTGAATCTTTTGTTGTATCAATCATAATATAAAAGTCATCATCATCACTTACATTATTAATAAATAATTCAATACTTTTTTTACTATCTGTTTCTATTTCATAATCAAATGAAGAACTCCATGATGTTTGAATTTCAGAATCTAACTTTGTAAATGTAAATTTTTCTGAATTTGGGTTATCGTATCTTTTTTTACCATCTCTGTTTGGCCAAATAGTATTACCTGCTGAAAGTGTTTCTTTAGAAAATGTAATTTCATCATAATCATCAAAAATTTTTCTAAAAGCAGTTTTTTTACCATCTGAAACTCTATTACCAAACTTATTTTTTAGGTAACAACCTTTACCATCAATAGTATTTTCAACAAAACCAACACAATTTGTAGATTTATCACACAATGTCGGACATGATATAGTTTTGGCTTCTTTTATTTCGCTAATATTATAACCTGGATAATCTTCTTTACCTATTAATTCATAATCATTCTTGACTAAATAAGTTTGGTGATCATTACTTTGTATCATTTGAGAAGTGTCAATTTTACTTTTATAAATACAACCTTTCTTTTCTTTTTCATTTTTTAAATTTTTAATATATCCAATACATCCATCGATTTCATTACATCTTTTTGAACAGTCTTGCCAATCTGTATCTTCTTGACTTCCGATATCATTTTTTGGTGAATCAAATTTTCCAATATCAATATATTTTTTGTTTTTAACAATTGAAGGACATATACCTCTTATTTCAGTTATAGTATCTGATTTGAATGAAAATGTTCCTATAAATTTTTTTGATAATATTGGTAGTTTAATATGCATGTCATAATTTTTTGGATCTGGTTTTGTTGATTTTTTATCTAATCCAGCTTGATTTACTTTTTTAAAAGATGTTAATGAATTATTCCCGGTAGTTTCTTTAAGTTTAGAAAGAATAACAGAATCTTTTTCAAATTTATTATTAAACTTGTCTAATTTTTCTTGCATTTCTTTTGTACTATTAGAATTAATATCAATTTCAATACCTACAGATCCAGTATATAATTTAATTTCTAAGTTATCTTCTGATGTTTCTAAATTTTTTACAGCTTCTTGTTTAACAATTTCTATTAAATCATTTTTCTCTTCATCTGTTAATTCATTTAGAGAAACACCATTAATTAAGTAGGATACTTTTAAAATAAATTTATTTTCTTCTATGGTTTTGTTTCTTTTTTCAATAATTTTTTTATTTTCAATATTTAATTTACTGGCTATATCTAATTCTTCTTTTATCTTTTTTTCTTCATCGACTATATCTTTTAATTCAAAATGTAATAGCTGATCAAATTCATATTTATTTGTTGTAACACTGAAAGACCATTCTTGCCATCCAAAACCTCTATCTCTAGTAATTGAAATCCATTTTCCTCCAACTGGACCATGAGAACCGCAATCTCTCATAAATCCAACTCCTGGATCATTGAAATTACAGAATTTCCATCTATTTTTCTTTTCTTCTAATGGTTTTTTTATTAATTTTTGTGTATTATCACTTAACATTTTTTCTGTAGAAGGAATATCTGATTGGTTTTTATTATTATCATGAGCAGGTCCATAATATTTATAATAATGATATCCAGTGTTTCCATTATTGTTACTAATTCTATTAGTTAATTCGTTGTCATCAATGTCAGTTAAAACTAAATATGATTGAGCATATCTAATTTCATCACCAGGCCATGTAACGTTGTATACAATAACTGCTTCAATATCTTCGAAAGGATAAGATCTATCTAATACAAGAGTATAAAAAGAACCATTTAAATTCTGTGAAAAATAAACTTTTTTCCACCAAAATTCCTCATTACCATGATCAAGTACATTATTATGTGCATTTTTAGCATCGCTATCTTGATGATGTGTTTTACTTGCTATTGCATATGTTCCAACATTTTGAACAACATTAATACCATTAACCC
>JACKZZ010023767.1_pt1 | contig 65116 bp, 49 predicted proteins | sample 8027871 | NCBI WGS metagenome assembly JACKZZ01 (sample SAMN15724774, study PRJNA655200) | protist metagenome | isolation source: fluorescence activated cell sorting (FACS) single amplified genomes of... | place: USA: West Boothbay Harbor, Gulf of Maine | collected 2000-07-19
GAATTCTAGCAACAGAATTTCTACTTGCGGTTGTGCATGTATGTGAAGCCGTAATTTTTGATTTTGTGCAATAGCACCAACAGCAGAACAAGAAGGTGGCGTCGTTCCGATTCCGAAAAGACTCCTTGGGTCGAGTTCATTTTTCTGTATACAAAAGATATGCAAGTAGAATCAATTTATGTACACTAACTTCTACAGGCCACCCTGTCAGCGAGGAACCTCCTGCCGCGTCTTACCTCTTGACCGACGGAAAAGACAGCCTTTTCCTCTCCGTCGCCACTCCGATAACAGAACTCGTGCGCGACCATGAGGACAACCCTGTAAAGAGCTCGAAGAAGAACAATGACCCAGCAAAACTCTCCGTCCTCGGCCGCATCCTGGCTCCCTCCACCGACGCGAACCTAACAGAGGAGGAAGACCCGCGCGCGGCGCTGCAGAATTTGCTCCTTTTGAACACGCCGGAATGCTGCGCGGAGCCGTTTTCTATTGAAGTCACGTTGGACGTCGGGCGGATGCAGGAGAAGTCCGCGATCGTGTTGCATATCGAGGATCAGATCGCCATGGTCTTGTCAGATTTCGAAGCCCTGCTCGTCTCGGGGGAACAAGTAGCAACGTCTTCTGGTCTTGCCGATGGTGGCAACAAACTAAATCAAAAGCCAGTAGGGCAACATGCGGGACAAAGAGCGCAAGAAAGTGGAACAACGGGGAGAAAGCTCCACCGCAAGCCGCTGTTTATGCAGGAAAACAAGTTTGCCGGCCAGCGCCCCGGCTTCGTCTTCAAGACGGGGCCATTAGGGCTGGGCTACTACGAGGATTTGGTCAGAAAACGGATCTACCACCCGGAAGAAGATGACGACGACGAGGTAGTTGATAGCAATGAAGAAGACCACGACGGGACTTCGGGCAGAAATGGCTTTCACACGCCGATGGAGCAAGAAGTTCCTGACCAGCAGACAAGCAGTGCAACCTCTGGTCATCATCTTGGCGCAAAGGCAAACGGATCTGCAACAACATCTTCCGGCGCAGCAAATGATAGTAATCTTCGCCGCAATTCTGTGTACTACTCGCCAAACACAGGGGGCGCGGATGAAGAGGAAGCTGCGGATGCTGAAATGAAAGCAAAAGAGAAGAAAGCCACGGCTCGCTACTTCAACGATCCGTCGCTGAAAGAGGTGAAACTAGATTCCATGGACGCGGTCGATTTCTTCCTAGCGGCGAGGGAGGTACTTGCAAGATGTTCTACAACTTTTACGTGCCTTCGTTTTCTTCATCTTGAAGCAAAATTAGCGAAGGAAGACCTCCTCCACTTTCTTGTGGATTTCAGTAGGAATCAGTAGGGGGCCGTGGCTGGAGCCAGATCTAAAGGATCCACGAACGTGCACGTGGCAGCTGCCACTTGTCTTTATTTCTCCATCTATGCTATTGCATCACTATGTATCTGGAAGACCAACAAAAACAATTCTGAGCATGCCCATGCATAGAAACAGCAATCGCATGCACTCGGTCGTTCTTCAAAGGCAAAATCATAGATCGAATTCACCTGATTGTAAAAACGATTCTCCTGTTCCAGGTCGAAGCGACGCTGCTGAAGCAGCAGGACTACACCCAGAACAGACACGACCGGGTTGCCACATTGACGCAGCAGCTAACCCAGTTGAAGGCTGACCTCCGGCAGTTTTTGGAGACAAAAGAAGGCAACAAGGAGGCAAATGGCACCACGACGGGCGGAGCGACTACGAGTAACGGAACTACAAAGAACACGCACACGGCGGATCTCCAGAACGGCGGGTCGTCGGCGAAAAATACTAAGTCATCGACAAGCAGCAGACTGCTGAAGCTCCAAGACGACGATGAGGACAAAGAGGACGAGGACCTTGCGTGGGAAGAAAAACCCAAGGAGGAACGCGAAGCGATTCTGGGGGCCATTACCTGGAATTTAGAACGGATCCGATCTATGGAGAGGATCTTGTCGAAGCTGAATTAAGCACCTGTTTTTTAGTAGGTTGCTCGGTCCTCGCCCTTGTGCCAGCTGGGGTTGGGGTACTGTGGTCCGTCGAGGAAGCTCTGGGACAAGCAAGATGCTCGCAAGCGAGACAATGGATGTAGTACTTGTAGAAAGATAGTTACGTCGTCGACGCACCTTGTATTTGTTGAGCTGATCTTTAACGCCAGCAAGCACCACGACTGCTGCTCCAGTCAAGAACAACTTTCGCCTGCGAAGCTGCCTTTTGGAGCACGCCCTCGCCCCACTTCTGGCGTTGTGATGAAATACGCCACTCTACTTGTGTTCACCGGTGTTGTATTAAATAGGAACATAAGTAGCCACGGCCACCAGCAGTGCCAGCCAGTCAGGAGGAGCGGCGCAGCCATGTTGTGGATCTGACGTTTTTTCCTCAGTCAAGCAAGCCCAAGCCGCGGCTCTTCGTAGTTCGTCGTTTCATTGTGCTGTACGCGCCCCCCAAGCCCAACATCATCTCACAACATTGAAACGATTGACGAGTGTGAACTTTGTGTGGCTTGTTTCACTCTTGAAAAGTTGATCATGAATGCGTAGATTTGTAGCTCATTGTGGATTGCGTTTCTTTACCGGACGTTATTTATTAAGGTTGCTCAAAATGAATTCCGCATGCCAGTACATTTGTTGTAGCTATCAAAACTAATGTCGTCCTTTTTTCAGTCTCAGTCCCCACCGTCTCCCAGCAGCGCTTCTAAGGACGCTTCTGACAACATCTGGCACGCGGGCGCCGGGGCGGGTGGTATTGACTTCGACAACGCGGCTGCTTCGTCGTCCTCTGCAACAACAGTGGCCTCTACTCGCGGCTACCCCCCACCATTCTCTTCTACCGCTGGAAGTACAGGTGGCGCACAGCACGCAACCGGACCAATAACTACAACGAACAGCTTCAACTACGACGAGCCTCGTAGAAGTGGTCCCTCTGAAGAGCAAGATCTTCGCGCAGCTGGTGGCCCCACATGGTTCGACCTGCGCATCGTCGAGCACAACCGGCGTATGCTGATGCAGAACGGACAGTACCGAGACCCGCAAACCAACGAGTGGCTGCAGCTGTACCAGCGGCACCCCACGTTCGGGTCGGTGCTGCAGCCCAAATGGAGCGGAAGTAGCGACGGCGGCGGCCCCGGCCCCTTCCAGAAACCGCCCCAGGGGGACTTCGGCTACCCGCACGAGCAGGCAAACCGGGAGATGCGCGCCCTGATTCCGGTGGAGCGCGTGCGGTTGCCACCGCCGGGGGAGCAGAATCCCGCGGCCTGTGTGGTCGGCGGGATTCTACCTGCCATTCTTGTCGGCGCGGTTGCCACCGCACTCAGCCCCAACGTGAATTTCATGCCGGGGTCGGTGAGGCTAGACCGGTTTCGCAACTTCGCCGGGCTGTTTTACCTCTACACTTTGCTCCAGTGCCCGTTCCGGGTGGTGCGGGCGCACAACGTCGCGCGGATCGACTCGCTCACCGACCACATGATCGCCGGGGGGACCGTCGGCGCCCTGGCCGTGCACCATAAACGATTAGGCATGCCGATGATGATATCACATGCAGCAGAAGTAGCGGACTCGTAGGCACAAGTAAATTTTTGCGATTGTGCAACATAATTGCAACTGACCTTCCCGACGAGCTAGATTGGCATGCCAAATGTCATTGGTCGCGCTGAGCATCTAATCTTGCTACGATATCCATACTTCTGCAATTTGCAATTCATAGATAAAGGAAATCGACGTGGACCTCCTCTTGCAGCGCTACCCCCGGTTTTCCCGACCGCAGGTAGCGTTTTTTGTCTACGGCCACTGTGCAGCCTTTCTGCACGCCCTCGCTCTGTTTTTCTCGGGACAGTTTAAACACTGACACGACTCCTGAAGGAGGCTCCTATGCGACGAGATGAATGGAATGCGTGAATGAAGATGAAGACTTGGCACGGTCGTGATCAGCAGCAGGCCTCACCTTTCATTGCCTCATTGAATTACAGACAGGCTAGACACGACAAATAAGTTTCTGTTTCTAGAAGAAGGGGGTCACAAAATGTCCGCTTAGGTCCTCAGGGGACCTTAGGCCCACCCAGCTGGGTGGGCCTAAGGTCCCCTGCCCAAAAAGTTAAGTTATGAATCCGCCACAGCTCGCGTCCGCCCGTTTCAGTTTTCTGGCGTCCGCGGTGGACGCCACGCCGTCCGCCCGCTTCATAAGTTACAACAGGGCAACGAGGAGCCTAGACATGCCCGGGGGTGTCATGTCCGTCCGTCCGGCCGGACGGCACGGGACCGGGGGCATTCCTGCCTCGGGGCGATTTCGGCGCTGAATGCAGCAGCAGCTGCGGCCCTCGGTTAAGCAGCGTTGGCCTTCCCTTGCGCCGCTGCAGTAGCAGCTATGTACAGAGAGGGGCTACTTTCTTAAACAAAATCCCCCCAGACTGGATCAATGTGCAGAGCCGCCGGAGAAAGACAGCCGGCGGCCTGGCGTATGATTTTTTTCTTAGTTGTTGGAAGCTCGGGTTAAAAGCTCGCGACACCGGGGGCAGACCAGGGGGAGGAATCGTCCCTTTTTCCGTGAAGGGCCGAACTCATGACCTTGCTTTTTTGGTTGGGCGCGGGCGCCCGAGCTAGCTGGTACCGGTATCGGTGCGGTTATTCCGGTCGTGATTCGCCGGGGGTTGCGCCGTGTGTTGTAACAGTAGGCCGACACCACCAGAGCATCGACGCTAGCCTGCGCCGCGTTGGCCATAAAAAAAACCCTTGAACCCTAAATCGGAAACATCGACTCGCATGCCTATAGGGATAAACCCTAAACCCTTTGCGATCGGACGCCCGCATGGACTACTTCCACGAGCTAGCTGACGGCTCCGGCTGCGTGACCGGGCCCGGAGGGGAGCGTGGGCAAGAGAGGCGTTGCTCCAGTGCAGTGCAACGCCCATGACCTTTTTTTCTTCGTTGCTCGGGTGCGCGCAGCGCGCTTCCCGGCGGCCACCACCTCCGACCGCCACGACCCATTGCCCCCCGGTCGCGTGCCATCCGGCCGGCCGGCCGGACGTGACCCGCCCGGTCACGTCTAGGCTCCTTGTTATCTTGTAATAATTTTTAGAGCAGGGGACCTAAGGCCCACCCACCTGGGTGGGTCGAAGGTCCCCTGAGGACCTAAGCGGACATTTTGTGACCCTCTTCGAAGAAATGTTTCAGCGCCGCGCAAGACTGACCTGGCAACAGGTTTGATGTTGTTTCACTTTTCACGTGTTTTTCAGTATAAGTATGTGCTTTAAATAATCAACGGCACTGTTCCTTCACAGATCCTTGGATTGCTCTTGCTATTTTGGTTTTGCGGAACGGAAAAGATATCGATCAAGATGTTGGGTGGTCGTGGCAGACGCTCCCTTTTCTTGCCAGCAATCGTAATGCAATAAGATATACACAGGGCGAACAAGATGATCGGATGTTGGCGAAGATGAAGATCCTTTCTCTACTTGTCCGCAAGATCCAGGTCAGTTACCGTAGGTAAAGTTCCTCTAAGAGAGGCGAAGGCCCTGTCTAGTGCTGACTCTAGCAGCAGCGTGAAAGTGCAACTCCAAGTCCAACAGCAAGTACGTGTATATCTTCGCGACGTTGTGCACCTGCTGCCGCTGCGACAGGCTTTTTTACCGATCTACTGTGCCTGCCGTCTTACTTTATGTATGACTTTCTTGAATAGGATTTCTAAACCCAAGGTCGACGTGGACGGTTTTGCTTCTATTCGTTTTCTTACATTGATTGCCTGTGTCTGTATGTCGTTTTCAATATTTTGTTCGTACATGATGATCACCTGCTTCAACGAGCCCAGTACTCTTTAATGTTTGACTCTGGTCAAGAACACTACGTACAGTCACACAATTAGGTAGTGTATACGTCAGCTGTGTGACTCGTCTGTCTACATGATCTGATCTTCTGATAAGTCGTTGATGTCCTCCAGTCCCGAGTACGCCTCCGCAGTGCGCGTACTAACCTCCAGCTCCAGCAGCTCAAGAAGCATGACCACAAGCCGCTCCGTTGCCGACCGCGTCGGCGACAGCGGACAGGGCCGGAGCTCGCCGAGCCAAGTCCGAATCGACCTCGGTATGCATTGCAAAACAAGTATCGCACTCGTTACAAATTGAATCTTGCGTGACAGATTTGCTCGCGGTTGCAGTTTACGTGAATCTGCATCACAAATTCAATCGAGCTCCTGCGCCTGCGGAGGCTTGCCTCCCCAGCGATGCTGGACAGTGGCAATGTCGGCGCGGTTGTTTTAGCATCACAAATTCAATTGCAATTCTTCCACCTTTCTTCTGGGCACAGCCAACATCTGTCCAAAACAGCCTAGGGCCAAGATGACACCGCGAGGACGACCACAGGGGGTCCGTCTCAATGATGACGATGATGATGACACCTTCCGGAGGACAAATTTGCACATACATGCTTACGTACAAACTACTAGCGCGTCGTGCGCGATATTAAGTATCTTTGCAATGCATATTCGATGCGCTCGACCGAGAAGGCGATGCGGCAGGAGGATCCACCGCGGGTGCCTCGACGACCACCAAAGTTGTGGGTGTCGGTGCGGACTGTCACTTCTCCCGTGCGTATGAGAACAGCAAACTGAGGAACCGCCTCGAGGTGATAGAAGGGATTCGGGGGGATCTGGAGTCCGAAGACGTGGAAGTGCCGGGCGTGATTGTGGTGGGAAACCAGTCCGCCGGGAAGAGCTCGGTGCTGGAGGCAATTTCGGGAATCAATTTTCCGAGGGGGGAAAACACCTGCACGCGGTGCGCCTCGATTGTGCGGCTGGAGTGCCACCCGGCGGAGGCGCAAGATGATAGGCCCTACGCACTGCTTTCCTGCAACGACGCGGAGCAGAAGCAGGCACTATCCTGTGCAAAAGTATCGTACTCGTATAAATACAGGTCTTGCATTACAAATTTCTTTATCAAGGCAAATCAGCATTACAAATTTTATTTCTCATGCTAAGGAAATTTGTAATGCATTTATACGAGTACGATACTTTTGCAGTTCATAGGCACAGAAAATCTACGACTTCGCGAAAATCGGACAACAAATCGACGCCTTGACAAAGAAGCTCGGCGAGGGCCGCGACAGCGGGACCATCCTCGGCGACGACGTGATCTACATCACAGTGCGCAATAAGTCTGGCCCCACCATGACCTTGATCGACCTCCCTGGCCTGACGTTTGTGCACAAGACACAGAAAAACATCCACGACGTGACGGTCGAACTCATTCGCAAATACATCAAGAACGAGCAGGCTGTGATTTTGGCCGTCATCCCGGCGACCGAGGATTTTGGAAATTGCGAGGCCTTGAATCTGGCCTCCGAAGTGGATCCCGAGGGGGAACGGACGTTGGGTGTGGCGACTAAGTGCGACATGATCAGCGGAGACTCAGATCTGGTGCAGAAGTTGACCATGAGTCGCAGCTCCGACATCAAACTCAAGCTTGGTTTCGTCGGGGTCCGATGTCGCGGGCCGGCGGAGGTGAAAGATAATCTGCCCTTCGACCAGATGGCGGTCCGGGAAAGGGAGTTGTTCACAACGCACAGAGCCTTCACAAAGAATACTGGCACAACAAGCAAGAAGTTCCCGCGGCACTGTTGGGGCATGGACACCTTGGTGGCAAAAATCTGCCAAATCCAGGAGCAGACCGTGGAAAAGTGGCTCCCGCGGGTGAAGCTGCAAATCTCCCAGATGATCCAGCAAAAGGAGAAAGATCTGGACCAGTGGCCGCTGCCCTGCCCGGATTTCTCCAGCAAACGCAGGCGTCTGCAGGAGATCATCTTCGAAATTGACCGGAAGTGGTACGACTTAGCCTCCGCCTTGGAGTTTCGTGAGGACGATCCCAGTATGAACCTCTCCGCGAGTATGGCCTGAAAATTTTATAAACCATTCCATCCCCGCCATCCAATTTTTTGCTATGGTGCAATAAAACTACATGCGTAGTAAAGTGGTGTCCTTGATGTTGATGTCATGCAGAAAATGGATGGGTTTGTCTTTGTTTCTCTCGATAGCAAGGGTCCGCGGAATCTTCGCGCGCATGCGCAATTCGGTGCGGAAAGGACTGCCGAAGTTTCTCGACCCGCAGGCGCAGAAGGACATCGCCAAGTTGCTCAAAGAGTGTAAAGCGCACGGGTTGCCGAATTTTGTTTCCGATAGCGTCTTCTCGCACATGAGCCGCAACCAAATCTTGCCCCACCTTAGCCAGAACGCCAAACACCTGATACAGGAGGTACTTCTAGGGGCCTTTTTTTGCAACTCATAAAAGTCCGGCACTTCCAGTTCCTCGTGAATTGATGTTGATGCCATGTACTTCATGTAGTTGCAGCGGCGCAAGTAGAAAAACTAAAGAAGGCACTAGGGGAACAGGATCGAGTGGAGATTATTTAGCACCTTTGAACAAAATTTCTACTTTCTTCGTGTAAAATGAACTCCACAAATATAAATTGCGAACAGATCTCCAACTACATGACAATCGTTGTTGGTGTTTTGGCGTCGGAATCCACAAAGGAATACCCGAAGCTGGCATCCGAATTTCAACTCATCGCCGGCGAGGTGATCCAAAAACAAACCGAGAAAACGAAGGAGCACGTGCTGGAGCTTTGCGAGGCCGAGAATCTGGTCTATGTCTCCGAAGAAGACCGGTACATGGAGATCTTAAACGACATCAGTCAAACCGTGAAGGCGGTGGCGCCACTGCTGATAAACACCGGGAGCACGAAGTATAACGGCCTGGGCGCAGTGACGAACGCCGCGAACAACGCGGTCGGGGATCATTTACTTCTAGCGTCGGGGGCAGGAGGTCCACCGACCACGGCGGCCGCAGCGAATGCGCGGCTCGAGCAAAACCCGCAAATCACCATGTCGCCGAATGAGGTAACCCGGGTTATCCAGACGGAAGCCCGGAACTTGCAGAAGTACGGGATCACGACCGAAAACTTGATCCGCCTCGCAACCACGACCACCGCCGCGGGGGGAAGCACGTTTTCTATGTCAGGAGCAGCCGTCGATCAAGCACACCAGGAAGGAGGAGGTGGGATGTCACAGCTGCCCCCTGGAACATCAAGTGGCACTGGTACTACGAGTACATACATCACCGCCCGTGATCTGAACATTGAGAAGGTGAAGGAAACGCAAGTTTCCCTGCTTGCCTACGCCCACATCATTCAGGGCCGGTTTGTCGACAGTGCCTGCATGCTATCAGAGTGCACAGCTCGTCGTGATCCCCTTGCTCGCAACCCCCCTCATTTGTCTTGCAAAATCGTATACATAGTGATGTAGTTCTGCTATGCAAATTATTAATTTCGGAGCGAGGAGGGGGAGCAATTTATTGTGCGCTCTCATACATGCTCTGCTACAAGTTTCTAGTGCGGGACCTGCAGCAAAAGGTGCAAGCGGCGTTCCACGAGCTGTCCATGGACCAAGACCGGTTGGTATTCACAGCAAATTTCCGTACAAACAAAGCGTCTTCCGCATCACAAAAAATTTTTGCAATCCTATTCGACATGACAGACACTTACAGTTGGGATGCTCTACCTTCTTGGCGAAATTTGTAAATGCATTTTTGTGGAGGAAATTTGCATTGCATACAAGGAGATTGCCATGGCCAGCGACCCGGATGTCGTGCAAAGAAGGAAAGTTGTGGAAGAGTCTCTCTTCCGGTTGCAGACCTCTATTCAGAAATTGTCCAAATGTGAATGATAAGATAGATAAATTGATAAAGCAAAATCATTTTTGATTGATGATTGTGTTGTAGCTACATACTATTACTAACTTCTCGTCAACGTCATCAACTGCTTGGCTACAACAACATCTTCACGCCGGCGAGACGAGGAAAAATGAATTGCCGTGGACTCTTCTCCGTTTGCAACATACGAGGATCCTTCTGCAATGTATTTTTTGATCCCCAAAAGCTTCTATATCTATCCGTTCCCGATTCGTTGTTCGCGTTCCTAGACGAAGATCTTCAGTGCTACACGACAGTAAAGCTCTTCTTTAGCGCCGCGGGCTTTCGACTAGAAGTTCCGCCCCCTTAATTTTCCATAGACACTGACTCTGACATTTTTGAATTGCTTGTAGTTCCATCTTCTGCATTAGTCGAGGCACACCCGGACAGCCGTGTTTTTACCCTTCCAAAAGTGCAGATCTCCTCTTCTACTCGACGATGGCGAGTATATGATTATATTACTCGATCAAATTCAAAGAGCATTGACTATTGACACAGTATGTGATTCATCTTCTTCAGGTAAGAAAATCACAAACTACATTCATTTGATGCCGTGCCAGGGCACGGAAAGAAAGAAAGAAAATCACAAACTTATCACAATCACAGCGACAGTTTTTATCAAATGAAGATAGCAAAAATATATAGTGTTGTTGTAATTTTGGTCAAGGCAATGAAGTAGTATCGTTTTGATATATCGTTTTTTCAGGTTTGTGATGAATCAATTAGAATTTTTTTAATTTCGAGGAAATACATCTTCATTTCTGTTTCCCCAGGAGCAGAGCAAGCGACGAAAAGCAAAGATACCGTGCCGTTTACCCCTCCCGATAAAAATTATATCAGCTACCTTTTCACACAACGAACTTCCAAAACATGCTGCGTCCCGGTGTACTGAATTACGCTGCTGTGCGCAGTAGACAACAAGCCCACGGCCAGCAAAGCCACCAGTCTGGTGGCTCGGTACCCTCGCAAGGGAACCGGGCGGGGGGAGTACAGCACGACCCCGAAGTCCAGCGGTGGCAGGCGATCTACGAGCAGTGCCGCAGCAGCCTGCTAGCTGCAGTCCCGGTACTGCTGAAGGAAAGGGACAAAGTACTAGACGGGGAAAATAAGGGTGGCGCCGATCATGTTGGTGCAAACTATGCCACCTCGTCCGCCCCTGGTGGCGGTGCGGCTGCAAGTACTAGCAATGACCAAATATTGAGCAACTCCAACCGAAAAAATATCCCCCCGGATAATTCGACAAAACTGCAGCAGCAAGCGCAAAGCATCCACGTGACGCTGGACACGCTGGGGGACCTTCTAGCCGACCTTCTGGGTTGGATGGACCGCCAAGAGCAGAAAGCCCTGCAGCAAGGCACCGCCACGGCCGGCGGCGCCTCGCGGCAAAGCGAGCTCCACAAACACCAGACCGCACAGGGCTTAATTGTCGGGTGCCTGCTCAGTTGCGCCAGCGCCTACAAAGCGCTCGGGCACTTCAAGTTGGCGATTTTGTACTACAAGGAACTGCTGCTGCAGACGAGTAAAGGCCGGCACCATTATCAACAGCAGCTCCTGCGCCAGAGCAGTTCCTCCTCCGCTGTTCGGAACGTCGTGAAGACGACTCTGTACACCAGTCGCGAGTTCCAGGAGCAAATTTGCTGCGAAGCGGCGGAGTGCGCGTGGCGTCGCGGAGATTTTTTCACCGCGAAATTTTTCCTGGTCGAGGGGATGCGCGGGTTGAAGGCAGAACAACATGCGCTGACGAATCATGGAGTTGCTGCTTCGGCGGGAGCTGGTGCCGCGGGCGGTGCGCCAAGAGCTGCTGGGCGAAAACTACTACACCAAGCTGGGCGAGAACCAAATAACAACGACGACAGCGAAGAGCTTCTTGACCCACTCTCCGCTCATCTTGCGCAGGTGCAAGAGGAGTGGGACCTGTGGAAGCAGCAAGAGCACTTCCGAATCTCCCCGCTGCTTCAAGAATTTGCGAATATCAAGGAAATCGAATTTGACGTGCTGGAGCGGGGCCTCTTCGCCGAGCCCGCGGCGCGGTTTCACGAACAGAAGCGGCAGGAGTTGCTGTTGCACCTGCGCGAGCGGCAGAAAATCGTGGTGAAGGGCCTGTCATTGCTGAACATGCTGGACGCAATTTGGGGTTTTGTGGCGCCGGCAGCTGACAACGGCAGTAAGAGAAAGTATAAGTACCATAGCAGTACAACGGGCAGCGGCCACCAGGATAGGGACAACAGTACGGACGAGAGATTTTCAGCCATGGCTGCTGGCACGACTGGACCTTCGCAAGCTTCACACCATCACCACCAGGTGAAGCAAAGAATTTCCGACACGGAAGCTGTTGTTTTCCCGTTCACCCTGGTCAGTATCGATTTAGAAGAGTTCGGCGCGGAGGATGAAAATGATCTGCCGAAGGACGCCGGTGCTGCTGGCGCCGCAGCCAGTAGTTCTATTGCAGTCAACGCTGGAGGTCCTATTAGTGCAGGTGCTGTCGCTGGGAGCAGGAACAAGACGAAGCACGGTGTGAATTTCGACGAGGTGGTCACGGAAGAAGTTGTGGACTTCGATGAGGACGTTGTCATGCAAGATCCGCAGCAGGAGGAACACGAACAGGATGACAGCGACCCAAGGAATAACAAGAACCAACAGCAGGGCCAACAGCCAGCGTCTCTCGTCGACATCTTCTATCATTCCTGCCTCGAGTTTGCGGAAGCTCGGCGGGACGTCTGCGCGAGCATCGCAGCGGGAGCGGGAGGTGGTAGCTCTAGCTTTGCGGGAGGTGCTAGCGCAGCTTCTGGTTCTGGCGGTAGCTCATCTTCCTCCGCTGTTCACAACACGGTCGCTGCATCAAGAACAGCAAAAAACAACACGCGGCGGCTGCAGATCAGCCAGCTGCCCGCGTTTATCATGGGAGACTCCGGTGGCGAGGCGATTTCGGCCGCGGAAAAGGAACTCATGGACAAGGTTTGGAAACTGGTAAACACAACTACTTCCTCGACCACGTCGAATCATGAAGGGACAGCAGGAGGAGCAGCAATGTTAAATGCAGCAGCTTTAGGTTCGTCATCGAAAGGTGGACGCGCAGGACCTCATTCGACTTCCGCTTCTACTGCCACATCAAGGAGACCTCTGCAGGTCTACCTTCGGGAAATCCTTGGCGAAATCTTCTCGACGACCAACGACCCAATAGCCGTGTGCACGAAACCCGCGAGAAAAGTACTCGCGAAGCTGGTGCGGTATTTTCTCAACCTGAATGTGAAGACATTTGTTGCTTCTAGCACTGCAGTTGTCTCGTCGTCGGATTATCCAACTGCGCATGATGTTGCTGGTCACGATCATGCCGCGAACATGAACCTTTGGAGCAGCAAGGACGAGTTGCTGGAAGTGCTTTTTGCCGAAACAAAGGCCGAATTGCAGATGCGCGACGAACAAGAAGGGACCGATAGTATTAAAAGCAGGGGGCTCATGAATGGCAATGAAAAAGAACAGGCCGCAGGAACTACTTCTAACGGAAAACGCACTCCTGACCAGCGGTTACGAGAGCTGCAGGCCTTGCTGGCTACAGAAGATTTGGATAAGCAGTTTTCGGCGGACGAACTCGAGAAATTGAACTCCTTAGACTTTGACAAAGACATAGCAAGGATCGACGCCATGCTGGACCAAGCCAGCGAGTTTCGGAAGCGTGGCCCTCTGCGTCCCCAGGGGCGGGGGAGACAGGGAGATCCCCAAGTGACGACCGCTTTTGCGAGCGTTGGCGCTCCGGGGTCCTTGAAGCGTGGTCGAGAGGAACAGGGCCTGAATGTCGAAGATACCTCGTCCAGCAAAGTGGTGCAATTAGCAGACATCAATCCTGGTCGTGTCCTGGCCTCCGGGGGTACTATTAAGAACGCCGACGGCCAAAACAGGACCGATGGTACCAGTAGCGGAGACGTTATCATGACGGACGTCGCATCAAGAACTACGGGAACGAAGACAACCCTCATCGTAGGCGGGCAAGACGACACCGTTCTCGTGGAGAGCGTAACTTTTCCCGCACACTGCGCAGCATTCGCGGAGGCTAACACTAGAAATGGTCGGTCTACTGTGCCGTCAGCTGAGCAAGATGTTGGCAGCACAGCCGCGCCGTCCTCGGCGTCGCTCCCAGATTACGAAAAGGCTCCGCTTCGTTTCATGCCAAACAGGACCATCTCCGAAGATGATCATGATGGCCAAAAGAAGGTAGACCAGAACACAAAGGAACATTCGTTCCCACTGTCCACTACAAGATCGATCGAGAGCTGTGACGCGTCGCGAGCCCGCACGAGATTGTTTCTCCAGCAGCACGGACTGGCGTGCGCGGAGCTGTTTGCGAGTCAGGACCTATTTGCGGACGCGTTTGGGCTGCTGCACCTGAGGTTCAGCGTGCTGATAGAAGACCACGAAACGGGCCGAGACCTGTTGCACAACCACGAGCAGGAAGCAGAAAATGATCCTGTGCGGGGAATGAAGATGCTGCGCCAGTCCGACTCTCCGGGTTCCCTTCTGTACCAGTTTTGCCTCCTTCTTCAGCCCCTGTGCGACGCGTACTTTGCGAAGGGAGTATTCTTTTTGGAGCACGATCGCGGTTTTCGGAGTTTGATTCACCTGGCGGAGAAGCACGACGCTCTGGTCGCGGAGAAGAAAATACGAGCAGCACGAGGAGGGCAGCAGCAACAGCACCCAGCGTCCGGCGATTCCTCTGCCGGGGGCCTTTTCGATTCTACTTTTGCGATTTCTCTGCAAGACCAGCTCTTGCGTGTCTTCAGAATCCTGCAGAAATTCTGTCGCTTCTCGGAACATCTCGCGCCGAGCTTGTTCCGGACCAGTGTGTGGGATTTCGTTGCGAGGAAGCACAGCGAGAAAAATAGCGCGACGAAGCTGGAAATCAAGAATAATGGCCTGACGGGATCCTCGGCGGCGACAAATTTCGCCAGTGCCAGCAACCCCAGCGGAATTTTCCTACCGAACAAAGCAGCACCAATTGGTCACAAAATCACTATTGCCAGCCCATGCGCGACTCCTGGTTGGCTCCTGGAAGATCCGTTCGCGGCCGATGAATTTTTCACGCAGAGAATTGTGCCGGACTTTATGTCCAGAACAAACACGAAGACAAATACGCCTAGCAAGGGCGGCATCGTGTCCGCTATTGCCGCGAATTTTATTGGGAACAATAGTAACAAAGACACACTAGTACACCCCGCCACCGGGGGCGCTTCCGCACCAGGAGGCACAGGAGCAAAAAACTTGTCGAAAATATGGGCCAAGGCGGCGGACGTACTCGGCACTTTTGCTGTGAAGCAGTATGAGAGCGTCGAGCGAGTTGCGCTGGACAATCTGAGCCGGCAGGAACGGGAAGACCCCTACCTGGTTGCGAACGCTGCCAGCTACCTGGAAGTCGCCAAGATTCTGCGCGTGCTCCTGCATGACGAAGCACCGCTGCCGGAGCAGGGGGGCAGAAACCTGATGGGTGGGGGAAGGGTCCTCGTAGGTGACGGTGGTTTATCAACGTCGACGTCGAACGGCGGCGCCAGCGCGATTCTAGCCTCCTCTGCCGAAGACGGGATGCTGTCCAAGTTGAACTACGCACTGATCCTCCTCCTCGCCAGCTTCCTGAAGGCCCCGGACGAGCGCAGGTTTTTGGCACCACTGTGCAGTGTCGCGCTGATGTGTCTGGTCAAGCACAGCGTGGATGTGACTGGACTTGTTTCATCTGCTCCCACAGGCGGGACGGTGCCTGAAGCTCCTACATCTCGGACGGCAGTTGGGCCTGGCGCTCTTGGAGCTGCTGCTGGTGCGCCGTGGCGTGTCGGAGCGAATGTAGGAGCTCCGGCGTCTTCTGGTGGAAGTTCGAACTTCCTATTTTCCACGGGTGCGACATCAGCACCAGTCGACAAGGGTAAAAATGATTCAAACTTGTTCACGCTTGTTGGTGGAAATAAAGTCTCCCCGTGTGCGCCGTTGTTTGGCGGACTTCTGGCTGCAATCGTAGGAGCAGCACCTGGCAGCTCCCCGAGCAAAAGCGGAGTAGAGAAACAGAAAATCAATGCCGGAAATACTAGTGCGAAGACGTCGTCGGGGACCACTTCCGCGGGGACAACAGGTAGTGCTGCACATCCAAAGAACAAAGGTGAAAATCTCATTTCTGCGCACGCGCGTGCGTACCTGTCTAGTCTCTCCCACCTGCTCCAATCCTTGCACGCGATGCACCACGAGGTCTGTTTCCAGTTCAAGCGGAGCTCGCTGCAGGTCGAGTCCCTCAGGTGGCCCTTCAGCGTGTATGAGCTTTTGTTCAGTTTGGATGATAGTACTTCTTATCCCGGAGGAGGGGCTGGTGCTGCAACAGGAGTAGCTGTTTCTAAGTCCGGCAGTACAGCCGCAAACCCCGGCGCTGCAACAAGCTTACTGATCAGCACGACCTACGCCGGGCTGAGCAACCAGCAGGTGCAGCAGCAACTGCACAAGAAGTCGCAGCAGCACCGGGGCTTGCTAGCCGACAAGGCTTTCTTCGAGAAGCAGCTGTTTCCCGAGCTGTTTGACGTGGAGGACACCACGCTGGTGAACAAAACGGCGATAGAACACCTGGAAAAACAGGAAAATGACATGCTGTTGGACGAGGTTCTGCTGGATAGTGCTGGAGCAGCTCCTGCTGGCAATGTTAAGACTAACAAGCCTACTAGTGGTTCTTCTTCAACGGCCACCGCGAACAACCCGGCGACGGCGTCCTTTATGAGAGTGCACAGCTTGTCCCCCTTCCCCTCATTTATCATGCAAAATAAGTACAATCAAACGCCTCATTTTTGGCACCACATGCATGATAAGCTCTCGAAGCCCACACCTCACTACGCTCCGTGCGTGGATTTGTTATGCGACGCCCACATTTGGATTTGATGTGCCACTGCTTGTGTTGCCGGTCATGCCATACAGATAGATTAGGCGGGGAGGGGGAGGAGTTGTGCGCTTTCATGTCCTTGATGGGACCACCAACCGCCCAGAGGATCCTTCCAGCAGGGGCAGCGGCGCACACGACAGCGACACGGAAAGAGAAACTGAACAGCCTATCCTTTCTAAAAACGTCTGCGGCACCCCCCCCGTCCATCAGAGTTGGAACGCAAATTTGCATTCACATCAGAAACTGGAACATTTGGAATGTTGCTAATGCGCACTTTCCCTGACTTTGAGGCGAGGGCAACAGAAGCATTCCTCGTCGTCAATAAGCACCATATTGTTCTGTGATGCTGGCTGTTATTGCTATCCTGCATTAGAACGCGATAGGTAGAACACCAGATCTGTCTTTGTCATGTCTGGCTCCACCGAATAAAGTTTGTGGAAGAAGAAGATTTATTGTGTTGCACAAACAATACCCTTCTGGACAACTTCGGAATGGGCGCACCGACGTTTTTCCTCAGGATACAGGCTGAAGATCACACAGAAAACGGTGTTCAACTACTGCTCGTTTACGCATTTGCTGCTCACGGCCCTTCTCCGCATCGAGTGCACCTTCACGCGGAAATTTCGGAGAGAGTACCAGCTGGAAAAAAGAACCGTTGGAACAATTGCAGCCGGTGCAGGAAATAGTAACAGCTCGGACCCGCGCGACCTGGATGTTGTGAAATCTGCCTTGGACCAGGAAATCAGCACCCTCGTCGCGACGCTCGCGGCTCGGTGTCTGGCCGCGTGGTTTGGCGGCGAGAGTGAGCCACTCTCTTGGTACCGGGAATTGGTATCATCTACTTGTTCACCAGGACGAGAACCGGGGGTCATATCTTCTTCTTCATCGGCTATGGTTGTTCATCACAACAAAGCCCCTACCACCACCTCTTCGTCTTTCTCCCACACCGGCCGCCTGCTTTCGCTCGCGGACTGTCGGTTGTTTTCCTCGCCAGCCGCGCTTTGGAGTCTGGACTACAGTGGGCAGAAGGTCTGGAGCCAGCACTTGTACGAGGAGGCGGGCAAGGTGCCGAACCACATTTTGAGCTTGACTCTCTCCTCGCTTAAGCAGTTGAACGCGTTTGACCTGCGACGCGGACGCGCAGGAGGCCGCGATTCAGAAGTAGTTGTACAACCATATGCAACGTCGAACAACAACACGACCACCAAAACTACTAAAGTCGGGCTGCTTCCTGGACATAAAAATCAGGAAGTTCTTAGTAAAATTAAGGAAAATGAAGATCAGCATCAACCTTTCGTCAGCAGCACGTATTTTGCTTCGGTGCTCCCCATCTACAGCCTGAAGGTGTTCGGGCTGAGCTTTTTTTCCGCGCCGAATGAGGAGGCATTCGTGCTGGACGCGACCAGGTCCTTTACCAAGGAGTCCAACCGCGCCAAGCCGCACAAGCAGTATGTCCGCTTGTTTCTGCCCCTGGCGTTCCCGAAGTTTCTGTTCAAGAAGTTTTTCCAGCACGGAGGGTTTGACCTGCAGCGGGAACTTTTGAAGATAAAGGCCCTGGTCGGCGTAGACCTGCTCACGCCAATGGGGAAAATATTCCAGTGGGACAGTATGCATCGCAAATAGAAAGTATCGCTCTACGTACTTAGCAATAGCAACTCTTTTATTTTGCATGACTAAGTGTTTTCTCAGCGTGAAAAATGGACAAATTTGTGACAGAAATTGTTCTCAGGCTGAAAGCGATTTATTTGAATTTGTATATGCAGGCGTGCAAGAATTTGAATCGCGTATGGAAAAAATACGATACTTTTGAATAGGATACACAGCACCCACGTGCAAAAGGATTGGATTTGCCACACCATCAGTGCCGGCGCGGAACAAGACTACGTGTTGGGGCGGCTGCATCCTCTCGACAAAGACACGGTGGAACTGCACGCGAAGTTCGCCGACGCCATTCTGTCAGTGGAGAAAGAGTTGAAGCTGACGGAGGTTTTTGGTTCATCTGGGACTTCTGCTAGTACCGGAGGCTTGACTTCTGCTCCTAGTACACATGGTGGAAGTACTAGTGCAGCTGCTGCAGCAGCTCCTGTTGCTAGTTCTAGTTCTGCGTCGTTTGATGATCTGGAATTTTGCCGGCAGCTGGACAGTTTCGCGCGCAAGCAAGGGGAGCTCTTGGATCAGCTGATGCAAAAACTCCATCCGCAGGAACCCGTCATCAACATGATTCCTGAATTGCGGCAGCTGCTCCGTGCGGCTTTGGATGGAGTCAACGACAACCTGCACTCTGCGACGTCGCTCCTCATGCAGCAGCGCAGCAACACGGGGGCGGTGCTGTTTGGAAGTGGGGGAGTTTCTTTATGCCCTGAAAATTTTTTGGCATTCATCCCATCCAATTTGCGACCACTTGTGTTTGATGTCATGCAAAAATCAGCAATGGAGGAAAGAAAGCTAATTATCAAAGTCGGGTTATGCTAGTCATGCAAAAACAAGTGGATGGAAATGCTTGCAAATTTTCGGGGAATATCAATATTCTTCATCGACCAGGGTGGCGGGAGCGGGACTACATTCATCTATGTGGACGACGGCGAACAAAAACAATAAGGTAACCCCTGCGGAGGATGAAGTCAGCGTGTTACGCAACAGTGTTTACCACATTCTGTACAGTCTGCCAGACATCTATCGCAAGAAAAAACTGTCTCAGTCTCAAGCCAACTTTAGTGCAGTGCCAGCAATAGAATGAGTTTGCGAAGTGTCAAACAATCTGTGAAAGATCATGCGCCGACGTCAGACAATATGAAAGACGACTTTCTAGCACTACTAGTACTATTGCATGTCGAGCATGACAACGAACTGCAACTGTCTCAACGAAGTTGTGCATTACAAATGAAGATTGCGACAGTTTTTCTTTTTTCTGAGAATATTACTGTTCTGTCGGCGACCGCTGGGCAAGGGTTCCGGAGCTGGCAGGTGGTGTTCGAAAGCTTCGCCTGCCTGTACCTGCGAAGCGTAGAAAGGACTTCGGCGCGCGTTGTTGATGACTTCGACTTCGCTCACCCTACTTACGTGGTGGAAGACACTAAATCTCCAGCGTCCACCTCCACCTCGCGAGGTACAACTAGTAGTACTTCCGAACGAAGAACTTGCAGCATAGTCGAGGCGGCTTTCCGGAAACACTGTGGCGCGGAGTTCTGGGAACGAGTCATTAGTAAATTGGAGCATCATGATGATGCTGACGACGTCCTTAATACTAGCGGCACCACAGGTGCAGCTGGACGAGGTGCATCGGCGGACGGAAGGAGCAAAAATGTGGCCGCGGCGGGGGAAAAAGAGATGTTGAAACAGCACAAAGACAAAGAAAAGGAAAATAAGCAAAACCCCAACCAAGGCCGCATGAAAAGTAGTAACAACGTCAAGCACGATGAAGAAGCGGCGGGGGTCACTTATTTTCAGCAGCAGTGTCTGTTGCAAGCAGTCTCCCTGAGTCTGTGGTTGGTTCACGATGCGCAACAGCGGTGCCGCGCGGAAATGCGAAAATTGAGCAAGGCGCTGTCCCAGCAGCAGCAGCAGACGCAGGCGCCCGCCGTCGGGGGTAAAAAAGGAGGACCACCACATTATGGTGCGGCCGCGGGAGTAGTCGGAACCACGATCACAACGAACTCGACCACCGCTTTGCAACTCGGAGCGTCGACGACGCTGTTGCCCAGTGTTGTTTCGAAATGGTTTCACGCGAGCCTCGACCTCTTGGGCCTGCTGCTCGTGGAGCATGAGGAGCGCGGGTGGAGGAAGTCAAAGACAACAAGTCTTTCATCTTCGCACAGGACCAGCTCGTTGTCTGCGAGTGCAGTGCCGGCGAAAAGTGCGCCGTCCGGTGTGGACGAGGTCGAGTCAGCTATTACTAAAGTTACGTCTTTGATTCACGTTTTGCTCTGCCGACTCACGCATTTTCTGGTGTACTGCGGGGGCAGTCAAATCGAGCCCATGACAACTAGTACGACCTCGAGTGCCCAAGAAGTGGCGTCTTCAACGAATATTATGATCTCGTCATCCTCCACCTCCAAGTCCACCAGCGGACTCCTGCGGCAGGCATATAGTACTAAAGGCATGCGTAAGTTTCTGGCGTGCTGCGACCCGGAGAACACGTTTCGGGTTGGGTTTCTCTCGGTCCTGAAAGACGACCAGTACGCTGCCCTGCCACTCCCGCTGCTTCCCCCCGCGACCGCGCGATTTCTCTCCTACTGGCTCCCCTTTCAGACCGCGCGGTTTTTAGCTCGAGCCGCGGAGGCAACATCAAATAAAAATGCTGGAGCAGGAGCACCTCCTCATCTTCGCTACGACAAGCAGGTGATTGTGGACCTGTATCGGGAAGCGGCGGAGAACGCGAAGCGTCTCCTTGAAGTCGCGGGTCAAGAATACAACTCATTGTACTTCCAGATTCTGTATCCTGTGCAAAAGTCTCGTGCTCCTCGTACTAATCGCAGCCATGCGCTACAAATGTCGATCTTTTTATGCGGCAAATTATCCGCATTCCATTTTTCAATATGCTGAGCAAAATCTTCATTTTTGTTTTTCGATCCGTCGTGCTAGTATACGATACTTTTGCAATGCATATGCTGTACGAGCAGCAGCGATTCGTGCTGGAAAAGAGCTCCGTAACCAACCTGCAGGCGCGGTATGCCAGAGTGTATCCCCAAGAATTCTACGCCCCCTTCCTGAACAGCAGTCAATCACTACCCGTACTAGGTGAAGACAAAGAGACGACATCCTCGTCGAAAATAAACACGTCGTCGCAAATAGCTGCACAACTACGAGAAAATAAATTTTCCTCTGCCAAGCCCCGCCCTCCGAGTCCTCCTGCAACCTGGTGGAAGGAGGTGTACTGCAGCCGGGCGTGTTTCGCTGTTGTTCGAGACTACTTGCGAACGATGGGAGGAGGCAGTTCATCATCAGGAGCAGCTGGTGGAGGTGCTGGTGCCAGTAATGCAAATCCGCCGACAAGAAACTTTCCCGAGAAAGAGCAACAGGAGTGTTACGAGTGGTGCCGGAAGGGGTTGCAACACTTCGAGAAGGCAGTTGGTGCTGATCATCTCCGTATCGTAGGGGTTAATGATTTTCCTGGGAATTATCGTCATGGTGGTGGTGTTGGTCGTCGTCGTGGTCCCTACAAGACAGACGTGGACCGTTTTACGGTCCTTTTCGGCTCGTGTTTGGATTTGACAGCGGGGGCCGGACGAGCCGCCGCAGTGCGGTACGGTAGTGCGCAAGAGCAGGTCGAGGACGAGGTGAAGCAACAGCAGCAAGAAGAGCCCCAACATCTATCTCTGTCTCCGCAGGAGCCGGAGGGCCAGCACGTGGTGGGCCTTCAAATCGAAATGCTGACCACACTCGTCGCCTGTTTGCACCGCGCGGTCGCTGCGCTGCCACAGGTAGCTGGGGGTAGTAGTGGTGGCCATCAACACACGAGTACCGAGCAGCCGCGCAAATCTTTTCCAACAGGACAGAATTCGTCGAAGTATATGCTTGAGTACGAAGCTCTCCCCGGCGGGAGGCAGTTTGGCCACGACGTGCCGGACACCGAGCTTCAGAGAGTCATGCTCGAGCAGCCCTTCCGCGCGGTTTGCCGGCTGACACAAGCCACGGTATTCGGGCTGCAACAGGTCGTTAACCAAGTCCAGGAGCTGTCCCCCTTCTCGTCAACGTCTAACGCTGAGTTAAATGATGAGAACATGCTGGCCATGGCCATTTACGCAATTTCCAGCCTCGAAGCGGCAGAGAGGGTTGCGAGCTTTCTGCAAAGCCTTGTTGTGCTATCCAAGAAAAAAACACCATCACAATCACATCTAGGAGGTTTTGCGTCAGAAATTTCTCTCGCCTGGCAAATTTTTCTTGTAATGCAAAAACCCAAAGGGAAATCGCCAATAACTCTTTACTGTGATGCATTTTTGCGCATGACAGAAATTTTTGTTATTGCAAAAATGCGCAAAAGTGATTGTGATGGTGTTTTTTTCTTGAATATGTGCCGCGCATCCACGACCATTTCGTTGGCTCCTTGCACGGAATGTGGTACACGTGCCATACCCTCTATGTGTTACAGTCACAGCTCCGAAAATTCGAGGACCTTTTGAAGGATCCCGCGACAAAACAGATTTTCGCCAGGCTTCGGCGAATGAGTTCGTCCAAAACGGCAGCTACGCAGGGTGTAGCATTTGGTGGCAAGAATAAAAACCAGCAGCAGTCTACTACTAGTACCATCGGCGGCCACCAGCTGTACCACGATGACACGGGAGTTGGACCACGAGCAGTAGAGCGAGCAGTGAATTTATTGGAGCTGTTTTCGAGCAAGGGAGCGACGGAAATGTATAAATCTGCGCTTTGTCACTTTCTACTCGGGGAGTTCTGCGATACCAGGCCGAGTAAGGGAAAGAAATTTCGGCTGGACGACATGCAGCGACTATTTCCAGGCCTGGACGAAGTTGCGTGGATGCAGAAGCGGTTGCGATCTATGAAAAAGCCCCTATCTCCCTTCAAGATCTGAAGTCAAGCGACGGAACTAGACAAACGAGGCGGGAGAAGATCATCATGCGATCACTTCTACTAGCTCCTATTTCTTCATTTCTACTACTGCTAGAATCTTCACCTCCTCGAGAAGAACCCTCATGGGTGGATTTGTGGGACGTTGCGTCGACTGCCGCGTCAGGCAGCTGGAATGCAACTCAGGAAGATAATTACTTGCTTTGAAGATACTTGCAGTAAAGGCACATCAACATATAGAATTAACGTGAGTGATGTTGTTTTTCTTTTTCGCTTGTTTTCTTCCTGGTTCTTCCAGCGCTTGAAGCCCTTCGTCTGTGACGAGCGCAGCCTTCGCTCGTCACAGACAGTACCAGGTTGACTGCAGCGACGTGGGCGTCTGTGCAAGAAACAAAAAAAAGAGGGTGTTAATTTATATTTCGGGAAAAACAATAAAAAGTATTCAGATAGAGGCGAGGACAAAGGTATTGCTTTAGGTGATTTCCTGCTGTCATGGTTCTTCTGCCATGCAGCTGACGGAGCGAAGTGGTGCCACTGGTGCTTACCCAAAGGGATGATCTCAGTCTGCCGCTCCTGGTTAAGTACGTGAGAAGGTGTTCTGTTGGTTCTTCGTCACAGTCGTTGCTGATGTGATGATGATCGAATTTTTCTTTTCCGACATTCGCTAGGCACTTCTCGTTTTCAAAAATGTTGACTAATGTCGAGGTGGATCTATTGCTCTTTCTGCTGCTTTGCAAACACGTGGCGGCTGCTCCTGGTGTGTGAGAGAGTAAGTACTTGTTTTTTGACTCTTTTGAGAGACAAGCTAGAAAGCGTGGAAGTGGATGATCTTGTTCTACTCTCCGAGATAAATCTTTCCCGTACCTCGTCCGGTAAGAAGAGAAGCCTCTTTACGTTATTCTTTTTACGGCCCCACAGCACGAGCTCATGTTTATTTTCTGGAGTTGTGTTATTGTTATCTTTGTTCTTGCTTCTCGTTCGATCACATATGCGCCGCAAGGCACGACCACTTCCACTAGTTGCCGGTTTTTTTTTTGATTTACAAGCTCAAGTCAAAAGATAATTGAAGATCGCTTTACAAAGCGGAGGTGGATTGTGGTGTTAGTTCCTTCCTCTCCATATTAGTAACAACGGGTGCAGGTAGTGGATATGAACGAATGATGCTTGTTGTATTTGCATTTGGGCAAGAAGATACGTCTATGTATTTTCGTCAAGAAGGAGGTCATCTACCATTGCGCGCCGGCTAATTTGTAAATCTCAGGAAGAACAGTCACGAAGCGATGACTCAGATTCTATGCCAGAAGGTGGAGCCCGCCGTGGATATTAAAAGGACGACAAGGAGGAGAATGTGAATGATATCTTCAAGCAGAAAGACAAAGAGAGAAAGTACTAGGACCAGCACGCCGACCTCGACGACCAGCAACATCTCCCCCCCGTGCACACGATTTCTTCTACCTCGGATGAACAAGTTCTCCCCGTGCACACGACTTCTATCTCGGAAAAATAAGAACATCAGGCTGGTGACCCTGACTAAATACGTGGGGAATAAAACGAAATACAAAAATGATGTTCAAAATCCTAAAAGCTACTTCCACAACTGCATCCTCAAGAAAAACGACAATCCCCGTGATCTTTATCAGGGTTTTGGTTGTTCCTGCTTGGAACATAATAATTTCTTGTGTTTTAATATTCGTGGTCTATTTTTGTTGGAGATGTAGCTGGTATTCGTCCTCGACCCTGTGGTGGAGCGCCTCGTCGTCAGAGGTTATTCCCGGAAAACTTCTTACCATCCCCATGATCCATCACTTCTTGCATAACAAAAACAGAACTTCACACACCATGCCTTGCATGACAAATTTTTGGATGGGGATGATTACTTTTCAGGGAATAAAGTATTTGCACGGACAAGAACTAGGGCAGCAACAACTTCTCGGAGGCTGGTGTAGTGCTGACTTCCCACGACCTGACGTCGTCTTTGTCGCTGCTGAAAAAGCAGAAGATGACGGGGTTTCGGTGGATGAAGACCAAGAACTAGAACTACACAAAGTCGCTTTTGCTTCAAATTTGAAAGACGATCAAGGCCACGCGGACCCCGTCGTCGGCGCAGCAGACGACACTAGTGCTGCAACTACCCCCACGACCAAGAGAAAAACAAAAGTTGAAGATGTGGTTGTTGTGCTAGAGCCACAATCTACTTCGAGCGGCTCGAAGGGTCGCGACGTCGACCCTTCTCATGCTGCCGCGCAAGTCTTCTCTAGTAGTAGTACAGCACCAGAAACAGGAACATTATCCGGCGCAGCACCGCCACCACCAGCCGCATCATCTTCCACCAGCCCGATCATGCAGGTTTCACCACGTCCAGCATCGGATGCAGGTTTAGAAGAAGTCCTGCCGCGAGGACGAGCCACAAGCTTGCGCTCCTTGGAGACAAGGATGGCATGCTGCAATCCGCCGCGGGCGCCCGAAGTAGACGGAGATAACACGTGCTGCAATCTTAGCCATAAAGGAAGGAGACCGAGACCCATCGACCTCATACAATTTGTGATGCAAAGCATGCATAGAAAGAGTAGAGTCCCGTGTAGTTTGATGTGGTCAACATCATGCAGAAAATGGATGTGCATGGGCCTCTTTTTGTGGATAAGTGTGGCGAATGATCTGATGCAACTGTTCACGGATACAGACGACCCCAAAACGGCAAAACTTTCCGCTTTGGAGACCGCTTTGCTGCGACCCCTGAACGCCACGGTCAAGACGTGGAACCGAGCGGCCGTTCTCGAGTCGACCTTTTACAACAAGACGAATGTAGTTGATCAGCATGTTGGCGTTGGGTGGACGAATGATAGTACCATGGCGCGGGGGCTCTCTAGTACAACTTCCTACTCGACGTCCAGTGCCACTGGTGCTGCTCTGGCTGCTGATTCCGGCAACTTTTCCGCTATGGTAGAGCAGCTGGAGCGGAACAAGCTTCGGTGGCGGGCGCGGTTTCGCGACGGGGAGGCACGCTACGTCTCGCGCTTGACGATCTACGCCCAGAAGGGCGCTGAAGCGGACATGCGAGGCACGCGGATCCTGATCCGCACTGCGGAAGAGCCGGAAAGGTTGGCCGACATCGGCCTCACACACGTCCCCGTGTACGAAGGCCAGTCGTTCCGCGTTGAACGGCGCGTTCTGGAGGTTGTGCTGGAGGGTGGATTTGAAGACGACGACGCCGGCTACACCTTGGCATATCGGCAGCGCCAGTTCGAGGAAGACCCGGACTACCAGGCCGCCTTCCTGCAGCGGTTGTCGCGGCCGCGGCCGGCCTTGCGCGTCGGGGGAATACACGTGTGGCTGGGGAACGAAGCCACCGCGCGCCGGCTCACGACACAGACGCTGAGTGATACCGTCGCGGCCATCGTGAACGACCAAAATCCCACACCTGTGCACAGGTTGCTCATTCGCTCCGGGAAGCCGCTGGTCAATTTAGACGGGCTGAAATACTACGAGTTCGGGTATTGCGGGGACCGGCACCCCGAAACCAGCACGGTTTGGGCTGAAAAGCAAGGAGTAGCAGACGAGCCGTATGACGGCACGGTGGAAGCTTGCGCGAAAGAGGCGGACGCAATTGATGCTCCCATGTTTACGGTTTGGGACCTACAGAGGAACCCCTACACAGCCGCCAAAAACTTTCAACACAAGCCGTGTTGTACCATTTTCGAAAAAGTAAGACGTGTTGTGCCAAAGACCGACCCAAGCGAATTTACAGGCGATGCAACTACCGAGGGGTTTAGAGGGTATGAAGGCTCCTACTTTAATCACGGGATGTCGCATGGGGCGTTTGAAATCAAGGCAGTTCCGCCGGAAAATTGGTTTTCGTCGCGGGGTGAAGCTGGCTATTACGGCGCCTGCTCTGGCCGAGGAGCAAACGACGGCGATTTTTCACATGGTAATACTGGAAACGAAAATCGGTACATGCAGAACAAATACGGAAGCAAGGTCGACAAGTGCGCTGCGGAGTGTTTTAAACAAGGCTGCAACTTTTTTACCGTCGGAGTTGCTGGCGAGCTCTCGAACGACTGGGATTGCTGTATCATGTACCGCGATGCCGTCGGTATAGGTCCAGACACAACCACCTTTATGTCCGGATCGAATTTTAAGGCGCCCCGTATCGGGGCGTTCCAAATGCTCGGAGAAGCGTTCTCCCAACCCTCATATTTGGACTCACTGCCCAATGGCCTGTACATGTTGGAAGAGAAGATCGGTCCCACGGTCGGCGACAGCGGGGGGACCCCTCATCCGGCCGTAGGTCTGACGGCCTCGCAGTACAACCTTAAATCGAACCCGGATCCCTCCTGGGATGCCTCCGTGCACACCTGGGACGGAGAGGTCGCGGCCGAAAACCCTTTACGGCGTACGTACTCATCCACGAACACTTGCACCAAAGTTGATGGACATGCGAAACCCTGGTGCACCTGGGGGGAGCAGTGGGCGCCCATGGAGGCCGGGGGTATCCTTCGCCCGACGTACGAGCTAACTTGGTGGCAGGTCCGGTTTACGGACGACCGGCCCCGGTTACTAGCCGGGTTTGCGTGGTTTCGTGCGGAAACGAACTACGGGCCCTACCAAGATGATAACGACGGCATGAACCAAGCCAAAGTGTATCTGGACGGCAAGTTTTCCGGCGTGACCATCCAAACGGTGGACGATGCGGCGAAGCGGGGCCAGTGGGTGCCACTTTTGCAACCCACCTTCGCAACCGAGCTGCGAATCGTAGCCGGCAACGTCGCCTCATACACGACAGGCGCGCTGCGGCTATGCGGGTTCCACTTGTATCTCCGGGTGCCGCAGTACGCTATGCCGATTCGCAACCCCTTCACGGGCGCCCTTGACCCGGGGTATGGGCTGACCGCCACCGGGGAAGCTTCGCTCTCGTTCGGCGGAGACGTGCGGCAGATCTTCAACCGACCCTACACGGACTTTTCCGTCGACTCGGGGGGCAATCATAACATGGTGGTGAACCCAGAGCGACCCTATGTGTGGCAAGCTAAAAGAACGAGCACGGCCTTGGAGGTGGAATTCGCCGACGGTGTGGCGCGCCCCATCGCCGGGGTCATGCTATTTGGTCGAGCGGTTGGACTGCTGGACCAGTTCAACATCTACCTGGACGACGTGGAGCTCATACAAATCACGAGCGAACCCCGTACGGACGGGGAGTTCTACCCATTGAACAAGGTCGGAACCAAACTGAAAATTGGACCACGCGGCAGTACCGGGAAAGTCGTTCTTTTCGGATTTCATCTCTATCTCATGATCCCAATCACCGGTGTTCCTCTCCCGTTTCCGCCCGACCAAGACGAAGCGCCATCTTCTTGGACCACGTTGGTGAAGAATTACCAGGGAATGAGGGCGAAGTATACAAAAGGCGGCAATCCACCCAATAACCGCAAATATGAAGCGCAGCTGCTCCGTAAATACTCGGATTTAAGTAGACGGGCTGACACCGCAAATATTGGCTACATGAACGGCCTCAGATATTGCTCGGACGGCCCGCACTCGTTTACAGACGCAGCCCTCTGGCTATATTGGAACGACGGTGGAAAGCGCATGGTGGAAGGTTTCACACTGTTTGGACGATCAAATCACTTCCCGGGTGACGGACTGAAGGTGAAGGTAGACGAAGTGGTGCTCCTAGATTATTACTCGAAGACGCATGCCAACTACGACGCACTCAGCAACGCGGGCAGACAGGGGAAGTGGGTTTCCAGCGGACCCGGGTTGAGCCTCTGGGTGCAGGTTGGGCGGTGGGTGAATTCCATTAAGATCAGCCGCCTGCCTGGGAAAACAGCTGACTATCCCCCGGACTTCTGCGGTGTGCACATTTACCTGCGAAACGTCGGATACGCGAGGTACCCCGCGATTGGGAGCGTGACGCAGTTCGAGGTCCGGGCAAACTTTCCGTTTGAAATGATTTCCCTGAAATATTGGGCACTGCATGTCGCGGAAGAGGACCAGAAGGCATTCACGGACAGCGAGGAGTTTCTGCGACACAACGACGCCTTCAAGAACCTGGTGGCGATCCACGACGCTGACTTTTTTGCGGAATTGGCCGAGCGCCCCGACGACGCGGCGGCCCGGGCAGAGTTCGCGAAGAAGAGCGCGGCTATGCAACTCGGCTACCTGCCAGAGTGCGTCTTTCTGCAGTTCCCGCGAAACAAGGGGACGGGGGACCAGAACACGGTGGTTGCTGAAATCGACATCCACAACGTTTTCCTGGAAATTTTTGTCTTCCACCAGCAAGCCTTCCAGAATGCGTGGGACACGCAAGAGGAGTGGATGCCTTCCCTCCGCAATATCGGGGGCACCCACAGCGGGGCGCATCCGACTTGGGAAGAGCAGAGTAACGACGATGGAAGGATCTATGGCAGCGGCTTCGAGCGTGTGGGGTTTCCGAATACGCAGGTGAAGATCCACAAGCAGAGCGACGGATCCGACACAGACTCCGGGACGCAGCTGATCTTCATTTGTGAGTGCGCTCAGAAAACCCTGGTCCCCCCGAGTCCCGGCAAAAAGATGCCAAGTAACGCGGTACTGCCCCCGCAGGTTGTCCGGAATAGAGGACCACGGACTCCGACGAGCTTCTCGCTCTATTCATTCATGTACAATAATTTTCTTTTCGAGCGCTTAGTCCAGCAGGTGGAACGCACGCAAAATCACAGAACAGTGCTCAACCCGGCGACGCGGACGATCCCCATTCGGTGGTTGGAAGAGCGGGGGCAAGGGCTTCCCGCAGACCAGAGCGCGTGGCGTGTCACGCCGACCAGCACCCGGAAGGTGAACAGCGTTGGGGGCCCGTATGAAAACCACGATCTGTGCGTCTATGTCGCGCGGGACGAGTTTGACTACAAATCCATTATGTCCCTGGGGACGGCCGTGAAGATCTGGAGCCATCCCGGTTCGCCGAATTTCCTCACAGAGACTCGCATTTACCTGCACATGTGCTCGGAAGCGGAAGACGCCGGATTCTACGCGGACCCGGCGAATTTTGGCCCGGGGACTCTCGCCGCGGAAGCAAACGTGGCAGCGCTTCGGAATCATCAGGGACTAGTCCGGGACTGCGGTGGCGGGACGGACCCAGCGCAGCCCGGCGGGGTGACCGCGGTCTACTCCTACAAGCACAGCATCGCCGGGAGCGGGCGGCAAAGTGCGGACTTTCCTGGCTCCAGGACGGAAAGCGGCGACACTCTGATAAAAATGCCATACCCCATCGTAGTTTGTCCTACCACGGCGGGGATCTACTTCTTTCGCCGCGAAAAATTGTACCTGGTCGTGTACGATCCGGAAGCACCGGCGGCATTGGGCCTCTCCCGGGCCACGCCGCACCTATACCAGAGCGCGAAGCGTGGCATCCTGGACGACTGGCAGCGGGACTGGTCCTATGCAGGAGCAAGAAAATGCCATCACAATCGCAATTATGATAGATACATCTTTTTGCATTCGCAAAAAAAAAAAAACTTGTGCAAAGGCAACTGTGATTGTGATGATGTTTTTGTCATCTTGGATAGCTCCTCGCAACTGACGGGGACGCTGTACGGTCGTGTTCTTAAGCGTTACATTGATCGTTAGTACATGATTTGTGATCATCCAGAACCAAAAGTACTATCGTCCTCCATACGTTCAAGGTGGTGCTTTGCATGACATATCGTGGTCCGAAGCAGCTGCTTGCGGCGACGGTGCAAAGGTTTTTGATGTGGTGCAGTCGGGCATGCGTTACATATCGTGGTGCTCGACGCGCAAAATTGCACTGAAATCCGTGCCACGTCGTCTGTAATGCAAGAGGCACATGATCAAGACCCCCCGTTGCCTTTCACTTTATGTTTATTTCCTATTTTCGCAGCATCACAAAGCCATGTAACGACTATCAATGTAACGCTTGAGACCTCGACGCGCTGGCCTCGCTGCGCATCGTGGTTCGCTGGGGCACGGACCGCACGATTGGCATTCGGTCGCGGATGCAGCAGATGCCGTTGACCGCGGCGAACCGGGTCACCATGGCCACGAAATTGCGCGTGGAGCTTCTGCGGCCGAAGGACAGCGCGGATCCCGTGCCAGCACGGGTCGCCTCGTTGACGGTCACGCTGGCGGCGGCCCGCGCGCCCGTGTCGAAGTGCGTGGGGTGCGGGAACCAGATCGGCAGTTGCCTGAAAGTATGCGACCCACACAAGGGGACGAGTGCCGGGCTCTGTGCCGCCTGCGACTCGATCACGGGCGAGCGCGGCGTCTGCTGCGACCCAACCAGCACGACCGACCCGGCGGAGTGCCAACCGCTGAAAGTCCACCGCCCCGACCTGTTTCCGAATCCCGCTGGCGCGTACCACCAATGCGCGGTGAGCCCCTCGTTTGTCTGGGAATGGGTGTACTACAAAGACTCCAATGCAGATGCAGATCTGTCGGAATCGCGAACGCACACCCATTGCGTCCTGAAAACCAACCCCACTTCGGATTTCACCGGGGGCCCGGCAACCGCAAGTGATCCAGGCCCCATGACCATATCGACGATCAAGGACCACAACTACATGCTCGAGAAGTGCGCTAACGATGTGCGGTGTCATGCCATGGTTGGTTTCCTGTGCCTGGTGGGGGGGACCAACCTCGAGCAGAACTACTTGAACAGCAAAAGTCACCGGCCAGAGGTGACGCAGCGCACCACGCTGGCACTTCGCGCGCAGTATGGAGGAGTCGGCACACGTGGCGAGCGGTGTATCAGCGACGAACGTAGCTGCATCGGCAGCAACGACGGGTTGTCTTTGCGGCTGTGTGACGTCGCGGGCTTCGCGGAGCTATCCAATGCAAAAGTATCGTACTGCTGGTATCAGTTGTTTAAGTCGCATCACAAATTTTCTCAACAAGAAAATTGGATTATCTTGTCATGCAGATTAGCGTAAAAACCTCAAGTAAGAAGATGAAGATCATCGGTCATGCAAGACTGGCATTTTGTAATATCAATATCTAAATCTATACGAGTGCGATACATTTGTTTTTACAGTGGATAGGAGGTGGAAGCCCGGGGCGGCTTCGGCACGTGGGATGGGAGTATGTCGTGCGGATGGAAAAAACGGTACGTGGAGCCTTGGGAAGTGGAGAAGCTGCAGCAGGTCGAGCGCGAGAGCTTCGCGGTTCCGGACAACGACATGCAGGTGGACCCACTTTTGCTGACGGCCACGGCTTATCAAATGCAAATATGTCATCTGGGCCTGGAAAAGTGCAGACATTTGTGATGCAGTTTTGGCCTAGCCCAGATCGTCTGGCATGCAAGCCCTAGCATCACAGGTTCCGCGCAGATATCCCGATGCCTAATCCGCATGACAAATGCCCGCTTTCTGTAACAGGAAGGGGGGGCTTTTGCTAACCATGCATGGCAGATTTTGCCATGATCTAGACTTTGCATCACAAGTATGGTCGAAAAATATATGAGTGCCCGGGGATGAAGAAATACTCGCGACGTTTTCGCGATCTGACCCTATGCCGCTCCAGCACCTGCGGAGGCTTGCCTCCCCAGCTACGCCGGACAATGGCAATGTCGGTGCGGTTGTTTTAGCATCACAAATTCGAATCCATTCAGACCCAGACATTTTTGCATTTGATACGGCTGTTTATGAGGAGTCGTGTAGCGACGCCGCCCCTTGCAACCCCATATCGCAAGAAAAAAGTGTCACAGTGACACATTGTGTTGCAAGACCGGCAACACACACAACCTTTCTCATGCAGGAAATGCTTAGGAGCCTCGTTCCCTTCCTGTTTTCCCTTATGATCTTCGCATTACTGTCTCACAGAGAAAATTTGTGATGCAGAAACTGCAACAAATGTGTAACTGTAGCACTTTTTTCTCGTGATACCCCATGAACCCGCTGCACTACCGAGAAGGCGGGGACCTGCAATACCGCAGCATGTGTTCGCTAGCAACTGGCACAGCCTCTCCGGCCGCCCATCTCGCACTGGCGGCGGACAAGGTGACGGTGTCGAGCGAGTTCAACGAGAACGCCGCCGCATCACTGCTCGTTGACGGAAACGTGGCCGGTAGTATGTTCACAACTGCCGACAACTCTTATGGCGCACCAGCCCAGAAGTGCCCCTGGATACAAATAGAGTTACCCGACGAGACTCCGGTGAGCCATGTGGAGCTGAGCACGCAGCACGAAGGAAGTCAACTATTTCGGCTTCGCCGATTGTTTTTCATGTATGAGAGTTTTTCCCAGACGTGGGACGCTGGGAACTCGGGCCAGCCGGAGGGAAACCTCGCCAGGGAGCAGAACGCCGGCCTTCGGGTTCTGCTCACCAACACCGCACGCGACAGGACCGCCACTTCTGCATGGCATACCGCATCCGAGACCCGGCAGTGGTGGAAGGGGACCGCGGCTGGGGACCCTTGTCCGGACCCTGATCCTGTCGAAGTCTGCGAGCACGTCATCTGCAAAGAAGGCGAAGGAGCTACCTGCAAAGACCGGTTCGAGGCGTCCGGGGCCGTGGCCACCGCTAAAGTGACCTGCGGGCACAAGAAGGGCAAGTACCTCACCATCGAGCTGTATGGAACTGTCAGGATTGAAATCGTCAAAGTTGAAATAGTTTGCCATGCATAAAATGCAACGCAAAAAGTGCCTGTCTTGCAGAGTAGGCAAGGGAGGCAGATTGTGAGCCTGTTTCGGGGTAGAAATAGAGCTTCTCAAGTAGCATCACAAAAGGCGTCCTCCTTACCCAAACAGCATTACAAACTGGATCTAGGCTCTACTCAAATTTGTCATGCGCCGCTTACAAATTGGACTTGCAACTGGTATCGATTTTATGCATTACAAGTTATTTCAACTTTGTCGATTTCAACTCTGACACATCCATAAGCTGCCCGGCATCACGGACTCCATGCCGGAGTCTGCTCCATCGAAGCGCATGCTCAACCTGGGCGAAGTGCAGGTGTTTGCCGCCACCAGCCTACCAAGGGGGAAATGGCGCGTGCAGTTTCGGGACAACCAGCCCCGCTACGTCACCCGCTTCCGCATTTTTCCGCGTCTCTATCCTGACGGAAAGATAAATTTTAAAGACCACAACAGGATCAAAGGAGCAAAGATTTACTTTGACGATGAGACCACCAGCTTGCAGAGCTTGCCGGTACCCTTTCCCGAAACTCTTCATTACGATGCGTCTGTCCACCGTGTCGTCAAGTCAATTACGATCGAGGCGCTGCACGACCATCAGCTCACCATCTGTGGATTCCACCTCTTCGTGCCGGCGGCTCAGCCCCGTGCGCCAACCGCGGTACCGCCGGAAGTGATATCCACTGCAAATATGTCTGGGTCTGGAAACTTGTGTTGCTGATATCTGCATCAACATTCATCAAAGACTCAGGCCCCGACATATCTGCAATGCATGAGTGAGCACCCGTCTCCTGCGAGAGGAGCACCCGCTGCTCCAGCAAGCGCAGGAAGGCGACCGACTCAGGTTTCGCTTTCTCGGGGAGTTTGGGAAAACCAAGTCCGCAAACTACAAACATCATTTGCTGCGGTTTCACGTGACCCCTGCGTATCAGACGTCCGAACGTCTGCGCAGTAGAGAACTGCTGGCGAACCAGGAAGAGGAAGATAGAAGCGAGGTCGAAAATGACGAGAACGCGACGAGAGGCGACCAGCTAGAGCGTGGCCTTGCTGATTTGTAGACAACTCTGGCGGGAGCTGAGTGGAGAAAACCAACGTCTTCTGCATGCTCTTGCAGTTGACAATGCAAGACATGCTTTTGCAATTGAAAGCGCAAGAATTACTTTAGTAGCAGGCACATGGGAAGCACATGCTCACTCAAGAGGAGCGCCATATACTTAATTCAATACTCTATAAATCATACTAGTATTATAATACATTACACCGGTCCTGAAACGGAAAAACACACCACTGACCACGAACCTCGTTGAGCTCTGTTGCAAGCACTTAGGACGTAGGCCCAGCGGCCATTGACTGAGTACTTGCTCGATTTCTTTGGCAATTGCCAGGACGAGCACGACAGATCACGCAGACGGCGCCGCATTTTGAAAAAAGCCTCTTGAAAAAGCGATCGCGAGAACCACTGCTCTGATGAATGTTGATCATGAAGCAGCAGAATACAACACCAGAAAAGAACTACACGACTTCGCTTTCCGTAGTCATTTGCACTTCATCTACTTTCACCTCCGTCGTATTGAAAAGATGGAGCTAGTGCATTTATTTTTCCAATGATAGAAGATGAACAAAGAACAGATTAAGCTAGTGCAGTTGCTTTTTCTCATGTGATAAAAATATATGCCTATGCGGGATGAACAACCGCCCTGTAAAAAAGCTCCATGTGTTACTCTTGGTGCAGAAGTATTTTTTAAATCTAGTTTTATCCTTGACCTCAGTCTCATTCTTTTGCTTTTCACTAGTCTGTTTTTTTCAAAAAGGCAAAGCAAAAGCTCCGTTTGTATTTACCGAGGGCACGGCTTACTTTTTGTTTTTTCAAAGTGTCGGCGATATTTTTGCACTTTTTTTTTGTAGCTGTTTCGTGCGGTTCTTCTATTTTTATTTTTTTTGAAAAATTGCAGAAACAACAGAGCAGGCCGGAAACGTAAACCGAAGAAGGACCTCTATTAACCAATAAAGACCGAAGAAATGTCGGCTAAAATAAATGGCTATGGCATCGACAAAGCGCAGGTAGAGAATAACTACCTGCACAAACAACTACTAGAGCAACAGCGAGAGCTGTGATATTGATATAATTCTCTCATCCGGCTACTTTGGGCAAAAGGGAGAGACCCCGCGAGGGGGCGATATTATGATCATCGTCTGGTGTTGTAGCGAAGACAATCACACCAATTTTTTAATACATAGTACCAGCACGACATCATGCAAATAAACGAAAATAATTTCTTGAAACAAACCCAAATGATACACTTGATTGTTACGACCCCTGGTGCGCCGTCCTCGAGGTAGTTCTTGAGGTTGCCAGTGTAATTGTCGTGGAGTGATATCACAGTGGACTCGTTCTGCTCGTCGGAGGCACATCGGACGAAAAGAATGCGATGCAGCCCGATAGAATCGATAGAGATCATCATTCATACTCCTCGTAAAGACAATGACAACCACAACACATTAGAAGCGGCAGAGGTGGGTTGCGAGGTGGCCGCCGCGTAGTCGTCAGAAGTTGAGTTGTAGTTGTAATAGCAAAGGTCATTGAGTTCAGGAGCGTCGTGGAGATGAGAGATTGATTGAGACCACCCGTTCTTCCGCTCCTCGTCCGATATATTTCTGTTCAGGTTAAAGTACTAGAGGTTTTTACTTATAGCTAGTAACTAGCTCCAACGGCCTGGCTTGTTCAACATAGTGGGCTTGTGTATGCATTGGCATTGCGGTTCTACAACTCAAAAACCCTTCCAGCAAGTTGGTAGACCACGCTGGTCGGGATAAACTTAAACGATCCAGCAGCACAATGAAAGGGACGCAAGTTGTAGAAGTAGCACGGTCGCAGAAATTCGACGCAGTGCTAAGTTGTCTTCAAAAATCAGAGCGGCAAAAAACTATGGCTTCCCAGCAGGGCACGGTGGCTGGCCGCAAGGTCATTCTGGTTGGGTATGGGAGACTCAAACGTTACTTTGTTGGATGTGTACTTGATTTGTCATGCAAAATTACCATCATCCGCCTCCGTCTTGCTGCATATGATCCATGATTAAGCTACTTACTTCGTATGGCAAGTTCTTATTCTCGAAGCGCTGAGTATTACCATGGAGGTTCTTTCCAATTTTGTAATGCAAGAGGACTGGCAAGGTCACCCTTGCTTTCATCTATTTTGGTATTTTTGCGTCGCGAATTATTCGTGCAACAGCTGCTAGCAGTGTGACATCGTTTGGGGATTCCATATCGGGGACGCAGCTGTTGGAAAGACGTCGCTCGGCAAAGGTTTATTGCTGGCTGCCTCACGACGGAGTGGAGAAAAAGCGATCTCCGAAAAAAGTGGAAGAACTAGAAGTAGAACAGGCGTCGGGCCACTTCTAGAAGAAGCAAGTGGAAGCGCTGCAGCATTTTCTTCATCGTCATGGTCATCTCCTAGTGATAGTGCGGTGCTGCATATGAGAGTGCACAACTCGTCCCCCTCGTCCCCGTCATTTGTCATGCAAAATGCCTAGTTCACCCTTTGCCCTTTGGAACTGCTTGCGTGACAGGTTTCCGAAGGAGCCGAAACAGCACTAGAATTGGTCGTGAAAGTGAATGCGTCATGCAAAATCTGCACCTGCATCTGTGCAGCCAGCACCTGTGTTGATACCATCCAAATGAGGGACGGGAGGGGGAGTTGATGTTCACTCTCATGCTACAGGCTGCACGTCGTGTCGAGGGCAGGGCCGGACAAGACCAAGAAATTCCTCTGGGTGATCAAGAAAAGCGTCAGGATCACGAAAATCTTGCAGCAGGAGGCTTCACTTCGCAATACCATCCCACGGAATACCAGACAAAAACGCTGGTGTCTTCAACAACAACATCCTCCCCCACTGCTGCAGGAGTCTTCGGTGAAGTAGATGAAAAAACTTCTTTTCTCCTGTGCGATTGCGGTTTCGGAGGTGACCATGTGCATCGTGCGCTTGCCGGCTACTTTCGCGATGCGCGGTTGGCACTGTTAGTGTACGATGTGACGAACTTTGAGGACACATTCGACGGTGTGAAACATTGGCACCGGCAGATTTTGGGAAACCCGCGGGAGTGCCCCGACTGCGTCATGCTTGTGGTCGGTTGTAAAGCAGACGGAGTGGAGGTCGACGACCTCGTCCAGGACGATAAAGATAAAGTTAAAGATCTGCTGCACGCAAATAATAAAACGAATGCTGCCAAAACACATCACCAGATGCGGAACGACAATAACTTTTGTCTGCATGAGCAGTTAGGCCCGGTGCCTGGAGAACTTTCCCCTGAACAAGTCGCGGAAGTTATCCAACAGCAAAAAGCAGGCAGGGGCTATCGATATTTGTAATGCGAAAAATGAATATATGGGCGGCCCCGTAGCATGCTGTCTAGGATACGCGATGCAGTTTTTCTTCGTGTCTCTATTTCTGCATTTTTACAAATATGACCTGCGTGGTGCTTTATTCTGTGTGATAGAAGTGGCGGACTTCTGCGACGAAATGCGGTTGTTGCATTTTTTCACGTCCGCGAAAACGGGGCTTAACCTTCCGGCGCTGTTGACCCAAATTTCCTCCCTGGTCGCGCTCACTGCGAGTAGTCCAGAAGTAGGGACGAGTTCGAGTCCTAGTGCTTGCCTGTTGCCGAACAGTGCCTCCGGCGTCGGGGGTACCGGTATGACGAGAAAAGTGAACATCAACATTCTCAGCACAGGAGGTGTTCCCAGCGGTAGAAACAATCAGAATCATGTATCAAGAGCTACTTCTTCCTCATCCTCTACTTCGGCAGAACAAGCGAGGAGGAAAGAGCCAGACTTCTTAACGCAGATGAGCAGGAAGCTGCTTTTCACCGCTCCCGTTCCCAAAATCCTGGTTGTCGGGGGGTTTTCCGTAGGGAAAACCACGCTTATCCAGCGGTGGCAAGAAACGGCCGGCGCGGCGGTGCCGTGTTACTTCCAGGAGTACCTCACGCTGCCCAGGATTCTGCCGCTGCACAAGGCCACGCCCTATCCTGAGTAAAAACGTCCCCACACCAGAGTTGTCGCGCAGATTTGCACTGACAGGAACATTTGTAATGCGTATCGCCAAAAGAGGCATTTTTAGTTGTGTTTTGGAATTTGTAATGCTGTAAACAGGATGAGCAGATGGATTTCTGATGCGGCTGGCCTTGCGAACCTGCACTACACTACGGACTGCAACTTGTGATGCGTGACCCCGAAAAGTTCTAGGCTTGTGTTACAAAATCCCCATCTTGACTCTGGTGTGGGGATGTTTTTACTCAGGACACGCCCGTCATATTCGTCTACGACGTGACAAAGCTGGAATCGGTGCAGTACCTCCAGCAACAACGCGGCGCGATCTTGACCACGCTCGAGAAAAACGCCGGCCCGATCCTGGTCCTCGGGTTAAAGTATGACTTGGTAGAAGAACAAGCTCCTGCTGTTGCGAACCACGACAAAAAAGGACCAAGAAGACGCTCACCCTCGGACGAGGAGCAGAACGACGGAGAGAGAGCGGTAGAAGCTGGAGGTAAGGGGCATCAAGGACACGAACACGACGACGATCATGATCCCGTCGCTCGCTCGGAAAATTATCGACGCGTGGCGCGGGCGGCGGCGGAATTCGCCGCCGACCTGGACGCTCCTCACGCGTGTTATGGAAGCGTCAGGTTTGAAATCGTAATCGACAAAGTTGAGATGATTTGTCTTGCATTTTATGCAAGGCATGAGTTGCCTGTCTTGCCGGGATGGCACGTGAGGCAGATTGTAAGCCTGTTGAGAGGTAGAAACAGAAAGGGAGCTGGCAAAGTAGCATGACAAAAGGCGTCGCCCTTACCCAAACAGCATGGCAAACTGGATTTCGGTTCGATCCAAATTTGTCACGCGCCACGTGGAAACTGGGTTACAGCTGACATCCATTTTATGCATGACAGATCATTTCAACTTTGACGTCGATTTCGATCCTGACAGTTCCATACGTGTTGCAGTGCGGTCGAGAATACGTCGCAGGAACTCTCCCTTCTGCTGCAAGCCTTTACGACGAAATGGTATCTATTAATCTACTAGTACCTCAGATGAGCAAGTGGTCATCGTGTCGCAACAGCTATGAGTCAGTTACTGACTACGTGGTCCTGGCGTTTATTTTCTAAGTAGGTGCGTTCTACTTCCAGATGCAGATCTGCCTAGTCAATATGTAAACACGACCACTGTTGACCTGCTATTTCGCATCCTGATCCTTGTTGTTACCTGTTGGCTCCACGACCCATAGCGCAAAGGTAACAGTACAAAGACATCAGATCTCTGACGTGCGTTCATGTTCCGAACAATTTTAGAAAAAAATGGTACAACTTTCCTTCAAAACAGCACCGGCATCGAACCTGCGACGTCGCTGCCGCTAGAAGAGCAGCGGCTTGCCGCTTTGGAGACAAAATTGGCGCTCACGCAAAGGCAATTTCATGCGAACAGTAAGAAGTCCCGCGACTCGCTTGGCACTAAAAAGCACGAAGAACTACAGGTCGGAACTTACGACCCTGCTGCTGCTGGGGCGCTACAGGCTTCGCGGCCGATTTCCAAGCTTTCCCTTGGCGAGATGACGGTGTCAGACTTCGGAAGTGCACGGATGGTATCACCTCTGCAAAAGTAATATCCTAATCCTACATGTCCTAATCACAGTCTTGCATAGGTGGCACATGACGGAAGACAAATCACCACCATGAAAAAATTATCCAAACTAGAACTTTACGAGGAAATTTCCACGAATGAGAAATATGCTACTTTTGCAATGCATAGATGGAGATGCAGATGAGCAACCCGGGTGTAAATCTAGCGAAACCCCCCGCTCTGTGGCCGAGGTTCTCGCCGGGCAAAATGAATGAAAATTCGGCGTTGAGTGGCTGTACGGGGGTCGTCGAGAGCGGTAACTCGAACAAACCCGCAGTAGACCTGTTGAACCTAGAGAAAGCGAACGAGGTCCGGTCTAGGTACCTGCATCTCGACAAGCACAACAGAGTTATTTCCGACGACCACGAGGGACCTGTGGCGGACCAGAGTTTTTCGCTTGCTGAAGGCGAAGAGTCACAGTCGGTGTTGACGATCGCGCCCAGCATGTTGCCGTCTGAGCATGACTATCCAATGCTCCTGCAAATATAGTATCGCTTCCTACAATGTGGAATCGCAGAACAAAAATCTTCAAACTTGTGAAGATGCTGGGTTATTCCGGGGAGAAGATAGAAATCTGTCATGCGGTAATCAAGGCTAGTCCTAATGCATTTTTTATTGTAGTGCGAGTGCGATTACGATACTTTTTCAGTTGATACACAGAACGATGACGTCGACGGAGCCACAGGGGACCATGCAACACGACTTCCTGCCTCGGCCCCCGTTATGGTAAACAACAACCTTACTTGTGCCGAACAAAGTAAAGACATTCACTTTCATCTGCACGAGGAAAAGATTAATAAATCTAAATCGAGTACCAGCAGAATCGAGCTGCTGAAGAAGCAGCACCTGCTCCAGAAGCAGGACATATCGATACTGGACGAGGATCTGGAGGAGGAGAACTCTTAACACACAGAAAAAATAAAGCTAGTATATCTCTTTGCATTTGCAATGATGAAAAAAACACGCACAACATGCGCATTGAAAATTCCGGCATGGGCAATAAGCCCAACACAGTGCGCTTTTAGTAGGATTTGCAGATGATGAAGTCTGTTTGTCTATTGATTTGTTCATGCTTCACAATACTGGTTTTTAGTTTTGTTTTTCTGCGGGACAAGTCTGCCACCGTACCCAACCCGCGCGGCACCGCGCCCCAGCCGATTGAGTTCGAGGACGCGCCCCCGCTGTCGACGCGTCGCCCTCGCATTTTGGTAGCGACGGGTGGTAGTATCGAGCACGAGGTTGTTGGCGCGACGAACAATGGTAGCAAAAAAACGATGAACCATGGTGGCGCTGGCGTAGGAGGGCCAGAACTCTCCTTGCCGGTACTCTCACCGGCTGGCGACTTCGTAGGTGGTGCAACTACTTCTAGCGCACAGAAAGTGGAACAAGTTCACCTGATGTCGAACTTCACATTGCAGTCAGCCGCAGGCGGAGACAAGACTATTTCGCTTCTGCCGGCAGCAGTGGATGATGCAAACGAGGGAAGTTCTTGTAATGATGTAACGCAAGACTTTTCGTTCATGAATCACGAACAACTCGCCGACTCGCCCTCCCGGAAACGCGATACAATTCTGTACGACAGGCAAGAACTTCTACAACCGAGGACATCTTCTTCCGCTGAGGCGGACCACGCGAGTAGACCAGGACTGTTTGAGGATGTTGTGCCTATTGTCCCTACCACGACCGACGATCAAGATACAGCAGGGATGTTGCTGCTTGCTGCGTTTGCGCCCGCTTCAAAAAACGATCAGCAACAAACGAATGACGCAGGCGCGGGGGCGGAAGATGAACATCAAGATATTCCAAAGCGGGACGCAAAAAATCCTGTTGATGAGCACGCGGAAGGTCCTACATCCGCACAAAGATCTGACCGAGGCTCGAAGTCGTTTACTTCTCCGAGCAAGCAACTTCTGAGCACGACAGGTGGTGGCGAAGATCTTCCCAGTGACGGGACGACTGGCGGAGGTATCAGGACCTCCACTTCCTCCAGCCGCGCAACGGCCTCGAAAGAGAATGCAAACGAGGGTGGACAACGGCAGCAAGGAGAAGGAATGAAGAATGAAATCGAGCTAGCGGCTGGACACGTCGTCCTCGGAGTAGCACGGCCAACATCCGACGCCGCCTCGTCTTCTGTGCATGCGTCTGCAGCCAGCTCAGTCGAAACCACGCTGCAGCCGTTGATTGAAAGCGCGGCGGTGCGGGAGCAATTACGCCTGGAAAAGGAAATGGCAGAGCTCGATACGCGAATGCAAATTTGTGATATGTAGTTTTCATACCCCACACGTACAAACCTATGTATAACTTTAACTTTCACTGCAGTTGTTCAGCACTCCGACTCCCACTCGTGAAAGAAAAACAAAAACGACTGCATGATGATGCCGCTGGACGTAGATGATGATGAGGATTATATCGGAAAAATATTGTTGTAGTTGGGTTTGGGTACACAAGATAAGACGAAGTGATGATTTTGTATCTCACACACGTGTGTGGTATTGAATTTTCCTCCTGATACTGCAGGAAGCCATTGCACGGGCGCGGCACAACGTGGCTGTGCTCAAGGCAGCGGACAGTTTGTCAGCGTCCAAGAAAAGTAGCAGCGCTAAGTCCTCGAAGCTATGCATTGCAAAAGGAAACGTATCGCATCTAGTAGACATTTTTAATGTTTTTATTTTCAGAAGGGTTTTGCTATGCTAGGGAGTTTTGTCATGATGCATGACTGCAATTAGTAGTAGTAGTACGATTGCGATATCATGACTTTTGCACATGATAGAAGCTGTCCTCTACCTCCAACTCTGTCCTCGCGCCGGGGTTTTCGAAAGACAACGGGGAACAAGTTTTAGGTCATCGTGGCGCAGCCGGGAATAAGATGCATGCCGTCGACGATGAGCACCAGGGGATGTTGTTTAGTAGAAAGGGTAGTAGCAGTAGAAACAACAAATCCGCAAGCAGCACTGCTTCCTCCTCCCGTAGAAGCCGCAGCGACGCCGGTACTAGCGCTGCCGCCGCGGCTTCGAAGTTGGCCTACAAGACCACCAAAAATTTTCGCAAGAGCCGGTTCGTTGCTGCAACGGACGGAGTCGGAGGTCCTGCGGAAGAGCAAAAAGAACGCCACGCCGACGAGCTCCTCGGCGTACCGCAAGACAGCAACAGTAACTCATCCCTCAGTATTCAACCGACGCCGCGCGGCAGTACGCCGGCCACTTCCGCCAGAGCAAGTGTGAAAGAACAGGTGAAAAACTATGCCAGGCAGCTCGCCGGAGCCAAGTCGGAGTCCAAGGGGGCGCGGAGGACCGGTATTGGGAATAATTATCTGAGAGATCAACATGCACATGCTGAAGATCACATTCACACTTCTTCATCTACTTCTGGGAGAGCAGGATTTCATTGCTCTCCGCGCGGCGACGGTGGATCTTCATGCGAAGCAGCTGGCACAGAAACAACAGATGAGGTGGGCGCGACGAACAACTACATGACGACGCAGCAAAGGACGGACACGATAAAAAATCAAGACCCATCCTCATCTTCATGCAAATCCAAATCGTCCTCCACCTCCGGTGCTGCACTTGCCTCAGCCAGAAACAATGTTCCCGATAATTCGGCTGCACCTCCCAAGTCGAGTGCGCGTTCGAGTTCCGGCTTGCAGAATAGCCAGAATCTCTTCACGCGACACTCCGTCCGCGCCGAGTTGCTGGCGAGACCAACAATGAACTCCACCGCGAAGGCGAGACACAAAATTGACCAGCAGGATCAATACTATCAAAGTCCGGCTAAAATAAAGCAACCTAGCTCGTCATCATTATCGCCGGCAAAAGCAAAAGGAAAACATCAACAAGTAGGAACAAATAATGATAAGCTGGCTGTGCTGCACCCCTCTTCCGCCCAGAAGCAAACGGCATCGAGTGCAGCAGCAGTTTCCCAAAACTATCGTCAGTCACGAACAAGAACAGGAGTAAAGGGAAAGAGGAGCAATGCTGAGGCCGCCACTGGGTCTGTGCCGAAGGCCTTGCAGCGCGGACTTTGTCCCGCCGGCGGGCCGGACCAGGACTTGCACCGTGAATTCAGAAGAAATTCTGCAGGACGACTAGCTCCACATCATCAAACGGGCTCGGGCACTGCAGTAGAGCAGGACCACCCTCCTCCTTCCTCGAGCCGCTTGAGCTCCACCCTGCGCAGCTCGATCGTCAGCAAGTCCAGGTCGTCGACTGGGACAAAAGAATCGCGGTCCGGAAGCAAGAGCTTCAACACGGGCGACCCGACACCCGGGGACTGGACGCAAGACATGCGTCGCCAGTTGAGTTTTGCGCTAGGCGGCGGACCTGGTGGTCCAGGAGCTAGTGTGAATGGTCCACCTCACGGTCGTTCGTACATGATGGGCGGCAGCAGCTACCAGCAGAACAACACAGCTATGGTTCCGACCATGAACAACCTCGAGCAGCACGACCACCAGCACAAGCAGACGGCGCAAGAACAACTCCCTGGAGCCGCGGCACCGCACGCCGGAACAACGGCCTCAACCGCGGTCTTGCGGAACTGCGACGGGCTGGGCCTCATCCAGTTCCAATTTAACCCCGTGGCTCGCGGGAGCAGTGCTGCACCGGGCGTGAACAGTTCAAATTCATCATGCGGTCAACATCGAGTAGTTACAAACACAAACATTGCAAGCCGAGCGAGTTTGCTGAACGTGAGCAATGTGGTGGAACACCAACAAGGCCAGCATAGCCATTCGAATTCCCAAGTGCAACTTGCAGCGGACCAGACTGCTGTGACCAACATCATGACTGGCTCTTCTACTACAACGTCGGCTCTTGGTAAAATATTACAAGCACCAGCACTAGCTCCATCTTTGGGCGCCCGAGAGCAGCAGCAGCAGCAGCAGCGGTCTTACCAGTTTCGGTCCTTGTCTCCGCCTCCAGGTGGGCGATCGCTTCTGAACTGCGACAACCAGGGAACAAACGGAAAAACATTGAACGGAGGAGCTGCAGCATCTTCAAGCGCGCAGCCCCACATGAAGATGACCTCTAACCCGCTTATGATCAACGACCTCAACACACGCGCTGGCGCACTGTCGCCTCCGATCGCGAGTCGACGCCCGGAACCCGTCCACTCGTCGCAGTCCCAATTTCAGCCCCTGACAGTCTTCACCGGGCGTGCCGGCCCCCGACCCGGTGTTGGCGGGTTTCCTGGCTCGCAGAAAGCACTCCCACGGCAGGTGTCCGCTGAAGCTCCGGAGCCGCCAGCTTTCGTGGGAGCGAGGATGAACAAAAGAGAAGTAGAGATGGCGGTTGTGAAGGATAAGAAATCAAATTATTCTTTGAACAAAGAACAGAGCGCAGCATCATCGGCGACAGATGTTGGCGGGGGTGCAGAGAATATCAAGAAACCAGTACCAAAACACAAAGAATCGTCGTCCTTTCGGACGAGAAACAGGAACGCACAAACAGGACGAGACCATGCAGCTGTTGATCACAAGAAAAGCTCCGGCCGCCAACATGGTGGGATCAAAGCCGGCGGCGTTGCCGCCACGAGCGTGACTGGGAATGGGAAGAGCCTGTATGGTGCTAGAAATAAGGCGAGCAACAAGAATTATTCGGCCGCCGACCATTCGCTGGAAAATACCCAGCAAATGTTGATCAAATCTGCGCGCGCGTACAGCACCCCTCCGACGTCCAGTCGCGGCGGCAGAAACGAAGACGTCGGGCAGCAGCAGCAGCAGCAGGATCAAAACCAGCGCCAGAATTTTCTGCAGCATCACGTCCAGTTGAATTTGAACATCCCGACTTTCCCCCAGCAGCAACAGCAACAGCAACAGCCGAACAATAATTTTGCACCTGGTGCGCCGATCCTGCCAACAGGAGTAGTTCAACACCCGGCCGCTGCGCACCAGAATGTTAACATGTGGCACCCTGCCGCGAGAACTGGGGGAACAGTGAACAGCATGAGCTGTCTCCAGAACACAAATGAAGGTCGCGCGTTGGAATTGGAACAACAACAATTTCCGACGCAATATGTCAGTGCCGCCACCACGACGTCCTTTTTACACCAGCAGCTATCCCCGCAACTGCACACACGGAACACCAATGCCGTAGGCGCAAGCATCAACAACAATTTCCCAACGAACCACCCAGCAGCTGGCTCGACTTTTAAGCGTTTCTGCTCCCCGCAGATGCAAAGCCGGGCCTCTGTGGGCACGACGAACAATCTACACGGTCAAAACGATCCACAACGCCAGCGCCAGAACGGCGTCTTTCGACAGATGAGTGCGCATCCCCGGGCGAGAGCAGTCGCAGGGACTGTTCGGGAAAATAATCTGCAGCAGGTGGAGCTGGAGGCGGGACATGATGATATGAACGGGAAGCAAAAGCAGTTTAGCGGACAGCAGATAAGGTACCTAAGCACGGCTAATCTGAAGAGTTTTCGCATTTTTTCCGACGCGGATTGCGCCGCACGGGTTGGCTCTAAAGCACGGCTACGTGGTACTTTGCTGCACAGATCATGGACGTGGCTGTCTTTGTCGCCCACAGTTAGTAGTTATAAGTACTTATATGCCGCAGCGATAAAATAAAATAGCATCCATCCGGTCTCCGTTCTGTATGAAGATGTAGCTGAGAGTCAGCGCGTCGAGAAGTAAAGCACTTTTTTACAGCAGCACAAGTTACTAGTACAAAAAACCTGGTTGTGAACAAAATCAAAACAGCACCGAACCCGTGCCGCCCATGGTTCCAGCTGGAGGGCACCTATCAAACCACGGACCAGCAGCCGCAGGGCGAGTACCGCTTTCTTCCGGTGCCCTCTTCCCTCCGCATGTTTTCCGGTGACCTACCGGTGCTGCGCGGAGCCTAATAGAGGATGAACATGAAGATGAGCGCTGTCAGTTTTCTTAAACATCAGATCCGAGCTTTGATGAAAAGATTAACCGTTCTTCGTCGGAAGCAAGAGATTATGCTTGTAGTGCATTATGTTGGTGCTTAGGCTTGTTTGTAGCGCACAAAAAGCATCAGCACCAAACCCACTTGCACGGAATCATGCAACAAAGAGTTTTATAATTTGAATTTCAAGGAAACAAAGTCATCCACCAGAAAATAGATGAGCTTACGTTTGCAGAAGATTGAATCGCTTCCATCCGATTTCCAGATAAACTCGAAACTTGCCGGATAAACAATCTAAAGAAAATTTTGCAGTAGAGTAATGAACTACAAAGTATACAAAAATTTACATCTATGGAGGACCAGTTACCCGCTAGTTTGTTTCAAATTCCGAGAAAGGTACTACACATCGTCCAAATCCTTCCACCTGCTCTGTCTTGCGATGTTCTGGTGGTCGGAATGAAGGCAACTGCTAGAGCTACTACAATAATTTTTGTATACGAAAATAAAGCCCAACACCGAAGAGAGAATAAAATTGGGTGCATCTTCATACAAAGAACTATTAAACTTTTTACCCACGAGGACAATCCTATCACGCCTCCTGAGGCAGCAGTGTAAAATCTTGGCTTTGTTGTATTCTCACCCACTTTATTCATCTTGACACTCTCAGAACTTGTTGTTACAACTGTTTCGTCCACTGTACAATTTGTTGCTGAGCTTGAAGAACGGGCAGAAGTTTTCCCTGCTACACCAGCAAGAAGCTGACTATTAAACTTGAGCTCTTATTTTATCTTTGGTGCAATGTATTTACCTACCATTGAATGCGATTGCGATTGGACATCAACATCAGGGGGATGACTTTTACCACCCCAGCTGGTGGGTGCAGCCGTTTTGCTGATGGATTGATATAATCCCCCGAGACGAAACAAATCTTGCTAATCAATGTACCAGAAAGAGCAACAACTTCTTCTTGTGTTGCTCCGACAGCCCCGCAGGATTGGAAACAAGGATGTGTTTTTCTTTGCCTTTCCTTGCGCACCAGCAGCACCAGAGGGAGATATGTTGATCAGCGTTGGGAGGTCTATGGTGACAGGACGTCTTGCGGATGGTGATGATTTTTCGTGGCTACTTCTGCGTCAGCTACAACTCTCTCATCTGTCTCACCTGCGAACTGAATCGATTTCGCTTATGGTTTATTTGACGCATCATGTTGTTGTTGGCAACATCGATCTTGAGTGCAGTTTTCATTTCTTGATGACCAGTTGATATTGACATGACACAGTAGTCGACTCTTCAAGATCTTCCCATTCTGTGATCTTCATGTGGGCAACGATGTAGGGCCTACATATACGTAATTCAGGCGCCTACTAGGCGCCTGAATTACGTATATAAGAGTCTGAGTTCTTCATTAGTTTGGATCGTTATGATGCCGCTCGTTGTTGTCCAAGAGCGCGCAATATGAAATGTGTATGTGTACTAGTTGAAAACCGAATTATTTTGCTGCGTGAGGGTGCTGCGTCGTGGAATTCCATTCTGCTTCTGGCAGACCTTATCATGATCATGCACATAGACATATTTTCGTACATGTCCATGTTGCAATCCTGCTGTTGAGGAAGTCACACTGGTTGTCTGATTAGACCGCTTCCGTGGTGGAATGGTAATGGATTATCTTCGAACGCAGATTCCATTGAGATAATGAAGGGACAGAGCACCAGAGTCGATTAGAAAACCGCAATGTCGCCATCTTCACGACACCAGCGTGGTCGTCGGGCACGAGATGGGAACCGATGCCAGCTGCATGCGTTGCTTTCGTGTCGCCCCGGTGGGAGAAGGCTAGTTCGACACGACAACAACCAGGTCGTGAAGATTTACTTCGCAGAAGCTTTTGCCGCCGCGTCAACAGCTACGGGCTGTTTGTTTTTTATTAAAAGTCTTTCGATACTATTGCTCTCGCTCTCCACCTCCTCCTCCTACGACTTTGATGGCGTGCTCCTGGTTGAAGCAGCCTACAGTGCCTCTGTGTATGGGCAGCACCCCACCCTCCACGACCTATGGCTTGCGAAGGCGCGCGCGGACGCCGACCGGGTCAAACTCAAACGCGGAGACGAGCAGACGCAAACGGAGTTCAACGCGATTGCAAGAGAGAATATAAGTCGCGAGCGGGTTGCGACTGCAGCCGTGGAGGCGGAATGCGTGTGGAGGGCAAGGGATCAGCAGCAACAGCAGCAAGCTGCTGCTGCTTGGAGCCGTTGCAGCGGTAATGTGGTGGAGCACCAGAAAGGGGCCGCGCGGCCACACGAACTGCATCAGAGAACTGCTGCACCAGCTGTGGTACATCCGGATCCGGTTCCCGGATCCGGAGTATCCCGGGGAGCTCCATCTCCTAGTATGCAGGAGGCAGCTTCCCCTTCGCAAGATGTAAACGACAGATTCTTCGAGTTGTGGGCAAGGCATGCTAATAACCTTCTGCCAAGTACTAGTGGAACAACAGAAACAACTCTGCTGCAGAACCCGCGCGAGCAAACGGGCGCCGCTGGTGGAGGTGCCCAGTCTTGTTCATCTAGTCCAGCGCTTCTAGCACCGGTGCCGATGCCCGCACCTTCGCCCCCGGATTTGTACTATGATGTGTACCAGAGTCGTTCCTCTTCCCACGCCCAAAATTTGCAGCATCCCTCATCTTCTGGCGGCTCTAGTGCCGCCGGCGCAACATCAAAATCAACTCCGAGTGCCGCGTCGGCTCGCTTGCAGAAACTTATACAGGGAGAAATCGCGTCCCGGAAACTGTCTACTTCGACGAGGAATCGAATAAAGCGAGAAGTAGGAGACGATGTCGCACCTGCAACAGAAGGGCGGGAGATGAGCACCGCGACTTCTTCCATGATGACAGGAGGCAGTTATTGCAGGTATGATATTAGTACGACGAGGCCAATAGCGACAGATGAAGGCCGACTTGCGACGTTGCGACTTCCCTATAACAATTTCCAGGAAGGACCATCAACCTCTGGTGTTGGTCAGTTGAGTGCCTCCGCGCCGTCCCTGAGTGCCTCCGCAGCTCCGTCGCTCGCAAACACGCGGTATCAGCAAACACAGATCAGCCCCAGCCGCGCCGCCATGGGAGTGCCCGCCTTTTTGTTTGCGCCAACACCCGCCACGTCCACCACGCAGGAGCACACAGGAGAGAACATCACGGGGGAAAAGCTAACGTCTAGTGATGCACAAGTTGGCGGTGTCGCATCAAGCTCGTCGGGAATAAGTGGACGACGAATACCACCAACTGCAGTTGCGCCCGATTATAGCGCGGCATCTTTACCACGTGTGCCCCCAAAAGAACTGCTACGAATTCCCGTGAAGCACGGACGCCTGGCATTTGAGCGCAGTACAGCTGTAGGGGAACAAACAGGACCGGAAGTACCTGGTGGGGCTGCTGAGAGAAGGACGGCCGTCGACCTCCCTGAACCACAGCAAGAACGACCTCGGCCGGCGCCGCTCCCGCTCGGCAGTCCTAGGGACGAAGAGGAAAGTGTTGGAGCAGCAATGTCACTCATGTCATCTGCTAGTATGATCAAAAACAATCCTACATCTTCAGAAACCTGCGGATCCAACGCCTACAACTTCACTGGCGTACTACAAGGCGCGCGTACATGTTCTTTCACCCCGTCAAGTACGACCACTTCCAAAAGCACAGCGTTGCCTTTCACCTCGAGCATCCAGAGTGTCTTGTCGCCCTCTTCTGATTTCACAGGGAGGAGCTGCGCATCAGGATCGGGGAACAGAAACCTCCTCCACGCTGCGGAAGATGGCACGACACAAGCAAAAGTAGACTCAACGACTTCTGTCGGCATTGGCAGTATGTTGAGCAAGAACAAGACAGGAACCAATAATCTCCTCTCGCGCTCCCTCGGAATACTACAGAGCGCCGCGACGGCCTGCGCCGTGCCCGAGATGAGTTCGGGATCTAGTAGTAGCTGCAGAGGAGCGGCTAATATCTTCGGAGCTGGACCGCATCGGCAGCAAGCTGGAGCAAGAACGTCGTCGTCCGCGCTCGGTAGGTTTGGGATGGCTCAGAGCCCGGCAGCAAGAGTGTCACTACGAAAGAGAACTGAGGACGCGCTGTTCAGCTCTGGACGTGGCAAGCAGGTGCAGGAGGGACGACGGGTGGACCCACCTCTAGAAATACAGCCGTCTGTGTACGAGCGCAGCGTTTCAGACCCGGCTCAGCTACAGCAGATGCAGGAATGCCTCCGTCTTGAGCATGAAGATCCGGCTTATAGTGCAACTACTAGTAGTTGTTGCCAACTACATGATAGTACGAATATGTCCTGCACTTCTCCTTGTCTCGGCCTGGCGGACACCGACACGCTGTCCTCCAGAGCAAGTCCACCACGGTCCTCTATCCATTCGTTGCTCCAGGTCGAGCGGTATCAAATGTAAAAAGGTCTGGGTCTGGAAGAGTCTAAACTTGTGATGCTGTCTCTGGATTCGAAAAAGATTTGTATTGCATGACCAGTAAGAGGAGTAGACTTTGTGCTCCGCGGAGATGGCATTTGTCATGCTGAATAGGTATGAGGAAGCGCTCTAAAAATCTGTGATGCTACGGCATGCATCACAGACATCATGGGTCATGGAAAATATGCATGACAAATCTAGAAATCTTCCAGACCCAGACACTTTTACACTTGATAAGCGGCTGAACTCGGCGTCCTCCGAGAGCGCGAGCCCTACAGGAAGGAGGGATCCGCATGTGACTGTATATTCCAGCAGCACTGCATCTGCAACTGCTGTTGGGAACAATCTCTGGTCTCCGCGCGGCTGGAGCAAAGAAGCAGGCGATCTCCCCGCTAGCGGCGGGGGCCACGTGCGTCATAATGATCTTCGTCCACAGCAAGAAGTTCTACAACAAGGCACAAGAACTTCGCCGCGACGAGTCCATCTGCTTCGACAAGAAGATGCTTCATCAGGAGAGCATGCTTTATTATCCAGCGTCGGTGGTCCTCGACGTCGTGAAAATAACAAGAGCGGCCAAAATCTTGTTGAAAATAACCACGACGGTGGCCCTGAAGTAGTACTAGACAGTCGCGCTCTACTCCCTCGGACTCAGACTGATGTTCCCCCCGTGGGAGAAGATGATCCGCAGATGTTGAAATATATTGACATTGAGCACAAGACCTCCGACTTCGACCAGAAGGAGAAGGAGGTCCCGTGGCTCTTCCGCACCAGGCCCTCGCAGCTGGACGTGGACTTTGCCTCGTCCTACGACATATCGCTCTCTTGGCGACGCCGAGCGGTGCTTGCGCGGAAGGTGTTCGGGAACGGCATCCGCGATCTACTGTCTCTGGAACTCCTAAACACGCGCGCGCACCACGGGCCGCTCAGCAGTTTGCAGACCCCCTGGAAGTTTTTGAACATGGACCACTACCATGTTGCAGCGACATCAGCTGTCGGAGGTGCCAGTTGCTCGAATTCCACTGAACAAAAAGAAGGTCCTCCATTGCCCCCTGGAAGATCAACATCGAGCGGAGGTCAACATCCCGCGCATGAAGATGATCTCTATTACGACGGTCGAAAGAACAGCAGCAGCATTCTCGTACTAGGATCTGATCCTTACCTGGCTCACCCCGCTGGTGGCCCTCCTGAAGAAATGGTTTATTCTGACCCGCCGTTTCTCCGCTCTTTTTCCAGTGCGTTGCGCACAGCGCGCTGCGACATGCGGGGTCATGGGTCAGTATCCTCATCGCAGTTCTCTTCTGGTGCCGGAGCTGCTTCTACTCTACCTGGTTGCACGACTGAGAGCAGTTCTGGCGAGCAGCTGGTGTTTCCAGAGGCGCGAACGGAGAAAAACCGACCGGGAAGAAGTACAGAACAACTCCCGAGCAAAGACAACTTGATGTCACCACATGAAGAGGTCGAGCAGCACGATAGAAGTGCCAGCTCATTTGCTTCAAAACAGCCTTCCCGCACTTGCCGGACCGCCAGCGACGAATGGCTGGAGAGAAACAAGACCGACCAGAAAACGCAGAACGCCGCCGACACGGTTCCCGGTGCCGGGATCTACGCGGTGTTGTTGGCGCGAGGGAAAATGCTAGAACCGGTCTTCGGCCCGGCGATTGATGCGGACTTGGCAAGAACCTTTTTGTACAAAAAGGAAAAATCTTCAAAAGCATCCAATGACGCAGTTGATGCAACCGCAGAGAAGCAGCCACATGGGGACTCTGGTTCATCACATCGACCTGCAAGAAGTAGAGCTGCGTCGAGTTGCTTAGTCCCGCCGTTGAAATTAAGGGAGCTAGTGACTACCGCCTCGACCTCCACTAGCTGTGACCAAGCGGGTAGTACGGAGCCAGGCAGGCCTGAGAAAACCTCTCAGCCATCGCGTCTGTCGTCTACGAGACCTTCTAGTAGAGGCACGCGCGACCTCTTGAGCGTCGTGACTCTGGAGCAGCAGCCCGCACCCTGCACACGACCGTTTCGTCTAGAATCTTCTTCGCAAAGCTTGTTGTGTGAGACAAAAGATAAGACCTTACTCACGACCTTTTCCAGCACCACCGAGCAGGATAAGAATGAACAAAAACGATCCAACGAGCTGCCAAGAGCAATACCTGCAAGAGATGTAGTACACGACAATAACACCAGCGCTTTGGAAACCTTCGCAACGACAAGGGTCGAATCATCTTCGAAAGGGGACGCGGCGTTATCGTCGGGGACATCAGCGGCTTCCAAGAATAGCGGTGGGAGAGGAAGTAGGGTATCCAACCCCAGATTCAAACCGCATTGGCTGGTCGCTCCGGATTGGTCCAGATCATCCTCCTCGAAAAGCGCGTGGGAAGAAGAAACTACAGCTGCAACAGCTATTACTGGCGATCAGCAGATGGAAGCGAATGAAAGCAGCGGGGGCGTCGTCCATGGGAAAAAATGCGACACCGAGGACGCGAAAGCGAAAGGAAGTACGAGACGATGCAAAAGAATTTACTCAAAAGATAATGCCTCCACGCCGTGGTCGTCCGGAAAGCACGAAACAAGAACAACTCCTGGAGGGAAGCAGACTCAGACAGAACTCCTCGAAGATGAAGACTGTAGTTCCACCACCGATCAGCAAGAAGAAAAGGCGCCCCCTTCCGAACCGGAGAAGTACCTTCCAACAGAAGCACAACAACAGACCATTAAAAACCTTCTTCTCGCCTATCAGGCCATTCCAGCTGCAGCCACAGTATCAGCCACCCCCTTGGCCGGCGCCGCAGCGGTGGCCCGTGCTACTGCTGTTACGTCCTCGGCGAAGCGCTTCACGCAGGGAATGACCCTGTTCGTGTTCACATTGCTGCTATCGGTCGAGTTTGAAGAAGAGGAACCATACTTTTGGTTGTTGCTCTTCTTTCTGGAGCAGACGATTCCCAACTTCTGCGAGCGCATACTCCTGACGATGAAGGGCGAGGCCAGTCTTCTGCTCCCGAGGCAAGAGGTCACCACCGCGCCGGCGTTTGCCGTTCCGCCGCTGCTGGTATCGAGTGGACCAGGACGAGAGGGTGGAAAACAAAAGGCGGAAAGTACTAGAGACAGAGGAACTTCTCACCGACGGGCCGCCCCCGCAGAGCCGGGGGCAGAGCACGACGACGGGGGACCCGGACCATCTCTACGAAGAGATATTTTCAGTACCAGTCCCACTGCAAGAACAGAAGTTGATGTAATAAAGGACCAGCACGCTGAATTTTTTGACGGTGATCTCCTCGGGGACAACGAGAGCGACCATCTCCGCTGGGCGCAACGGGACATGCAAACTTGCTACCGGGAATTCGTTTCTGATCTTCAAGAGAGATGCCAACATCAGATCGAGAGCTACCCGGAGAAGTATAAGGCAGAGTGTGCTGCTGGGAACAAGAAGACGAAGTTTTATCCCTGCAGGGAATTATCCCAGTCAGTGGCGGCGCACCAGAGAAACTACACTTCTGAGGACCCCTTTCTGTTTGCCGGGGGGCGAGTGCGAGAAGCTGATTATGACGCACGCAATTTTCCGAATTACAACTCTCGTGCTGTTGAGAGAACTGCTGTAGAACATGCACAAATGCCACTGCAGCCCTCGCCGCAAGCACAAGCCGCAGCGCCCAGCAGCGGAATGACGATCGCCGGCGGCATCCACATGGTTTTCGCTGCGCCTTATCACTTCATATCCGGCATTTCTGGGCTGGTAACGGGAGGAGCATCGAGTTCGACCCCATTAAGGCCGCTAGAAGCAGGAGCTTCTTGTTCGGCAGGAGGTACTACAGCCTCCCCTGGGGAGGGCACAGAGGGCGGCGGAAAGAAGGCGCTCGATCTGGTACACCATTTTCAACGCAAGCGATACAAGGACAAAGTCCCGCTCTCCAGCTCGTCGGGCCCGAGTAGTTCTGAGGAGAGCAGTCGCGGTCGCGACGGACGAGACCGAGAGCAGGATGATGAACGCTTTGCGCGTGAGCCGAGAAGTTTCGGCAGGACTAAGACAGGGGACGGAGCTGCAGGAGCAAACGCAAAGTTGTTCCCGGGTCCCAGCTCTTTTGGCCTCGAGCTTCGGCGGCTGTTTTCTCCCAATTTGGTGAAAGAGTACGCACCGATCTTGTTCTTTGCCGTCGCCGTCGCCTTAGTGCCGCAGATGGAATGCACTCTGTGTACCTGGGACAGCAAAACCGACGCACTTCTCTATCAGGACGTAGGCAAAAAGAAAAACTAGTACAACGACCCACCAGTGCTGATATCGCGCATGTACAAAATCTGATAACGGGATAGAGCAGTGGTCCCGACAAACTCTGCAAAAATATCTTTTTCTTTTTCCAATGCGTTTGCTCAATCATGTACGTGAGTGAAGCAGCAACAGGGCAATATTGATAAATTGAATTTGTACAATCTTGCTTCAGGTGGAGGACCATGCTCATGCCTGTGCCAAAAACAGAACGTGGATCTGTTGTGCCATAATTTGTACTTGCGCGAATAAACTCTTTTTGTCTGTGCATACAACGAGCACAATTCGTACCTGAGCTCGTCTCACGAGAGTAGTTCGTTGTTATCCTCGAGCTACGGGGGTCGAGTGGGGGGCGGTGGAATAACAAATCTGGACCTAACTAGTCCGCTGAGCTGCTGCGGTGCTGCTGCACCTCGTCCACTGCGCAGCCGAGATAGACAGAGCACATCAAGCAGTAGCAGTCCCGGAAAAAGAGCGAGTCTGCGTCCTCTGAAAAATCTCGACTTTTGCACGGCAAACAGTCCGTCTCCGTCGTGCTACTTGGGAACTGCTACATCACAAAACTCACAGTCACAAGATCACGGTGGTGCAGGAGCTCCTTCACTGGGAGGAGGTGCAGCTTTCTGTCCCTCGTCGTCCACAAGACGAGATGATGTAGTAGATTTTACCAAGAGCTACGACGTACTCGACCAGGCTGCTGCAGCGAACCCGCTTACCACCAGTGGGGACCACCTCCTGCGGCGCACCTTGCGAAACAAGCAGGACAAAAATCTCATCGTCCTCCACGGTTGGGGACTGAGGCCGGAGCGCGCGTTGCGGCACCGCGTGTTTGTCAAGCTCTTTCAGAAGGCTGCCGGCTCGTTTCCGCAGGACGAAAATGCAACGGACGAGGACCGCGAACTCTCTCTCCGGCTGTCGCCCGTGTGGCTGAAAGTTTTCTCCGGCCTGTGCACGCAGCTCCTCGACGCGGGCGGGTTGCGGTTAGTGCTGGACTACGCTACTAAGGTTGGGTACGAACGGGCACTGATGGCCGTGACCGTCATCATCATAGAGATGGTGTATACCGAGTTCATTGGGAGGAACCGTAAAGAAGAAAGAACAAAAAGCAGTAGTACTAGATCTAGAGAGACAAGGCGGGGAGCTGCGTGGAAAGACGCGCATACTACTCCTGGCAGTGGCGCCGGTAGTTATGAAGATAATTATGAAAGCGAAAGCCAGCCGCTTTTTGGACAGTTCCATGAAACGCAACCGACATCCACATCAGAGATGTTGATGACTCCAAACCAGCATCAGCAAAATACCCCGTCCTCCTCGTCCACGGATCACTTTTTCGACGCAAGTCCAGACCAGCAGCAGCGCCGGCGGCGCCACGAAGACCAGCTATTTCACTCGCCGATGGCGTCCGGGCTTGACCGGATGGCCCTCTTGGCTTATGACCCACAAGACGCGGAACGGCTGTGGCGCCTGCACATTGAAAAAGAGAAGCAGGAGAAACTGGCTGCTCGACTCGCGGAAGTAGAAGCTCAAGTTACGGGTGGAAAAAGAAGACGAGAGCAAGAATTATACCGTGTTGAATCGGGTGAGGAGCAGGTAGAGGCTGTAGATGTTGACCCGCATTCTATGGACAACATCCTCCCCGACGCGGAGGGGATTTTTCGTTCGACCTTTTTCAACAACGAGGAGGACCAGGGAATAGTGAATGAGACTTCAGCAGGACAAGAAGCAGTTGCTGGAGCTCAAAACCAATTCGCAGCCCACCCCGCGGCCCACAACCTCATTCCCGTGAACAGCAGCGTGTCGCTCCCTCCCGCCGGCCGAAATTCCTTACCCCAACAGGAGCCCCAGCACGGCGGTCCTCACCAAGGAACTTCTACGCCGCGCCACTTCGAAAACATGGATCAGGACGCAGCGGCACCTGATCCACCGTCCACGCCTCGGCGAAACGTTAGCATTAACAATCCTCCAGACGACGATCCCATGCAGGTGGAGGAGTTGACCGAGGAACTGCTCCAAATTTTTTCCTCCTCCTCCCTCCAACCTTTTCTCAAAAAGCAAACCAAACACTGGCACAGCAAGGACTGGGTGCAGAACCTGGAGCGCGCGGGCACGTGGTTGGGCGCCGATCTGGCAGTATATCGGCAGCCGCCGCTGCGCTTCGACGAAAGTGGAAAAGTGGTCGGGATCGAGGTGCAACAGTTCAAGCAAGAACTGGAGTACCACCGAGTGCGCGCGGCGTACGGATTGGACCCGACCAGACTGCTGCGATTGTAGTTCCATTTGAAAGTAGCTGCATTAGTTTGAGAACGAAGTACTAACTGATAAGACACGTGGAATGAAGCAGTTGCAGAGTCAGAGAGTAGACCAGCACCTTCTCAAGAGAAAAACATCGTGCTACTTGTAAATGGCCCTCTTCCTCGTGCTCTTTTCGTTTTTCGAGCAGCTTCAATGCCGTAAGACAAAGACAGCCTGTACAGGGTGGCAAAAAAAAATGTTCTTTTGAGGTGGAGCCTAGCTTCAGCTTTCCTTCAGCAACACAACAACCATTACTCCTCATAAGCTTGACTTTTTGTTTTTGATATACATGCGTTTTGTCGTGTTAATGTGAAGATAAGTCCTCGAATTTGTTTCGTTTGCCTAAGTTTTTGTGAAGAGCACGCTTCAACATCATCTCGACAAATCAGACAGGAAGTGGTATATATCTTTTCATTTTTGGTTTGTGGCGGCAAAGAAAATTTAGCGGAATTTCGAAAATAAGGTACAGATATTACACACTAGGAAAGTAAAATTGAAATTCATCCTGAGAACACAAATCTTGAAAAGCAAGATGCCATTTATGTGGGTGTTGTTTATTTATTCATCTTTAATCTCGTTCTCGCCATCATGAACTACAGAAGGAACTTCGTCCACAAGAATATTTTAACGAAGTCCCGCTATTGCTAACCGCAGACGAAATAGTTTTGGAGAACTGCTCTTTTGTCTGACAACGACTAAATGCAAATACGATATGGACGTTCTGCGCGATATATGAGAGATATGATTGCACCGTCCCGCCCTACCCTGCTCACCCGGGTCTTGTGCAGCGTGTCGTGTTCCAAAGGCGACCGGATCTTCGTGTTCTGGTCGAGGTGAAAAGGTGAAGGACCTTTCCCCGATGTCCATATTCATACCGACTCAGTGTTATTTTATCGTTTCTAAGTCTTGCATCCATCTGCGGCAGTTCTGTTCCTGTAGTTGAACAAGGTGCAGCTACTTATAACTCTTCGTGGTTTTTCTGCGTTATTTCATCCGTTCGGACAACGAGCGTCCTGCGGCTCTGTTGGGATGAAATTGGTGAAAATCCTGAGCGTTATATTTGATTACGACGAGTAGCTAGTTCTCCTCGAGAGCAGAGGTGAAGAAATTGCAGCTATACATCGCATTCGTAATCGTAAAGTTCAGGAAGTCGTCTCGAAGATTGCAGGTGAACAAGTAGAACTACATCTACACGAGACGACTCGATGTCTTTGTACGCACAAGAAATCATGAGAGCATCGAGTGAGTGTATCGACAATCTCTTCGCTTGTGTGTTCAGCTCGCATAGCAGTGCGTTCACCCACTACAGCTCTTCACAAAGGACAGCACCTACATCAACACACAAAAAAAAAAAATCAGACCGAAGAGGCAAATTCACTTCGTTGTGAAACACGATCGAAAACCCGCTATGATGCCGGTGAACACAAGGCAACCGCCAAGCGGGGCCGGGGGCTCCTTACTTTCCGCACGCGGGCTCCCGCCGCTGCAGCCGATCGTGTTTAAAAACTCCCCGGAGTCACTCGATGGCTCCTTTCTGCGGAACCAAATTGCGCAGGGAGGTGCGGCAGTGGCGCCAAAGAGTTTTTACACGGTTCAGATGCCAGTCGCGTCCACGGTGCCAGTGCCGGTATTTTTTGGTAGAAGCGGTTGCTCTTGTGCCTGTTCTTCTAGTACCTTTCTTGTCCTAGTTGCCGTTTCTACTCCTGTTGACGCCGTCGTGAGATGTTGCAGTACTCGTATAGCAGTGGACTTGCATGCCAAAAGATTTCCGTATGACTAAGTCAAACAAAATCATTATCAGCCACCAATATCGCGGATTTCTCTTGGCACCAGCAGTAGACGGGAACCAGTCACCGTGGAGGAGACGCAGCCACCAGCGACCACGGGGGCAACACGTACTCAGTACTTAGTCGGAATTATTTGGCACCAGTCTTCATACACAGTTCTTCAGCCCATTCTCCCATGCAGATGCGCTCGGGCTAGAGGAGGGAGTAGCACGCAGCAGTCCGCTAAATGGCACACTGCCAGCGTCATCATCTCCCACGCAGATGCGCATGACAAAAAGGACATAGAAGAAGCGCGCGTGTCTTGCATGACACGAATCGCAAAAACATCACTTCCTTTAGGTTTTCAAGTCGCCCCTGATAGCCCGTTAGTTTTCGAGGAGGAGGAAGATCACAGTATGGACGAGCACTCGTCAAAAGCCACAAAAGTCGTCGAGCATGTCGGGAATCTGATGGGCACACTACGCAATACAAATTTAGTGATTTACCCCACGACACGACGCGCAGAGGCAATAAATATGAATTTTGGCAACTTACGTAATAAATAAAGAAAGACTATAGACATCATTTGTCACGCCCCCGAACTGCAATCTGTATCTGTGCGGAGTACGTTGTTGTGAGTAGTAAATTTACCGTGGATACGCATTGCAGCGCTTGCACGGAGAAAACCGATTTTGGAAAAACAAGTACCTCACAGCGAAGAAGGAACACTTCGCAAAATTCTTTACGCAGACGAACAGTATAAATTGAGTCCAAGTTTATTATGCATTCTTTTTCGATTTTATGATTTTGTCTCGTATGTGGGTCGGAAACCGAAACGTGCGTCAGTAGAGCTTATCTATTTGCGCATCTTTTCCTACCGTTGTTTCAGCATATTAACAAACAAAAACAACAGCCGGCCTCCTCTCACACGTGCTGCAGCTCTGGAAGGAGCAAACAAAGGAAGAGATCTTCAAGAAAAAAATTGCGGCACTGGAAATCGTAATGGAGAGGGAAAAACAGTCAAGGGAGGCCGAGTGGGGATCCAAAACAACGCAACAGGATGAAGGTTTCTACCGTTTCTTTGCTCTGTAATTTTGTCTGGTCGTTTTCTTAGGTTAGTGTCCCTTTTTCTACTTTGTAGTTTTCAAGTGTTGGGTGGCTATTCCAAAGAAGTGCGATAGCGCCATCGTCAAGTCGGGGCCGTGTATGGCATGTGTAATATTGATGAATCAACCTAATCTAGAAGTACAACTTTACACGTTCAATAAAACTTAGATTTCCGGCGGCGAGAGAAGGAAATTGAGGGCTTGGAAATCGAGCACCACCGACAACTAGAAGAGCTGACAATGCGTATGAGAGTGGAAAGTCAACAAAGTTTCTCAAGCGGATGTGGCTATTCCTGCTGTCTCTGCCATACTTACATCCACATGAGAAATCTTGTATGTGTTGTCTTTTTCATAAGCCAGGCTGGCCGTTTGGAAACCACGGTAGCGGAAAGCAGAGAAAACTTTGAGGCCAATCGCAGCATCATCCGGGAGTTCAAGGTACTATGAATTGACATGTTTGTTGTACTTACACAATTTCAATTGTAGCAGCAGCTCCTTCTTTTTTTATGATGCATGAAAAAACATGCCTGGCCTACTCAAATCTGCTACAGAAATCATTTATTTAACACATCCAATTATTCACTATCAGGACCGTCTGTCCGGTGTGGACAGCTGTTCGACCCCGACCTACGTGGACCCGAACAAGGGTGCCGAGTTTCTCCGCGTGCATCTTCACGAGTGTCTGCAAACCGTCGACCGCCACTACGTGCCGCCCATTGGCACGAAAATTTTCAACGTCACGGAGCCGAGCGCCGCCGGCGGGAACGGCGGAAACAACAGCCGACCCTCCTCCGTGCGGCTCAGCCGCCCGGTGTCAGCGAATACCGCGATTTAACAAGGGGGGAGGGAATTGGAAGTGTCTTCGTTCTTCTAGATGCTTGGTAATCGAATTGGAGCGGTGATGAAATTTCGAGATCGAGACGGACCGGGCGAGGTTCTTTGTTGTTTCGAAAACAAGAGGCAATCAGAAATAGAGTTTGGTATCCCTGAGACAAAAATAAATGTATCTTTTACACGGAATAAAAGCTGCAACAGAATTCATGAAAGAATGTCTTGATTTAACAATTACCCTCTAGTAGAACGGGCGCTCGACTAGAACTGTTGACAGAATGCGAACTAGGAACGTCCATATTTTTGGCAAATGAATCATCACGACAACCTCAACATGCCTATGAAAAAGAACTTGAGCACGGGAGGACGAGGCCAGTACCTCATTCTACTTGCAACGACCTTTTTTTAGCCATACCACTATCTTCCGGAGAAAAGCCTGCAAAGAAACTACTCCTGTAGTGTCTGCTAAGTAGCATCATCATGTTTCTCATATTTGTTTCAATGAACTGGTACCCAGCGGAACCCGCCCCCGCGAAATCAGAACGAAAAATGGACTACGAACAACGTATGATTCCGAATGTAAAAATCTATGTAAAGTTTGACAAGATTATGGAGGTGTGGCTGTAGTTGTGCTTAACCGGGCGGCACGGCTGCTGCGGTGAGACCCGGAAGATCAGCGCTGTTATTCTGGAAGCACCAGGTGGATCGTGGCAGTCATTTTCAAAACAAACACTCGACCATGGATCAATATGCACCAGACATAACAGGACCATGCTGAGCAGCAGGATCGTAGAAGATCGTGTCAGTGCAAAAGCGGAAACTGAAGATCGTGTCGCACCCTATATCGACATCGGGATCCTGCATTTTCTTGAAGTAGTGCCACTGAGGCATCATGGTCATGGATATCTTTATTCTCGTGATAGACATGATGCCTCTTCTTCTATCAGTGCGGTGTGAATGGTGTTTTACTAATTTGTGTAACGGCGCAAGAGGCAATGCCGCGTAGTTCGATCAAACTTTGTCCATGGGATTGTGTGGTGCGGCATAGAAGCTCCTATGATCCTCGCTCTGTTGCTCCATTGATCTGCATGTAGATCTCGTCTCTTTATCTTTAAGCAGCAAGTCGTCTTGCAGAAGGGCACTATCCACTGAGACAGATACAGAGCGTTCTCGCGTAGCGGGTCTGTCGTGGATCTGGAAACAACAGCGATATGGAGAACAAGCTCAAGCTGTTTGTTGATAACCCATTGCACTATTTGTGTAATCGCTACCTCTTGCAGCTTATGTGAAAATAAATAAAATTTCGCATAGAAATGAAGATGACAGCGCGTCTCACTGTGTGTAGTTCTGTGTGTGAAAACTTCGATCATCATGATGATAAATACAGGTCGCAAACTTCGACAAATTCGTCCCGCCAAGCGAAGTATAGTTTTGCTCACACGTCCGACTTTAGAATCTGTATGGTAAAATTGAGTAGCGTTTTCTCGCCGAAAGTACCGCTTCTAAGCTCTTGATTTTGCAGCTCGAGTATTCTAATGCTTCTGTGCTGCAGCTTCGTCCCGCCCGTATTAAGTAAAGTACCAACTGTAACAAGAAAATCGTATGAGTGAGTATGTAGTTGTAGAGATCTAACCTGGTGGCTGGGCCCCCTCTAACGCAGAAAGAGAATTATTGGGACCGGCTATGGGATCGCGAAAAGGACGAAGGAGAAGATCAAGAGGCAAAATCAGACGCGCGTAAACAAGGACGCGTCCACAGGTCGCCCAGTAGCATGCGTCTTCGCTTGCGGTGGCGATTTATTGGGCTCGCTCGTTCATAACCATACACAAGTGAAATATGCCCCCGCCCCCGGAAATCACCAATTCTGGGGTGCTTAGGTAGCACCCCATCTGGTGCTTAGGAAGCACCCCATCTTGCATTATTTGGCACCGAAGCGTCGGGCTCCGGATGGTCTCTGAATGATGGACCAACTGAGACTCTTATGTCGCAGAACTCCGAGGGACTTCTGTTCAAAATGCTGACGAAGGAGCTGCAGTTGATCTTCAGACTCGTCGGAGTCTGCTGCGCGACCACAAGCTCATGGGATGATGACCATCTGCCCAGGTAGCGAAGACGATCCATGCCGGCGATGAGCCAACTTCACACCCTGAGCGCCGTGGTATCGTAGGCATGCGAGCGCTCCACTTGTGACATTTTGCAGCAAGTATGTTGGGTCTTTGCATGCAGGCGCCAAAGGGTGAGCGTTGCACTCGCCCGATGCGGCAGATCCGCCGCTCCGGGTTTCACATAGACACCCGATCTGCCGGGATCTGGCGCCCCAAAAGATCGCCGCTTTTCTGAAGGGAATCCACATGCTACAGCCCCGATTTGGCAGCCACAAAGTCGGCTTCTTCTGCGCCGCCGGATTCCGGCAGATCGGGTGTTTATGTGACACCCGGATCGCCCGCATTCGCCGGCCCATAACTGGATCCCCCTGTCGAGCTTTTCCCAGATTTTGTTTCTGTGCATGACCGCGCCAAAAGCTCGAAGCTTGCGCGCTGGCGATCCTCCAATATTAAGAAATCCTCTAGATCGGGGCGGGGCTTCTACTAGCTAACGCTATTTATTATTTGCTCGCGATCAGCCAGCTGCAACACTATTGCTCTTAATTACAGTCGTACTCAGACACTTGAGCTTGACCCAGCAGAGTCCCATGAGTCTGGAGATCAACGTCAACACTTTGGACTGAAGTTCCTAGGAGTTCTACGTACGACGTAAGAGTCTCAGCTGGTCCATCATTCAGAGACCATCCGGGTGCCAAATAATACAAGACGGGGTGCGTCCTAAGCACCAGATGGGGTGCTACCTAAGCACCCAAGAATTGCTGACTTCCGGGGGCGGGGGCATATTTCACTTGTGTAAACCACTACCAGTCTTCAAGAAGGAATGGAACGAGAACAAAAATTGTGCTAGAGATACAACTAGCAAGATGTTGAGAGGCAAAGCGACTGCTGGTCCTCGTGGTCCTCTTCCCCTTGCAGGAGCAATTGCAACTCCGACTTCCACGACGGCAGGAGCAACAGCCCCCGCTACACCTAGTACTGTCGCGTCCTCCA
>JACKZZ010022957.1_pt1 | contig 65035 bp, 46 predicted proteins | sample 8027871 | NCBI WGS metagenome assembly JACKZZ01 (sample SAMN15724774, study PRJNA655200) | protist metagenome | isolation source: fluorescence activated cell sorting (FACS) single amplified genomes of... | place: USA: West Boothbay Harbor, Gulf of Maine | collected 2000-07-19
TTTTATCTATCTATCTATCTATCTATCTATCAATAAGAATAGCTACAAAGCTTGTAGAGTAGATAAAAATGAACAGTGATGAAGACTTTTATCAATATTCAGAAGAAGAATATGATGATGAAGAAGAAGAAGAAGAAGAAGAAGATTTTAAGAAAAGTCCTTTAAAAAATAATCGATCATCCTTAGCTCCAACACCAATGTCGTCTTCTAGTATACATAGTAGTAGTGCTTATAATAAAGGTGAGGGTAAATACATTATTTTAGATACCATTCGATTACTTGAGGAACAACAGAAGGTAATAATAAAGTGTCAAGAACTTCTTGCTATTAGTTATCATAATACCCAATTGGTTTTAATACAATATCGATGGAATCCAGAAAGCTTAATGAATGACTTTTTTGAAAAAGGAATTGAATATGTATTACAACAAAGTGGAGTGGCAAATAATAATAACAATGTGAATATGAATAATAAAAATAACAATTACAATGGAGAAGGAGATTGTGCAATTTGTTTTGATGAATTATCCTATGAAACAAGTGCTATCAATCCAGGATGTGGTCATACATTTTGTTTAGATTGTTGGCGAGGACAAATTTCTGCGAAAATTAGTGAAGGAAAATCAAGAAGAATTCCATGTGGTATGCATAAATGTAGTGCCGCTCTGGATGCAGATTTAATTTACCGTGTATTAAATGATCCCAAACAAGATGTTAAATCATTACGTCAATCTCAACAAGATAAAGCCAGATATGAAAAATCGATGCTTGACTCCTTTGTGGAGGATAATCCTCGTGCTCGATGGTGTCCTTCCCTACCCTGTTGTGGGCGTGCGGTGAAAGTATCGGAATCAAGTTCTGTGCGTGTAGATTGTGAATGTCTATCACCTTGTGATGAAGTGTTTTGTTTTCAATGTGGTGATCCAACTCATACACCAACTCCATGTGAATGGGCAAAATTATGGTTACAAAAGTGTGCTAGTGAGAGTGAGAATGCAAATTACATTTTAGCAAATTGTAAACCATGTCCAAATTGTAAAAAACAAATTCAAAAAGGAGATGGATGTAATCATGTCACTTGTGTATGTGGACAATGTATGTGTTGGTTATGTGGAGCAGCAACTGGTCGAGCGCATGATGCTCGTTCTATTGTGGGTCATACATGTGATAAATTTCGAATAAAGGATGGTCTTTCCAGTTCTGCTAAGGAGCAATTAGATCGATATTTACATTATTTTCAAAAGTATGAAATTCACATGCAATCATTAAGAAAAGCTAAGGAAAAAGAACGACATGTATCTTTTACTATTGAACAATTAAATTCAAAAGTAAGTTTGACCAATACTACTACTACTACCTCAAAAGAAGAAGATGATGAAGAGGAGGAGGAGGATATGGTCAATTTAAGTACCATAACTAGTAATTCACAAATCGAATTAGCAGATTGGTTATGGATTGGATTAAAACAACTATTTCGTATGAGAAGATTTATTGCATGGACTTATGCATTTAGCTATTATGCTTTTTTTGAGGAAAATGGAGCAGAAATTCGACGTGTGGAATCAAAAGATCCAATTAAAAATGTTGGTGGATACTTTTATCAAAGTTTATTTGAAGATTTACAAACTCAATTACAAAATTCCATTGAAGAACTTTCCAAAAATGTAGAAATGAAAGCTGGTGATATGGATACACAAACGAAACCAAAAGTGCTTGCATTATGTAATGCCACTCATCAACAAGCGGCAAATTTATGGAAATTTGTGGATAATGATATTCTAACAATATCTCTTGCTAAATTTTGTTATCCAAGCCCAAATGTTTATTTTCCAATTCGTCGCATGGTTACTGGATTAGGTGCAAAAACAATTGAAGATCAATTTATTGCTACTTCCACTTCTTCTTCCTCATCTTCCATATTTAAAACAAACAACAACAACAACAAGGCTACTACAACTACTACTTCTTCATCGTTTATGGTGGATGAAAAAACCATAAATTTAATAGATCGTTCTAAAAAGGCAAAGGGATGTTCTTTAGAAAAAAAAACCGAATTAATTGATTTAACCGGAGATCAAGAAGAAGAGGAGGAGGATCATCATAAAAAGATGACCATGACACGTAAATCACATTATGCTACAAAAACACGTAGTAGTAATAAATCAAGAAATGCATCAAAGAAAAAGGAATAATAACATAATATGCCTATATCAAAAGTTTTCTCCACATGAAAAATTCCTTATTATTATCATTATTAATATTATATGAACACACATTTTCTATAGATGCCGCTATATATATATATAAAGTTTCAAAGAGTAACCTACCTAAAATTATCATCAATTATAAATATAAATATAAAATACAAACTTTGAAATAGAAAGAAAAAAGAAGCAATTTTAAACATATAATTCACTCCATTCTTCATCGGTAATAATTTTTCGTTCACATGTTCCTTGTTTTTTAGCTAAATGAACTCCAAGAATATGTTTACATAAAGGTAATTCAGTACCAGCACGTTCCATCATAAAATTTCGACAATTACAAAATCCAGTCAATAAAACCTTATATTCAGCATTATTATCCCCCTTGACTCGATACAATAATCGACCAGATGGTGTACTACAATACTCATGTATGGCTCCTCTTCGACTAGCTAAAGTCAGTGCTTTGTCCAATAACTTCGACCCAACTAGTGCGTTTAAAGCCAATAATACTTGACGTATTTGTTCTTCCATGGTACGATCATTATCTTCTTCTTCTTCTTCTTGGTCTTGTATTAAATTACCTAATTCATGAATTAAATCCAATGTTGATTGAGCAAGAGACATCTTTCATTCCATTTTTTTACAAAAAATAATACATAGACTAGAAAAAGGTTAAAAAAAGAGGATTAAAAAAAACCAATCCAAACGATTAAAACACAGAAATTAAACGCTGACGATACAGACAAGAAGGAATAAAATAAAAATCATGTTAGTAGCACGCACCGCTCAACGTACTGCATTACGCAGCTCGTCCTCTATCATGGGATCCATGACCGTACGTTCTTCCTCTCGACTTTTTATTCTTTTTTTTTTGAAGAATATTTTTTAAAAAAAGTTTTAATTTTGAAAAACAAACAAGCAACTAACAAGATGACTTTAGCAACAACGATCCATGAGCCACATGGAAAAGAACGAAAAGTTAGGACGTCCCGTGTCTCCCCATGTGACCATCTACTCCTTTCCTTTGGCTGCTATTACCTCGGTGACTCATAGAATCACCGGTGGACTCCTTACCATTGGTATGTATGGAGTAGGTATTGGTGCTCTTTGTGGTCTGGATGTGGCCCATGCTATGTTCTCTTTGGGACAATCTTCCATTGGACCTTTAGCCAAGATGACTGTGGCATTCCCTGTTGTATACCATGCTTTGGGAGGTGTACGTCATTTGTACTGGGAAGTGAAACCAGAGGGTTTAAACCCTGACTCTCAACGTCAAGCATCCGTATATTTAGTAGGAGCTACTGGTGCTCTTACTTTGATTGCTGGAGTATTGTAATTTCTTCTAACATTACATATATATATATCTCCACATAAATTTTAACAACAATTATATATTTTCTTTTTTTCCATCTTTCTACTCATATTATTATTATTATTATTATTATTATTATTATTATTGGAGGTGAATAATCAATCGCATTCCCTTCTTCAAGTTTAGTGTATTTGAGGTCATAAAATGTTTTAATTTAATTTATTCTTATATATGTTTATTTCTTAGATTATATGATGAAAGCTTATACAGGATAATTTTTGGTCAATACGGACTTAAATGTTTCATATGCAGTCCAACTAATGGCAAACCCCGGAGCTTGTACAGCCATACGCTGACGAGCACCTTTGAAAAATCCACGAATTCCATCCGCATTCCATACCGCTTTTGCGGCTTGAATGGGATCCATGTAAATTACTTGTCGTGCCGTACTAGCAATAGTAGTATTCGTCATGGCAGCAGCAGCACTACTACTACTACTATTACTCATTGCCGTTGCAGTTAATGTGGAAGTACCAGGTGATGCCCAAAGAGCAATTGGCATAGGACAACGTACAGGTCTTGTATATTTAAGACGAGCAGCAGCATAGGTGGGATGACGTTGAGTAATTCCTCCTCCCATTTTAAATGCAGGAATTAAAGTTTCCGATACTTTACGAGTAGAAGACATGAGTGCAGAAGAAAAGTTCATGTTGGTTCTTGGGGCCGCAAAGCGGGAAGTATTGAAATTTTTCACCATAGTAGGAGCAGCAGTATTGGCAGTAGTAACTTCAGCATGATGAATGGCATGAAGATTTTGAGTATTCAATCTAGTTCGTACTACATCAAGAGGCGTGGTAAGTAATCCAGCCATTCCCCCGGAAACAAATCCACAAAGTAAAAAAGAAAAGAGGGAATTCTCTCCAACAAATTTCTTTAAACTTTCATTCGTGGAAACAGCCACGGCAGCAAAAGGCATGTTCATAGCCAACGTGACAGGAAAGCTTCTATATAGGGAGGAAACGCCCTCAGTGCGAGCAATCGCTCGCATGGCAGAAAACACATCGGAATGGAATCCAAGTTGCATGCGTTGTTTGATGACATCCATGGGAGACATGACACTATCATGCGCCACAGTGGCCAACATCCCGGTGGCCGCAGCAGCCAAAGGGGCGTGATGCGGTCCATCGGCCCCGAATTGCACTTTGCCCTCTTCATAGATGGAGAAATACCCAGCATGGGCAGGAATGCAACCGAGCAATGTGGTGCTGACTCCCCGCCACAGACGACCGCGCCCCTGTTCTTTCACCAGTGCTTGCAGCTCCGCCTTGCCCCCAGCAGACTCGGCCTGCATGAAGGTCTTGGCGGTGTCCAGGGGGAACACAAGGAGGTGCTCTGCAGCGCCTGCGAGAGAGCCAGCGACGAGATGAACGCCCCAGGGAGTGGTGGAGGGATCCCATTCTTCCCAGTCTTCATCAAATTCGACGTTCATTGTGTGGAGAGAGAGCTTGTGTCAGTCACGCTCTCGTTTGTTATGTAAATATTTATTTTGTATGGAAGAAGAGGAAGTTGTTTTTTCTGTGACAGTGCATGTAAAGTCATCACGTAATTAATAGTTGTTTTTTAGTATATGACGTCATATAATTTCACTTCTTTTACAATGACTCATTGTATTATTTATTAATATTATAACAAGTGATTCACATGTGAAAAAAAACGAGTGATTCACCAAGGTGATTCACTTGTGTCATCCAATAAAAAGCCCAGAAAAGAAAGATTTTCGTTTTCTTTTCTCTCTTTCTTTCTCTGGAAGTTATATTCATAAAAAAAAAGCGTTTCATCAAATTTGTTTATGGTACCAACAAAAAAGTTTTACACACGCTTTTCACCTTGGACGAGGAGGTGGGTGGGGGGAACGAATTGTACATTACAATTTACAACAAAAAAAAACAGAAAATTCGTTCAATTGGAGTACATACTAACCGCGACACATATACACAAATTGAAGAAGAAGAAGAAGAATGCAAGAGTGTACTCAAGATGCCGATTGCCCACGTGCTCTAGTATGCTATGAGACTGCTGGACAAAACCAATCCTTTTGTTGGTGTAGTGCTTGGTATGGACTTACAAACCAAAACGACTCAGCTTTGGATTGTTCTATTGGTTCAGAATCTGCTCAAGGTATGTTTTGGATTATAAGCAGTATTTTACTCATGCTTTGGTCTATTTTCTTACTTGGATGGTTCATTAGAAATTTAATTCGTCTTGAACGTGCACACTTTCAACGTACTCATCCAACCATCATCACTTTAGTTCAAGCTATTTTTGGTACAGCTTTCATGTTGTTGTTGTTCATTATTACCATTCGTGAACAATACTTGGGTACTACCAGTTATATGTTACAAGGAAATGGGGATAAAGCGGTGGCATTACAAACTTTGATGTATGTATTTCTATCTTTCGGAATTACTTTAACCTCTTGCTCTAGTGTATCCATAGCATTAACATGGCTTGATGTGGCTCATCGTACTGGAAAAACTGTATCACGTGGAAGTTTTGGGAAATTATTAAAACCAATTGTTGCTTTTGAAATAACCTTTCTTTTCTTCATTATCATTCCCTTGTCGATTGGATATGCCCCGTATGCAACCTTTGTTGCACTTCCATTTGTTATGATTATTTCCCTTACTTATGCATTTGGTTTTTCTTCTTTGGAAAAAGTCATTCGAGCATCCATGGATGCAAATAAAAATAATCATGGAAATTCCGCAACTAATGCTCAACAAAGATTTGTGGAAGTGATTAAGGAAACTCGATTAATTGCTAGATTGGTTGTTATCATCGCATTTATTGAATTAATATTGGGTGTGGTATTAGGAGTAAGCATAGTACAAGATTCATGGAAAAATTATTATTCTGATCCTAAAACGAAAACGGAGGTGATGTTTCTTACCATAGCCTATGTTGGAATTTTTGCACTTGTTTTAGCCCTATTAACGGTGATTGGGTACAATTTAAATTCAGTTACAAATCGAGTGGTTAGAAGACATTATTTATCAAATGAAGATGGATCTTCAAGTAAAAATAAGATGGAGACAGGAATGAAAAAGAATCAAGTTGCAAATACCGCTGATGGTGATGGTGGTGTTGGAAGAAGTTCTCAACTTCAAATTCAACCTAATACTGCGGGTAGTGATTCGAATACTGCACCTCATCAAGAAAAAAATTCCGTATAACTAACTATTCAAAAATTGTGTTTCGATCAATAAATATATCTATCTATATATCATCTAATAATAATACTATATAAGTGAATCATCATCTTTATTATTATTACGAACTGTTGCAGAAGAGACATTTGTATATTTTTTAAAGAATTATTATATTGATGATATATAGGTAATGTATGTGTGTAAAAGAAGGGAGGGGGGGGGGAGTCTTGTTCTCTCTCTCTCTCTCTTTCTTTCTATGTCTGTTTTTCACTTCATCAAAAATAACTTTTTAACGAGCTTGAGGATGTTCAGAAATAAATTGAATAGCATCTTCACAGGTAAGAATCTTTTCAGCCACATCATCAGGGATGGTAATCACAAATTCCTCCTCAAAAGCCATGACTACCTCAACCACATCCAAAGAATCCAAACCCAAATCGTTTTGGAAATGACTCTTTACCGTCACACTCTTTGCAGGGTCGATCTTTTCATAGCTCTTGAGCACATTCACCACACGCTCCGTCACCTCACCCACATCCAAAAACGTCTCTGCCTTGCCTGCCAAACCTCGCACCCCAGCGAATACTACTGGTTGTTGTACTGCCATACGAACAGCCAAAGGGGCACTCGTGGTGCGGAGAGGTTGTCTTGCGACTGCCGAAACGGCGGCTCTTTATGGGAGTTAGTGCTTCTTTCTAGGGATATGTATGACATTCATTGATACGCTTACCTAACTGCGGACCTTCGAAGCATGTTGATTTTTTGATTGCTTTTTATAAAGTTTGATTGATTCAATTGAAGTGTGACTGACGTAACAACAACAACTAATTTTTAATCTTTCGTTTTTAATTTAATTTATAATTGTTATTAAATAAATAAAACAAACACAAAAAACACCATGCAAAAGATCTTAGCTCTGCTGCTGGTCCTTACCGTGACCTCCCTTCACGCTTCCTTCGTGAACACAGGCATCACGCGCAACATCGGAGCCACCCACAACAACGCCATCAAACTCATCGCCAGTTTCACCGTCAAAAGAACCCAAAACAACGACGACAAGCCTTACGTTTTGTGGCTTCCCAGTGAGACACAGGGCGGTCGCTTGGCTCGAGTCAAGTGCGAGGTGGACGGCAAAGCTGCAGAGGTGGAGGTGACCAAGCAGGAGGCCTCGGTGGAGCTGGCGGTGGCCGTGAAGAGAGAGTGGATGGAGGGCAAAGTGGAATGCACCACGCTCAGAGTGGGCCATGAGGCTCGAAGACCGCTGCCTGCTGAGATCAATCAGGTGGATCGACAGAAGTTTGTGCTGGAAAGTGAAACCGAACGAGTCGCCAGTCCTTATGCATTGCAGGGCGAGGAGAATTCGCTCTTTGTCATGCCTTCTGGACGGATCGAGGTATTAAGTGATTCTCCTGCTTGCTCGGTCAATGGACCTAAAGTTCAATGTGGACCTTACAAAGAATCCTCTCCTTCTTCCAAACAGTTGTTCTCCGAGTTTACTAAAAATCGAATTCGTATTCATTATGATGCCAACTTTGCTTTTCCCCTTGCCACCTCCGTGGAACGAGAAATTGAAGTATCTCATTGGGGTAATGTGGCCGTGGAAGAATATTTTGATGTACGTAATGATGGCGCCTTATTGAAAAATGGATTCTCTCGTCTTGATCATCAAATGAAAGATCCTAAACATTCCTTCCAAGCTTTGGATGCTTACCTTCCCTCTGACGCTTATGGCATTTATTATCGCGATGAACTTGGAAATGTAACAAGCTCTCATCTTCGTAAAAGTAGAACTGGGAAATTTAATTTACTTCAAATGAAACTTCGATTTCCAGTTTATGGTGGATGGCACATTAATTGGTATCAAGGATACAACCTTCCCTTAGCTTCCATGGTAACTAGGGTTCCCAATACTTCTGATCGGTATTTGTTGGAATGTGATTTGTTTCATCCAATTTCCATCGTGGCTGAAAAATTAACGATTCATTTAGTCCTTCCTCCTGGAGCAACTAATGTGAAAATTGAATCCCCCCAACGAGATATGGAACAAGATTCCTTTCGTCGATACACTTATTTAGATGTTCCTTGGACTAGTCGTAATGTAATTACTCTCGAATTAAATGATGTGTTCGGTGGAGATGTTGCTGAATCTGGTGTATTACCTAGAAATAATGCTGAAGATCGATTACGTATTTATTATACTTATTCAGACGCTCATATTTTAGAAAAACCCTTGAGTGTATCTGCCACAATTTTTGCTTGTCTTATGGCTTACATGCTCATGGCACGATTATCTTCTTGATTGTTTTCAAAAAGGTTATTATTACCAGAAGAGAACAAAGTGAATAACTTCTCACGTAATTGAAATATTTTGGCTGGTAGACAACAAATTTATATTTATATATATATATATAATACATACATCTAATCGGTACCACTATATATGTATATATATATATATATATATTATTATAATTTTTCCTAAATAATAAAAAAAATTATTGCCATACACGAATTACTCCATCACGACCACTTGAAATCAATATATTGGTTTGTAAAGATGCATTTGCATCAATTCTTGCTGCTGCAAGATCTAAAATTGCATCCGTATGTGCAGGACGAATTGCAAATTTAGCCTTGGTTCGATTTGTATTATTGTTATTATTACTTGTCATATTAATCACACTGGTATACATGGTACCTCGAGACGCAGTCAATTTTGATTCAAATTTCATTCTTGGTTCATCGGGTGGGGCAGATACAATACTGGAAGTATTTGCTGAAGCACAATCCCAATATCGAATAATCACATCCGTACCAGCGGTTAATACATTGGGTGGTTCCCCACGAAATTGACCATTACTCGACGTATCACATGGACATAATATAGAACGAACCGAATGATGCGGTGAAGCAAATGCGGATGGGTGATGAGAACTTGTTAAAAACTTAGCTTCATTCACATAACGATCAATATTACGATGATCCACATTCACTTGTTCATATTTGGTGGAAAATAAACTTTCTTGTGATGCTTTCCATTCCACCAAACTAGCTTTATCGGACACTTCCGAATTTGCTGAAGCAAAAGCATATCTCGTATCTCCGGTCTCTAGGTTAAGTAATACTGCTTGATTAGGCCCAGCTGCTACGAATACCAAAGGCATTCCTTCCGTAGATTTACTACAATGTAATCGATGAATCGCACAAGAACAAGGATGACGCCATGCCACCACCAGCATTTCGTATCGAGTATCAAATACCGCAATCACACCACGATGAGTACCAAGACATAACCAAGCTCCATCGGTGGATACAGTCATACAACTAACACTCCCTAAACCTAAAATTAAACTCATTTCAACACACTTTTTACTACTTCTTAGATCCCATCCAACAATTGAACCTCGTTCCGTGCCCGCATATAAGAAATTTGTTACGGGGCTTTCTAAACCAACAATACGATTATGTTCCATTTTTAAATTCTTAGTAAATTGTTGTGTAGTATCCACTCGAACAAGACTTACCCGACCAGAATCCGTAGCTACCGCAAAGGAACTAGTATTTTTAATACAACTAGCATCCACCACACGACTTTCTGTTTCAAATGTTACCCTGGATCGAGGACAAGGATTTCGATCAAGTTTCGAGGTAACCCATACCTTGGCAGTACCATCATCACTACCACTAACAAAAAAAGAAGAATCATCTGCCACTGCAATACGATTTACAGGACCAGCATGTTCGTGAAGACTAGTTACCAATACTCCTCGTGGTTTCCATTCAATATTACCTAAATCTACCGTGGATGATGATCCATTGGAATAAATATTATTACCATTTTTACTGTTAATAGTAGTAGTAGTAGTAGTACCTGGTGGATAATTTGAAGAAGATGAAGATCCTGTACGATTTATTCTTGTGTTGTTTGCTGTGGATCCTTGAACGTTATCCTGTTGTTGTTGTTGATTATTTCGATTGATTGGTTTTGATCCATTTTGTTGATTGGAATCATTGGTGGATAAAACTGAACCATGTCCAATACGATTTCTACCTAAATTTGTTTTCATTTCTGGTAAGGCCAATGCTTTTGCGCGTCGTAATAACGTACGACCTTTCATGTTTTTATCCAATACAATTCCATATCGATTCACCACTAATTTTAATTCATCTACATCACTAGTATTGTTTGCATCCTTTGAAGCATGATGATATTCATTAATACTTAATTCATGAACGCGAACTACTCCTTTAAAATCTTTTTCAAACTGATGTTTTGGACCAGGTGGTGGACCACCAATAACAACGTTATTGTTATTATTTGAATGATTAGTAGTAGCATTATTAGTAACAACTGCAGTATTGTTATTATTGTTATTATTATTAGTAGTAGTAGTAGTAGTAGTAGTAGTAGCTCCACCATGAATTAAAACAGCTCGTCCACCGGTTCTATTATTGTTATTATTGAAATTCATATCATCTGGTATCATCATCATTGGTTGTTTTCCTCGTTTTCCATTCAAATTCAGTGGGGCATTAAACATGGATGACCATTTTCCTTGTGTAGGAATAGGCTCACCAATACAATCTTCCAATAACAATGCATTATCTTGTAATTTGAAATCTGATTTCCCTAAAAGTAAAATCACACTTTCACAAAATGTATCTTTCAATAAACTTTCTTTGCTGATATTATTATTATTGGCTAATTTTTCAGCCACATAAATTTGTACATCCACATGGGATAAGGTGGTGGCAATGGCGCTTAATAAATTCAAAGTACTTCGACGTACTCGTATGGAAGGATGCCTTACCAATGGTGCAATTTTGTCTACAATTTTCGTAAGTTTTGCACGAGGAATTAATTCCAATGTTGTTAAACTTGCAAGACAATTACATGCAGCTTGAACCACTAAATCGTTATGGTTTAAATTCTGTATACTAAGCATATCATCAATTAATGGAAAGAAAATATCAAATGCTTCACTCCCAACAAACGCGCCAATTGTACTTAAGGAATGAAGCACGGAAACTTGAAGTCTCCATTGTGCAATTCCTTTAATGTTAATGTTAAATATGGATAATAACCAAGGTAATAACCATCGATCAATACGATCTCTTCCAAAAAACATACATAATTTCATGATTTGAGAAATTAATGCATTTTTAACCGCAAAATCAGCTCCAGTGGTGGGATCTGTCGCCACGATTTTTTCAATCATTTTTTGAAATGAATCATGTAAATTATTTAAATCTGCGTCATAATTTATTGTACTTTTCCTACTACTACTACTACTACTACTAGTATTTGTCGTGCCATTTTCACCACCACCACCACCATTCGATTCTTCATGATCTCTTAAATCAGCATGAGCATGTTCCAAAAATCGCTTTGCGTGAGTTGCAACACTTGGTAAACAACTAGCAAATGTTACACGAACTAAATCACTTGAATCTCTTGAACAATCATATAATACGGGAATTAGAAAATCGGGGAACAGTTTAAATTCCGAAACTGGAACTTGTTCAATTAATTCCAATAAATAAGTCATTACCTTGAGACTACAACTTCGTACCCACGGTGAATGGTCATTTTCTAATCGATCTACAATTACTGGAAGTACACGAGATAAGATAATATCATCATTACCACAAAGTCCACATAGTCGTTGAATTAACATCAAACTCAATACCCGAATACTAGGTTTTTTAGAAAATTGTAACGATACACTTAAGTAATTCAACACAATATTCACAGCATCTTTATTAGTGAATGTTGCTTCTTCTTCTTCTTCATTGTTGTTTTGGAAATTTTTTTTGGTGGTTTTCATTTCCGATATTGGAATAGTTAATGGAGGTTTTAATACATTGCTTGATATTTCAATTGTGTCCTTTTTAATAATGTTATTATTTGAGCTACTTTTAGAAGAAGATAAGGAAGAAGAAGAAATGGCTTCATCTAATTTATTTTCAAGCTCCTTAATTAATTGATCAATATTATCAAAAGAAATTTCATCTGCATTATGAAATGTTGATGATTGACCTGTACCATTGTTGTTGTTATTGTTATTGGCGAAAAGCATCTCTTCCCTTTTCACTCGATCGCGGTGTAAAGTTTCAAATAAAGATGATCCTTGTTCATCATGAATACCACAAACCATTTCTATTAATTCTCGATATTTTTCACAAGTTTTCCAAACCAAAGCATCTTCTAATTCATCTTCCTTTAAAAATGCATGCATAAAAGGATAAAGAAAGGTTGTAAAACTTGGGGGAAATGCTTTAGAGGTTAAGTATTCTTCCATCTTAAGCCTTGATGCAGGATCAATACTGGTCATGGACTGTACCATACCTCGAATATCTTCATTTTCAATTTTAGATAAAATGGATTGTAATCGTGGACTTTCCCCCTTTGCAGAATAATGTAACATGTCCGATAACTCAAATGTAGATTCCGTATCGGCATTAAATAGTTCTCCCAAGACACATCCCACAGAAAATACATCCATGGATGGCAAAAGATCTCCATTCACTTCTTTTTTTCTCCAAAACGTAACTCGATCGGCGGAAGTTCCTTTTCCTATTTGATTTGCCTTTGCAATTTGAGCCTCCCGCCAATCCGATGGATCCTTTTCCACCGAGGAAGCTTCTGACATGAGTGCTACCACTTTTTGCATCTCTTCCTCAGAATTCATCATGGATTCCGTGAATTTTCTTTTCGCCGATTCTTTGGAGGATGCCACCTTTGCGGTATTGTTGGCATTTAAGAATCGTTCGGGGGCAATATAACATCGTTTCTTTTGACCTGAAGTAAAATAAAAGTTAAATGGAGCTGCACTTTGATCGGCGTGAAGGAAGGTTGGTTTAAAGGCAGCTAAATCGGTTAGGCAAACCCATCCCCAGGAAGAAATGACAACATTTTCGCTTTTAATATCTCCGTGTGCAAATCCATTGCTATGTAATTGACAACATGCATGAATTAAACTATATGCAATCCAAAGCTTTTCCATATCACTGAGAAAAGGCCGGGTGCTTAATCGATCTTTAAGATTTGCAAAAAAATACTGTCTTGTAACAAATGTAGGAAAAGAGGAGGATCCTCCACTTGATGATGATGATGATATTCCCGGGGATGGACTGGGTGTGGAAGAAGAAGCAGTACCTTGACATCGTTGATATAGTAGGACATTAGGAGCAATCTTCTGAGATAATACTTCTTTTTGCAAAGCAATACAAGCTTGAACATCGGCGGTATCGGTACCACGAATGAAGTAATACTTCAATACATTTAAAGTAGATGGAAAAGAAGTTGGCGATTTATACACTAGACTACGTAGAAATTTATTGTTTGGTGGAGTTAAGGCCGATCCGATGAGGATTAGATTGGAATCTGCGTTCTTTAGAAGAACATCATCGGTCAATGACCCATCCATGGAAGTGCTTGGAATGGAGTTCCCCATTTTTTTCTCTTTTTTGTGTTTTGTGTTTTGTCCTGTAAAAAAAAAATTTAAAAAACAAGAGAAACTTTTTTTTGATGAAATGTCATTTTTTTTATATATAATTTTTATTCTATTAAATTATGCATGTGTAATATAGATTACCAATTGTAATTTTATTACTATTATGAAGATTAGAACGAACGACGAACGACAAGAAGAACGAAAAAGAAAGATGTCTGTTGTTTGTGACTGTTGTACATGTACTACGACTACTAATACCAACTACAAGAACGAATATCTATGGATGTATTGTTCATGATGCTGGGTGAGGACTATTTTGACTACATACTTACATGATGATGATGATGATGTTGCTTTTGTATTTTCTAAACAATAGCAAGTGCTTCTTGATGAGGTTCTCTTTCATCTTGTTGTTGTTGATCACTAATGGTAGTAGTAGCAATAACAGGTTGTACACTATCTACATAAGCTTGTTCTTCCTCTCCAATAGATTCTTCAGAAGTTGCTGGAGTTCCTCGACTAGGAACTGGAGGAGGTACTCGAGGAGCTGGTCGAACTGCAGTACCTGCATTATGTTCAATATCGGAACTGTTCAAAGGACTGTGAGCTCCAGCAGCTGGTTCACCATCTAATTGCTTTCCACTCTTGTTGTTGTTCTCATTTTGACGTCGTTCCTCTTCCTCTTCCTTTTTCTTTTGTTCTCGTCGTCTGTAGAATACTCCGAAGATGCAGCATGAAAAGATCAAGACTGCAAGAATCACAAGAAGAATCCATAACCATAACAGATCACCAGAACCTGCACTTAACGTTGGACTTGAGGTAGTTCCACGTTCCGTGTTAATGACAACTGGAGGCTTACTTGGGGATTTAGTTGGGTTAGACTTGGTTGGAGAATTGGTTGGCGTGGACACGGTTGGTTGTTCCGATGGCGCAGCCACTACAGGACTCTCTGTGGGTGACACATAATTAGGCCCTTCACTTGGTGCGGTAACCGTTGGTGCTTTGCTTGGTCGTACACTTGGAACGCTAGTGGTAGGGGTAGTGGAAGGGCTGTGAGTTGGAGATAAGGTTGGGGGAGTAGGTTGAGGAGTTGCACAACTTCCAGCATCCCATCCACATGCATCGTTTCTACATTCTTCATCACATTCACCACCTAACATGTATGGTGTACAACCAGGGGCACAATCCAAAGCTTGTCTCCAAACTTGACTTGGTTGATCATCTCGGCATTCAGCAAACTTTACGTATGATCCTTTCATGTTATCCACATCAAAAAACTTTCCAGTGTATGGAACATTATGGTCGAATGCACAAAAGTCAGCATCGGGTTTGGGTCTACGGCAATTCATTACCGTTAAACATTTGGTGGGATCGCTCTTTAAATAAAGCTTTCCTTGTTCATTCACATTTTCCAAAAATCCACCAAGATCAAATTTAGCTCTTGGTTTATTTGCGGCATCAAGGGGTGGACAACTTTCAAGTCCCACATCCAATACTTCGCCAAATTGTCCTCGATCTCTTTGAACGCACATGTTAGTGAAGTTGGTTTTGTAAATCATACCATTCACACGATCTACGGTAAATCGAAGCTTAAGGAAATCATCTCCCTTGTTCAAGTTTGCAAATCTTCGTTTTACTTGAAGTTTCATGGTATTATCTCCATTGTGGGCATCGTCAAATAAACTAATTCCTAAGCACAAGTCTTGTTCTTCTTCAAGGCAAATGAAAGAATTCAATTTAAGATCATCTTGAAGTAATGGTTCCGAGGACGCAGATACGATTGTAGCAAATAGGGTTGCCATTAAGGCACTCAAATAGTAAGGCATCATTTTTTTGGCTATATCCACAATTGTTAGTTCTTGTATTCGCCGTTATCTGTTGTCTGCTGTTATTGTATAACACTTACGATGAGATCTGTAGTTGCAAGTTATTCAAAATGTTATTGACCGAAACAGGTTTTCGATTTTTTTTTTGCTTTTTTTTGTGTTTTTTTTTTTTGAATATTCAAAATTGGGTGCGGTTTTCATTCTTTCCATGATTTCTTTTTTTTTGATCGATTCAAAGCAAAAAAAAGGGAACAAAAAACCGGCTTTTTCTGTACTACAGTATGTATCGTAGGTCTTCAGCACGCACGCAATTTCTGGAAATTCTTTTCTTATTAGTACTACTATGTATGTGTGCATTATGTAAACTAATAATTATTCATCTACTATGTATACGTAAAGAGGACGGACTATGTACTCGACGACTTATGTATGTAGTATAGAATCTTCGTCGTTGATCGAGGATGATCATCACCGCGATCGAGATGATCGATTCGTAAATTTACAATTTAGAAAATCAATTGCTGGTATACATAATTTTCTTCTAAGTTCTACTACCCGTGCATATGTATGCTCGTTGCACAAGTCCTCACAAACAACAAGTTTCCAACAACAACAAGAATTTCTCACAATTCATCATCGTCTTCGTTTGTCTTGTTCTTTGCTTGGACGAATGACCACCGATAGCTAATATATGTATTCTTCGTAAGGAAGCACCAAATAATGTTCTTGGTCTCGTCTTGTTGGTGCTCTTCATTTTCAATTTTTCATGACTCCGCATACATAATCATACCGCTCTAAGTATGTATGTATGTATTTACAAAAAACTCAAGGGAAAAAAACTCAAGGGAAAAAAAAGAGAGAGACAGCCAGACTCGAGGGAAAAGCATACATTTTTAAATGGGAGACAAATTTTTTGACGCACAGGTGACGAAAGAGGCCAAAAAAAATAAAATAAAAACAAAACGACGATAAGGATACATAAGGGGGAGGAGATCCTTGAACGTTCATTGTGTGTTACTACTCAAAGAAAAGCGCATTTATTGTTGAATCGATGATGAGCAACCATAACAAAGAAGAAGAGGGAACTGCTACTCTGTCTGTTAGTCGTGTTGAGGAGGAGGGGGAGGAGAAGAAAAAAGATGAAGGCAAGAAACAACAACAACAAGAAATAGTAGATGATATGAGAGGGATTAATTTATTAAGGAATTATAGTACGGGAAAAATTGATCTTCCATTTACAAAAACTGGAACTGGTGGAAAAAAAACAATTGCATTAGATTTATTAAGTAGTGTTCATCAGGCAAATAAAGAGGAGGAGGAGGAAGATGATTCATACGAAGACGAAGAAGAAGAAGAAGAAGATGATGACGAAGAACGTGGGAAACGGAAAAGTAGAAGTAAACCCAAGAAAAAATCTACTGGAATTGCAATGAATAGTATTGGCCAACATCGTCAAGCACGCAAATCAAAACCACGATCCATTGATATGCAAAAGTCAGAAGAAGAAAGTGTTCGAAGTCAGTACAGGGGAGTTTCCTATGATCGAAGAATGCAAATGTGGCGATGTAAAGCAAACGCGGTTCATATTGGATTCTTCACCACCGAAGTAGAAGCTGCAAAGGCTTACGATCAAGCAAAAATTGCTTTACATAAAGGAAAGGGAAGTTTAGCATTGAATTTTCCACTCCTCGTCCCTGAAGGTGCTGGAATAGCTCATTCCACCATATCCGCAATTACTTCTACTGGTGGGGACAATCGATCGGCGGGAGTGGTAGTAGTAGTAGATAACAAAAGCAATAATAAAGATACTCTTGAAGATGCACCAAGAACTTCACAATTTCGAGGTGTTATGTGGGATACGGGAACTCGTTCATGGAGATCAAAAATCAAATTAAAATCAAAAACGTGGTATTTGGGTGTATTTTCCAATGAAATCGAAGCAGCTCGAGCTTATGATACTGCGGCAATTTTTATTCAACGAGATCGTACTTCATTGAATTTTCCAGATACGGATTATTCAACAACTCCATTACCAAGGAAACCTCCAAAATGGGTTTGTGATATTCTTGAATTGGATGAAAATGGAAATCCTCGTGCTTCTTCTTCTTCCTCCTCGAAATTGAACAATACTTCTACTACTACTACTACAATTGATTCTTCAAATGATGGTTCCACACCTGTAGCAACGATAACAACAACTACTACTACCATTCCCCACTCAAAAAAGCGTAAAGCTACTTCAACCCCAACAACAACCGATATTACCGCAAAGTATGTTAAAGGAGATGTATTGATCTTGGAACAAGCGGAAAATTGGGATGATCATAATAAAGAACAAGAGGAAGGATCGAATGAAACAACTTCCTCATCTCCATCATCCTCGCGATTATTATATGGGGTAAGAAAAATGACAGAAAATGATGATTCTAAAGTAAAAGGAAAATTCGAAGCTTTCCTTGAATATGAGTATCATCGAATTCATTTAGGTTTTTTCTCAACCTCCAATGAAGCAGAAATGGCCCATGACATTGCTTCATTAAAGTTGTATCCACCTTCCATGTATGATTCAATAAATTTAAATTGCACACGTGATAAAGTACCTGTATTACAAACTGAATATTTACCAGAATCCCTAGAACGTTTAGCAGGAAAATTGAGTAATTTGAATTCGACCGGAATACGTGATCGTCAAATGAGGGCAAAATCAAAAATCAATGGGGCACGAGCCGCTTTACATGAAGTTCGTGAATTATACAAAATGAAAAGAGAAGAAGACGAAGAGGATGATGATGACGATGACAATGATGATAAAATGAACGAGGATTCTATTATGGAAGAAAAGGAACAAGAAATAACCAATAACAAACCTTCTTCTTCTTCTCAACCAGCACCCCGTAATTTTGTTGCAAATTTAGCAAAATTAGCACTTGATAAATTCATTCAAGCCAAAAATGATGATACTCCAACAACGACTACTTCTAAAACATCCCCATCTCCTGTTAGTGATGATAATAGTACAAGCAACATCTCAATAACCACAAAGAAAGATGACAAAGAGGATAAAAATATTACGTAGTTCTCCATCAATACTCTTTACCTCCAATTACTACATTCTACTAGTCCGATCCGATATTAAACTAAGTAAATTTCTTCTTCTTCTCTCTGGTTTATTCCCTTAAGTACCTGCAATGAATGATTCACAACAGACACAACAAATCTCCAACAAATCTCCAACAATGATAATCCGATGATAAGTAAATAATTAAAATTCATATTCGTCATGTTTGTTATTTCAATTTAGCCATTTTCAATACCTAGGTAATAAATAATACCTACATACATTTAAAAATTAAAATAGTAGCAAACAGCTTTCTTTTACAAAAAAAAACTTGAAAACATGTGTAATAAAAACACACACAAATATCGAATACTTTTATATTAGACAAACACAAAGAAATGAAGTCTAGTGTTGCTGTTATGTTGGTATTGTACATAGTACACTTTGCAATGTTAGTGGATGCCATTACACTAGAGGAAAGAGTGAAAAGTTCTTTAAGAGGAACAGACAAGTACTATTATGATAATACAAAGATTGATTTTGGAAATACGAATTACCAACCACCTAAATCCATGGATTTAGGATCTATTCCCACTGAATCGGAATCCACATCATCGTCCTCAAATTCTTTAGGATTTGGCTTTGGAGATTCCAATCAAGAAAACAACATAAACAATCAAAAGCAAAGTGGGAATAGCGATGGATTTAAATTTGGTTTTGGGTTTGATGAAATGAATGAACCTTCTACTACTTTAGCACCATTCTCATTCCACTTTGATAATTCCATCAAAAATACAAAAACCGATGCTGGAACGAAGCCTACTATCACTATGGCACCATTCTCATTCAACTTTGGGGAAAGCAACAATGACTTTTGGGGATCAAAAACCAGCGATAATGATGATCAGGACATGGTTGTACCTGGAATCGCTCTACCCGATAATATTCAAGATTCTTCTTCCAATGATGCAGCAATTTCTTCCACAAATTTTTGGGCATAATTGATCGATTGATTTTTAGTACCGCCTTATGTTACTAGTACGACAGATTAATATACGTTTATCTAAAAAAATCCTCTCCTTCTTTTTTCATGATTTGTTTGTTGGTGGATTGCAATCAGGCACGATACTACTATATAGTACTCATCCTCTGGTTTCCGACGTTAGTATCGATATTAGTATTAATTAATTAAATTTCTAATTTCATGTCATCATACTACACATTGATATATAAATTTTTTCATACCAACGAAATTGCAAATCTTGTCTGTCTCATGAAACTATTAAGTCCGTGGGGTATTTCATTCAATTGTTTGTTACCTAAGTAAGTACATACATCATAATAAGTACATATGATGAGATTTTGAGAAAAAAAGTAATTGAAAACGAAAAAGAAAAAAAAAAAATGCAATGGAGCTGAACAGTTACTTAGGCCACTTGTAAAAAAACAAAAAAAAACAAAAAAAAACGAAAATGGAACCGGAGCAGCCCCCCAAGAGCAGCAGCACGGTGCTTCCAGAATGGACCGTGACCGATTGGAAGCGAGTCCTTCAAGAAGCCAAAGCCCTGGGCACAGCCGTCACTCCTCTGCCTCTCCTGAGGGCCCTAGTCACCAAACAAGTCGTGCCTCTCGGCGCCTTCAACGAACTGGACAGAGACCGGTACCTGCAGGCCTTCAAGTCTCGTTGGGATCGCATGCGACGTTCTCTGGCCAAACTGAGAACTGCCTGGGAAGAACGGCATGCTGGGGAAACGCCTGACCAAACCAAGTTGGAACAACTCCCTGGCTTCTTCCTTGGACTCATGGGACCGCAAGCTGATCGGGTGCTTGCCTTGGAAATCGCTCGTTTGCTCCGCAAAAGGCCTTTGCCCTTGCCAGAAGCACCTCCCATTGAACCGGAGAAAGTCAGACTTGTGTTGCCTCCACCTCCCGTGGAACCCTTACCTGCTCAGCCCTACCTCGTCTTTCCTGCTCAACCGCTTTATTATGCCATTTATCCAGAAGAACCAGTTCATGTGGAACTTCCACCCTGCTCAAGTGAGATGGATGCTCGTCTTGGAACGTTGCAAACTAGTGCGGAATTGACTCGTACCGCCACACGATTGGCAGCAGAATTACAAAATGCGCTTTGCAATCAGCATTTAGGTGCATTTCGTGAAAACCTAGATCAACTTGATGGTCAACTTCATTTGTTATTGGCGCAGATCAATTCCCTCATGACTTCCATAAAACCCAACAACACTGCCAACAAAACTACCACCACGACCACCACAACGAAAACAAATAATAATAATAGTAGTAGTAGTAGTAACAATGATAGATCGGCATCCCCCTTATCAGGAGTAGCCGCTGCTGCAGCTGCAAGGGAAATGCAAACAACGTATTCAACAATGCGTTTAACTCCTGCATCTGCTGCTCCTCCTCTTCCAAGTAGTTCTTCCGGTGTGATGTAATTTTTTTGACCAATGCTTCCTTCCTTGCATCATACATATATACATACATACATACATACATACATACCTCATGATGTATTACTATTTGATACATACATATATATAAAATAATCCATGTAAATTTGAATTTCTCTTGAAAATGTTTTTTTTTAAAACAAAAAAATATGACGACGACGAATGAAGACGCGATCATTCATCAATACAAAGCATGGATGCGATCCAATGGAGCTGAAATTGACGCTTTAGACTGGCCAGTGGAAACGCCAAATACTGGTAGAGGTGCGGTGGCCTTGAAAGATTTTTCTACGGGAGATCCTTTCTTAAAACTTCCTGCTTCGTTGCTTTTGTCCACTCCAGTTGCTTGGAGAGATGCTCAGGTGGGTGAATTTCTGTCCTCTCATCGATTGTTCTCTGAAAGTGAGATGAACACATTGGTGTTCTTTCTGGCTTTTCAATCGGTGTTGGGGGAAAAGAGCTTTTGGGCTCCATATTTGGCCATTTTACCCAAAAACACTGGAACATTAATGTCTAGTTGGACTACGAAAGAATTATTGGAATTAGAAGATGAAGAATTATTAATTGATGTGAAAGTGATGATTCCAAATGCAAGACGTGTGGTTTATGATCAAATGATTGATGTGATGGATAAAGCCACAATGGCAAAGGAGTTTCAACAAATATTTCACAAAAATAATTTCACATTTGATTTATATTGTTGGTCATTGGAAATTATATTATCAAGAAGCTTCGGAAAACGATTACCACACATTAGTCTAGTTCCTTTGGCAGATAATTTAAATCACAATAATGTTCAAACCAAATATAGTTTTGATGGAGAAACGTTTCAAATCTATCCTAGTGGAAATTATTTTGTAAAACAAGGCGAGGAAGCATTTAATTCCTATGGAAGACGAGCTAATCAAAATCTTTTATTGTATTATGGATTTTCCTTACAAGATAATGAATGGGATGATGTCACAGTGGAGTTATCTTTACCCCCATTCACTCCTAATTATGAAGAAAAACTTGAGATAGTAAATGGATCCGCCCCCGTAACCTTAAAGCGAAAAAAGTTTTGTCGTGACTTACTCCCTTTTTTTCGCATCTTAGTTGCGAATCCACAAGAGTTATCCAACATTAAAGCGGAGGATTATCATTCATATATATTTGTGGATTTTCAAAGTCCCCAAAACGAAAGAGCCGCAATTAGTGCTTGTATTGAAGAATTGAAAGGAATATTAAAAGGAATGGGTCGTCCATTAAGGGAAGATTTGAAATTATTGAAAGAAATGAATGATTTAGGGCTAGGTGAAGTTAATATGAAAATAATATTTGCTTTACGGTATCGAATGGGGAGAAAACAACCCTTACAGGATACGATGAATATGTTAGAAAAATTACAAGCATCTCTTCAAATGCTTGTTTTAAATAGTTCAACCCAGAAAGAAATTGTAGAAAAGTATCGTCATTTGTATCACCAATATGCCTTATGATCTTCCACGACACCAAATGCTGGATGATCAATATTAACTGTAATATCTGTATTCAATCGAATAGTCCCTTTAAAGTAACCAAATGGTTGAACAAAATCGGATAATAATATACCAAAATTTGCATGATCTTCTCTAGCTCCAAGAGGTTGAAAGGTTAAATCTACCTCCTCCCTCGTGGTGGAATGTCGACTCTTGATTTTCCAAGTATCTACCAATGGATTTTCCGGTACATGAATTTCAATTGCTGATTCCATGAAATAAACATTCCCTTGCAACCAAACAGCATTTTCTGTGGAAAAGGTGAAATTATTTTCTCCATCACTAGCTTTTTTCTCATCGTTCAACACATCATAAACATCTTGAGAGAAGTTAATTCCCAAAGCTTCTTGAGTTGCTTTATTGCTTTTTCCACGTTGCACCCAAGCTTTTCCTACATTCAAACTAGCCCATCTCCAAAAGGTTCGATAATGAGCCCTACCTTTTGTCCAATCTAAACCACCAGCACCATTATTGAAGAACGATTTATCATTTCCTACCTGAATGAATGATTGTTTATTTATCGGCATACCAGCTAATTTATGTACATACATTAATCTTTCACGATCACCATAAATCGGGTATAATAAAAACATATCTTCATTTCGATACAAGGTGGCATCAATTTGAATTAAATGATTTCCAATTAACTTTTGTTGAACATGAGATTTTTCATCTAAATGAAACTTATTGGCTTGAACACTAGCTCGAAAATGATATCCAGCACCATTTTCTCGAGCACAAAGTTCCATCCAAGAATAAGTAGAAGAATTGGAAAGGTTCATTTCTGGTGTGCCCCATTTAGTACATCCAGAGGTGGATAATTTCGTGGTAACAACCCCCAAACCAAGTGGTAATCGAGCGGTATATTCAAACATCTCCTCTGGTCGATCTTTACGCACAGCATATAGAAACACATCAGACACATAAGAAAATTTCACAAAAGCAGCCCCAACAAACCAGTCATCACTGGACATACTGAGGTACTGCCATCGTTTGAATTGTATTCCAGGTTTGTCCAAGAACCAATTAGGATTGGAAGGGACTTGTTTCCAACGTCCAGCAATCGCTCGAGGCGAAGCACTTTCAGGTTTTTGGGAAGAGAAAGTGCACATTTCAGGCATGAAAGAACAAGACAGTTTCCTGGAGGCAAGGGAATCGGGAGGTTGTTGGTATAGTCGAGCCATTCCAAGTAGGAATCCACTTAGAATGGCAATGAATAATGCACCAAAGGTGAATGCATTCATCTTCTTTTCTTTTTGTGTGTGTGTGTGTTTTTTGAAATACTATGTAGATATTATTAGTTGTTCTTTACTTCTTTCTCAAAACCATCTTTTCAAAAATAATACGGAAACATATGCGGTATTAATATGATGAAATCTAATTTTATACGGTAATAAAGACTTTCCTTGAACCAGCCAACAGCTTGTTATTAATTTTTCTTTTTATCAGCCACGTTCACATCACCAACAAGTTTATTAGAGGACGACGAGGATGGTTTTGGTTTAGAAAGGTTCATGGCTAACATTCCTGAAAATACAAGAAAAATTCCAATCCAAGCTTTAAAGTTCACTACATGACCAAAACTCCAACTGGAAAGTAAAATAGATAATAATTGTCTAGTAAGTTGAATGATAGTTAATACTAAAGGACCATTTCTTTCAATAGTATAATAAATGAATAATTGCCCACAAGCACTACTTCCAGCAAGTAAAGTAAAATCCAACAAAGCTTGAGGATGATTTATTAAAAAAGAATAACTTTCTCCCAAATGACCTGCTTGAATTAAATTAAAAATATTGAGGAAAATGCTAAATACGTTAATTCCCAACATACATTCATACGGGGTAATCATGTATTCATTCATTAAAAACTTTTGTAAATTGGACGTAAAAGCATCCACCAATAAATAACAACCCATCAATACCGCACCTGGAATGGCAAGATTATAATTAATATCGGAATCTCTTAAAAATTGTTCTAATCCACCAGGATAAAAGCTAAATTCCATCGCAAACATGGCAGCCCCCAAAGTAATGACGATTGCCGATAAGTATTCTTGAGTATGATACTTTTTCTTTTGTATTAACGTCCCAATGAGCATGGTGGGGATGATTTTCAATGTTTTACATACCGTACTCATTGGGAAGCTCATGAATTTCAACGAATCATATCCAGCAAAGCTACTTACGGTATTCGCCATGGCTGGAAACGCAAATGCAATAAAGGGTGGACGACCAGGGGAAGGTTTCTGTGCGGTGAAGAGTACCATCATCGCAAAAAGAATGGAAAACACGCGATTGGAGAGCACAAGTAAGTTACTGGAAGGCACTTTGACATGGTCTTCACCATATTCCGTCTTCATGATTCTCTCCTGGATCCATCCCCAAGTTAGGAAGCTGACTTGCAGTCCCACAAAGGAGATCAGTACCGACAAAGGATGAGATCCCGTGTTGCTCTTCGTCTTGTGCCCGTCTCGATCGCTCTGAGAAGGTGTCTTGCCTGCCAGTAAAAAGTCGAAGAAAGCGTTGCTCGCTTTGTGGCGCTCGTAGGCTTTTGAGATGAGCATGATGAGCAGTCCCATACTGGCGGTGGTGGCTAGGATCTCTAGAAGGGGTTGTAAGGAGGTCAGGATGCCATCGCGGTCCATGGTTCTTATTTCGAATATATATATATATTTTGTTGTTTTTTTTATAAAAAATAAAAATACACAAAAAGTTCTGAATAATAATAATAATATGTCAGACGATCGCAATGCACGCTTTCCTTGTCACGAATACGTGGCTTGTACATTCGGTCAAGGAGAATTGGGCTTCGACGTGGCAGTGAGAGACGCCTTGGACCCCACCCTGGGCAGTGTCGTGGTGAAAAGAGTGCGTCAAGGCGAACAAGCACAGCACTTGGGTGTACAAGCACTCGATGCGATTGTGTCGGTGGATGGGGAGTATGTGGCCTTTCTGGCGTTTGAAATGGTGATTGCCAAGTTGAAACAACCAGGCCGACCGAAACGAATTAGTTTTGCAAGACCGGTGCCTCATCAATGGTTACGGATTGGACAGGATTTAGAGGCTGCGGTACGAATTGGGGATGTGGAAAAGTTGTCCAGTTCGTTAATTGCTCGTTGGCAAAATCGTGAATATGTCTTATCTAGAACTACGCTCAGTTATCGGGATGATAATGGGGTGTTAAGGAAGAAAATTCCAATTGAGGAAATTACTCGTGTTATGCCAGATCCTCATTCTCAAGATAATTTTATTTATATTTTTCAAGGCAGAGAAGTTCATTTGAAATGTCGATCTTCGGAGGAAGTGTTATTATGGCTTCATGCATTAGAATCGACAAAGGAAGGATGTTTTGAAAATGTAGATAGTGTACTAGCTCGAGTTCAATTACTTAATAATAATAATACGAATGGGAATGATAATCAAGGACCATCTTCCAACAATAATCACAGCTCGCAACAAGAACAAAGTAGACAAGCAAGCAGTGGTCCTCCACCACCACCACCAGTGGCACGTAGTCCTTATTACTTATTAAATCGAAGTAATATTTCAATAAAAAAAGAGGAGGATGGGGGAAAATTAAGTAATATGACACTTCCTCCACCTATTGTCATTCCTGATTTCCCAAAAGTTGATTTATCCCTTGAACGAAGAATTGTAGCAAGAGGTTCATCTTCTTAAAAAGGTTGTTTTGTTATTATTATTATTATAAACATTTAAATTACATCATCATCATCATTTGCAAAATAATTTTCAAAATTTCGCGTGGTAATTTATCTTGTAAACTCAATACACGAAATCGATTTCCATAATTCAAATCATAAACTCGTATGGTTCCATCCCAACTTGAAGTTGCTAATAATACTTTATCATTATTATGATGATCAATGAAGCGAACACAACTCACTAAATTTGTATGAGTTGTCATTTGATGTAATACAGATCCCGTCTTCATACACCAAACATACACAGAAAAGTCTGAATCAATTTCTGTATACCCACCACTTCCCGATACCGCCACTTTAGACGTTTTTGCTACATCTACGGTATATACAGCACTTTTATGTTGTGAAAAGGTGGATTCTAAAGCTAATTTTGGTTTTGTGGTGTCATAAACATTACAATATCCATTTGAACCGGCAAGTACTACCCAATCCTCACTATCAATACATACACATGTCAATCGAGTAATTGCACTTGGTAATTTAAACGCAAATTCTGGTGATCCGTTCTCTTCATCAACACGGAATGCATAAGTTTCAAACCCATAACAAGCCACAACATATTCATCATTACAGGCAAGTTCCACAATACGATCATCATTATCCATTGGAGAAGGAGGCAAAGCAATTCTTTGATAATTTCCCTCTAACTTCGTTCCCCCATAAATCCGAATTTCTCTTCCAGTACTTAATCCAATGACTAGAAACTTCTCACGAAATATTACAGCACAACACACCAAACAAGGCCCCGTGGAACTTGTCCGTTTTCCCTTATCATTCACAAAAATGGCTTGAACTTCAGAAGCCACTAACCAGCCTTGATCTTGTGGACATAACGCTACGACTTCACCCTCAGCATTGAGAAACACGGATCCTTGTTTCATGACCTTCCCTGAACGCATTCCCACCAGCATTTCCTGTTGTGATGAGAAAGTTCGCCAAGCAAAGCTAGATATTGGTTCTTCAAAGATCTCTAAACGAATTTCACGCCATTCAGGAATTACTAGTTTTTTTGTTTCTTTTATTCTGTCGAGGTCTTTTTTCGTCTTTACTTGTTGCTGTTTGCCATTGTCAGAACAATATCCTATTATTATTGAATGAAAATTATTTTCTCTTGATATCATCACTCGTAAAAGAGCCACGGTCCCAATCCATAACACTCCAACTTCCATCTTTTTTTGACAATAAATCCTCGTGTGTGTGTTTTTTTTAAAAAATATATTGTTTCTTTTGTGATGACAAAAATCATTTTTAAAAGTTGAAACAAACAAAACTTTGAGAAACAAAGAATGAGTGAGAAAGAAGATCATGCGGCCAGAGCCTTACAACGATTATCCAAATCCTTACAAGCCAAAAAGCAACTCCGTGCAGAATTGGCCAAAAAACGCCAAGAAGCAGCTGAATCGGGCATCGTAGCTCCTTTCGTTCCAAGTTCGGACCAAGCGGTCAAGGCTTTGATACACAGTAATTGGCTCAAGAGCGAGGATGTGATGGTGGATTTAGGCTGTGGAGATGGTAAAGTGTTGTTGGAATGTAAAAGCCATATCGCTCGAGGCGTGGGAGTGGAAATCCAGGAAAAGCCTTTAGAGAAGGCCAGGAGGAGTGTGGGAGATGCCGTCAAATTTACTTGGATTCTTGGAGATTTTCGAGATGAAAAAATTGAACAAGAATTACGTTGTCATGCTACTGTGGTATTCCTTTATTTACTTCCAGAGGTGGTGGAATCGATTAAGTTATATTTAGCCCAATCCCTTCGTATTGGCAGTCGTATTGTTTGCTATACATTTCCTATCACTGGATTCGTCAATAATAATGTCACCACCACCACTACTACTACTACTACTACTACTACGGGTGTAGTAATACAACCAGTGGAATGGAAACCTTCAAGAATAATACAAATTACACCAAATACAAATTTGTATGAATTCATTGTTGATGAACATATCAAACAAGCTGCTGTTGCTTCTTAATATATGTATATACATATATATATATATATATTATATATATGTACCAAAAAGTGTAATTAATTCATATCTTCAATATTTGATGTCAATTCATCATCATTTTCATTTTCAATTTTGTTATCTTGATGGAGAAAACATTCCACCTTTTTCAATTCCGTATCACAAACTTGATTGGTTGCAATACGAATGACATGATGGCATTGATTAGTATCCATGGATTTTGGATGTGGCATCATTGCTTTTGGATTACAATTATAAATAACTCGTGTTGATCGCATTGGAAGATTTTTTTCTTCTTCTGCTTCCTGGGTAGTAACATCCGCTCCATTTATCATACAATAAGTACCATTCACGTAATATTCTACCACTCGATTTGGAGTTACTTTTCGATGATCAAAATTGCCAAAACTCATTACTTTTCCTTGTGATTGTTGTTGACCCGTTACCATTTGTCCAGGACATACTTTCACATCATATCCATCCAAGGTTGATTTCAAACATCCCATATCCTCCAAGGTTGGATTTGTCCCATGAGCACATAAAGATTTAGCGCCAACTTCAATTTCATAATACAAAGGAGAAGGTTCATTCCATTTCAATACAGTAAGTGATTCATGATTAGAGCATTTAAATTCAATTTGTGCCGATCGACCTCCATCGCCTTGTATTAAACTGTGTTTTCTTATTGCTTCATCCTCACTTGTGGTTTCCGCATGAAAATTCCCAAGATGAATTCTCGTCTCAACCAAATGATTCCCTGCTAAATGAACTTGACTGGCATTTTTCCACAAACATACTTCAAATTGCCAATACTCCGTCGTACGGACATTACGAAAGCAAACTTCCTTATTGGGTAATGTTTCTTGTTTTGACTCCATACAAGTGAACTCAAGTCCGTTTGAGGCTCTCATTCTTCCCAAGGTGAACTCTTCTACTACTTCTGGTAAAGGTTCTTTTTTCAATTGGATCGTAGTTTGTATATTTGCTGCAATAGAAGTATTGACAACCATCCAATAACAACACATCACCACAATGATTAAACAACTCATTTTCATTTTTTTTTGTGATGATCTTTGTTTTTTTTTCGATTTTTGTCAAACAAAGTTCATCAAATCAACAAAAGTTCAAAGAAGAAAAAACAACACAAAAAGCCCGGAAAACGTAAAATTTTTAAAATATAATACGATCACCATGTCCGAACAAGAGGAAGCGGCCCCTCGATTGAAATACACCCGTCGTGGCACAGTAGCTGGAGTGACAGGAAAAGTGCTGGAAATGCAACAACGATTCGCTCAGGGCAGTGCCATGAACACACCAGTGGAGGCAGAAGAGCGCAGAAAGCAAAGCGGAAGAGCGATTGCTTCTACGTACAACATGGTGCTTCGTGGACAACAGATGGCATCGAAGAAGAAGAAGCAGGAAGGAAAGGAGTTGTCCGAGAGCATTTTGGAGGAGGAAGGAGAGTGCTGGGATGCGGATTATCCTTGGCATATTACTGCATTCTCTGATGATGAGGATGATGCATTTTGGATGCCAGAATTAGCATTAGCTTTGGAACAGGAAGATGAGGAGGAAATCAATCGGGCTGTGTTGAGATTCTTTTTGGAAGAAAATGATCCAGAACGTGTGGATGAAATTGATGACATGCTGAACGAATTTGCTGGTGAGGAGGAAGTACTTTTCGTGAACCTCCATAACGAATATAGTCCGATGATTTCTGCAAGAAAAAAAGCATCCTCCTCCGTAGTTTCTGTGGGAGATCTTGGTGGTGGTAGTACAAATCCCCCAGATCGACGAAGATCATCGTTTGTGGTATCTGGTAGGAAAAAGCAAGATGGGAATTGGGAAATGAATGCCACAGACGAAGAATTACAAAACAAAATGGAAGAAAGTGGTGTAGCTCCGGAAAAGTTAACGATTGTTGTTAAAACAGCTCAACAAGCTGCATTTGCACCTGGTGGTACCGTAGTATTTAATCCTCCTACTGAGGATGAATTAGATTAAAGCACATCTTTCATCTTTCTTTTTTTTTACATTTTAAAAAGTAGTATATGAAATGTATATGATAAAAAAGGGTAGATGATACTATTGTAATTTATTTTTTTAACATATCTATAGTCTTTTTTTAAACGTCTCCATTATCATTGTTGGGTTCGGTTGCTGCTTTTTTGTTTTTGGATTTCCAAGTAAATCTTTTATTGGTACTTGGACGAGAAGAAGACGTATGATTACCTCCATCTCGAGCTACTAATTGACCAGTTCCTATTTCGTATTCATTTAAATGATTTCTAGAAAACTCTGCCCATATTCCATCACGGGCCATTTTTTCAATTTCCTGAATTGCATCATCGAATATATTGAATAAAGGAAGAGTATCCATTTCCGTAGAAGCATTGTTATAAACTTGAGTAATCTTCACACGAATAGCTGATGGAACATTAATTTCTTGTGGCGATCCACTAATTGCATAAGTTTTTGCCAAGTAACGAAATTTATTTAATCGCCATGCATCTCGTTTTTCATGGAATATACCTTTATACATATCAGTATCGTTAATGAAGTTCACGATCTCCACACAATATCGTTTTCTAGCAAATTCGGTGAAATCCTTTTTAAGATCATTGTCTGTTGTTGAATTTTTAAATACAACAGCTTTCATATCGGGAAGTACGGTAGATTTACGTTCTACTCGTTTTTTGTTCTTGGGTGAACGACCACAACAAATTCTAAATTCAATGGCAATCTGAGCTACAAAACCAATGATCCACATAAGGTAACCACCAATTCCAAAGAAAAAGGCCCAATTGAATTGATTATTAAAGTTTAAATCATTTGGATCTACAATAAATAAAATCCAACCAATAAGTGTCATCCCTCCAGGAATGGAAGTGACTAAAAGAACTTCAAGAACCACTCCTTTGGAATCAAATCCACAAACCTTATAAGCGAGGTATGCGCCACGGAATAAGATGACACAATAACAACACAACAATATCAATTGACTAACGGCTAATTCCAAGAAAACATCACAATTCACACAAGCGCGATATTGGGGTGCTCTAATTACCACTGAAGCACTGAGTATAAGAGCCGGAAGAAAAAGCACACCTGTAATGACCAAATAACGCTTACGAATGGTGGTAAGATCTTGCAATGTAATGTAATCTTCTGGAATAAGGTTAAGCATCCATTTCAAGAGTGCTTTCAAAGCACCTGCCGTAGAAGAAGCAGCAATGGAGGAATCGTGAGATTCACCATCCCCAGGATTCATCATTTCCTCTTGACCAATTAAATTGGAGTATTTCGTCTCCACGATAATCACCAACGTTCTAACGATCAAGATGTTGGAAAGGGTAGAAATGGACAATCCATAAAACAATATACTTAATCTACAAGGTACCGTGGTATAAACACGAGTAAGATTACCAGCAGCACTAAATAAAACCATGGCAATAAAGGTGATCACGTATAAGGGAAAAGGTCTTACTTTTCGAAATCTTGGTCGGTTGCGAACCAAAAAAGCTATTCCAATCGAGAATATGGCAATGAGAAAATAAGATACAAAGACAAAGAGATTTGCATTAATGAACTCGGAAGTTGGTGTTGGACGTCGTGCATTGTATTCTTCAATTCCTGCGCAGATCTACATAGTTGTATTCTCGTGTTAGTTTTACTCTTTTCTTTTTTTCTTTTCTGGTGTCAATTATCCTTATATCGTTCATACCAACAAAGCAAGGAGGAGCTTACATGAGTATCATTTCCTCTAGGAGCAGTAGCAGCTACCATGGTACGTAACTTTTACTCTATACACCAGACAACAAACAAGAAAGGCGGGGGAAAAATAAAATGATGTATTTTTGGAAAAGTGAATTGACTTGTCAAAAGGTAACAGCTTTCTTCTCTCAATTTATGATTTTTTAAAGATTTTGATCTTGGCAGTTTCTCCGAGCAACTTGTATCCAACTAAAAATACTTCTCAACACGACATCGTAAAGAAGAAAACAGAAAAAAGATTTATATAGGAAAAGTACCGAAACCGTCGATTTGTGATACTTCATTTTAAGAAAGCCATCGACCCAAAATAGAATTATTCGGCCAATATTGCAAAAACTGGGTAGGAAGTATTACATATTTATTGCAAAGTCAAAACTATTCTTATTTGTGTAACCAGTCTTTCAGAAAGACAGTACACACATGTGAAAGAGAAGAAAGTACCTAGTATGAACTATACACGACAACAACAACAAGATCCTTCGTTTTGCAAAGGTTTTCGACAACAAAGAATACAGATGTACGGTATCTCTACTTGCTGGTTTCATGTCTGGAGGATGTTTCTCAGAAACTATCATTGTTGGATGAGCCACGGAAGCTTTCATGCAATCGAATACATATTTCTTGTACCAATTTCGAACATTCATTTTGATTCAACATACATAATGAATCTGTGGATGAAACCTTAATGTATACTTTTGATAATTGGTTATCCGTCGGTACGTACGTACGCCCTATGAAACTTAGTTGTTATAACATGAGATCATCGATGTATAAATCAAATTTAATTTTTGGGAAGGAATTACTTTATCCTCCATCATTGCACTTGTTACAGGTTCTAGTAGTATTACTTCTTTAGGTACATACAACTGATTTAATTGCTGGTCATTACATTACCGGTTTCTCGAAATTGCTTTCGGGAATGATGACGTCCTTTGTTCTTGGGTTTAGCTTAAGGACACACAATGGATATGTAATCCACTCGATCATCCTGCGCCTGGGCAATTTTCATAACAAGCAAAGTAAAGAACTTGGGTTTCTTTCTCGTCCTGGGTGCTTCCAAAGTGAACAAAGCATACTTTTATGGATGTTGTATGTAGTAAGACATAATGAGAGGGATATCTCTAATAATCAAAGAATATTTTTCGCAGAACAGAAAAAATTCTAAAAAAAAATTAATAAAAGAAAAAGTTTTCACATCCAAAGATCTAATATTAATGCATATATATATACCGCTATTAAAAGTTTGATTCTCTTCGAACAAACCAAGTTTCATCTAAAATATCAACTTCATCAGTAGAATCTTCTTTTCCATCAACTTTTTTTGGAGAAAAAAACTGCCATGACGCATGTGTTGCATTATACACTATCATACGAGCCATACCAAATCGATCGGCACGACGGTGTGCAATCCATTTGGGGGGTGCTCGAAATCCACCTTCTAAATCATATCCTCCCGTACCAATAGTAACATGAATCGCACCTTTATCCTCATCAACCTCTTCACGATACATGGGTTTTGATCTAGAATAATGATGAGAATGTCCCGATAGTACTAAATCAACACCAAATTGTTTATATAAAGGTTCGTAAGTGTCTCGAAAATTACAAGCATACCAATCCCCGCCCCGTCCACACCATGGATGATGAGAAGCCGTATGATACATGGGACGATGACTATATATAATGATCCATGGAACATTTTTACGATTTGCATTAGCTTTTGTTAAATCGTTAAACAACCATAAATATTGTCGACTTTGTTTCCCGTAGTGCATTTCAAATCTTTTCAATAAATTGTCCGATAATGGAATACCACTATAACTTTCATAAGCGTTATTTGGATTATCCTCCGTACCAATAGAAATAATATGTGCTTTACCATAATCAAAGCTATAAAAGTGAGGTTGTTTCATATATTCTGCAGCCAATGATTGAAGCTCACGAATGGATTGCCCAGAACGAGAAAATTGTTCAACGGAATCATTAAATTTATAATGAAGGTTATCCCGTGGTACACCTGGCAAGGCGGCCGATACTGTAGGTCTAGCATGTAGAAACCATTGTAAATCATTATCATGATTTCCCATAGTCGTCATCCAAATCAAACTCCCTTTAGTATGTGCATCAAATTCCTTAGTCCATTGTCGAATATTATTGAGTAACATGCCATCTCTCATTCGACCTGCTGTTTCACAAACATCCCCAGTACAATCATATCCACATGGTGCACTTTTACTTGGATCACGATCGTGTTGTTTCCCATAACATGATCCAGTGTTTGAAGCATAGGTAAGATCTCCAACATGAATCACCATTTCTGGTTCTTTGGCAATGGTATGTTTAAATAAGCTTTTGCAATGAGGCATTTTAGTGTCTCCTAAAATGGCAATATGAGTTTCATGTTCAGTCCCTGATTTTGGTGGGGCAAAAAACTTTCGCTCCATCATGGCTTCATCCTGTAACAAATAACGATATTCCTGTCTTGGTTCTAATCTACTTAATCTTGCAGCAAAGAACCGCCAAGTTCTTTGAAACTTATCCCCGAAGCATCCTACTAATTCACTACGAACTACCAAAGCTTTATCTACATTGGATGTGGGCCAAAATTTCACCAATGCTTTCGATGAGGCTTCTTCTGTACATGGTCCTTTCCCTTCCCAAGCAAAAAACACTGATAAATCTGTTTTATCTTTCTCACAAAAGTCACTAATACCTAAACGAACCATTTCATACCGTCTAGCTTGTGATTGAAATTCAGGTGGATTCTTTTCAATAGATTCTTCAAATTTCGAACATGCGGTTAAATCATCATGAATATTATCCTCAGCTTTTTCATCTAATTCTTCCAATTCTTCTTCTTTACTTGAAGACTGTTCTTGTTTTTTTGACTGATCATTCTTTGGTTTTCCTTCTTCTTCTTCTTCTTCTTTTTTTTTATTTTCCAATTCCTTTAATAAGGATCCTAAGTCACTTACCTTTTTTTCCATTGATAAATCTCCTTCCCCTTCATTTGACATTGCTTGTTTTTCTTTCATGGTAATAAATTCCTTTAAAAGTTTTAAATCTCCTTCATTTAAATCATATTGTGAATTTTCTAATTCCACATGACGTAAATTGCCTGTGCTACCACCACTAGACGACAAAGAAGAAATTAAACTACTAGAATTCGGAGAAGTCAATGAACTTTCCTCCTTGACAATAAAAAGCCAAGTAGTAGCTAAAAGAGCTGAACCTAAAATAAGACCAATAATCACCGATTTCATTTTTTTTTTACCTTGCTTCTTCTCCTCCTTTACTATATCGATGACTTCCTTTCTTGATTGAACTTTCCCTTGTTTTCGATGACGAAGTTGATTAGTGACACTCACTTTCCTCTAAATTAGAATACTTCCTCTTCTTCTTTGAAAGAATTTTTTTGTTGTTGTGATAATTGTGATGATGACATATGTCTTGTGTGACATTGTTACAAAGAAATTATCTCGAAAAAAAAATTTTAAAAATACAAATTTTTTTTGACATCGCAATCATTTTACATAAAAATGGCGCCAACAACGCTCAAGATATCCGACAAGGATGGAATCCGCACAATCATGTTAAGTCGACCAGATCGACATAATTCATTCACTGATGATATGGCCGATGAACTTGTCGCAGCATTTGAAGCAGCCAACAAAGACGCTTTCGTTGTTTGCGTCATCTTAACTGGAGATCCTGCTGGACGCTTTTTTTGTGGTGGAGCTGATTTAGGAAGTAAAGATGGTTCCGATAATCAGTTTTCGCAAATGGCTGGAGTGAAAAAGGATAATACATCCAAACGTCCATATAGTGTGGTAACTCATCGTGATTCCGGTGGAGTGGTAAGAAGTCCTCTCGTCCTTCGAATTGCATGCATGCAATAGAAAGAATATATACACATAACTAACCACAAAGATTTTTCTTTAAAAAATATATATATATATAGGTTGGATTAGCCATGGTGAATTCCACAAAACCAATAATTTGTGCACTGAATGGGAGTGCCGTGGGAGTTGGCATGACCATGGCATGTTGTGCCGATATTCGTATTGTGCCCAAGGATGCTAAAGTTGGATTCCCATTCGTACGTCGTGGCTTAGCGGCAGAAACGTTAAGTTCGTTTATGTTACCAAAATTAGTCTCTCTTAGTGTTGCACAAGAACTAGTGTTAACTGGAAGAGTTTTTCGTGCCCATGAATCCCCTGCTGGTTTGTTTAATTACATTCTACCTAGTGTGGATGATGTATTGGTAAAGGCCACAGAACTTGCTCATGAAATTCGTGATAATTGTTCCCCATTATCCTTAGCCTTATCTCGAGCCATGTTGTTAAGGAATTACACGTCCCCCGAAGATGCTCATTTAATTGAATCCAAAGCCATTTATACTTGTATTACTAACAAGGATAATGCTGAGGGAATTACCTCCTTTATGCAAAAACGAGCTCCAAAATTCGTTACAAATGGATGGAGTAGTCTTCCTGACTTTTGGCCTTGGTGGAATCCAGTAGATACGAAAGCAAAGCTTTAAAATTTACCAGAAATTTCTATATTTATCATCATATCATTACTCATTTTAAATCAGCATCCGGTCAAGAAGCCTTTTTCAATTTTCAATTACATACATAACATACTTGCTTTTTCTCAAATTTCACAATTATGTATTGTTCCAAAAAACAACATCATCAATTTTTTGTTGTTGTTAAATTGTTATTACAAAATAATAAAAGAAAAAAAAAATGATTTCATGGCTTCGATTCGTAAAGAACCTGATCATTGGCGTGACACTTACTCTAGTAATCATCTTCCTCATTGGACTACTAGCCCAACTCTACGACAGTATCATCAAACCATGGCTCAAAAGTCGAAGAAAACGTGCTGACTCTGAGATCTTGGACGTGTGGGAGGACAACAGCAGTGCTAGACGATTACTCATCGAGCGATCTGAGGAGGAGGAGGAGGAGAAGTTTGGATTGCAGAGTAAATTGCGTCAGCACATGTCCAAATTGTCTTTAGAAAAAGCTACTACTACCACGGAACCTTTAGGACATCATGATCGCAAGGGTTCTGCTCAGATCATCAATAGAGCCACAGAGTTTCCAAGAGCTGAGGAAGTTCGAAGAGCGAGAACGTATTCCGAGAATATTGGAGTGAAGAATTCAGCTCGATCGGCCGTGCCATCTTCATCTACCATGCAACAACCACAAGAACCTTCACCAAATCCTCCTTCTTTATTGATGAGACAGAACTCCAATCAATCTTCAGTATCTACGAAGAAAATCTTATCGGATTTACAAAAGTCCATGTCGGCTAATTCTAATGATACTTTTCAAATCACCTCTCAACATAGCACAGGAAGTATTTATTCCTCCACAGATCATCCATCTCAAAACAACAACAACAATAACAGTAATAATAATAATAAACCAATGACACATCAACGAGGAGGGAATAATAATACACCAATCATGGACAATTTTACAAATACTTCCCATTCTGATCCAATGCTTCATGGGGATGATCAACAATCTCAAGATCATGATACAGTACACTCCTCACGAGCAACAACCCCAGCTGGTCGTATTTCCCATTCGCCTACATCTTATGGGGATACAGGATTATTTCAAGAAGACTTTTCATCCTCAACAAGAAGAGATGGGTATATTACACCACCAAACTATGAACTTGAACAAAACATTTCTGCAAATACGCAAGATGATGATAATAATGATGTGGCAGGACCATCTTGTTTTTGTCGTCATTGTTGTACCAAACATAGCATTCGAGTATTTCTATCAATCTTTGGGTTACTTGCGGCATTGTTCATATTTACGGTAGTGACGTGTGAATCTAATTTGGAATCCACCATTTGTGATCCTTTTGTTGAATTACGAGAACAATTGTTGGAAGAGGCAAAATCTCATGTAGTAAAAATGAATAAAACCAGTAATTTATTGATGAAGGAAGGAAATTCCATGCTACATTCTTTTATGGAGGAAACTGGGAAAACCATGTTACGTGAACCAATTTTAGTGTTAACAACAATCTTTTTCATGAGTTTATTTTTCATGATATTTTGCTTTAGTTGTTTTTGTTCTTCTGGACAGAAAAAGCAACAACAACAACAACAACAACAATCCAACGTTCCATCAAGTAGTAGTCGTAGTAGTAGTAATCACAGTCAAGTTTTAGAAAGAGAAGAAAGAAGAAACAGATTAGGAGGTCAACAAATGAACCACGGAGGAGGAGGGGGAGGATCGTTTTATCCAAATGGTCAACATCATTCCGCCAATATTCATTCTGGTGATGGTGGGTATCGACGACTATCAAATAATAGTCATATCACAGTAGGTAATCGAAGTTTAGAATTTTTTGGAAATCAATTAGATTTACATCATGTTGAACATATGCGAGGAGATCCCAAAGGAATTCCTTTACCAAATTTACAATTAATCCAACAAACTATTCGATTAAGTTCAGTGTTTTGTTTATTTATTCATCATGAAGATTCCTTTGAACGAGATCTTTGTGTGGAAGAATTACATTATGCTATGGAAATTGGGAAACCAATTATTATTGTTACCTCGGTACATGAATCACTTCATTTAAGAAGTGATTACCCTAAAGATTTTCGAATCTTATTGGAAGAATGTCTTACTCTCTTTCCAAGATATACAATACATTTAACCAAAAATGCGGAAGATACTATAACAAACATTAAACGTTATACAGAGGGAAATCGAACTCCAGGAATGATTTGGGATCTTTATGTTTCTCATTATCAAAATTCTTGGAAAAAAAATTCTGAAACGATACAAATTCAAGGGTTAACTCGACTTATTGGAGGTTCCCCCATAATTGAATTGTTAAGTGAATTGATATCAAAAATGAAAGATCGTTTATCCTTAGAAGCACTTGTTCCTTTATTAAAAGCTCAAAGGGTAAATGGGAATATCGATAAGGCAGAATTAAACACATTATTAATGATTATAAAATCAAAAATGGATGATGAAGAAAATTTAGCAAGGACATCCTCTTCTTCAAAAAATCATCATCATCATCATCATCATGGAAATACTGGTAATAATAAAGAAATAAACCATGTACAAATTGATCGTTCTTCCGTAACTGATCGACAATCTATTGGATCTCTTGTTGAAGTTCCAATATCTCCATTGATGGAAGAATTTTATGGGGCCATGGATTTAGGAGGAGGGCCTGATCAACATGAATTGTATCGTAATGCAAGTGCAGAAACTGCACGAAGAATGAATTTAGTTGAATTACGTAGTTCGAAAAGCGATGATTAATTTTTTTTCTTCTATTTTTTTTAAAAAAAAGTCTTTGTAAAAACAACAGTAGATGTGTGAAATGAATATATAAATTTATATCATATATATATATATATATATATATATGGAAAAGTTTTGGAATTTAGATTTTTTAGATCTTGTTTTGAGTAATTTTCGTGTTTAATTACTTGTGTTTTTTCTCTCTCTTTTTTTCTCTCAACCTCACTCTCTCTCTCTCTCTCTCTCGCGATATGTATGTATCCACTGCTTAAACTCTATTTTTCTTTTGTTATTATTAAAAATTTAGCCTTATATCTGAGATTTTGTCTTCATCATCAATAAATGCTAGTTATTGTATTTATCCACGAAGCCAGTAAGTTCTTCTTCTCAAAAAGTTGTAATCAGGCAATTCATGAATGGGTCCATATCCAGTTACAGCTAAATCTTGATCATTCATAAAAGCATTTGCGGTCTCTCGTACAGCAGCAGCATCTACAGCATCAATTCGTGCAAAAATCTCCAAAGGAGTTAATCGACGTCCATAGCAAATCAATTGACGTCCAATATCCTCAGCAATGGCAGAAGCAGAATCCATGTTAGCAATCATGGTAGCCTTGAGTTGATTCTTAGCACGTTCTACTTCTTCATCGGTTACACGGTAACTTAATCGAGTCATGGATTCCATAATGATCCAGGACAAATCGTTTAATTTGTGAGGTTCAGCAACAGCGTATACTCCAAATAAACCAGTATCCTTGTAAGAAGTATTAAAGGTTAACACGGAAATAGCAGCATCGTTCTCTGCAACCGTTTGGCATAATTTAGAAGCCATGTTAGCACCACTACCAGAGGTACGATCCCAGCATCCTAAAAGAGTTTGCATGATCATCAAAGGGAAGGTATGCTCGCTAGTCCAAGATGCACTTTCAAAAGCAAGAGCAATGTGAGCCAAAGGTTCACGATCTTCACGGTATCGTAATTCAGAACCAGTAAACTTGGCAGGGCTGGATACACGGGAGATGGTGTTTGTATCAGGATCTCCCTTGGGAAGTCCACCAAAGCACTTATCGGCAAGGTCCGTGAGTTGGGAATGTTCCACAGCACCAGCACCAGCTACAACAAATCGTGGAGCAGTATATTGGGTCTTGATAAAGTCTTGGAGATCTTTTTTGGAGATTTTGTTAATGTTCTCCTTAGGTCCAAGAATGTTCATGCCAAGAGAACTTCCGGTGTATGCGGTATCATGGAGTTGATCAAAGACCACTTCCTCGTGCATTTTGGAAACTTCTTCCATCTCACGTAAGATTACCTCACGTTCACGGTTGATGGCATTTTCATCCAAATTAGCGTTTTGAAGGATATCGCTAAGGATTTCAAGTGCACGGGGTACATCCTTTTTAAACACCTTGGCGTAGTACACGGTTTGTTCACGAGAAGTGTAAGCGTTCAAATGTCCACCCAAGTTTTCGATTTCCACCTCCAATTGATGTTGACTCATATTTTTCGTGCCTTTGAAGGCCATGTGTTCATAGAAGTGAGCCACCCCATTGTTTTCTACGGTTTCGTCACGAGATCCCACTGTACATTCCAGTTAATCCACATATCGTTAGTGCAAACAACTTGTATATATATATACCATATAATAAGAAAGAAAAGCTTACCATCGATCCATACACCAACAGTGGCGATTTCACCGTGTCCTGGCTCAGAAGCGACTCTGAGGCCGTTGCTGAGGGTGGACACCTCGGTGGCGGGGGTTTGGAGGAGAGGGTTCGTCTTCATGGACGAGAGCATGCGAGTGCGGAGAAGGGAGCGCCGAATCATCTTATATTATTATTATTATTCAAGATAACTTTATGGTTGTCTCTTTTTTTCGTTCTTGCTGTAGTCATCGCATCACACGTTGTTTTTTACTTAATGTTGTCTTCTTTGGTAGCGTTGACTTTATAGAGAGATGGACAACTTTTCTACATTTATCACGTAGTGTATCACCTGCTTTCATGTATGTGTGTTTTTGTCACAAATACATCACATCACATCTTTAAATATCTATTTATACAAAAAAAAATTAAAACATTATTTTAAATTTTTATTCATGGATGAATTTTTTTATAATGTATATATGATAGATACTATTAAGGGAATTAAGATCGTTGAATTGGTTTTCTTTCACGACTACTTCTTCGAAGAGTAGTAGTTGTAGTAGTATTTTTGCTCTTACTATTGTTAGTAGAAGACGAAGAAGAAATTTTCTTACTAGTAGTACTACTAGTATGATCATCACGATATAATCCAATTTGATCACCAATCCACAATAAATAATCATCAATACCATTTAATCTAGCATCTTCACCTTTTGCATAAGATTCTGTATGTTCTACAGTACTTGCATATCGTTTATTCTTTGGTGGTGGATATAATCGAGGTAAATCCCATGATGATATCATTTCATCTTTCTTTTTCTTCTTTGATGTTGCTTTTTTGGAAATACGTGAACTGGATGAATGAGGATTGTTGATACGATAAAACATAATTTGTTTTCCTTCACCAGATCCTGACATTTTCACAGATAATTTTTCATACAATTCTAAATGTTTAAAACCAGCACCTTGTAACTTTTCCAATTTTTGAAAACTTGCAAATATTTTCACTTGATTACCCCTTGCATTAAATGCCTTTGCAAAACTCTCCAAGGCAGAAGCTGGGAATCCGGTATCAAATGAAAATATATGAGTACATGGTCCAAAATCTTTTAAATCGGATAAATCGGTGTGGGTTAACATAACTCGAGATGCCGCTTCTGAAGTTAAAGGATCTTTTAACATGGATTGTAAAATGATTTGTGAAATCCACCAACGACTACCCATTAATTCAAATCCATAGGAAACTAGTCCTGGGTATCGGCAGCATGCATAAATGGAAGGTGACCCTGTTCCACTTCCTACATCACATAAAATGGAATTCCCATCCAATTCCATTCTTTCATAAATTTTTTTCAATGAATTTTCTGTGATTTCTCCATAAATTGGTGAATCTGGTGTTCCATAGGCAAGTGAATTTTGTCGATGAATATATCGTTTCGCTCTGGCCACAATAAGATCTTCTTCAGTTTTCTTTTTTGGTTTAGCAATGACTATTGTTTTTTCAACATCTTCCTCTTCTTCTATATCATCATTCTTTTTATTATTATCATTATTATTATTATTATTGTCAAGTATTGATGAAGTGGCTTCTGTTGGTTCCCAAGAAGATGGATCTATTTTTGTTTTACTTGGTGATACGAAATTTCTTCTGGTGGAAGTTAATTTAGGTTTTCGTGGTGTAGTTTCTACTCCTTCCATGACCCCTTTCGTATTTCAGAAAGGATGGCAATCAAATCCAAATATTCTTTCAATTTGTGTTGATTTTTCCAGGTTTTTGTTTTTTTGCCTTGACTTTGACATTCATTCACAGTAGATGTGACACACACACGTGATACACAAGATACTTAGAGAAAAAAAAAAAGCAAAACAAAAAAAAAAAAAAACTGCGAAGACATAAGAAGATAGGATGTCAGGCAGTCGTAGTGAAGGATATGACAGGCTGCTGACCATCTTCAGCCCCGACGGCCACTTATACCAGATCGAATACGCCTTCAAGAGCGTCAACTCCGTGGGAATCACCTCCGTCGGCGTGAAAGGAGCCAATGCGTGTGTGGTGGCGACTCAGCGCAAGGTGAAGGACAAGATGATCGATCCTGCTAGTGTGAGCAATGTGTTCAAAATCACGAATAAGATTGGTTGTGTGCTTACTGGGCCTATTGCGGATTGCAGAAGTGTGGCTTCCAGGGCTCGTCAAGAAGCAGCGCAATTTCATTACGATTACGGTTATCCCATTCCTGTGAGTCATTTGGCGAAACGTATTGCTGATCTTGCTCAACAAAATACCCAATATGCTGGAAGGAGAACCATGGCGGTCGTTTCCATTTTAGTTGCCGTGGAACCAGATAATGGTCCTCAACTCTTTCGAGTCGATTTAGCTGGTTCTTACTTTGGTTACTCCGCTTGTTCGGCTGGAGTCAAGGAACAGGAAGCTTCTTCGCTTTTTGAGAAGCGCATGAAGGAACGGGGGAATGCTATGGATGAAAAAATGACCATTCAAACTGCCATTGAGGTACTTCAAACTTGTGTTGGGGCTGATTTTAAACCTGCTGAAGTAGAAGTTGGAATTACAGCAACCAATGAAGATGGCACCGCAGCTGATTTTCGTACTTTGGGTGAGGATGAAATTGAACATGTCTTAGGATTGATTGCAGAACGTGATTAATCATCTCTCTCTCTCTATCCTTTGTCGTATTACTTTTATTATATTTTTTTCCAAGGTATAGTAGTAGAACAAGCAATTCATTTATATGATTAAAATCATACATTCTAAAATGAGAAAGAGCGATGAAAAGAAGCTTTTAAGAAGCAACAACAACAACAACAAAAAAGAAGAGAAAAAAAGAGTCAAGATATACAACATTTTAAAAACAATAACATACATATATACAAACAAATCGTATTTTTCGTCATATTTACAAAAAACTCATCAAGGGGGCAAATCCAGTAGTTTTTTCTCCCTTTACTTCAATGGATTCTGCATGTAATGTACCAGATGAAAAAGGAGGCGATTTATTGAATTGAATGATTGTCAATTCCTTTGCATCACCCTTTATCATTTGTAATCCAATCGAACTTGAAGAAAATAATACTCCAATAAATTCACCTTCTACTACAGTTAATGGTGGAACAATTTCAGCCTCTAAATGACGTTTATTAACCCACCAATCCATTTGATAATTTACAAATCGTATAATGGAAATTCCTTCCGTAGGTGCAGCTTTCACTGGCTTGTTTTGAAAACTACCGGTTGCCACCACACGAAGTGAATAAGGTGAAGCACCACCATTTTCCAATGAAGAAGAAGAACTGGTAATGGTTCGTTTTCCCATCACAATAGCCATGGATGCAGAAGATTTCATTTTTGAAAGTAAAAATTGTACTGCACCAACCTTACCAGAAACTTGAATGGGAAACAAAACCAATGGAGTTGAATAAGAAAATTTGACATTACTCATTTGATTTAATTTTACTCCAGCCATGATTTGTTCTTCCGAAGCTTCCACATCTAACAATTGAGCTGCACTTCGAGCTTTATTTCTTTGCGTTGGACTTAGTGCACGTGCCAAGCGAGGATCAATGCCTTGCGGTAAAGCTCGTTGTTGACACATTAAATTACATGTTTTATGTTGGATACATGGTGCCCCACAAAATTCAGGACTTGGATGACGTAAATTCAAACAATGACCAATTTCATGTGCTAAAATTCGTTCAAAGGTTAAGGGATCTAATTCCGTTTCCCCGGAATGATACTTTAAAGAACGTATGTAAATTTTAGAATTCCATGTTAATCCATTATATCCAACAAAAGCACCAATACAATACGCATGAATGATATTGTGTCTTGACCAAGGAGTTAATTGATCCACGTTTAATACTTTCGCTAAATCTTTTGCCACATTACCAAGTTCTCCTGGATGTTCCGTGGTCCAAGCTTGTCCTGATTCTCGATTGGTGGGAAATTTATTTAAATGTTTCATGAATTCATCATTTTTACTTTCATCATAAGTGTCCATTACCAATTTATAATTTAAATAAATTCCTCCAGTACTTTTCCATCCCAATTGAGCTCCTTCTAAAGCTTTTAATAATTGTTCATTACTCATTTGACATGACATGAGTGAGGATTGATTTTTTTCATTCATTACTTTATGCATAATAACATCAATTGGAATTAAATTTGTATCAGGAAGTTCTTCATGAATTTTCTTACGATATTCAACCTGCACTTCTTCTTCTTCTCTATTTGCTATGGTATTATTGTTCATCATCGTATTCATCATTTCTTGTGTAGAATTCTTAACCAATTCTTCTTTGTTTACTAATCTTTTTTCATCATCCTGATTATCTTCTTCCTCCTCCTCCTCATCATTTTCCACAACGATCATTACCTCATCATCTTCTTCATTATTGTCTTGTTGTTCTTCTATGGGATCATTCACTGGTACTCCATTGGTAAAATCATCTTGTGTAAAATCATCAAAATCTCTTTTTTCTTCAATTTCCTCTGCTAAATCTACCACAATTTTCAAAAATCCATGATTCACCACCACTTTCTCATGAGAAGTTCTTTTCCCTATCATTGCCTTCTTAGCAGCATAGTCTTCACTTTTGGGAAAGGTTCCCATAACGACCACAAAAGTACTTAGAAGCAAGATCACCACTAGGGCTGGACGGATCCAATTGATTCCCAATCCAGCCAAGTCTTTGTTCGTCCCTAGACCAAGTGGTTGACGTCGGCGAGGTGGATATCGCAATCGCATCTTTTTTTTCTTTTTTTAGTGTTTTTGGTTTTTGTTTAAATTCACAAAATATTCAAAATTCAAAAAAAAAAGTAATAATGGAATTTGGAACAATTTGTTTCGCTTCCGAGACTGGCACCTCTCAACGATTCGCAGAAAAGCTCTTTTTTCTTCTCTCCCGTCAAACAAGACCTGATTCAGTGAAACTAGTGGCCATCGAAGACTTGGACGATGCCGATTGGCTCGAAAACGAAGAAGGTTTTGTTATTTTCATCGTTTCCACTTGTGGCGAAGGCGAAGTGCCCACTGCCATGAAACCTCTATGGACCAAACTGCTAAGAGCAAATCTACCTGGAGACTTACTCCAAGGCGCTGCTAAAATCGGTATTTTTGGCTTGGGAGATGGATCGTATGAAAAGTTTAATGCTGCTGCTCGTAAGTTTCGGGCTAGATTAATGCAATTAGGCATGAATGAGTTGTGTCCAACAAGTGCGGGAGATGATCAAAGTGATACGGAATTGTCCTTTGATCGATGGGTGGAAGGGAAATTGCTTGTGTCACTAAGAGAACAATTTCCAAATATGATGAAAGAATTTGATCCTAAACCTTGTCTCATTCCTTTACGTAGTACTTGTAAGATAACCAGCATTGACATGATGAAAGAGGAGGAGAAGAATGGAGAGGATGTGAGTTTGAAACGACATGAAAATACCATGGAATTAACTGTCATTTCCAACGAAGAAATTACAAAGGATGAATGGTTACAAAGTGAAGTTCGACACATTTCTTTTGAAAATTCTTCCACAAATTCCTCAACGTCGGAAGATCTTTCACATCATCTATATCGAGCCGGGGACGTGTTATACGTGTATCCAGAAAATAATCCGGATCAAGTGGATGAATTTATTGCTAAAAAATTACCTGACATGGATCCAAATTGTATTATTGAATCTAGTTTATATCCAACCACCACCTTACGAACATTGCTTATACGATTTATTGATTTAAATGCGATGCCAAGTCGATTTTTTTTCGAACAAGCGAGTTTCTTTTGCGATGATGAGGAACAAAAAGAAAAGTGTTATGAAATGGCTTCTCATGATGCCGAAGATGCTGGAACCTACATTCTTTATTGTAAACGAGAACGTAGAGGATTTTTAGAGGTTCTATTGGAATTTACTTCTTGTATGATACCATTCCATTATTTATTGGAACTCATTCCTGCCATGAAACCAAGAGGATATTCAATTAGTTCAAGTCCCTCGTATCATGGTGGAAATAAATTTCACGTTACTCTTGGTTTAGTTCGATTTCAAACTCCCACAAAACGATGGAAAACGGGAACTTGTTCCATTTATTTAAAACAGATTAAACCAAAACAAACCATTTCCGCTTATGTGGTCCATGGATTACTTGAAGTACCAAAAAGTAAGGAATCACCCATGGTCTTGATTGGTACAGGAACTGGATGTGCTCCAATGAGAAGTCTATTATTTGAACGATTTGCTAGGGAGGGTGGACAAAACCGTTTACCCAAATCAAGTACAAGATATTATTTTGGGTGTCGAACAAGACAAGGTGATTACCTATATGAAAATGAATGGGAAAAAGTATGTGAAAGTGTTTCAATAGCATTTTCTCGTGATGATAAAAAAAGAGTACCAATATTATTGGCAAGAGATGGAAAAGAAATTTATGATATGGTCATTGTGAAAAAAGGTTGTCTTTACGTTAGCGGATCAGCAAAAAGAATGCCAGCAGATATTCGAGAAACACTTACACAAATCATTATGAATCATGGACCAATGGAACGAGCACCAGCATCTAAATTAATTCGTGATTTAGAAAAAGAAAGAAGGTATGTGGTTGAAGCATGGTCGTAGAAAAAGGAAAAAAAAAATCCATCTATTTATCAATTTTTTCAATATACATCGGTAGATCTATATATCTATATATATATATATACATTATTTTCTCTCCTTTTTTTTTAAAGAAAATTTCTAGGAAATGCCAAAAATACCATTAAAAAAATTAGAAATTCCAGTGAATATACCACCACCTTCATTGAAATCTTTTCCTTCAAAATGTAAGGGGGCAGGAAAATTAGCATCCTTTGTTAAATAAAATGGTATTGGATGAGGCTTTTGATGATTTGACAAGCCTTGTCTTTTTAATAAAAGTTTTTCTTCCACACCAGTTTCATCAAATCGAATAATATGAAAAGCATCTCCTAATATGTTCAAAATTGGTCTTACCATTTCCACACAAAATCCCCTTCCTTTTCCCACTACTATCACATGTTTACCTACAATATAATCACTATCACAAAGTCCGGAAAGCTCACATAACTTTTCCACAACCCTTTCTTTTCCTAACCCTACTTCAAATGCATTAATTAATTCTTTCGTAGTATGTGGACTACGAAGAATTTTTTCCAAAGTATTCATATCATGATGAGGCGCAAATTCTGGATCGGCTCCATGCTTTAATAAACTAGTAATGGCCCCAAAAGCATTACGATCTACAGCAAAACTAAGTGGAGTGGTATTATAATCATCTCTCACATTAGGATTACATCCACTTTTCAATAAAAGATTTATCATGGATTCCCCACCATCCTTATAACTGTTATTGCTGTTGTTATTATTATCATTTGTGCGAATACGATAATGATGATGAAAATTTGGATTATCATTATCATGACCATCCAACCTCACCGCCAAGAACAAACAAGTAGAATACGAATAATTCACCAAATCCAGTTTAGCACCATTTTCAATTAACACTCTAGCGGCGTCCACGGCACCCACTCTCACGGCATGGAACAAAGGCGATTCTTTCGTTTTGGGGTCTTGATAATCCACCTCAGCACCATGTTCCAATAACAATCGACATAAAGCAGCATTCCCACTAGCCGCAGCTCGATGCAACGGGCTATAATGTGCCAAATCTAAATCTTTCACACCCTCCTTTCGATGTTCCAACAAAACCCTGGCCGTGTCCAATCTGCCTCGTTCACAAGCTCTAGCAAACGCCGTGAGTCCCGCCACAGCATCCACCATGCGATCGGCCACAGGATCTGCCTGGAGAATTGCAGACACACACCCCACTGCATTGTACTTGGCAGCCACGTGGAGTGCAGAGAAGCCGTTTCGAAGCACTGTGGCCAAGGCAGGGTCTGTGTGGAGGGCGCGCTGCACAGAAACGACGTCGTTGTCTCGACAAGCGATGAAAAAGAGAGAAACGTCGTCTGTGGTGCTGTAACTGGACTCGCTTCTGGATCGGGAGAGACTGGCGGCCCATGGCTGACTCGGGGGGATTGGTAGGTCCTCCGTGGTGGCTTGTGACAGGGAGGACCGTCTCGTCCGACGCGGGAGCATGTTTCCTTTTTTTTTTTTGATTTTTGTGAAAACACACAAAATAAATAAATAAAAATAAAATGCAGGAACAATCCTTTCGTGGCGTATCCATTTCGTTCAGTCCTGACAATCGCAATCTGCCTGAAGAAGACTACGTGCAACTCCTCCATGCTCTGAGTCTGTCGCGTCCTCGTCAACACATTCACTTCGCTTCCCGTGTAGGAATAGCCAAAGTGGCCTTGACTGGTGGACTCCTGGGACTGGTCATGGGCATGAGTCTGTCGCTGTTGCTGTTTGCAGACTTGAGTGCTTGGATGGTGAAGCTATGTGCTTACTTGGTACTCTTGGGCACGTATCATTGGGCGGAATTCTTGGTGACTTGTTATAATCATCCTCAAACAGCCACGTTTGATTCTTTTCTCATTAATCAAAGTAAACAATACATGATTGCTTTGGTGGCTAGTTGGATAGAATTTGCCATAGAGGCCTTATTTGTTCCTGGGTTAAAGACAGATTATTTCATTACCTCTTTAGTGGGATTAAGTCTTGTTTTAATTGGTCAAACCATTCGAACTACTGCCATGCTTCAAGCTGGACCTAGTTTCACTCATCTTATTGTAAGCGAAAAATTTGAGCGTCATGAATTGATTTCTCATGGATTATATCGATATTTACGACATCCTGGATATTTTGGATGGTTTTATTGGAGTATTGGCACTCAATTATTGCTTTGTAATCCCATTTGTGTGGTACTTTACTTCCTAGCTGCTCAAAGTTTTTTTCGTAATCGTATTCCTTATGAAGAAGAAGAACTTCGTGCTATGTATGATGCCGAATATGATTTGTATTGTCAAAGAACTTGGATTGGCATTCCTGGAATTTAAGACATATTTATAAAATTGTGTACAAGAGAGAGAGAAGATCTTTACATTCCTTCTCTACGAGACTTATATATATATCCAAATTGTATAATTTTACGTTTTACAAATGTTATTACAAAACACTTTCAAAACACTATCTTTTTTATCTTTTGACCCATCAACAAAAAAAGAAAAAGACAAAAATGGGAACACCACAATGGCCATCAGCACTGAAGACATGGCTTGCCAACAGTATCAAGAACGACTACACTCCTCGTCAAACGAAACAAGCTCAACAGGAACTAAAGACCTTGATTCAACGTCTCACCAACCACAAAGAAATAAAAGAAAACAAAAATATCGTTTGGCGAATTGACTGGCCCGCACAGCCCTCTTATGTGCTAGGCAACATCGATGCGACCTTTCAAAATCTAATCGATTCTACCAAAAAACCTACTGTAACTGCGATGCCTCCTCCATCAAGAGAACATCAATATTTCCATGACACTCCTTCTTCTTCTTCTTCTTCTCAATATCCACCACCTCAATTATCCTACGAATCTTCATATATGCAACAACAGCAACAACCATTACCACCACCACCTTACTCTTACATGAATACTAACCATCCTTATCAACAACAACAACCATATCCGCTATACAATCAATATCAACAACAGGCTTATTCTTATCCACCTCCTCCTACTATTTCTTCTTCTTCTACAACTACTACTACTATGAATCCTCCAATTGGATCACAACCAATGACTGATCCTTCTGCACAACAATTTTACCAAAAGTTTCATCACAATACAATTAAGGTTCAAGGACAACAACAACAACAACAACAACAACAAGAGGGAGAGGAAAATCCAAATTTTATTCCAATTCACCATCCCACAACTCATTCATTATCACCAACGAATGGCAAAAATGATAATTATAATAATAATAAACGTGATTGGAGTAGCGGGGATGAAAATGAAATGATTCAAAAGAAAAAAGCCGTTCGTGCATTTGAAAAGTTTTTGGCAAAGACTAAAGGAAAACGATTACATAAAACCAAGTTGAATTTATTTTACGATGCTTATCCAAAACATAAATTGGTAATTCAAGGTAGACTGAATGAGGTTTTACAAGAATTAGAATCAAAAGCACAATTGGAAAACGATCATTTTCAATTGCCATTTGCTGCTCCTTCTTCTTCTGATACCCGAAACGGTAATAAAAGAAACTCAAGCGTTGAATTAGATGATGATCCAGAAAAAAAAGCAGCCAGAGCAGCTCGTTTTAAGAGTATGCCAAATAGTAATTCTACTGTCACTACCACGGATCGTGAACGCACGATGCAAGAATACGATCGAGTATCTAAAATGTTACAAAAAGCGGATGAAGATGGAAAAGAAATTGATTGGAGCACGGTAGCGATTAAGGGAACTTGTAAAGCTTTAGAAAAGGGTTATATTCGTTTAACCGCTCCACCAGATCCTAGTACGGTTCGTCCAGAGCGTATTTTACGTAAAGCTCTTGCAAATATTGTGGGAAAATTAAGTAAGGAAAATTATGCTTGGTGTAGTGATCAATTAAAAGCGATTCGATCCGATTTATTGGTACAACATATTAATAATCATTTCACAATGGAAGTTTATGAAACTCACGCGCGTGCGGCACTTCAATTCGGGGGTCCAGATTTTCAAGAATTTAATCAATGTTTAACGCAAGTGAAATATATGCATAAACAAGGTATTGGTAGTCAGGAATCGATGAAAGAATTTTCTGCTTATGCCATGTTATATCATGTTTATTGTAAATTGCGACATCAATCAGGATCAAGTATTGTAAGTTTATCTTTTTTTCGTGTACGAGGAGGAGATGATAACAAAAATAATCTTAAAGATCCTGAGGTACATGCTCATCGAGTTCATTTGGCTGCAACGAGTGAAAATTGGAGTAGAATGTTAATTTTGTGTAAAAATGCTCCTAATTTAGGGGGAGAAATTTTAGGATATTTTCAACCTTTAATTCAATTGAATTTATTACAAGTACTTTGTCGTGGAGGTGCAAAATCGGTTCCTGTGGAATTTGTGATGAGAACACTAGGATTTTCAAGTGAAGAATTTGATTTATTTAAAGAGAAATATCAACTTAAAATGATGGAAAACAATGATGTTATATTAATTGATACCAAAGGTACATTGCAATCCATTGATCATGCATTCAAAGAACATCTTATTTGGAATTGATCCACCATGTATTTAGTTTTTTTAAAAATTTTTTTTTAAAAAAGAAAGATGTAAAAAAGAAAGAAGAAATTTACTACATAAACATTTTCCCACCTTGTATGGAAACAACACCAGATTTTCCAGTATTTTCAACTTTCTTTTCTTCTAATGCTGCACGTTTTTTTTCTTCCAATAATGTTGGATTAGTACGATCAATGACATGTTGAACTACATTACGAATGGGCAAATAATTTTCACCTGAAAGATGAGAAGGATCACCTCGATCACATGCGTTTTGTAATTCTCGATTTAAAGGGACTTGACCAATGTAGGGAACATCAAAAACTTTCGCCATTTTCTCTGGTCCACCACCAGCTCTGGGGAACACATCCACGGAAATTCTCATTTGTTCATATATGGATGGACACTTTTCTTTTAATTCCTTTAAAGTATCTTCAGTACAATCTTTTCCACTAGTATTAAAAAAAGAAAGATTGTCAAAAGGAAGTTTCATGGGTGCCATGTTTTCCACAATTCCTAAAACATTAATGCCAGTTTGTTTGCAAAAGTTTAATTCTTTGCGTACATCTGCCATGGCAACTTCTTGAGGAGTCGTCACGACTACTGCACCATCGGTGGGCCCAAAACAAGGCTTTAGAAGTTGAACAATGGAAATGTGTTCATCCGAAGTTCCTGGTGGGGTATCGACCACAAGATAATCTAACTCTCCATAATCCACAGAACCCAAAAACTGACTGATCAATCCAGTTTTACGAGGTCCACGCCAAATGACCGCGGAATCGGAATCAGGCATGAGAAACCCAATGGACATGACACACAATTCGCCTTCCTCCGGAGCATCCTCATCACTTTGCACATCCATGAACACAGGACTCCACCCAGAATTGCTCTGATGGACCTCCCGACCTTGGAGTCCCAGCATCGTAGGAATGGAAGGTCCGCAGATGTCCAAGTCCAACAGACCCACTTTCAGGCCTCTCCTCGCAAGACCATACGCCAACTGCGTACTGAAAGTAGACTTCCCCACACCGCCCTTGCCACTCAACACCAACACTCGTTGCTTCACTCTCGCCATCGCAGAGGCAATCGCAGGGTCCACTTCGGGTGCTTTAGGCCCTTCGCCTGAGGCGCACGAGGACTGGTTCGGACAGCCTGCACAGGAACTCGCTTTGCCTGCTTGCTCGCTCTCGGGACCGACACATTCGTCGTTCGCGTCCGCTGGTTTGCTCATCCTTCGCGAACAAAACTTTAGTTTTATGTAAAAAGTGTGACGAAGTGTGAAATAATTTTCTTCTTCTTTTTTGAAAAAAAAATTTCTGTGATGCAAACAAGGGTTTTGAAAATGAAGATCCGAAATGGGGACATCATCCAGTGGACATTATTTGATGTACTAGGTAGAGGAGCAATTATTCCTTTTTTAAAAAAAATTTATAGAAATGAGGGATAATATAATGTAATAATAATAACGATAATAGTTTATTCATTGAAATGGATCTTGTGGAAATTGTTGTACTGGCATCCCATTTGGTTGTGATGGTTGTTGTTGCTGTTGTTGCTGTGGTGGTGGTTGAGAAAATTGCTGTTGCATTCCTGGAGGAAGTGCTGCACCAGGAGGTACATAAAAAGGTTGTCCAGTATATGGATCATGAATCATACCTGGTACATAATTAGCAGATTCCGCACGAGGTTTATAACCACCTCCAACACTACGATAACCACCACGAACTTGATCTTCTTCAAGATTATCAAAAGGATTAGAACTTGCAGCATGTGGGCGACCAAATCCTGTGGCGGATGAAATTGGAGCATTACTTGATACAGAATTATCCCAATCCGATAAATCAATTAAACTTTCCTCCTGAGCTATTTCCTGTTCCGTGGGTTTAGTAGCAGTAACTTTACCAAATCCATCCAAAGAACTATTATCCTTACCGGTGAATGAAGAAAATTCGGTCTTTTCCACATAATTATCTTTGTTATCGTCTCCTCCTCGCCCTTGACGCAAATCATCCAAATCTTTTGTGCTTTTTCTTGGTAAACGATGAAATGGTACATTATTCACTTTCACGTCATATAAAAATCCTTCAAGGTTATCTTCTATCGTTACACAAATCTCATTGGAATCAATTTTACTGTGTCGCTCCACATTACCACTAAAGCGTGATTTTCCACTGTAAATTGTTACACCATCCACTAAAATTTCTCGTTTCCCGGAAAAGGTTGAGTGCTTTAATACAATGGAATGTACTTTGAAATCAGGTTGAAATGCTACTTGCCAAGTTACTTTTACTTTTGAGAGCTTTTATTTTATTTATTGGAAAAGAAAAAAAAGAGTTAGTTCAGCTGCAAAGGCAACAGAGATGGACAGATCTATACTCACCTTGAGTCTTTTCCCAATCAACTCCTTTTCTACGTATACCGCATATCCTTTTGAAGGTGAAGAGGACATAGTTTTTTTATTTGGTTTCGTTTTTTTTCCACTGTGGTTTATTTTTTATGAGTTATTAATATCTGTGTTATTATTATGTGGGTTTTTTCGTTTTTCTATATGTGTGCATTTTTCATACATCTAGTATGCAATAATAACGGAGAAGCCATTGCGTTGATTCCGTAGTACGACTGGATAAAGGGAATTAGTAGAATGACATATTAGATAATTAGTATTTATTTAGTATTGTTAGAGGTAGTTGATGTAAGAACGAAGAAACCAATATTGTATATTATCCTCGCTCGGTACTACATAATGAATAACTATGTAGTATTAATTATGAGAGGATATGTAAAACACGGAACAAAAAAAGGAACAATATTCATGTAGTAGAGGTAGGAAGAGAATGAGCACGAACAATAATCATGGATGGTACAGCCCATAAAATGGCAAGAAATGCTTTTTTTTCAATAGGAAGAGGTTTTTCTTGATTCATTGCTTCAGAATAAAAGAATCCATTTTCAAACATATGAATTAAGAACACCAATCCATAAAGTCCTTTAGAAGGTTTCTCATCCACTAACAATGCCCAACGAGAAGCACCCAATACTGCCACAAAGAAGTAAAAAAGTCTTCGAAACGACTCACTCTTTTGCGATAATGCATCTCCAAACATATCTCCTACTGGTTCTTGATTTTTCATAATCTTTGCTAATGATACCCATTCCAATAATCCTGTGAATACTAATCCCCACTTTGCCACAGTCGCCATCTTCTTTTCTTGTTTGCGTATATATATATTTTTTTTTGTGAGATGAGATGTAGATAAACACACTCGTCACACAAAATATATATTTCGAGAAGAAGAAGAAATGTTCACGGGTATTGTGGAAGACATGGGTGTTGTGGTCCGATGGGAACTACTCAAACCAGGAGATACTGCTGAGAATGAATGGACCAAAGGGGGGTGGGTTTTAGAAGTGAAACCAGACCATCCTGCTCTATTTTTTGATGAAACCAACAATAACGCACAAATGTACATAGGAGCTTCCATTTGTGTCAGTGGGGTATGTCTCACGGTGACCCATTTTGATAAATCCGTTATGCAATTTGGAGTAGCCCCTGAAACGATTCGAAAAACGAATTTTGGACAATTTAAAGTGGGTGATTCTCGTGTCAATTTAGAACGTGCTAGTTTAGCTTCTGGGAGAAATTCTGGTCATTACGTACAAGGCCATGTGGATGGTACTGGAACCTTATTAACCACTTGGGAGGATAATGAATCGTTGTTTTTTAAAATTCAACTCCCTAAACCACTCATGGCGGGTGTGGTCCCTAAAGGATTTGTGGCGGTGGAAGGTACATCGCTTACAGTATGTGAAGTCAATTATCAAGAAAATTGGTTTACGCTCATGCTTATTGATCATACACAAAAGTGCATTGTTTTACCATTAAAAAAACATGGAGATCCCATTAATATTGAAGTTGATGTGATGGCAAAATATGTGTCAAGTTCCACGGAGAATTTACGTCAATCTCTAGAAAGAGTGGAGGGAAGATTACTTAGAGCTGAATATAGTCTTATGGCATTATCTGGTCTTGTGACAATACTTGGATTCGTTTTCTTTCAAAATAAATCATCTCAACAACAATAGTAAATTTTAATTTTCTTTAAATAATCATAATAATAATAATAATGTGAACGATATTAGAAATAAAAAATTCATCACGTTATGGTAATAATAAGTTTATCATCCTTTTCAAGATCTTGTAAAGAACCAAGTTGTGCGGAAGTAGAATCCATGGTAACTTTAATTTGTTGAATTTTTTTCTTTTTCATTGAAATTTGTAATGCTTCACAAGCTTTTTCCTTAAATGTATCCATAGACCATTCTCCAACATTCACAGTAAATGTAATAAATTCATCATTATTATCCTTCTTACTACTTGTTGTTGAAGAGGCTTTTTTAATTAATACTCGTAAAGCGAGTGGAATGGCATCCGCCACTACGACAATATTATTCTTATTCCCTTCCTCAAGATCATCATGTCGTTTCATGTCTTTTGTTCGTTGAATTGCTCCTGATACCATACTTCCTCCTTTTCCCATGGCTCCCATGGCAGTAGATCCAACTAAATCCTTTGCTTTTTTCACATAAGCCACACCCTTGTCCTTAGCATCCCTAGTAATGACATGTCGAGCATTGTTCACGAACCAAACTTGTCCTTCCTCACTTCTTCTTTGCCGTCTTCTAGCCCTATTTCCAGTGGGACATAAACTAGGCTTGAGCATATCCATGGGTTTTTCAATGAAACTGTCCATGGCATTTGTCATGATTAATAAAACGACCACAGGATCACGATCAAGACAACAAGTTTGAATAGCATAATTATGCATATCTGCCACTAAAATAGGATGTTGACCTCGTTCCGTGGCATGGAGCACTTTCCCTTGACGCAATGTGTAAAACCCTTCACTGGTCGTGACGTAAATGTCTTCATCAGCATCTTTGGCTTGTTTGCAATACGTGTTCCGATTATTGTTCAAGTAGCAGCACAAGCAAGGATAATAGAAGAAAGTACAACAAAGTGCACAGCCTTGTTCTGGGTTATAACACAATAAGTCGCACCAAGTCGTTTTTTTTTTGCATTGGGCCACGATTTCTTTATCGGCTTGGTAGATTTGTCGAATGTCCACAGCTCGATGTAGTTCTTGAGTCAGAATCTCTTGAACTTGATTTCGAAGGAGTGTTTCTTCCTCTTTCGTCTTCGTATTCATTATTTCTTTTATTACTGTTTTTCTCAAAATGGTTTTGAGAAGAAAAATGTGTGTTATGTGTGTACCTATAATAATCGATTGTTATTATTATTATTTGAAAAAGCGCTGAAGCCATGCGCACTAACCAGAGCATTAAATTGGTCCAACTTTTCTTTGTTGGCATCCTATAGTGTTTACATCTTTACAATAAGCGAAGTTAGCGACCTATGTTTATCATCTGTAAGTGCTTCAAACAACCACATTTATGTAATTTGAAAAAGCGCCATATGTACATCCAAAATTGATTGAGAATTATGTATTATTAGAACGAAAATTCCTTGAATTTGTTCATAAAATTAACATAATAAAATAATAATTTTCACACACATTTTTATACATAAAAAGAACAAGAAGAAGAAGATGGCAGAGTTCCAAACATTACGGAACAGTAACATCACCTTGAATTCGGTGCTCTCCCAGCACAATGCAGCACGTAAAACCAAGATCATCTGTACCATGGGACCCAGTTGTTGGTCCCACGACAAACTCATTCAGCTCATGAACTCGGGTATGAACGTAGCACGGTTCAACTTTTCTCATGGAGATCACGAGATGCACGAAAAGACGTTGTGGGCTGTACGTACTGCGGCAGAGGCATGTGGCAAGACTGGTAAGTGTATTTTTATTTATTTATTTATTTTTTAAAAAAATAAAAGAAAAAGACTAACGAAGAAGATAACAGTGGCTACCATGCTTGATACCAAAGGACCAGAAATTCGTACTGGAATGTTAGAATCACCTGAAAAAATGGTGACACTCAAGGAAGGCCAAGAAATTGAAATCACCACCGATTATTCCATACTTGGAAATGAATCTCGATTTGCTTGTTCGTATGAAAACTTACCGAAACACGTTCAAGTTGGGTATAAAATTCTTGTAGCCGATGGTACATTAACCATGCGTGTCACAGAAATTAAAGAAAAATCAGTCATGTGTGTTATGCTTAATTCCGGGGTTTTAGAAGAACGCAAGAACATGAACCTCCCGGGAGTGAAAGTGGATTTACCCTGTGTAAGTGAAAAAGATCGTAGAGACCTTCGTGATTTTGCTGCTGCAAATAAAATGGATTACGTTGCCGCAAGCTTTATTCGTAAAGCAAGTGATGTGGATGAAATTCGTGAAGCAATTGGAGAACGTGGTAGATTAATTAAAATTATCGCGAAAATTGAAAACCAAGAAGGATTAGAAAACTTTGATGAAATCATTAAAAGAGCTGATGGTGTTATGGTGGCTAGAGGAGATTTAGGGATGGAAATTCCACCCGAAAAAGTTTTTTTAGCTCAAAAAATGTTAATTCGTCGTGCCAATATTCTTGGAAAGGTCGTCGTCACCGCAACTCAAATGCTTGAATCCATGATTGTCAATCCACGCCCAACTCGTGCGGAATGTACCGATGTGGCAAATGCAGTATTGGATGGTTCAGATTGTGTCATGCTTTCCGGAGAAACGGCGAAAGGAGCATGGCCCATTGAAGCTGTGAAAACCATGAGTTCCATTTGTGTGGAGGCAGAAAGTGCGATTAATCATGGAAAACTATACTTGGCAACAAGAAATACCGTAATTCAAGAAAATGGTGGACAAGCTTTAGATACACCAGAAGCCATTGCATCAAGTGCAGTGAAAACGGTACACGACATGCGAGCTAAAATGATTGTAGTACTCACAGAGACTGGAACTACGGCTAGATTAGTATCCAAGTATCGACCTCCATGTCCTTTTCTTGTCCTTACCTCTTCCCCAGAAATTGCTCGACAATGTGAAGGATTTTTACGTGGAGCAAGTTCCGTGATTGTTGGTTCAATGATGGGTACGGATAGTATTTTAATTCGAGCCGCATTGATGGGAAAGGAAAGAGGATGGGTACAATCTGGTGATTTTCTTATTGCAATTCATGGTATGCGAGAAGGTCAAGCTGGTGCTTCCAATATGTTAAAGGTATTGGTTGTACCAGAAGATGATGGAATTAGTCCAACAAGACAACAACAATAATAATAGTAATTATCATAATATTCTTCTACTAATTAAAAAATTTGAATGGGAAAAACAAAACACAAAATAGTGCCTTTTTATATTTATTTTTATTTATTTATAATATTCTTTCCATAATAATAGATTTTGTTGTTTACACATTACATTTTATGAAAATAAAAAAGTTATATACATACCGATCGGTATACATCAATCCTAAACATAGTAATGATGTGGATAAATAATAATATTATAGGAATTTTTATTCAAGTAATAATTGGGAAAACTATATCAGATTTATTAAAATTTTAAAAAATAATATTATTGAAAAATAAATTCTCTCTCTGCCTCTCTCTCTCTCTCTTTGATTCTCAAACTTCTTAATTTCTTTCTTTTTTTCTTCTCTCCTCTACTCTCTCTCTCTATATATATATTTTGGCTTTAAAAAAAAAATCTTGAATGAATTATATATCTATAGCATATACTTTTTTCCCCATTGATTGATTAAGAATGACTTTCTTACACACAAATTTTTTCCATCACAATTTTATCATCATCGTCAACATTCCTTGTATTATATATGATCCCCCTATCAAGACAAAAAGAAAAAATTAATCTTGAATGTTCATCATTACTGCTCCTTTCACAGCTTGTTCTTTTTGATGTAATGCTTTAATCTTTGTTACGGAGGGCATACCCAATTGATAAAAGTCACCCATACTTAAACAAGGTGTTTTACGTACCTTGACTAAACTGGAAATAAGCATTTCTGCAACCTTGGCGTTAGTAACAAGAGATACACCAAAATCAACAGCAGCTCGTCGAATTCGGTATCCAAGAGAATCTTCTTTCATGGTTAATGTATCAGAAACGTTAATCACAATATCCACGGTTTTGTTGGTAATGAGATTTAACACATAATCGTCATCATCATCCCCACTCTTCTTTGCCATCAAACATGGAATTCCCTTGGATTGAAATAATTCAAAAGTACCTTCACTTGCATAAATCTTATATCCGGAAGTAACTAAATCTCTAGCAGTCTCTACCAAACCAAGCTTTTCGGACATTGGTCCCACGGAAAACAATACCGTTTTCTTCTTTGGAAGCTTAAATCCAGTAGACATGTAAGCCAATAAAAATGCTTCATGAACATCTTGGCCATAACAAGCTACTTCTCCGGTGGATACCATTTCTACACCAAGTGTTGGATCTGCCCCTTGAAGTCTTGAGAAACTAAACATGGCACATTTCACACCAACGTAATCTAAATCTAATAATTTAATTTCTTTTGGTACGGCTGGTAAATCACACATCACCTTTGTGGCCAATTCAATAAAGTTGGTTTGGAATGTTTTTGACACAAAAGGAAAAGAACGACTTGCTCGAAGATTACATTCAATTACCTTCACGCTATTATCCTTTCCAAGAAATTGCATGTTAAAAGGACCAGAAATTCTTAATTCACGAGCCACATTACCTGCAATACGTTTAATTTGACGAATCGTTTCCACATATAACTTTTGAGCTGGAAGTACCAAAGTGGCATCTCCGGAATGCACACCAGCATTTTCTACGTGTTCGCTAATGGCATAATTTAAAATCTTACCATCTTGTGCAACTCCATCAAATTCAATTTCTTTAGCATTTGTATAAAATTTACTAATCACTACTGGATGATCCGTATTCACACGAGATGCCACATTCAAAAATTTAGCCAATTCCGTTGGATTGGATGCTACTCTCATGGCGGCACCGGAAAGTACGTAGGATGGTCGAACCAAAACAGGAAACCCAACCTTCTCACTAAAGTCCACAGCATCTTGTAAATTAGAAAGCGAAGCCCATGCTGGTTGATCTACACTTAATTGATCAAGTAAAGCGGAAAATTTGTTTCGATCCTCAGCCACATCAATGTTCGATGGGTGAGTTCCCAAAATGTTACATCCACGTTTATGCAAAGGAGTGGATAACACGTTAGGGATTTGTCCACCAACACTTACCACCACACCAGAGGAAGCCTCATATTGGTACACATCCAATACACGTTCTAGGGAAAGCTCTTCAAAGTATAATCGATTGGTTTCATCATAATCCGTACTTACGGTTTCTGGATTACAATTAATTACCGTAGCATTAATTCCATTAGCACGTAAAGTTCGTACACAAGATACCGCGCACCAATCAAATTCAACGGAAGACCCAATACAATAAGGTCCACCACCAATGACCATCACTCCCGATTCACCTACCACATCATTTGCGGATGCATTGTAGGTCATGTATAAATAATTTGTTTGAGCTGGAAATTCCGCGGCCAATGTATCGATTTGTTTTACAAATGGGCGAATTCCCAAAGTTTCCGTACGAAGCTTACGGATATCATCCTCGCTAACCTTTAACGATTTAGCGATTTGACGATCGGAAAATCCTGCACACTTTAATGCTCTCATTACTGGTGCATTCAACGTCTCCACGGTATGGGCATCTTGAAGATTTTTCTTTAAATCATAAATTCTATCTAGCTTTGATAAAAACCATCGATCAATTCGAGTTAATTCATGAATGCGATCTACGGTCCATCCTAATTCAAGCGCTCTGGCTACTGCGTATAATCGCATTGCGTTTGGTACACGCAATAATCCTTCAAGTTCATCATCGCCCTCATAATCCATGCCTCGATAGAGGTTTTCACTTCCAAACCCATCCAAGGAAGGATCAATCATACGTACTGCTTTTTGAATCACTTCCTCAAACGATCGACCAATGGCCATTACTTCACCCACCGATTTCATGGCTGATCCCAATACGGGGCTTACCTTGGCAAACTTTTTCAAATCCCATCTTGGTACTTTCGCAACCACATAATCAAGGGAGGGTTCAAAACAAGCTGTGGTACTCTTGGTGACAGAGTTACGAATTTGCACCAAACTTTTTCCTAAAGATAATTTAGCAGCCACATAAGCAAGAGGATATCCAGTAGCTTTGGAGGCTAAAGCACTGGAACGAGATAAACGAGCATTAACTTCCACAATCACATAACGTTCGGAATGAGGATGTAAAGCATATTGAATATTACATTCACCAACAACGCCTAAATGACGAATTACCTTAATGGCCACTTTACGTAACATGAAATATTCAGAATTAGATAACGTTTGACTTGGCGCAATTACAATGGAATCACCAGTATGTACACCTAAGGGATCAAAGTTTTCCATGTTACATACGGTAAGACAGTTATCCATACTATCACGAACCACTTCATATTCCACTTCTTTCCATCCACGTAAATCTTCATCAATCAATACTTGAGGGGAAACCGCAAATGCTCTTTCGGCAAGCTTTATTAATTCTGCCTCATTGTTGGCAAATCCACTACCAAGACCACCTAAAGCGTAAGCGGCACGAACCAATACTGGGAACCCAATATCTTTGGCAATAGTAATACATTCTTCCACAGAAGTCGCGGAAGCGCTCTTGGCACAATATTCATCAATTTCTGCTAACTTTTGAGCAAACAATTCACGATCTTCCGTGGCTTGAATGGTATCAATTTGAGTACCAAGTACCTTTACATTGTGCTTTTGAAGTTGTCCAGATTCCCATAAAGCAACACCAACGTTAAGTGCAGTTTGTCCACCAAAAGTGACGATGATGGAATCAGGCTTTTCTTTTTGAATCACTTCCAATACTCGTTCTGGGGTTACTGGAACAAAATAAACGTGATCGGCAAAGCTATCTACGGTTTGCACGGTAGCAATGTTTGGATTGATTAAAATGGTTTCAATGTTTTCTTCTTTCAAGGCCTTAATACATTGAGATCCACTATAATCAAATTCACCGGCTTGTCCAATGGACAAACCTCCAGAACCAACAATGAGTGTTTTTCGTACATTTTGTAAACGAAACATTTGGGGAGGCAAGGTAAGTAGAGGTGGTCTAGCTTCACGAATGGCTTGAACAAAGGTATCAAATAAAAAAGGAGTATCCATGGGTCCACCAGCCGCTTCGGGGTGAAATTGAACAGAAAAGTATGGTTCTGTTTCATGCATAATACCTTCGTTGGAATGATCGTTGGCATTAATAAAAAGCGTCTTCCAATTGGAAGGAAGACTGTTGTCATCCACGGCATATCCATGATTTTGTGCAGTAATGAAGCATCGTCCAGTTCTTAAATCAATGCAAGGTTGATTCATACCACGATTTCCATACTTTAATTTATACGTTTTAGCACCAGCAGCCAAGGCAAGAATTTGATTTCCAAGACAAATTCCAAAAATTGGTTTTGTCCTTACCTTTGCACCTTCCTCACCTTGTTCACGGAGCTTCTTTCTTTCCGCGCCAAATTCCATGGCTTTTTTTAATTGTTCCACGGTAGAAGCAGCCATGGTAGGATCACCAGGTCCATTGGATACAAAAATACCATCAAATTCAGCATAACGTTCTTTGGTCATTTCAAAATCAAAAGGAACTACGGTAAGTTTAATGCCATGTTCTACTAAAGTGCGAATAATGTTGTATTTCATACCACAATCATACGCCACAATACTTGGGTATCCTTTTTCATTAAATACTTTAGGTTCTTTAATGGAAACTTCTCTAACTAAATTGGAAAGAGCTGGATTCACAAATTCTAAAGCATCCCCTTCCTTAATGGGGGTGAAATCAATTCTACCAAGCATCGTTCCTTCCTCACGAAGTTTTTTGGTCAAAGCACGAGTATCCACACCAAAAAGACCAGGAATGTTATTTTCCTTAAGCCAAGCACCCAAAGAGCAGGCCGCGTTCCAATGCGAGTATTCTTCGGTGTACCCGGAGATGATCAAGCCACGAATGTGAATGTTCTCGGATTCAAAATGCTTGGGCAAATTGAGCAATTCATCGCGATCCCACACAGGCACACCATAATTTCCAACCAAAGGAAAGGTCAACACCAAGATCTGGCCACGATAAGAAGGATCGGTCAAGGCCTCAGGGTACCCCACCATGCCAGTGTTGAACACGACCTCTCCAGTAGCAGCAGCATTCGCACCGAAGCTGAATCCAGTGACACTGCTTCCATCCGCCAGACTGAGCGTTCCAGTGGAGTACGTGTTCGTGGCCACCACTGCACGGTGAGAGAGTCCGCGAGGCGTGGCTTGCTCTTGCTCT
>JACKZZ010008843.1_pt1 | contig 64747 bp, 77 predicted proteins | sample 8027871 | NCBI WGS metagenome assembly JACKZZ01 (sample SAMN15724774, study PRJNA655200) | protist metagenome | isolation source: fluorescence activated cell sorting (FACS) single amplified genomes of... | place: USA: West Boothbay Harbor, Gulf of Maine | collected 2000-07-19
TAGCATCGTAAGTATATCCACCGTCCTCTATAGTAAATTTTTTATCAACTAACTTATTTAACTTTATAAGTATTTGTTCAACACCACCATAAAATTCAACAACCAAACCATATATGTCATCATCATCAATAGGCGTCCCAAACAAACTTAAAAAAGTTTTGGATGTGTCAACACCATTCTTCCTCCAATAGTCAATTATCAATTTTGTTATTTTTTCATTCATAATTTAAAATTTATTTGGCTCACTTATTTCAAACTCTTCGAGGTCAACATTAATACCTGTTTTTAACATTATTTGGTCATAAATTAAGTCTTTAATCATACTTTCAATGTCTTGACTGAATTCACGGTCAAGGCCTTCTTCCATATAATGATTATAAATAGTATCTATTTCACCATCTTCATCCAATCTAACCTTAAAATCACCATCCAACAAAACTGATAAATAAAATTGTCTGTCATGTTTATCATATTTCACATCATAAACTCTACACCTTATCGGCTCATTATCATATGATTCACCATACAAAATACCTCCTTTGAGTTTCTCCATTTTCTCCATTACTTCGATAAGACCACCGTAATATTCAACTATCAATGATTGAAGCTCCTCTAATTCATCATAAGTTACATACTCAAGACCAAATAAAGATAATGTGGTTCGGTCAGTTTGAACCCCATGTTCTTTCCAATACTTAAACAATTCTTCCTTTATTTTACCATTAATACCCATATTAAAAATAATTACCGTCTTACATTAAATATTATACTAATTCAATTATAATATTAAAAGTCATATCATTTATATGTTGATATCACTTTTTGTACATCATCTCTCGTTAAGAAATCAAACACATCCTGTTTTAGATGTTTAGTTGAACAAAATTTATTAAAAAATATTTCAGGTATATAATCATATTCATCTTCCCACGTTTCAAAATCATATCCTTCAGGTGTTAAGTCTTTTTCTAAGTTGGCCCAATCTTTCTCCCTTAACGATGCGACATTAATAGTATGAACACCTTCAGAATCAATTAGAAGGTCACCCACCCTTAAGTAAGCATGAATTAGTACCTCATCAATAACTTCATCGTTATCATCTATTCTTTCAGCCATAATTAAGTGGTACTTTATATCAGCATCAGGTATTATTTCCTTAAAACATTCAATTAAATACTTCGCAAAAAAATGACAATGACCAAATTGGTAATCATTTCCAATTTTGAATTTTCCCATATATTATATTTAATAATAAATACCACTAAACATATTTAAATTATGTCACATCCAATAATTCATTCAAAATCCTCAGTTAAAAAATGGGGTGGTAAATGGGAAGATTACATACACATACACAATTGGTTCGATGAAACAAAGTCTTGGGTTGGTAATACATACCATAGAATGTTTAGACATCACTCAGAGGGTATTTTCGAATGTGAGAAGACCTTTGGTGAACATTTCAAGAATAGTGAAGGGAAAATAGTTTACACTCGTTACGTGGGAGAACAACACGTAAAAGAAGATTGTTATAACTATATTCCTTCGGCAAAAGAATGGGTTAATTCTATAGATTCTAAAGAAAAACCTATTTGGATGATAAGAACATTGAAAATTGACACAGATTAACATATTTATATTAAAACAAAATAATGAGAACAGAAGTATTAGAATTAACCGAAGACCAATTAAAAACACTAAACCTTTTTTCATACTACAGTAGAGGGTATGGTGGCGACGAAGTGACAAGAGAGTATTATTTTGTAGATAGTAGTTTAGAATGGGAAGACGATGATTGGCGTTCCTCAAGTACTCATAGAGGTATTGAATCTTATGATAAAATTGATGAGTTAATAGAAGATATAATAAGTCAATACGATTTAGAAGAACTTAGTTACAACAGAATGACATTAACTTTCAACATTGATTGTGTTGAAAAAATATTAACAATTACTGCTAGTGAAATGGTTATTTCTCAAGAATTTTCTATAAGTACTGAAGAAATTTATAATGAAGAAAGAAACGTAGATGAAGAATTAATAACTTATTTTAAAAATATGAAGTCTGAAGGTTTTGTGGATGGTACAATCCTTTTTGATGGTAGTGGTGATAGTGGGTCAATCGACGATAATATTACATTATACCGTAATACAGGTCCAACTGAAAATGAAGACGTAGATGAAGATATTGAAGACTTATGTTACGTTATGTTAAGGGAATACCCGGGATGGGAAATTAATGAAGGTTCTTCAGGTGAATTTAATTTAAATTTTGAAACAGGTATAATAGAATTAAATTATGGGCAAAACATAGAGGATGATATGTCCATCGACTATAGAGGTTATTTACGTTTTTAATTATTTTTATTTATAAGTAAATTCAAATCTTACATTATCATCGGTTAAATATTGTTTATAATCAGATTTAATTCGTGCAGCGATAATTTCATTAATTTTTTCTTTTACCTCATCACTTAAACCATCAATATTATTAACCATTTTTCTATCTATAACTTCACCAGCCTTCACAATATCAATCTTAACAACAAGTTTATCATCCTCGGACAAAACAACATCTTTATAAATAAAACTAGCCCTGTGAGGAGTCTCACCGTAAGGAGCGAATATATTTATAAGTTTTCTTTTACCAATCATCTCATCATTAAACATCTCAACAAAATCACTTACTCTTTTAGTCGATATATCACCCATATTTGCTCGACCCTCCCTAAGTAATTTCAACTCGTTAGTCGTAAGATAAATAACATCACTTTTTAAACCTGAATTATATCGAACAGGGTTACTATCAGACATTTGTCTATTTGTCGTACTCGAATAGGTATCCATATTACCATACCAAACACCATTAACAAATAAAAATATTGGATACCACTCGTAAGATAGAACAACATAATTCCACTGATTTACATTATTAACTTCCCATAAACCTTCAAGGTTAGAACCTTTAAATGGTATTTTAGCTGAACTATACTCATAAGCCGTAGAATTTGTAACTCGTTTCTGTTTATACTCTTGGAAATTTTTGAAATCATCAAAAGTTATATTTTCATAATCACCTTCCGGTCTATAGTTTTGAGTATAAACTTCATAATAAAACCTACCGGCAGAATGTGGCTCAGATATAGTCGGCATCATACTTCTTATAAATTTAAGTAAATCATCTTTCTTTGGGTATTTATGTTTATTTTTATTTAAATATTTAAATAAAGCTATAGTCTCCCTATTTAAAGGTTTCTCATTTGTTTTATCAAATTGTTCGTTGAGATATATGTCTATGTGTTTGTTTAAACTCATTTTATTTTAAGTATTTTAATTTATATATTGTAGAATTTATTAGTTTCTCAACATTATCAATCTCGTTCTGAAGATAACTTTCTTTGAAAAATTCTCTAAGTTTTTGAACCTCTTTTTCTAAATCTTGGAAGTACTTAACTACCTGAGAATTATTTTGATAGTTTACAATATCATAAGACTTATAACCCTCAATAATACCATGTTTACCTTGATAGGATTCTGTTATTTCATCAATCAAATCAACAACGTCCTCATAATAATCTTGTAACGCTTTGTGTTCCGCGTATGATTTAGTTTGTAAGTGAAATACGTGAGATTGTGTTCGAGAGTGAAGTAGTTTAGACACCATTTCCTCACAATTACTTTTAATTTCTTTTTGTTCCTTAATTAGACCTTTACTAATCGCAACATCGCTAATTTTCTTATTGATTATTATTTTAGTCATATCTTTTTTTATTTATAAATATACTCATATTTATATTTAAACGTTAAAACTATGGACAAACCTTCAGTATTAGAGAATTTACCGGATAAAGTGTTAAAAATAGCTTTAAAAATAATAGAACCTCACTATTCCGGTAACCCTGATGTTTTATTAGATGATATTAATTTTATATCATCGTGCGATGATGTCGTTAAACTGACCGGACTAAGTAGTAACGATTACGGTGAAACTTCCGACTATAGTTTCTTACATCAATTAATGAAACTAAACCCCGATTTCGATTCATCCGAATCGTTAAATAGACCAACATTTAACAACTTCGAATTTGATTGGGAGGTTAAAGAAGAGAGAGTTATATCCGAACACTATAGACATTCCTTAGGTTCATACAGTCCAACAGGTGATGACGTAAAATCAAATTTTAGATTTTTAGTTTATGAGGGCGTTATTTATCCTTACGATGGTAAACTATTAAGTGATGAAATAGAAAATTCAGAGGTTATCGGTAATGACTTTATTCCGGGCTCTATTAAAAAAATCTAAATATTGAAGTTTTTAGTCTCTAAATCTTTATCCGCAATAGTTAATTTACTGTGGTTAAACTCACCATCAGTTAATTCCATTAATTTACCCATTATTTCACTAAATCTAACCCACACAATGGAACCTTCATTTTCAGGTGAGTAATCATTATCAACTAAATATTGAACAACAGTATTCTCCTCTAAAGTTATAAAACCATGAGCAAACCCTTTAGGTACTAATACCTCATCACCCGGACTCATCTCAAACATATGAACATCCATAAACGTTTCAGAACCTTTTCGTATATCAACAACAACATCTAATAAGCTACCATCAATTACTTTGACTAATTTAGATTGAGCGTAGATACCTGTTTGAAAATGTAGACCTCTTAGAGTAAATTTGTTAGGGTTTATACTTACATTACTTTGAACCCAATTCTTATTGAGTTCTCCATTGTCGTAAGTTAATTTCAAAGGTGCAAACACACCTCTTTTGTCCGTGAATACTTGATTCTTATTTATAATTGGGTTTTTCATTATTTTTCTTCTTTAGCGATTCTTTTTAAGTAATCACCATAACTGTTTTTATTATATTTATCGGATATTTTTAATAACCCTTCTCTTGTTATCCATTTGTTATTGTAAGCTATTTCTTCTAAACAACCTATCTTAATTCCTTGTCGGTCTTCAATACTTTGAACGTATTGACCTGCTTGAGTTAAAGACTCAAATGTTCCGGTATCTAACCAAGCAACACCACGTTTTAATCTTTGAACTTGTAAATCTCCTTTATCTAAGTAAACTTTATTAACATCTGTTATTTCTAACTCTCCTCGATATGACGGTTTAATATTTTTAGCAACACCAATAACAGTATTATCGTAGAAATATAAACCGGGTATGGCAAATCGTGATTTAGGTTTTTTAGGTTTTTCCTCAATACTTATGACTTTATTATCCTTATCGAAACTAACAACACCATACCTTTCAGGGTCATTAACTTCGTAAGCAAAAACCATCCCACCTTTAAGAGTTTTAATTATTTTTTTAGTTTCAGTAAAATCAATTCCGGAAAATATATTATCACCAAGTATTAAACATACACTATCTTGACCAATAAAATCCTCACCCAAAATAAATGCGTCAGCCAACCCAACCGGTTTATATTGTATCTCATACTTAAATTCACAACCAAACTGAGTACCATCACCTAAAAGTTTTTTAAATAATTCACTATCATGTTCAGAGGTTATTATTAAAATGTCTCGAATACCCATAGACATTAATGTTGATATAGGATAATATATCATAGGTTTATCATAAACCGGTAACAATTGTTTCGATATAGAAACCGTAAGTGGAAATAATCGAGTACCCAAACCCCCTGCTAAAACAATACCTTTCATTTTTTAATAATTTTTGTCAACCATTCTTTAAGGTCAATATAGTTTAGTTTTCCAAATCTATCAGTGTATTTAGATATATCTAAAGCGTATTTTCTATCGTGACCTAATCTATCTTCAACATAGTTAAAATTAACATCTTTTCCAACTATTTCAGATACAATTTTAATTAATTGATTATTAGTTATACGATAACCACTACCAATATTAAAGACCTGATTAACTTCATCAGATAACATAATGTTAATTATTGACTGAGCATTATCGTCGGCGTGTATCCACTCTCTAATCTGTTCACCATCACCATATACCGGAATAGGTTCATCGTTTTTTATCATTTTAATAATTTTTGGAACCATCTTCTCGGAATGTTGATTCTCACCAAAATTATTACAAGTTCTTGTAATAATGTAGGGTAACCCAAATGTTCTACCTGCCGATTGTACTATTAGGTCTGAAGACGCTTTAGTTGCGGAATAGTAAGATGAACCAACTAATGAAAAGTCTTCATTAGATAATATATCTGAACCATAATCTATCATGTCCCCATAAACTTCATCTGTAGAAATATGTATGAACTTTTTTAAACCGTCCACCTTTAAAGCTAATTCAACCATGTTAAATGTACCTTCAACATTAGTCCTAACAAATGGTCTACCGTCTTTTATTGAATTATCAACATGAGATTCCGCGGCAAAATGTACAATGTAGTCGCATTTAGGTAACTCACTTAAATTACATATATCTTCCCTGATAAAATTAATATCACAATTAATATTATCGACATTAGATGCATATGTCAATTTATCGATAACCGTTATCTCACAGTCTTGAATACTACCTTTTAATTTATTTACGAAATGGGACCCGATAAAACCCATTCCACCTGTTACTACAATTTTTATCATAAAAAAATCTTTATCTAATAATAAGATAAAGATTTATAAATGTAAAATGTAAAATGTAAAAGTTATTGACCTATAACGATATCATCTAAATTTATACCTTCCAACCCTTTAGGTTTATCAACAATTTCATCATACATAAAAGATTTAACAACTGCGATAATACTTTGTTCTGATTGAGCAATTTTACTTTCTTGCCAGTCTTCTAACTCCTCATTATCATCCATAGATTCCCACATTTTATTAGCTAAAGTCGCAATAGTAAATAATTGTTTTTTAGCCATAGAGTGACTTTCTTTATTTTCATTAACGTTTTTTAATTTTTCTGACAATATCTTTAATTGTTCTTCAGAGACTATAATATTTTTTTTCATTGTAATACGATTTATCTATAAATATAGTGAAAAAGAAAAAGGAGGTATTACCCTCCTTTTTTTTGGGGCCGTTCAGTTCAATACTTAGGCCAACTCCACCATCCTAATTTTTTTAATGAGAATTAGGAAAACTCGAGTACAGACAACTAACTTACTTCTGATTCAATTTTACTTCTAAAATGGTCTGTTAAAGTATATTCAACATTTGAAGTTGTAATTATACACTCAACTAAATGTTTAAAAGGGATGTGAACTAAAAAATCAGTTCCATTAAAGAAACTTAAATCTTGTTTTAGTTCTATACACCCTTGAACCATCTTAAGAAAAATCTTAAATTGAACATTATCAGAAAATATTTCATTCAATACTTCTCCGTAAGTTTCATGTCTCATCAATATTTTATAAGTCGTATTTACCATATCTTTTTATATTTATAATACAAATATACAATATATTATTCATTAAACCAAAAAAACCTCAAATAAAATTTTGAGGTTTTTAAGTGTCTAACCAACTTTTTTATATTAAGAAAGGGGTGTTGGAATACGTGTAAAATATAAATATATAGTTTTTTAGTAAAAACCATTTTTAACTTAAACTATTTTTACTTAGTTATTTTTAAATTTAACAAATATACTAATATTTATCGTTATGAAAGTAGTGATAAATAAATACGGATTTAAGGTTAAACCTGTTTATAAACCAATAGACATTCAAAAAGGAATGATGAATAATAATTTTGATTCTTCCTTTAGTGGAATGTTATTTTTAATGGATGATAAGGAACATTGTTTTTGGATGAAAAACTGTATCATACCCTTAGACATTATATTCATTAAAAACAAAGTAATAACTAAAATACATAAAAACTGTAAACCTTGTAAAACCAAAGATTGTGATAATTTTTGTGGATACGGTAATATGGTTTTAGAATTACCTTCCGGGTCGTGTGACAAGTTAAATTTTAAAGTAAACGACGTAATTAAGGTAATAAATAATTGATTTAAACTAAATCAAACTTTCGTAATTCTTCCATAGAACTTTGTCTAGCACGTTTTTTTGGACTACCCGAATTAATATCCGCGTAATACTGTGTGGCCTCATTAGGGTCTGTAAATTTTTTTGACCCCTTTTTAGTTAAAAATTTAACCGCAACTTCAGCCGCAACATTATCATCTAATAAAACATCAGGATTACTTACTAAGTCAATACCTACCTGACTACCATATTTTTCATAGTTAGCCTTACCCGTTAATTGATTAAAACCTCTACCAACATACTTGGAACCATCATTAACATTGTTATTCCCTATCCTGCCGTTATAAACAAAATCAAAAAATTTATTATAATCTTTTTTCAAGTTGTTCAACTCACTATTAGAAAGTTTTCGAGTTCTAGAAAATATTTTATTAATTCTACTATTAGACGTATTTTGGTAACCTCTTTCTTTTTTATTAATAAAATGAGTTTCTTTACCTATTACCGCCAACATACCGATTTGAGACGCCACGTCAGTAACACCGTGCTCTATCATTTTGTCTATTAATAGTTGGATGTTTTTAGCCGCCTTTCCGGAATATGTGTGAGTTATTTTACCATCTAACGATGTAAATGATTTAGAAGATGTAGTGTATTTTTTTATATCCTCATCAGTAATATTTAATTTTTTAATTTTTTCAACCATAACATCTTTAGTTTTAGTATCAAAAATAGATATTTTACTATCGCTTAAATCAATATCATTATCTTTTTTAAATTTATTAAGAGCCTCGGCGGTTTCAGGACCAAATAGACCGTCAACACCATGATTTGGGAGAGGGTAACCTAATAACTCTAAAGCTATTTGAAATATTTCCACACTCTTTTTAAACGACATCGATTTACTATCGTCTTGTTTAACTTCACCACTAATTTTTTCTAAATCATTTATAAAGTTAACACTATTAGGTTCTACTATTTCAGCTTTTTTTTTAGACTCTATCAATTTAAAAATTTGAGTAACATATGATTCGTCAATATTTTTTGATTCTTTAATTTTTTCTTTTAACTTTTTTACAAATTCCTGTTGAATCATTTTAGTAAACTTAATGTATGGTGCATCACCCGAATCTTTATTGTATTTGTATTTACCCTGAGGTGGTCTTGTTCTCTTACCCATATAATTTAACCCCGCAATATTAGTGATACACTTGTGACCACCACTACCAGCTTGAATGAAGTCCCACGCATTTACAGATATATCATCTAAAAAAAGTCTTTCTTCTTCAGATAAATCCTCAAATGGTGTTTCCATCATCTCACCAATATTTAATAAATCTTTTCTACCTTCTTTTTTATCTTTATAATTTTTACCATATAAAGCAACAAAATCTTTAAATGTAAATCCAACCGACTCAGGACCAAAACCCTTCCCTGATTCGGAAACCCATTTAATAGTTGATAGAGGAATTTCTTTTTCTTTCAATTGTGACTCCCACCTAGACAGGACTTCTTGTGCTATCTCACCTAAGTTGACTCCTTTTAGTTCACGTTCTTTTTTAAATGGATTACAGGAAGATTGAACCAAACCTAACGGCCAAGCGATAACAATAAAATCGGCGTCAGGATTATTTTTAAAAGGAGTGTATCTATCGTAAGAACCCGGTTTAAACATACTTCCACCTCCGTATTGTACAATAATCCCATCATCAACTTTAACATTTGGACTAGTCTTCATTTGTTCAACATATCCTTCCGCGTTTTTCTGTAATGTGTTAACGTCAGGAAATTTCTTCTCTTTCATTATTCTTTTAATATTCTGTAGAATATTCATAAGTGATGGTGTTGAAGTCATAACTAACTCTTCCAAGAAACCCGGTTTGTTTTTAAACGCTAAAAGTAGTTTATTTATAACTAAACCTAATAACATTCTATTTTTGAATACAGGTAAGTTAGTATCTATTTTAAATAGATAATTAATCACCTTATCAACGTCAATATCATTTCTTGAATAATCGGCCGAATCTACAGTTGAAATTAATTTTATATCCTCATTAGGAAATATGTCTTTAGGTGATAACACTTGTGATATGGTTTCAACATTTGAACGTGATTGTCTAAATGATGTCGCTCCGGTTTCATCCGCACCCGCTTGACTATCATGGTGGTCCGTATGTATAATAAACATTGGTTTACCATGTGCAAAATCAACTAAAACAGGCATTACGTCACCTTCGGCGTCAGTTTTCTTAATTGCAAATTCTTTATCACCATATTGTATTATTTCAGAATCAACAACCTCAATACCGTTGTCTTCTAAATAATTTTTCATGGCTAATGCTGTCGTAACACCATCAAGGTCTTGATGAAAATAAATTTTAGCCTTGTTATATCTTTTAGATAATTTATTAATGTCTCTTATACCACCTTCTTTTAATATTGCCATTTTTAAAATCCTATTATATCTTTTATTATGTCTTTAGCAAACCCTTTAGCCTTATCTTTTACTTGACCTCCAACATTATTAGAGTTATTATCATTGTTATTCATTTGTGGTTCCCCACCGTCAACACCTGACATATCTTCTGACCAATATTGTTTTCCTTCAGGTGTAGTAGAATATGCCGACATAGAACTATCAAAAGCTTTATTACACATTTCTTTAACTAACTCATCAGGTCCCACAAAGTTAGCAACACCCAAGTAATCTAATAAACCCGCATAAAATTTAGTTCGTCTCATTAAACTAGTTAAGTCTCTGTTTCTAATTAATTTAACAGAAAAACCTGGCCAAACATTTTTAGCCATCCAAGTAGGGTCATTAGCCTTAAAATTCTTGAAGAACTTATTTTTACCTTTTAATTCCCCTTTCATTGTTTTAAGTAACTCAGCAGCCACTTTAGGGTCAGTTTTACTTAATTGTTTAGCATATTTCGCAGTTATTTTTCCAGCAATTTTTTGATTTCTAGCTGACATAATGAACATGTCAATCCAATCCGTTAAAGTCTTTCTAAACCCTGATGTTATTTTACCTCCGGGAATTTTATTTATGAGCTGTTTTAGTTTTCCACCCCAACTAATAGAAGTATTCACAAATTTACTCATCATAGGTGATGTCTTAGACACTGAAGATAATATCTTACTTCCTTCGGCAACATCACCGGTCTTTTTAACTGTTTTCATTGCTTGGTTAGCGGCTTTGAAAGCTTTACTACCTTTACTACCAAACATGATTGGTTTAGCTACCGCGTCACCAACGTAAGGTACAACTGAGACCATAGATAACATACCGAAGAAATAATCCCCTTGTCTTATATAATCAAGACCATTAAACATATCAACCAAACCTGTTGGGTCAAATATACCTATCACATCACCAATCGTATTCCACCAAGCCTCGTTTAATGTTTTAACTTGAGTTGGATTTAAAACGGTTAACATTTCAACTATAAAAGTCTTTTCAACTTCATTAAAAGTCTCCCACTTTTCAGTTAAATATTTTTTAGTCTTTTCGGCATCAATATTACGTCTTATATGGTTATACTGTTTTTCACTTAAAATTATTTCCATTTTTACATTTTAATATAAATACCTGATAAAATAAAAAAAAGACGATTAATCGTCTTTTATAAAATCTAACTTAGTTTGTAAGTTACTATCCCGAAAATTTTTTATACGGTCGTTAGCTATTTTACAGTAATTTTCACTTAATTCAATACCTAACCATCTCCTTCCCAATTTTTCAGAAGCAATCGCAGTTGTACCACTACCCATAAAAGGGTCTAAGACAATATCATTCTTATAAGATAGTATTTTAATTGCTTTACTCGGGATATCCATTGAGAATGTTGCCTTTGTTAACGATTTAGTGTCAGCAAAATAGTCCCATCTACCAAACACTAAATTCATAAATTCCTTCTTATCTTCAGGTTTATATACCATCTTATTTTTAAATGTACCGTCTTCTTTCTCAACTTTAGTTAATTCCCCTATCCACTGAGAAGTACCTTTTTTGAGTTTCTTTTTACTTTTCTTGTATGCTAAAATAACACACTCTTTTGGGTTATATACATAAGGACTACTCGCACTCATCCAACTACCCCACGCAGTTTGTCTAACTCTATGGGGTGAATCCTCAATTAAATCTACCATACCGAAGAATTGAAATCCCACTTCTTTCATTTTCATCCAAAACTCAGCATTAAATAGAATTCTACCACCTCTCTCCTGAACATTAGTTTCTATTGGAACATTAATTGCAACCCTACCATCATCTTTTAAAACTCTCAAAGATTCTTCCAACCATTCTTTAGTAAAGTTCCAATAGTCATCCATTGATTTACCATCGTCATATTCATCATATTTTATGTTAACATTATATGGACAACTTGTGACTAACAAATCAACACACTCGTCAGGTAATGTTTTCATAACCTCAACACAATCACCTTTAATTATTTTACCTGTCTCAATCATTATTTAAATTTTTTACCATAAAAACCGGATTTTGGTCACCGGCGAAAAGACCTAATATATTAAAATCATAGTATTCTAAAGCTTCCATTTCAGTCATACCATCACGTTCTACTAATATATTTAATATTTTTTCTTTAGAGTACATAATTTTTGGTCCATAACTAAATTCTTCAACAACACCAATAATAGCATCATTTAAATCACTTAGAATTACTGCACCCTCAGCATGTTCATGTATGTAGTCAATCATTTGGTTTGTACTATATTTCATATTTTTTTTAAATTTTTAATTTTTCGTTCTAAATACCATAATGCTTTCTTTAAATCTTGTTCTTCTTTGTTTGAATCTTTTTTACCTGCTCTTGCAACATATTTAACAACGTTGAATAAATAAGCGTCTTTATCTAACCCCCAATTTTCACAAACCTTTACAACTTCATATACATTTTCTTTACCTCCGTAGTGTTCCGGATGGCTTACCATTTCTTTTCCCATTTTATCTATTATCTATGTGTATTATTACTTGATTGTAGTATTCTATCATATGTTCATTCCATAAATCCCACTTAATATTTATCCCGTCAACAGAATAAACTTCGTGATTAGGAAACACTCTTAAGAATACATCTCTAAATTCTCTAAATTTTTGTTTTGTTTCAATTGTATCAAGGTGCCACTCACCTGATATTTTTTTAACATTATTCTTTAACCAACAAATATTTTCAACATTGAATATTTCATATTCTCCTCCTTCACAATCAGTCTTTAAAAAATCAATTACAGTTATATTATTTTCCTCAACAATACTCATAAATTTTTTAGAAGTGACCATTTTTTCTTCCCCACTCTCACCAAAATTATCATATATTTTTAAATCCTTATCGTTTACGACATTAGGGATTATAGTATGTGGCATACCTTTAATATTGTTAGATAATACTTTTATTTGAGATTCTGATGGTTCAATAGCGTATAGATGTTTTATGTTTCTATCCTTTAAACAATAAGAAAATGGTCCTATACTAGCCCCAACATCCATAACAACATCATTCTCTTCAACTTCAAAAATACTCTCATAAATGTTTTTTTCCACATCAAAAAACTCACCCTTAATAACATCTTTAAACCATTGGCTTGAAGACCCCCATTCAAAGTTTTCGTATTTTTTTTCCATATATTCTAATTAAATATTAATTATTTAAATGATTTAATAACTTTAAAAACATCAGTGTCAGTATACCCCTTAGTATGTAATTCATATATCTTAGACGAAATTTTATCTTGAAATATTAAAGCGTCAACATTGAATATTTTAGTTAAATTATGACCTGATTTAATTCTTGTCATAATTAACTCTTCCGTTATAAATCGTTTTGTAAACCCCATATTTATTTGTTAAATTATGATACAAATATAAAGTAAAATTTATTAAATAACAATAAAAAATGTGAAATATTACCCTTAAGATATTAAAGCAACCAATTTCCTTTTGAATAAAGGTCCTAAAGTTTCATTTATAGGATAATTACCGTCTGAAACCATCTTGAATATAGGTAATTTTGATTCTTCCTTAGTTTCATATGTTTTAGAGAACTTAGTTATTATTTTTTTAATATCTAAATTATCAGTGTTTCCCTCATAGATTAATTTCATAGATGTTCTAGTTTGATTTTTAACTTTATATACTTTTCTATTTGTATACTTCCAAACATAGACGTACTCATCTTTTTTATAGTAGAAAAAACCTGTTTTAGATTTAATGTTATCTTTATTATGTTTAACACTAATATCTATTGAATCATAAACCAAAGTCCACAATGATTTAGCAAAATTAAAATAATCCTTTAGAAGAATTTCACTCTCTTTTAATATTTTTTGTAGTTCGGATTCTTCCTCTTCACTGATAAGAGGCATATCTTTCATTTTTAAATCTGTTGGAAGTAACTCGTAGTCCGGAGTTGGAATGACTTTATCAACATAAAGTATTTTTCTGTCTTTAATTAATGTATGAATATTACCTAAATGAATTGAAAGTTCTAAAAACATAGGATATAACTTAATCTCCTCGAGATACCCACCCATTTTAGTGAAGTAATCTAACAATACATACCTTCTATGTTCAACATCCATATAACCTTGGAATACCCAATCCGTTTCCAATATAAAGTCATATTTTTTTTTATATTTTAGCTTATTCATAATAACAATATAAACGATAACTAAATATAATCTACATTAGTCCACTCTAAAAATATAAAAATCAACACTACCCTCATCACCTGACGGATATTCCATGGTAACCATTTCATATGTACCGTCATAGGTCAATATACCCTCATATCCATCAGAATCATACATCCCCTGTTTTAAGTCATCCATATCAACATAATCACGTATTTCATACCCGTGTTCCTCTACCCATTCAACTGCAGATTCATCATTAACCATTGAGTCAATCTTTTCATCAATCATATCTTCTGTAGGGTCACCAACGTCAGGAGAAATATCATCAAGTTCTTCCTGTAATTGGTCTATTTCCTCTTCAAGTTCGTCCCATTCCTCTTCTTCATCTTCAACATCTAGTTCATCTTGTTCTGATTTCAACACATCAATTCTGTCCTCTATTGTTGTTTTTCTTTCCTCTTGCTCGTCAGTCAAAGTATAATCGTCGTCGTCAAAATACGAATCAGGACTATAAGAAATATCATCATAATAATAAGTTCTCATATCATCTTTTATCGCTTCATAATCTAGGTAACTTTCGTAAAATCCACTATTTAACCCCTCAATTCCATTTTCATCTAAAAATTGTTCAATCTGCTCCAAAGACGCCGATTCCATCTCATCCTCATCAGCAACGGCCCATGAACCCTCATTAGAAGCATTTAATATTTCATATGTTGGAATGTCGTATGTTCTATAATTTGTTTCATATATATCATATATGTCAAAAGTATCACCTTGTAAGTCCTCTAAATCAGTCTGTAATTCATCAATTCTATCTTCCAACACATCAGAAATTTCATCATCCTCTTCTTTTTCTAAATCATTAAGTAACTGTTCAAGTTGTTTTTTGATTACATTAATTTCATCTAATAACTCTTCATCTTTGAAGTTTACATCAACACCACTATTAAACGAACTTAGAAATTCGTATAGTGCATTAACCCTTAATATTTCATATTTTTCACCGGACTCCATATCTTCGAAATTATCTGAATTAATTTCTCTATCACCATCTTCCCTTTGGGAATCCATTTCCGCCAATTTACGATTAAGTATTCTTTTTTGTTCAATTCTCCAAATACCGGAACCGTAATCCGACACACGACCCAATACTGTAATACCTTTAATACTTGTAATATTAGTATTACGTATATCTAAATCACCAGTTATAATACCCACATTACCTAAATTTTTTAAATCTTTTTCACCACTTAATTGAACATTCCCAATTATTTTTAAAGGTAACCCCTTAAACATCTTTATTTTAGATAACCCTTTACCGTTATATGAAGCTAATTTCATTAAATCCATATATTTTTTAGCCGTTATTTCGTAAAATTCACCGTTTACTTCTTCTTTAATCATATTTTTATTTTTTAAATATTTTCATTATGATTATAAATATACAAAATTACTATTAATATATTTACATAATACAAGTTTATCACATATTTATGTATAGACACAAAAATAAAACAAATTAAAAGTATAAATTATGGGATGCGGATGTAAAAAAAGAAACAATCAAACTTCAAAGGCGAAAACCGGAGCAACACAACCTAAACAATCAACTCCAACTTCAGTTCAAGAGTCGATTAAAAAAGTAGTGGAAAAATATTATAATAAAAAATAATTATATTCGAATTACTTTTAGGAACATTAAAATATCATTTAGATATTAACCACAAAAAAACCTCACTATACCGTAGAGGTTTTTTTTATGAAATTAATAGTTAACCTAATAAATAATTTTAATATTAAGACTTTAAGTTATGAATATGAATTCATATTATTACATAAAAATAATACATGGATTACATCAATTTAAAATCACAAAGGGGTTTAGTTAATTTATTCGCCGATTACATATTAAGTAAAATAATAACTGACCACTCAATAGACGCATCAATTGAAGTTACCAATTGTGGTAAATTTTTCTTAGTTAATGGGTTCACAAACTCTAAAAATATTTTAACACTACATCAAGTAAAAGATGAGTTTATTAAAGAGTATAAAACTCTAACCAATAGTTTAGGTTATGAACAAATGAATATAGTTGACACTATAACCTACGATGTAGAATTAACATCAAAAAACGAATACTCATTTAACTTATATAAAACCGATAGACCGGTGTACAGTAAAGAAGTGTTTGATTTTATTTCAAGTAAAACTGACTTAAATCACTTGTCTTTTTCTAATTCAGGTTTTTTAGAGTTAGATTATTCAGAAGACAATACAGATGAAATAAACAAATTTAAATATTCACCTATAAATATTAGTTCGGAGTTCCCTTATGGATACAGTTGGAAAATGGGTAGGGATAAGTTATATTATAGTGAATATGTTTCAAATCATTTATTTAACATTATTAATGTCGATAAATTATTATTTAAATTTTCATCTCTTAAAGACGAAAATGATGATTTTAAAATAAGAATTATATCAAATTCACTTTATTCTGAAAAAACAATAATCTCAATGGTTTTAGATAATTTCGATTTGAACGTTTCACTATTAAAAGAAAAAATGTCCAACTATAATTTATTGGATGATATATTAGACCCTATGGGTGATAAACCTTGGTTAGTCAAGGATAAGATAAAAGGTTTGATTATATTTTAACTCACCTATATAAATTAAAAAACCCACCTATTGGTGGGTTTTTATTTTAAACAATAATCTCACACACAACATTTTGAACCCCTAACTTATCACAAACCATATTAATACGTTTGATTTTAGTTACGTTAGAACCCCATGTAGACATAAACATTCCACAATCCATCAAAACCTTATTATGGTCACTAAGTGAGTCTCTAAACTCGTCTTTATCGTTTTTAAAGAAAGATGAAAAATTGTTTTCAATAACTGACCTGTTAACACCTTTAGTGATTTCATTGATAACAGACACATACGTTTCTTTCGCAGTTTTGTTGGTAATAACTCTATCACCAATGGTAACCTTTAAATTCGTAGACTTTGCCCGACCAATTTTGTTCTTAACCTCAACTTTTTCTTCATCAGTTAGGGTTTCGTCATTATCAATACTAAGACCTAAATCCAATTCCTTAACTGAAAGATAGTTCACCATCTTATCCAATCTCGAATGAAAGGTGTCGATGTCTGAAACATCAAACCACTCTGTTGTGATATTCCTACGGTCATCGTACTCTTTGATAACTCTATGGTCCTCGAAACAAACGTGAAGAATACCCTCTAATTTGCTCATATCTTCCGTTTCAAAGACTCTTACCATCATAACATCAAAAGGTAAGTGTGTGGAATTTAACTGTGTCTCACGGACTTTATATTGTTTTGAGAGACCAATCTTATGGTACCCATTCACAAACTTACCTCCGTGGTCAATTATTCTTGCTATGTATACATATCCTTTCATAGTTCTATGTGTTATCTATGTTTTTGTTTTCATAGGTTATCGCATAATTAGTTTTATAAATAGTATTACCTGTCTGTGTATATTTTCTATACTTTCTCATTTTTTTACATCCACGTTGTGTTCCACAAGATTGTAATACTGACCCTACAATAAAGAGGATTAAGATTAAGTAAGTAAATTTTCTTTTCATTTGTTTTAAATTTAATGATTAATATTTCCTAATATAAACGTATCCTTCCATATTAAACTGTCTCAGGATTTAACTCTTGGTTAGTATTAATATAATCTTCTTGAGTACCCAAAACAGTAGGTTCGTGAAATTGAATCTCAAACCCACAATACGTGAAACGCTCATGGTCATTACAGTGTGATTCCAACATCTCACCGAACACTTTGTCCGCATCACTATACATTAATAAATCAACGTCCATTTCGATTTGAAATGTGTGACCACCTTTCATCTTCCAATGATAGTTACCCTCATTAATACCATAATTTTCTTCATACTGTGTGTGGACCAAAACTTTGTTAACTGACATAATATTTGTTTTTTTTTATTGTTATACAAATATAAAACAAAAAAGGGACTCTCACAAGTCCCTAACAAATTATTTACCTAATTCTTTTTTTATTATTTCAACACCATCATCAATTTCTTCGAAATCCCTTTCAGGGGCGAATAGTTTTGGGTCCGGAGATTCAGGAGGTTGATTTAAAATCATAAATGATGGTACAAATTCATTATCAGTAAGTTCAACAAATAAATCATATTCATCTTTATATTCATCAATATCCCTAATATGAAATTCGATTTCGTTTTCATTTAACTTATCTTTCATCATATCACAGAATGGACAACCTTTCATGGTAAATAAGACAACAACTTTAGACATTTAATAAGTTTTGAGCCATTTCATTTATTTGAGATTCTGTTTGTAACCCCACAGTACTATGAATTACTTCACCACCATTAAAAGATTTTATCGTTGGAACAGACCTAATACCGTACTTTGTTGCAAGTTTATGATATTCACCCAAATTTAAAGTGTATAATTCGACATTAGATTTTTTTTCTTTATATTCCTTAGAAACTTTTTCAAAAGAAGGTTTCATAACTTTACATGGTCCACAAAAATCAGCGTAAAAATCAACTATTATTTTATCACCATTATCAATTTTTTTAATTAATTCGTTTTCTACTATTTCCATTTTTTTTATTTTAATTTTATTATTTTTTATTCATGCGATATATTGAATCAACCATAAAGTAAACATTAGATTTTAATGAGTTTAGATATAATATACTTATTAAATTAGATTTAATATACATATAAATACCATTAGAATCATATTCTACTAAAAATTCAGAATAGACAACACCCCCATTTTCATCAGACCTCTTATAATCCCAAATAATTTTTTTATTTTTAATTATTCCATCGACTAAAGAAGGGTCTTTAACAACAATATCATACTGAGAAGGAGTATTTTTAATTTGTTTTAAAACTATTTCAGTGATTTTACCGGGTATCTCATTTATCATCATATTTTATTTTTAAAAGTTTATATCGAATATATCAGTATCTGAATCTTTTTGGCCAATAACATCCACTTTATCATTATCCCACTCAATAATTGGGGTAGAATTGTCAGTAGCATTATTGACCTTATAATTACTTTTAATATTAATATCATTTAAATTAACTTCAATACCTAAGTCAACAAATAAACCGTTTTTAACAATACCGTAGATACGATTATCTAAAATACCTATTTCATTATCCCATGTCTTATCTAAAAATCTATTGAACCTCCCTAAAGTTTGAAACCTTTTTAATTCTAAAGTTTTACCATTAAAAAATATTCTATATTCTATAGTAGCTCTATTTTTATAATTAGACGAATCTCTTAATGAAACTATTAAAGAGTTCGCTTTTTTAATATAGGTTCTAACACAATTACTTTGCACACTCGACTCTTCATTGTATTCATCACTAGACTTTAAGATTATAGGGTCATATGTACCAATAGACATCTCAACCATTTTAACAAATTTTTCACTGTAAATCCTATTAAAGTATCCCTCTTCATATGACGAGAATATATTAGACCATGAAAGATGTTCATCCGTAAATTCTTTAAGGTTGCTAGACCTCCACACACATTTCTCAAATTTATTAATTGTTTGGTAAAATCTTAAGTGGTCACTCACAATATTAATATCAGTAAATCCTTTAATAGAAAGTAAAATTATTTTTAATATATTTTTCTTTTCGTTTTTACTACAATTTTTAATTAAAGAATTTTCCGGTAAAAAGAAAAATTGGTTCCCCCCAAATTGAAACACCTCAATCAATTCTTCATCCGTAAGTGTTTTTATTATATAATCATGTCCTAAGAATTTAGAAATACTATCAAATACTTCTGGGTTAAATTTTTTAACTTTATGTAAAACTCTTTTAAGTTTTTTACCCTCATACCCTCTGTTAAACATAAAGGTATCAATATATTTACCATCAAACTTATCCCTACTTTTTTTATCAACAATAGGATAACCTGAATCAATAAATGACATTATATTGTTAGGAAACTTAACACTTTGTTTTTTTAATATAAACTTGTAAAACCCTTCATAATCTTCACACCCCCCATTAGTCACAAGATTAATAAATTGAATTATTGGGTCCTCCTTTGAATCACATTCCGTTATTTGTTCAACCTTATTTTCTTCAGTACATATAAGACCATTGATATCTCTTATAATGGATTTTTTTCTCATTAAGATATCCTCTTGACCAAACACAAATCTCCTTAATCGTTTTGTACTACCTCTTTTACTGTGGTAATTACCAACCGAACCATAAAATAACGCACCATCTTTAACTCTATAAGTAATAAAATCTATAGACGTTCTTTTCGCAAAAAATATTTTACCAACCCTTCTGCGTTTTTCGTAATAAAAAATTTTTAAACATATTTTATTTTCATCTCTTTCAACTACTATCGTATGTCTTTGATGGTGTACCGTAGAATTTTTATTACCGTAATTTTTTAAATAAGATTCAATATCACTATAACTTCTAATAATCGTTTTTGCATCGCACAATTCATCATCTTGAGTCTCACAAAACATATCTGTACGGTATTTGTTAAAAATCGATTTAAATGAAACTTCCATATATTAGTTTTACACAAATATATGAAAATATTATTTAATCAACAAGTCTAATTTAGACATATTTGTCCGAAGCTGGTTTTTTGGAATATATTATCCACCTTCTTACTAACCTCAATTTCAGTAATTGTTTTCTTCAATTTTATGACAATATCAATAATTTGTTTATGAGTAAGTGATACTTCATCACCATTTTCATAATTCACCATAGATTGGTTTTTTACCTCGTGGTAAAAATCATTTTTTAATATGTCACCGATTAAATCAATTAAGTCGTTAGGGTTTTTATCAAAGAACCCCTTAAATTGATTTAAATATAATTCAACTTCAATTATATTCATTTTATTTGTTTTTAACTAATTTAAATTTTGTAATAAAAACCACCCCCAACATCATCTAAAGTCTTCAATAAATCTTCAGGTATCTTTACGTTAGGATTTGAACCTTTTAATTGAATAAATGATAAATCTTTTAAATTAAGAATACTCTCCGGTAACTCAACTAAATCTTTATTTTCGGGTAATGAAATTATTGTAAGTTTACTTAAGTCCCCTATTGTTTCAGGTAACGTTCTTACTATATTCTGAAACAATAATACTGACAGATTTTTAAATCTACCTAAACTTGGTGGTACATCTAACGCTATATTTTCTTTTGACTTGTTAGTTACAAATAATCTTTCAATATTTTCAGGTAAGGAACTAAATAATTCCTCGAACCCATAAAGAGCAATAAACTTACCTGCCGACGAGTCAGGATAATTAACCTCAACTTTTTCTCCGGATTGACTAGACAACCCTTTAGCAAATTCCGGTTTGAACTGTTCTTTTAATTCAGACATTGGACCATTTAATAGTTCTACTAAATTAACTGACCTATCTCTTCTATCCATAAACGACGAACTAGGAAAGTGAAACTGATATCTCTCCATAGGTAACCCTGTTTTCTTACCCACTTCACCTTTATCATTATTAGGGAAGACAACATATAATGGACCGTCCTTAATATATCTTTCAAACCAAGTATCCGTACCCGGTGATGATGTACACCATCTACTTTCACCTTCACTATCTAAATGAAACCCACCATAATATTCGGCCGCAGATTTACCTAACTTACCTTTATCCTCAATTTTAATTAATGTCCAATTACTACCTTCATAGATTATTTCACCACCAGCGTGTTTAAATCCATCTCTAGATTTCTTACCTTCCTTTTTTTCCTGATTTTTTCTGAACTTTTCAGGTATTTCAAAGTTTTCCAAAGTATCAAATAAAGAGTTAACAGTATATTTGTTTATATCTCTTTTATCTTGGTCTAAGTATTGCTTAAACTTTTCAAATTTTACAAGGTCATTAGTTACCTTATATAAATCCTCAATAAATAAATCTTTCACTCGTTGCACACCCCTTTTATATTCAGGACTTCTCCAATCCAAATTAGCAACGTCTTCAGGTAATTTAGGTGTTAGAAAGTTTTTTAACAACCATTGAGAGTACTTCCCAATTTTAACATTTTCCATACTTTCTACGGATAATGTATCAACATCTTCACCTTCAGGTACTTTAGTTGTTGGGTCAGCAAGAATAATGGCTTTAAAGATTTCAAAATCCATCAATCCGGGTTTAACTTTACCTTTCTTTTTTTTTGGTTTAACTAATTTGTTATATAATACCTGAAATCTAGAATTTTCAACTATTAACTGATTTAATATATTTGTAGCCCTCATTATATTTTTTTTTATTAATAAATATCAGAGTATATTTAAATCACAAAGATTATATATCCCATTCCAATAGAAACAGAGTAACAAAGTTAATTTAAGTATACTTCTCTTACTTTATAAATACTAAGATATAGTAAAAAAATTGAATTTAATAATCCATTATTAGTAACTCCTCACCTTTGGTTTGTTTCTTACCTTTTTTAGCTGCAGCTGCTTTGACAAATTCTTGTCTCTTCCACGTGTATTTATTCTGAGGAAACCACTTGTGTAGTAATTCAAAATCGTAATAAGATAGACTAAATCTACCTTCAATGTTTTTTAAAGTGTTCGCCAACCTTTCGTGGTCCTCACGTCCAAACTCGTGTTTCGAATAATAACTACCTTCACCAACAATATAGTAAGGTGGGTCCGTATAGAAATAGGTTTTAGGCCCGTCATACTTTTCAATAACCTCTTGGAAATCCATATTCTCTACGTGAGTTATTGATTCAAAAAGTTTTTGGTAGTCAGGTTTCCCCAATTTATTCTTAAAAGAAGTAAACTTGGAATGATACTTACCCTTTAAATCTATAAACTTAGATTTCTCCGGATTAGCACCTGAGAACACCTGAGTCAAAACATAAACGTATTTAGCCGCCACTTCGTAGTTAGGGTCATTACCAATAACAAAATCTTCATCAAATATTTCTTTCTGAAAATTATCGAAGTTTTCTCGGCATATCGGGTCGGTAGGTTGAACACCCTTTTCCTGAACCGTTAACTTCTCACACTCTTCTAATAATCGTTGGTGGTTATTAACACACCTGAATAAATTATAGTTAAGCGGATTAAAGTCGTTATAAACAATTTTCTTTAGGTTGGGATAGTTCTCCAACTTCATTCCGAAGAATATCCACATCATACCCCCAAAAACCTCCACATAATTTTCAATATCTTTAGGAATATATGGAACTATAAAGTTCCTCATTTTAGCCTTACCACCAATATAACTTATCATATTTTATTATTTTATTATTTTATTATTTTACTACAAATATAAGATTTTTAAATCAGAAAACAAGTCGGTTAAAAATAAAAATACAAGTAAATTATTTCCAAAATATTTGTATACAAATTAGTATAACACACAAAATCAAACTAATGATTGTCTTACTATTAATACCTTCATTAAAATGATGATTAACCAATATAGAATATATAACCATACCAACACCAAAACCTATGAATCTAGCTGGCCATAGTAGATTACCAGTACCCGATACAGTGTATTTTGTACCCCAAATATAAAATACCGATAGTATTATACCACTAAGAATTATCACCCACTCATTTTTTTGGAACCACTTCCAAATAAATTGACCGTTTAATTGGTAGAACGTTAAAATGTGAGCTATCGTAAAAAGAAAAACTCCAAGTAATAAATCATTATATCTCATAGATTAAAAATATAAGTTAAATATTTTTACCAATCAACTAATCAACTATTGTTTTTAATTGTAAAATTATTTATATTATAATAAAAAAGTTATGAAAAATATTCAAGTTGAAGACGTTGAGGTTATAGATTTATCTAATAATAAAAAATCTGATGGTAAATTTAATAGGAAAAAACCTAAAAAATGTAACTCTTGTAAGAATCCGGGGTTAAAATTTGGACATTGGATAAGTGTTATAATAGGTTTTTACATAGTATTTGCCTCAATATACGGGACAATACAACTAATCAAATCTATCTTTTAAATCTAACAATTAAATTGACGTAAAGGTCACCTCCATTATACCCCTTAGATTTTACTCTTAAAGGTTTAAGTGTGTCAAAAGTTTTAGGCATAGTTACCACTAGTTCACCGGAAGGGTGAGGTACAATATAATTATCTTTATTTAAATCGTCTTTATCAAACACAGCATCATATATTAAACTATCCCCATCTTTATCAAATCCTTTTTCCGGTTTTAGATTTACTTTAATTACCAAATTACCGTACATACCTTTAAAGTAATCACCTTTACCTTGTAATCTAAGAAACTGACCATTATCAATCCCAACCGGCAATTTAATTTTTACAGTTTCATTCACAGTTTTAATCATAGACCCATTACACGTCCCACATCTCTTTTTGAAGATGTAACCCTCACCATTACATGAATTACATGTTTGTCTAACAACTTGACTAAATAGACCATTACCCACTCTAACAGTTCTAAATCCTTCACCCTCACAAATACCACATTTGTTTTTTTCACCACCTGAACCATCGCAAGTATCACACTTATCTTTTTTAGTATAAGTTATAATTTTCTCAGAACCTAAATAAGATTCAACAGCCCCCACATCAACATTGACAATAGTTTCGGGTGCGGTAGGTTTTTTTCTCCTTTGAGTAAATCCTCTGAAAAAATCCCCGAACGGGTCATGACCACCACCTTGACCACCAAAAGGATTACCCCCAAATGGATTATTGTTTCTGTTATCATATTGACTTCGTTTATCATCATCACTTAATATAGCATAAGCTTCATTAACTTTTTTGAAAGTATCTTCATTACCACCCTTGTCAGGATGATGTTTAATCGCAAGTTTTCTATAAGCTTTTTTTATCTCCTCTTGAGTAGCATTATCTTTAACCCCTAATGTATTATATAAATTATCCATAAATGTATTATATTTAAATAAAAACATATCACTATGTCTCACAACTATTTAATAGTTTTATTTAAGAATAACATAAAAAAAAGAATAATCAAGAAATTTAAAACTCGTAAAAGAGCTAAATTGTTCTATGAATCTAAAATTAAGGAATCGTCTAACGTAATTTTCAGTAAAAATTATGAGAATGGGATTAAATGTGAATATGAAATAGCGTTAGTTAAAGTAGGTGACGATGGTAAAGATTTATATTCTAAGGATGAGTTTGGTAGACAAAATAAGGTGGTAGTTGAAGGTGGTGAATTTTCAATAATTAAAATAAAACCTTATTTTTTAGAAGAATTTATTTTAGATTACCAAACAAAAGAAAAAATATCAATAGATTTTCTCATTAAGAAATATCTATCAGTACCCGGTTTAAAGTTAGTTTCAAAATTAAATAATAAGATAATAGTACAAAATGACAGTGATTTTAAATTATTCACACTTAAAACATCCGAAGACGCAAGTAGATTAATAGATTCACTATCAACTAATTTTAAGAGAACAAAAAAAAGTGATTGTATGTTCGTTAAAGACTATACAACCACTCATAGAAAATATTTATATGATATATTAGTTAAAGAAGGTTTTCCAAAAAGTTACTTGGTAAGATTGTCAACTACTCATCCAAAATAAATACAAATTCAACACCTGAAATATCAATCTTGAATCTTTTATGACTTCGGTCCACATCTCTAAAGTTTTTCTGAACTTTTTTGAAATCTTTTTTGCCGAGTTCTAGTACACTAATAAATTTACCATCAGGAAATAAATCTTCCATAGCATTAGAAATGATAGCAAGTTTCTCAATTATCCCATCATTACTTTTTTCAATCTTTGCCATATATTAATTTTTTTAGTTTTTTTAGGTAAAACATCATCTTTAGATAAACCTGACAATTCAGAGATTATCTTTTGCTTATTTTTTTCGAGTTTTATTTTATCCTTGTTTAACTCCGCCTGATACCAATTTATCTGAGACTGTTTGTTCTTCATAACCATCTTCGTTATCTAATGTATACTCCTCCTTAAATGAATCTACCTTTCTTTCCATTTCAAATTGTAAACTTTTTAAATCTTCCAATTTTTCTTTTTCAAAAACATTCTTCAAATCTTTTATTTTTAATTTAAATAGATTTTCTTTTTCTTCCCTCTCAATATTATAATCAATTATACTCTCAATAGATTTGATAGTTCCATTTAAATCACTCTCATTTATTTGAGAAACAAACGAGAAAAACCTTTTGTTAACCTCATTACTATTATGTTCCATAATTTTCTTTTCGTCAACATAACCCGAGGGTATTTTCCAAGACTTTGAAAAATATATGTCAATTGAAAAGTATTTTTCTTCAAGTGTTCTAATAGACTTTAAGTAAGGTCGTATTTTGAATATTTCTGTATATAGACTCATAGTTTAAATATAAATGTTAAAATATAGGATATTGATAATCCAAATAATAAAGTTGTTCTACCACTTAATACCATTTTTTGAGATGGTGTTTGTAATAAAGCTCTAAGAAAAATAAAAATCACATATAATAGATTTAATAGTGACGATATTAATATAAAGAATAGTATTGGTTCTATCATTACTTTTTTCTTTCCTCAAGAATCTCACCTCTTAAAACTTGTAAGAGATTTTTTAAATCCTGAGCATTTTTTCTAGCTCTAGTGCCCGCACTCTTATTTCCTTCGTAAAACTTCGTAGTGTTTACCGACAATTCTTCTGATAAAGATTTAATTTTTTCTAATGTTTCCATTTTTTTTATTTGTTTTGTTTATGTTTATTATAATAATCTAATTATAGATTTTTAAGCTTATATAGTAAAGTGTAATAATATTTTTTTAATTTTCAATAGAATTATCCATTAACTTGTAAATCATTATTAGGGTCTCCAAATCGGATTGAGTAAATGTATCATTCATTTCAAATAACTGAGTAAAGAATTTTTCAATGGAATCTCGTGACACCCTATCCTTTCTACTATAAAAAATCTCATCGAAAAAATTTTTAAAGTAATCAAAGTGTTTACCCTTACTACTGAATTTAATACCCTCATCTTTGAATATCCCTATAGACTTGTTCCAACACCATAAAAAGTGTTTATCGTTATCTTCCTTAGTTAGATTGATTTTAGTCTCCTTAGGAGTGTCGTTTTCACCTAAATAAGTGTTAATAACTAAAATATTTAATGTTAAAGTGAAATCAGAATATAATTCCATCTTTTCTCTAATAATATTATTAGCCCTAAAAAGTATTTCTACCTCCTCAGGTTTAACCGGTTTTGTTATAAAGTTAAAAAAATTCCCCATAGATTAAAGTTTTCTATGGGGAAATGATAGTAGTAATATTTATTTTGTAAATTATTGAGTCTTTCTATCGTAAGAAATTAAACCTTTTATTTTATCAAATTGTTCGTTTAATTTGTTAGATTTATTTTCAGTGGACTCTAGTTTAGTAAGAATTTTATCAACTTCTCCGTCACCTGTTTTATCTTGCACCACAGGTTGTTCAGCTTTATTATACGCCTTTCTTTTAGCCTTAGCCAATAAATTATCTTTTCTAATTTTATTACGTCTTTTATTAACTGGTGTTTCAACAGCATTTGCCCAATCAGGGTTATTCCCTGTTTCAGATGAACCTACAATATTTTTCTCAACCCATTCTTCATTAGGTTTAATCTCATCGTAGTCTAAGTTTTCCATACCCGCACCTGTAAAAGCTTCAACATAGTCACGGACATCCTCAGAAGGGACGTACGCCGCTTTATCCATTTTTTCTATCTCACCATTACCTTGAGGGAACATCTTAGGGTCCATAGTATAATCACCTTTAGAACCATTCTTCAAATAATCTTCCATTTTTTTAGTAACAAGTTTGATGTAATCTTCGTTTTCTTTACCGGATTCTTTATGGATAGTATTATATTCATTCTGACCCGCAGATTTACCCTTCTTAATATTCGAAGTTACTTTCTCTTCTTTTACTATCTTTTCGATAAGTTCAATAAGTTCAGACTCTGTTAATTTTAATTTAGTTTTTTTAGATTCTTTAACAGGGTAAGTTTTACCACCCACTTCAAATGTTTTTTTACCGTCTTTTCTCGCTTGAGATAATTTCATACTAAATTCATTACCTTCTTCAACCTCATTTTCAACCATTTCCTCCATACGTTGAGTATCTATGTCAGAATCAACTCCAATTAAATCACCCCCTTCTTCATCGTTACGTTTACAAAATCGAATAGTTCTCTCATTATCAGGCCCAAACGCTTTCATATGATAGTTACATCTTCCCTCATCATATTCTTCATTAAATTCCTCATAAACCTCTTCATTAGTTTTAGAACCACATTGTTCACAAAGACCATTAGAACCTTCACTAATTTCAGTACCACAACCTTCACACGTTTCAGAACCTTCCTCAATAGGTGTATTCATTAACTCGTCAATGTTATCACTATTAATCGCATTAACTATATCGTCGGCTCTTTCCTCCAAACTTTCATTCAATATTTTATTGAATAAATTGTTAATATATGTATTGTTTCTTTTTTTCATTCCTTTTATTTTAATATAAATATATGGTTTATTTTATTTGTTTAAATTTTTATGGTTTGAATTACCAATAACTTTATTCTCGTATTCGTGAAGAATAATACTTTTTACAACATTTTCACTTACACCATACTTTTTAGATACTTTATTTATAACTCTTTTAACTGTTTCATTTTCCCATAATTTGAGAGCGTTAATATCACCTTGATTACAATATGGGAATTTTTTACATTTATCTTTTATTTTCACAAACTTACCACCCGGAATTTGAGTTTTTTTACTAGCTCTCCAATTCTTACTATCTTTAGCAACAAACGCAGGTGTTAAATATTGTCCCGAAGAAGCCGATGAAGTCGCTTCCTTAGCTTCAAATTTATCTAATATAGAATCATCATCTTCCATTTTCTTTTTAGTGGTTGAAAATAGAGGTTGTGAAAACTGACCCGCACCACCAGCAGAAGTCGCTTCAGTAGTTTCAGGTTGATTTTCATCTTCTAATTCATCTTCACTTATACTGTTAATAAATTGATTACTTGATTTCATAGCCTCTATCGCATCAACGTCAAATGCTTTAGCATTCATCATTTGTTGTGACATAGCCTGTTTTAAGTTCTTACCAAAATTTTCTTTCATAATTATATTTTTTAACTATTCTTTAATCTAGGTTCCCAATAACCTCTTTGAGTCCACATGAAATTATAAAATTCTCTAAACATTTTAAGAACGATTTCTTTTACATCACCTTTTATTTTACCATTGGTAATTTCTTTCTTAATTAGTTCAATTAGTTTATTTTCAAATTGATTAACAGTATTATTACCCATAAAACTTTTAATTTCTTTACGAATCATAATCTCAATTTCTCTTTTTTCTGTTGTCGTTAACGCCATTTTATTTAGTTATTAATAATATCCCTATCGCAATACTTCCTACGACAGAAACAGCTTTATAGAAACCTTTTTTTTGTTTCTCCTTTTTTAATTCCTTAGTTAAATCAAATTTTAAATTTTCATACTGCGTAATCTGTTCGTCTTTTATAAGTAATATAGATTCATAATTTTCACTTTTTTCGTTTAATAACAATATTGTACTATCTTTTTGCTTATCTATTTCTAATAACTTTAAAGTTTTTAAATTAAGAAGTTCAATTTCTTTTTTACACGAATCTCCAGCTATTAAATCTTTAACAACTAACTTAGCAACTCTATAAGGTAGAACAACTCTACTTGTGTCAGTAACCTTAACCTTAGTCGTATCTATTTGTGAAAAACTGCTCAAGCTCGTTAAAAGTATAAGAGTCAACAGAATTAATTTTCTCATTTGTTCTTTGTTTAAAATTTTGTATGTTTTTATCAATACCACCAATATCCTGATTTAATTTATTAATATTTTTATCAACGGATAATAGTTTTACATCTATTTTATTATTCACCATAATAACAGTATCAATTTCTTCCTCTAATGTTTCAATCTTATTTTCATAACTTTCAACATTTGTTTTTATATCTTGACTAGAAAAAAAATTATACACAACAAATCCTACTATTATAAGTAGTAGGAGTGTTTGAGTGTTAATTTTTATATTGTTAGTAGGTATATTCATTTAATCTACTTGCATTGTTTTCTTACGTGAAGCCAAAATTTTAGCCCATTTAGATTTAAATTTTTCGTAATAATTGTTTAATTTACCAATTACAGATAAGAATTCATTATCCGCTTTAATCATATCTCCTTTGAAATAAACCCCGTTATCTTCACCAATTGAATAAAAGAATTCTAAATCAGCATCTATTATTTTCCCTGACCATTCAACATTATTTGGATAAACATTTAATTTATTAAAATCCACTAAGTCCGAAACTTCAGTAACAAACTCATCCATAGTTTCTTGGAAAGCTAATTTCTCGTCAGTAGTTAATTCTAAATCTTTTTTATCTTTACCATGTAATACAATAATACCACCGGAAATTCTATAAGCCTGTCGTTTTTCTTTTTTAGGTTTAGTTTCAAATTCAATTTCATCGGCAACATCTTGACCCACATCTATTTTGTCGTCATTCTCAGTGTCAGTTAAATTAACTGATTGTTCATTAATAATTCCATATTGTTCTTTTATGTTAATGATAGTTTCATTAACCATATCTGTATTAAGCATATTTTGAGATGCCTTAATTAATTTTTTAATTTCGTCGTGAGAATCACTCATTTTCTATTTTTTTTAAAATTCTTTCAAAATCAAAAGATGGGTTTAGGTCCGTAAAATTATTACTGAAATTACTTCTCGTAACAACACCTTTATATTTATTTATTTCTTTTATCAAAGTATTATGTTCAACAACATTAAAGACAATATCCATTTTTTCGGTTAAATAATTCAAAACTTCAAGTAATGAAAATACCTGTTCATCACTATACGGTTCCCAATAATGTCTGTCTCTCCATTTCTTTTCAAACACTTCACCTTTATAAATATCACCAATCCAGTTAAGGTAATGTTTTTTTAGCGGTTCTTTTTCTAACCAACCTAAATTTTCCAAGGATATTATAATAGATTCCTTGTTTAATTTATCATTTATTAAATATTTGGTTTCTTTAGTATCCTCAATTAAATGATGAATAACACCGTCTCTACCTATTACATAGTGAGGTACTTTAAAGTTTTTACCATAAATTCTTTTAGTTAATGAAGATAAATATTCAGGTAAATTTCTTGACGTATGAGTTAATACAATTTTGTCTTTTTTATAATCACCATTAAAATGGTTGAAATTATCATATTTAATCAAATCTAACATTAAAAAATTAAGACTTTTTATACTCCAACACTTTCACTCCCTGAGTGGTGGTGGTAGTCGTGGATGTTTCTTGAACAGGTACCTTAACCTCTTTAATGACCTCAATCTCTTTAATTACTTCAACAGGTACCTTAACCTCTTTAATGACCTCAATCTCTTTAATTACTTCAACAGGTACTTCAACCTCTTTAATGCCCTCAATCTCTTTAATTACTTCAACAGGTACCTCAACCTCCTTAATTACTTCAACCTCCTTAATTACTTCAACAGGTACCTCAACCTCGTCAGAACCTGATACAGATTCTTTATATTCTTCGTTTGGTGCTGGCGAATTTTCGTTGATATCAATTATTTTTTGAATATCCTCCTCATCTTCTTTTCTATAACTAATAAAGAAATGTAATGAGGTTAAAGATATAATTGGTAATAACCCTCCGGAAATAAATGCTAACCATCTCTTTAATGAGATAGTATCACCACTCTCGATATCCATTAATTCCCATATAGGTGATGTTAATTCAACCCAAGACTTAAATAGTTCCCCATCAGAATCAATTTCTTTAAAAGAATAGAATATATTCCCAATCATTTGAATTAAAGTAACTAAACTAAACATAAACCATACACCACCTTTTATTCTATTGGTAGTGGCGACTAAAGCTGTCATAGCACCAACTTCAATTGCAATTGAAAGGTATATTGCCCAACTAATAGGGTTAGTTAATTCGTACCAAGAAACTACATGAGATATTGAAATACCCCCAACTAGAATAATTGGTATTAAAAACATAAACCTATTAGGGTTTTCCCTAATCCATTTCCATATCGTAACCATTACTTAAGTTTTTGTAATTTTTTTATCTCCAGCTCGATTTGATTTTGACGATTTACATCAAATATTTTTCTATCTGTGGCTTGAATCATTCTTTTTTCCACTTTTAAACCCTCAATTTCTAAATCTACATTATTAGGTAATTCACTAATATTTAAATTAACCGAATCAATGTCAGTCTGAGTTTGAATTAAACCATCTTTCACTTTATTTAATTCTCTATCAACACCGCAAGACTTAAAATAAATTAAGACTAATAAGACAACAATTACCTTAGAACCGTGTCTTTCAAAAAATTTGTTTACTTTTTCCATAATATTTTTTTTTATAAAATTAAAAAACCTTCTACAATAATAAATAGAAGGTTTTTTAGTTTTTACATATAATCAAATAAGACTGAACTTTCGTTTCTAAGTTTTCTTAGTGCTTTTTGTTTTATTTGTCTAACCCTTTCTTTAGTCAGATTAAAATCCTCACCAATATCTTCTAAAGTCCTATTGGAACCTTCCATACCAAAATAATCAATAACAATCACTTTTTCTCTCTCATCTAAAACATTAAGTAGGGATAGTAGTTTATTCTTTAACATATCTTTACCTGATAAACCCTCATCAGGCATCTCAGCGTCATGATTAGTAATTATATCAACTAAAGTATCCCCATCCTCATTTATATTTCTATCTAAGTCAATAACATTAGGTAGAGATGCAAATTTAGAACTTAATTGTTTTCCCGTTTTTTCAATCTCTTTCTTTTCTTTATATAAGTCTTGTACAACATTAACCGGTAATCTTATAGTTCTAGAGTTATCGTTTAAAGATTGTAAAATCGATTGTTTGACCCACCAAACAGCATATGAGATAAATCTGAGTTTCTTAGTCCAATCAAAGTTTTTTATCGCTTTCATTAAACCTAAATTACCCTCAGCAATCAAATCAGACAAATCTAAACCTTGATTCTGATATTGTTTTGCAATTGTAATAACAAATCTTAAGTTACCTTCTAAAAGTTCTTGATTTATATTTTCAATTTCAATATCACTTAATGTACCTGAACACATCAATTCAGAGAGTTCTCTTTCTCTTTTAGGAGTCATAACTTTAATTTTTCTAATGTCTTTTAAGTAGTGTTGTACTTCTTCCTGATTAATCGGGGCGCTAGTGTTTTTTTCTTTCATTATTTATTTGATATTTCTTTTAATATTTGTTTTTCATCCTCATCTATTGAATCTATTCCTTTGTCGTAAATTTTATCTAATATTTGATTAAGTGTCTTTTTACTTTTTCTATTTCTAATCTTAACTATCTCATCTTCTTCATCTTCCTCATTATCAATAATTTCTTGATATATAAAATTAAAGTCTTGTTTTAATTTAGTATTCAAATGACTAATCAGTTCACTCTCATTAATTTCATCCGTGTTTTTACTAAAAAGATGAGTTTTAATATTATTGGGTAAGTTTATTAAACTGTTTTCAACGTCGTATGGTAATAAAATATAACCGTCACCAAAATCAGTTAATACCATCTCCGCCCACTCTTTTATCATACTAAAACTTTCTTTAGTTCTAAATGTGTAAATGTAATGAGATTCGTTGAAAAAATAATTAACTTCTTCGGTATTACATACAATTGAAATGTCTTCAGCTATTTCAACAACTTTACCTTCGATACCTTTATTTAAGATTATTAACGTGTAATTAAATTCTTTTTTTTCCATTTCTTTCCTCATATAATTTTTACAAATGTAGTCATTATTGCGAGACATAACTAATATTGTCCTCTTTTTTTATTTGAACTACGTTATCGGCCCAATTATTAACTAAAGGATTGTGAGTGATAACAAATATTTTTTCAAAATAGTCCTTTATTTTCACAAAGAATCCACCAATCATATCTAAGTTCTCGTTTGACACTTTACCAAATACTTCATCAAAAACGACCACATTAGGTTTTGGTAGGGAACATATCTTACTTAGTACTGACCTGAGAGCTAATGACGCTATAGTTCTTTCAAAACCTGACCCGGAAGACATGTCTTTACCTATTTGTGTGTTATTATCAATCATAATAAATTCAACCTCATTTTTATCATTTATCTTAACCTCCAATCTAAAGTGACACCCATCTTCCAATAGTCTCTGTAGTTCTGAATTTATCAAAGGCATCATAGTCTTCATTATCATTTTAGATATTCCATTTTTACCATAAATCTCTAAATATATTTTATATGTTTTTTCTTTGTTAGATTCCTCATATATTTTATTAATAATGGTTAAATTGTTTTTTATTTTCTCACCTTTATTTTCAATAATAAATTTATTATTAGAAATACTGTCAGTAATTTTAGTTTTTTCAATACCTAAATTATCCATTAATATATCTGCCTTAATTAATTTACTATCAACTTCATTATTTTTAGATATTTTATCCTGAACCTCAAAATACTTTGTAAGTTTCTCCCTTAAAATTTGAACTTTTAAATCTAAACTCTCTAAACTAACTTCGTATCTTTCCTTTATTAATTTATTCTTTTCATACTCTATAAATTCATTTTTAAGTTTTACAAAAGTATTCTCAATGATGGTTTTTTCATTCATTAAGTTATCTAAATTATCTTTTTGATGGATTAAACCATCAAGTTCAGATATTTTTTTCTGAGTAATTGAAGCATTCATTAACTCAATACCACAGTGTTCACATTTTATACCATCACCAACAGAACTTTTAAGTTTTTCAATTTCACCAATCTTAGACTCAACTCTAACAGTATTCTCATAAATAGATTTAACATCATCTTTTGCTTTATCATGTTCATCTTCGTGATAGAATGAAGAAGGTTCAACGACATTAACAGATTCTATTTGACTAACTAACGTATTACGTTTTAATTTGTATTCATTAATTTCAACCTCTAACTTACTAGGTATTAACTTACTTATTTCACTATCAATATCATTAAATTTTTCTTTTAATAATCCGTCACGATAATTTTGGCCGTCATCCATTCTTTTTTTAATGGTTGATAACTCATCATTTAACTTTTTATTATCGTTTTTAATTTCAATAATCTCAGTATCTAATTTTTCGTTGTCACTTTTTAGTTGTTCTGTGTTATATATGTTAGACATCATACCCTTAGAAAATTCAGAATAGATGGTTTTAGCGACTTCTTCTTTTCTTTTAAGGTAATCTAATCCCATAAATCTTGAAACAACCTGACCTCTTGCCGTTGGTTTAGCATCTATTAACCCTTCTAGATTTGAAGAAGTAGTTAAAATAGTCATTAGAAAATCATCTTTAGTCCCAATAGATTTCTTAATGAAATCCTCGGTCTCACGTCTTTGTTCTCCGGTAAAACTTTGTAAACTACCATCTGAAAATCTTTTATAAAAATCTAAGTTAGTTTTAATAGTCCATTGATTTTTTTTAGATAATTTTCTTTCGATAGAGCGGACAATAATATATTCCTCCCAGTCGATTAAAATTTCACCTTTAACCATCACTTTATTCTTATCAGTAAATCGATTAAATACTTCTTCAGCTTTAGATGATTTAGTTGTTTCATTGAAGAATAAAAATAGTAGTAAATCAACAGTTAATACTGTTTTACCACCAAAGTTAGGGGGATTTGACTCCACCACCGAAATACCATCACATTTTTCGAAATCAATTTTTTGATTTTGACCATACGATAAGAAGTTAGAAAATTCAATGTTTTTAATAAACCATTTCTTAAATGGTACTACGTCATCATCTTCAGACGATAGTTGGTTATCAACAACTGTATTTAATTCAATAACATCATCAACTTGGTCATCATAACCTTTAGATTTTAAAAACTCATTAATTAACTGTACCTGATAATTACCATCTAACAAATTAAAAGATATATCCACATTATTCTCAACATCATCACCAACTTTTGTTTTTGTTATTATATTAACACTATTTGTACGATATTTCTTTTGAAAGTAATGTTTAACACTTTTTATTTTTTCCTGTGTAAAATTTTCAGCGTAATCCTCCCACACAACTTGTACGTTGGGATTATCATACTTCTCAATATTTATCTTTTTACTCATTCTTTTAAGATTAAAATTCGGTGGCGGATTAAATAAATCCATATTTTTTTTTTACTTTAATAAACCTTGAGTTGGATTTGTTGGTTTGTAATCCATATTAATTTCCGCAGGTTTTACAGTCTCGGAAACCACATTAGAGTCACCACTATTAAGTGTTATACCACTTGTTTCTGTAACTTCATCAGTTTCCGTAACACCACTACTATTCTTTAAAAACTCGTCATAGTTAACTTTCATAATATTTTCATATTCTTGTTGTAATTTTTTACGCTGACTAATAATTTTTTCATTTCTTAGTTTAACACGTTTGTTGTGAGCTTTTTTCCCACCTCTTAATTTTGACTTTGGCATAATTTATTTTTTAATTATTATTTATTTGTTTATTATTTTTCTTCAAACCATTCAACGATTGTGTTAATTGTCCAAACAATTCCTGAAGACAATACTCCATCGAAGAACCAACTATAAGTAATTGGTAGTTCTAAGTAATTATGTGTGGGTGAATATAAAACTAACCCGAGAAAAAATCCTCCCCACGTTGAGAAACACATTGGACACGATATTATACCGTATATAAATTTACACATTCCTCTGAACGGATTTAGATTATTTTCTCCCCACCTGAAAAAGAAGTTTCGAAAACCTTCAAATATTGAGCTAAATACCACAATATTCATAAGACCATAACTTAAAAAAGACCATATTAATATTTCCATGTTTTTAATTGTTTAAATTAGAACCTTTCAAATAAACTGCACCAACCGGTTTACTATTATTCTCAGATTCTTTAATTATTTTATTTAATTTATTTATTGTATCATTTTTTTCAGATAACTCTTTCCTTAACTTATTCAAAGTTTCTTGAAGTTTCTTCTGGTTATCACTTGAATTAAGTATAGTTTTTTCTTCCGACAGTTTCAACTTTTCACTCAAAATGTTTTTTTCTTTCTCACACTCATCACAATCATTTTTAACTTCCGTTTCTTGTATTGATTTAGTAGGAACTTCAATAACTTTTTCAACTTCTTTAATCACTTCAACCGGAACCTCAATAACTTTTTCAACTTCTTTTATAATCTCAACAGGGACCTCAATAATTTTTTCAACTTCTTTAATAACCTCAAAAGGAACTTTAACTTCCTTTACAACCTCAATAATTTTTTCAACTTCTTTCTCAATAATTTTAGAGTCAGTAGTATCACCTATTAACCCATATTTTTTTATATTATACCCATCAGTAAAACATTGTAATATGAAACCATCAATATCTTCAATATTGTTTAAGTCACAATAACTTCTCACATTACTTATTTGTTTTTTAGGTAACTTCATTAAGCGTTTTTTAAAATCTCAGAACCCTCCTCAATATCATCAAATGAATTTATCTTAAATGAAATGAATGGTTTGTCATTATCTAAGTCTATAAATTGGTAATCATCTTTTTTAATGTCATACACACCGAACCCATGTTTACTAATACTTTCACCGTAATTTTGTTGTATAGTAGAGCCAACCATATACGCCTTATTACCACCGGGTATATCAAAAATTTGTCTCTTATGTATATCACCACATAAAACTAAGTCACAACCTGAAAATTTACTAGAATCAAACCCTGTTTCAAACTTATACCCAATATCGGTAGTTAAACCTTGAACAGGACCGTGAAATAACCCTATTTTTAAATTCTTAGATGATTCTATTTCAGGAGGTATATTACTTTCAACTAACGAATAAACAACCCAATCAATGTTTTCATCTACGTAAACACCTCTATTTTTATAATAAACTATATTATCATTTTTAAGAGAATCTATTATTGGTGTCAAAGCATCTAATCTAGATATGTTATTTTCTAAAAAATCGTGATTACCTATAATTAAAATTGTTTTAGCAATTTTAGAACATTCTGTTAAAACCCAAGACACCATTTCAATTAATTCAGGAGTCATTTGATTCTTAGAATGTACTAAGTCCCCGGTGAAAACTATTCTATCAGGTTTAATCTCTCTGAACTTGACCAACATGTCACCCACAATACTTTTATATTGTTCGTGATGTTTAAAAAGTCGAATGTGTAAATCCGAAAAGTGTACTATTTTTTTTATCATTTTTTTATTTTTATTTGATAGTTATCGATAAACCACATTGTAAAGTTAAAAATAATCAATAACACCCAAAACATTGGGTACGTAAGATATCCCTTTACTAAAATTAAACTTATTGCAAGTATAATAGGTATAATAAAAACATAAGGTGTGCATAATACACACCTATCCTTTTTCTCAACCCACATCATTAAATAACTTAAATTCTTCATTCATGTGTCCGCACTCATCACATACGTAAGTAGGGAAAGGAACTATTGTATCTTCGGAACTCCCCGTGAGTAACTTAGACACTTTTTTTATTAAAACTATTTCTTTAAACCTAAATGAACCACATTCTTCACATTTTAAACTTGGTTGTTGTTTCAAATCTATTTGAGGTTTTTGTAACCCGCTTGATAAATCACTCATATTCTTTTTTTTTTATTAAATTTAATACTTTATTTTAATTTAGTCAAATACTTTGACATATCCATATTTAAAATTTCTCGTTGTGTTTTTTTAGGAACTCTAAATTCTTCAAAATCACCACTATCCTTAACTAATACCACAATACCCCCAAATACCGGAATACCCTCATATTCACTACCCTCCAACATTTTTAAAAGCAGTTTACAGTAGAAAGGTAATTGACAGTAATAATGACCTAAAGCATTGTCAGGCAAATCACTAAATGGATGTAACATATCTTTAGTCCAATATGTACTTTCGAAATTTTTTGGTTTATTAGTTTTCCAATCCGAAATAATTAAACCTATTTTTTTTAATTCAGGATTATATATTAACCACATTTTATCCGGTTGTCCGGTATAACCTAACTCAGGGTCACCTAATACCATTTCAGTATCTAATAGTACCGCACCTCTCTCCTTCATTATTTTTAGAAATTTATTACCACCATTAATCATGGAATCACCTTTCAATATTTGAGTAAAGTCACAATCAAATATAGGTTCTCTAACCTCTTTATCGATATTAAACATATCTAGAGTATTCTTTTCAAGAATAAAATGAACTCGAGAACCTAAATTAGTTGCATAACTACCGGCATCTGACCATTCCTTAAGTAATTTTTCTTTATATTCTAAATCACCCTTACTTTTTCTTTCGGCGACTTCGTCAGCCGGAAATGGAGTATAAAATATTTTAAGTACTTTAGATACTGAAGGCCAAGTAGATGAAAGATTACCTTTTAAATCTTTCATTGTATAAGTATGTGTATCCTCTTCAAATGTAAGACCTAATACTTTTTGTCTATCTGAAACTATTTTTCTTATATTTTTAGCTACTTCTTCTAAATTAACCATATCTTTTTTACAAATATACATATTTTTTATTAATTAACAAAATTAATTAATAGTTTATTTTATTTTATAGTAGTAATCATCTATCTTACCCCTTAAATCAGCAATATCATTATCTATAGGCATTTTTACTACTTTTATTGAACCGAATAACCTACCCCCGTTTAATTCATGATACAACCTCAAGGAATCTTGCCAAGCATCCCCATCTAACGCTAATATAATGTTTTTATTTACTTTCTCATATAAAGTGTTGAATAGAAGTTCACTCATGTGTTTACCTAACATAGGAATACTGTTGGGTAAAAATATAGAATCAAATACACCCTCGACTAAATATATGTCCTCATCCCAATCAATTAAAGACTCGTTGAATATTATCTTATCTTTCTCTTGTTCAGGGTTTTTATATTTAGCCCTCGTGTGAGGTATCCAACTACGAGCAATGTAATAGTTTAAAATACCTAAATCATCATAAGATGGTATTATAATTCTATTTGCATGTGTTCCGGTACCACAAAAACCTATATTATTATCAATAATCATTTTATCAGTAACACCCCTTTCTCTAAGGTATCTCAAAGCTTGTTTGAACACAGGGTAATTTGGGTTACCATTTTTTATTAGAGTAAAACAATCAGGTAATTTTAATTCCTTTCTTTTTTTTTCTTTAATTTTAAACTCTTCAGGTTGAAATATTTTATATATTTTAATATGTTCTTTATTACCATAAGTCCTAATTAACTTAAATAAACTTCCGTGAGTACCGTTATTTGCACCACAACTCCAACAATGAAATAAGTGTTTTTCTAAAGTAACTTCTAAATTACCCTTTTTCTTACCATCGTCACACTCAGGACAATTGTAACCATACTGTAACTTACTATCATATACCTTTTCAGGTTTACCTAGTATGTTTTCTAACATATTTAAAAGAATGTCTTTAGTTTCGTCCATATTAGACAAATATAGTTATTTTTTTTTAAAATACAAACTTTACTGATTTTATTAAGTCTTTATATTTATAATAATAATAAATGAGATGCCAACAACAATAACAATTAATAATATAACAGGAGTAACACCATATAATGTGTATGTGTGCCCAAATCCATCAACCACATGTGTTTATATTGATACTATAACATCAATACCATATAGTTTTGACATTCCATCATTTATGGATGGACAGACTTCTTATATATTGAAAGTTATTGATGATAATGATTGCATTATAACCGAAACATTAACCCCTTAATATGAGTTGTTCAGGAAGTACATACTGTTTTACAAATACAGGGAATAATTTAATTAACGATACCTACATTAGTGGTGGTACTCATAACTCAAACCTGTATTATACTGGTGTAACAAATAACTTGTTTATTTATTATTCAACCACCAATAATGAGTGGTGTTTGTCAACAGCACTAGATGGTAGTTGTTTGATGTCCGGAGATTCTCCGGGACCATATAAAGGATGTCCGGATTTTAGTAATTTTTACTTCTCAGAAGGGTTATGTCCAACACCAACGCCAACACCAACATCCGCAGTGGATTGTAGTGATTTAGATTTTGAAGCGTTATTTGATTGTGATGTAACACCGGAACCGTCACCTACCTCAACCCCAACACCAACACCAACGCCAACTATAACACCAACATCAACAGATTTATGTGGTGGTGTTGATATTATTGCAACAATAGAATCAATAACACCCACCCCATCACCAACACCTACAATAACTCCAACCACCTCATCACCGGTAGTTAGACCTTGTACTTTTTCAGGTGATGTGACTTTTAACGTGATAGATGGTGATATAGTGTGTCCTTATAGTTTTGAATTTCAAGATTGTTATAACGGAGCGACGTATTTAACAACTTCTCAAGTTTCAAGTCCCTCAGGAGGCGAATTAGAAGATTTTGACATATTTAACGCTGACGTTAATGGTGAACGTCGTTGCATATCCTTTATAAAAATAAACTTATTAGAGATTGGTGGTGATGTTATTAATTTAATCTCAGGACCCATAGGAAAATCAAATGAAGGTGATTGTATCTATTGTGGTCCTTCACCAAGTGTGACACCAACATCAACAGTAACACCAACACCAACACCAACATCAACCTTACCTATTTTAGGAATTCAACTAGAAGAGTGTTGTAATGGTACAAGTTTTATTTTGGAAAATTATTTCGGGACGAATCTTACTCTTGGTGAGACGTATTATTACCCCTTTACCGGAGGAACGGATATTTGTGCAACAGTTGTACCATATACAGGTTTAGGTCTATCCTATAACTATATAGGTGTTGGAAGTCCTGTATTAATGCCGGGTGGATGTGACTACTTGGAATGTCCATCATGTGGTGATGAAAGTTACTACGTATACAGAAGATGTGATGACATAAAATATTGGTTAGTACAAACAGTTTCAGGTTCAACAATAACTCCGGGAGAAGTTGAAAAAGCTGAATTTTGTTGGGAATTTCAATATATATCAGTAGGATTACCTAATTTAGACCCACAATACAATATTATAAATTACACAGGAAACTACTTCTTACTTAGTACTACCGGTGTTTACGATAACTGTGATGATTGTAATACACCATGTAACTCAAATTGGAATATCGATTGTATAACATTAAATGATAGTGTAGACGTAACTGAATTTATTGGAAACCAAACAGGTGGACAAACAGAGGTATGGGTCGATAATAGCGGAACTAGATTATATTTAATTAATTATTCAAATTTTACCGATTTTAGAATTATACAATGTAACATATCAGTACCAAATGATATGACATCAACAATTACTTATGTTGGAACATCCCCACAATTTTCAAACAGTAAGCCGTTCGAATCTATGGTATTTAGTGATGACGGAAGTAGACTATATATACAAACAATTAAACAGTACCAAACAGATAAAACGGTAAGACAACATATCTTAAGTACCAATTGGGACATATCAACAATGTCACCAACACCAGAGGTTAATTTACTTCCACCATCAAACTTAACTTACGCAAGAGGAATATGTTTTAATAAAACAGGTGATATTTTTTATATGAGCTACGTAGTTGAAAATCTCAATAACGACACATACTATTTAGCTAGTTGGAATTTATCTACTAGTTGGGATTTATCAACCGTCGGAGGAGTAACAACATCAAACGTAAGCTCGTTAGCTACCACCCCCGACGGTTTGGTTACAATAGTTGCTGGTGGATTGGATACATTAATTAGTTTTTATAGTAGCACCGATTTAGCATTAAGAAATGGAATATCAATCGGAGATGTAGTCGATGATAGACAGAGTGTTATAGGTCCTTGGCTCACTTCAAGTGATAATAGTGACTACATATATACCTTAGAAAGACAAGGTCTCACACCAGGTCAATTCACTTGGCATTTAACCCAATTTCTAACAAACGTATAATAAAAATAAAGAGCATAAAAAAAACCACAATAAAAGTGGTTTTTTTTTATAAGTATTTTGATGTTTTACCAAATTCCCTCTTGACCCATATAACCTAAAACACAAGCATAAGCATCCGTTTGGTCAAAATTTTCTTTCTTTAATGTGTTATTTCGAGTATATTGCCATTGTATTTGAGGTTCTTTTTTGGCGACTAAATCAAATATTATTTTTTTCTTATCACATCCTTTTTCATACCCACCGAATAATACTTTCTTACCTTTAGCATTTTCCTTAACCAATTCAGGAAAGGCAAACTTTCTAGAATTATATGTAGATATAAAAACAGGCACTAAACCTAAAGTATCATATATTTGTTTAGTAACTAAGGTATTAAATCTAAGTAAGACCGCAATAGTTCTAATGTTATTTGAATTTAATAAAGGTTCTTCTATAACAACTTTAGTTATACCAATATTTTTATACTCAATTAATTTATTATTAAATATTTCAGATTTTAATATTAATTCCTCCATTTTATCCTCAACTTTAGGTTTAGGTACCGGAGAAATGTGAGTTAACTCTAATAACTCTTTAGTTTGGATATCAAATAACGCACAACCAATAGTTTTAGTTGAAACATCGAGTCCCAAAACTTTAGGACTTTCTTTTAGTTCTTTACTCATATTTTAGTTAAAAATCAAATTTAATAGAAAACTGTTGAATACCTTGTCGTAAAACAGGTGATTGTAGTTTTGATATAATCATAAGTTCTTTTTGAGAATCGTAAAGACCTATCTCACTCATATATAAAGGCTCATCTTTTTTAGTCACCGTATCAATATTCCAAGTAGGGTTAGATGTTTTTAGAAATTCCATTTCACCTAAATTTATTTTATATACCATTTCATATATAGTAGCTTGTATATCAGTTTCTAAAGAACCGTAAAAATAATATTCATCGCCAAAGTTAAGTTCATCACTTGAACTACCCAATGTAGGTATATCAACATATTGAGACAGGTCATAATATGGAGCTAAATCATATATATCTTCAGTAATAACAAAAGTAGTACCTGTTAAACCACTAGGTGTCAAATAACCATTGACCTTAGAACTATCTAATTGACTTGTATAATCAATTATTCTCCATTCAGAAGAATCCGGTTGAGTGTTCCCTGTAACTTTTTGACAAATTATTTCAAACCTATCAGCAAGATATCCCGGATTTATATTACAAACATCATCACACGCTAAATCCGGTTTAGTATATGACCCTAAACAACCAAATTCATCACCAAAACTAACAGTAACATCCTGAGAGGATAAAGATGGTGTACAATTCTTATCGGGTCCGTCAACTTTTCTATAATAATTACAATGTAATGAATTAGTAAAGCTGAGATTATTAGTAAATCTATATGTTACGTATAAATATTCATTTGAATTATCTAATAACCCATCACCAAGACTACTTGTAATTATATTAGGAACTATCAATCCTGTTTCAGGTGCAGGTAATGTCCAATTTCTATTTGACTTATATGACATCGCCGCAATGATTTCTTCATCATCAATAACAATTAACTGAGAGTCAGGAAAAACTTTACCAATTCTGTTAGGTTTACCAAAATCATTACTATTAGGGTTATCATCCCATAGATGGTAGTAACGTATGCCCGGATTATTCATGTCATCATTCTTAGTTGACATAATGTATTGAGGTTCAAATAAATTTAAATTTGAACTAAAATTAGGTGGGTCAACCCAAAAGGTTTGACCATTACAACAATTAGGGTTTTTATGCCACATTAACCAAGGAATATGTAATTTAAAGTTTCTAGCTTGGCCCGTAGTATTTGATGGGTTCGAATTATCGTATGGTTCAAAAGCAAATTTTTCACCATAGAAAAAATCTATTGTTTGATTAGTGTAGTGTATTACCGCAATTGCCTTTTGCTCTTCAGGTTCTACAACAACTTTATTACCTACCGAATCATAAAAATAAACATCACTAGTATCTGTTTGACCACTACTCGAAGCATAACCCAAATATTCTTTAGTACCTAAATAATCCACAGAACCAAATGTCGAATAATCCTTAAAAGCCGATTCGTATAACCCCGCAGGATTTACAGACCACGGAATGTTCATATTCCAAACTTTAACGTCAAACTCATCTGTTTGACAAATAGATTCGTAATTAATCACATCATCATTCCAATGAGGTGTAGGTGTAGTACTATCATATATAGTTGTCATGTTAGGTGGATAAACTATAGTTCTAGCATAACAACAACCACTTAACAAATAGGTAAAGTCAGGTGTTGGTCTATCTAAAGTTATCTCATCTAAACAAACATCTAAAATTTTATAGGTCATCATAGGATAACAACTATCAAAACTCATAAAACAATCTAAAACGGGTTGTTGTGAACTCGCAGAAGGAGTTGGCTCAATATAGGTTGCAGTAGGTGTAGGTGTTACGTCAGGAAGTGCACACGGGTCATAACTCGGTGTTGGAGTCATAGTTGGTGTTGGTGTTGGTGTAACAGGAGGTTGTTCACATTTACAATCATCACCACCGTTACCATTATAATAAATTGTTATTAAATCACCTATTTTTGGCATTCTAACAATATCAGTATTACAACCCGAATAAATGATTTTAATCTTATCCCCACCATCCAATTTAGACATATCAACAATGTAATTAGAATTTATAGTATAATCACTATTAGTATATGCACTCCAATTAATAGTATCCGCCGTAGTGTTACCACTAAAAAAACCTCTTGTTGCTGCTTGATTATATATTGGAGAAATCTTAGCATCAGGAAACGGTATACCATAAGTATTACCATCACCCCCATCAACATAAAACGGATATTTAATATTTTGTTTATTAGATTGAGGATAACCCGCCGAATTTTGAGCATTAAAACTAGGTTCTAATATATTAAAACTTTTTGGACTATACGTATCAGGTAGAGCATTGTAACTAACTTCACTATCCCCAATTTGGAAGTACTTTATATTAAAATCACCTTTAGCTAATTTCAATCTAGCAGCATCTGTAATTTTTGTATTAATTAAGGCTGAAGTATTTTTTAAGATATATCCCATTATTATTATTTATTATTCATTTTTATTTTTTTTATTTAAGGCTCTATAAAATTATTATTTACAACCGTACAACAATCACAACCATTAATACGTAGACTACCTATTTGAACAGAATTAGAATCAGTACCGTAATCACATGCACTAGTAGACGGGACAGGGAAAGTTAATTTAGAATCAATATCAATAATTATGGTATCTCCGTCACCAATAATAACACTACCCCAAGTGTTAGTAGTTGTTTGAAATTGAACTGTCGCATTAGTAGGTCCACCACATTGAGGAGTAGCAGGAAGAAAACTTCCCGATATTGTAGTTAAAGGAGTTATACTAGTACTATTTTTCGTCAAGTCAACAGTTCTAACTAAGCTAGAATATCCCGGTTTTCTAGTATTCCCCCAAACACCCGTATGGATTATCTCAGCATCTATAGTAACACCGGCAGGTAATGGTGGTGTAACCGAAAGTGTAGTTTGAAATAATCTATGATATTGAGAAGAGGTATTTGTTATTACCTGAGACGTAGTTGATAGATTTACAAGATATGAAGTTTGTGGTAATAATGGATTTAGAGTTACCGAATCATTAATAGTATTATCAAGACTATCCTTTACTGAAACCGAATAAATTGCCGGACATAGATTAGTATATACATTACTATTTTCATATGTCACACCATTATTAATTGAATATTCATATGGTGGTTGACCTCCCGAAGGATTTAAAGTGATTTGACCATCACAAACACAACTTGGTTGAGATACACTAGTATCTAAAAGAAACGCAATCGATTCTTCACAAGTACCTGACGATACAATTAATGTTTGTAAAGTAACACCTAAAGGAAACCATTCCAATATAGGTGGATTTGACGATAAAGAATCTGTAGAAAATAATTGACCCGCACCTGATGTACCACCAGCACCAAAATTAATTGGACAAGTCAAATACCATTGACTAATCGCCGGATTGTATAAAACTTCACAAACTTCTAATGTATTATCGGATATCCATTGAGGATTCCCTAAATTATCATATCCATTACCAACCATATTAATTTGAACACGAGGTTGGGACCTACCCTGAACCTGATACGTTATACAAAATTCTTCTAAAGGTGGTAGTGTAGTTGTAGTAGTGGTACTTGTTGTTGTTATTGTTTCAGCTGTTAACACACAAACAGTATTTGCTGTAAAATCACCATAATAATCTGTAATAACCGCAGGATACTCACCGACACTTAAACCATAAATAGCCAAACCTAAACCTCCGTTACCCCAAGTTATATTATAGGGTGGTGTACCTCCGGTAATAGAAATTGAAGCCGAACCATCAGATAAAAAACGTGAACTAGGGTTAATAACCACACACTCGACCTCCATAGGAGTTATAGTAATAACTTCACAATCATTTATAAAATCAGATTTACCCATAGTTTAGTTTTATATTATAAATAATCAGTTACTCCTTTTTTTTTAACTAAAGACTTCATTATTTCAATGTATTTATGTGTGGCACTGTTTTTATCTACAAAATCAAAATAATTATTGTCGTTTTTTAACTTGTCTAAAGGACTGACATTAATATAATCCCCTTTATAAAACTTAGTATCTTTAAGATTGTCTGTCACTCCAGCCATATGTAATATAGGTTTAGTTTCAAAAATATCTATATTGTCAGTAGCCCAAGAAAATTCTAACTCATCATCTATTTTGGTATCAACCCCATGTAACCATAAATTCCATAATAAAGACCACATCTCAGCCGTCCAAAATTGAATCCCTCCGGCATTAATCGGATTTCTTCTATGGTAATCTAACATCTGATTATATAGTGGGAGACAATCTTCATATATTTTCATCCATAGTTCATAATTAGTATTTTTTATTAAGTATTGACCACCACCCGAATTTTCTTGATTACACTTAACACACTCAACTTCTAATCCAATAACCTCAGTCATCTCATCTATTAATTGACCTTCATAGGAATTTGGATGTTGTTTCTCATATCTATCACAACAAGTTTTAATATAATCGTAACCAATATACCCTATAGTGTCAGATAAATAAGTAATACCATCATTCATCAATTTTTTAAAATCAGGTAAAACTCTAAAAATAATATCCGAATCATGTAAGAAAAAACATTTTCCATAGTTAGGGTGTTCTTTCAACCATTTAGAAATTAAGTATGGTTTAATACTTGGAATATAACTCTTATCACTTCTATCGTCTTGATAGTGATGAACATTAACACCCAACTCTCTAAGTTTTAAACTCTCTTCACTAGGTTTGTCACCATTCTTAACTATACCTAATATAATATGTATATTTTCAGGTGGAATACCTAACTCAATAAAGTTATGCACATACACTTTAATTTGCCAATGAAAATATGGGACATCCGGTTGTGAAGTAACAAATAATGGTAACATAAATGAATTTTTTCTTTAGAAAAAAATAAGTCTATTTTTAATTTTTTAAACGCTTTAGATTAATTTTTAAAAACATTCAAAAGTATCAACGATAACACCATTAGTACCAACCCTTGCGGTTATACTACCCCCACTAAGGGTATATGATAAACGGTAAATCTTATTACCACCGTTAAATAGGGTTAAGTTTGGATTATAAACTACGTCACCAACTTCAGGAACCGGAAATGAAGGGTCTTGAGGAACTATCTTACAGTCAACATTAAGTACGAAACCACATTGAAATTCACTAGGAAAACCAACATCATCACTCTGTTGTGACCTTAAAGCATCTTCATATATAACTTGAGGCACACCTGTAGATGTCGGAGTCGGAGTTGGCGATAGTGGAGGTGGTGGAGGTGATTCATAACAACACCCTACAACTTCCAATTCAACACCTTCTTGATATGCAATATTGTTTGTACATATTTCAAGTTCTTCACCAATCGCTACTGTGGCTGTGATTATACCAGGTATGGTTGAATAACAATCAATGTATCTAATATAACCTTGTTTAATATTAGGTAGTGTAGTAACAATATATGTTAAACATGAACACGTAGGTGTTGGTGTAACCGTAGGTGTCACCGTATTTGTCGGAGTTACCGTTGGTGTTTGAGTTACGGTATTTGTTGGCGTAACAGTTGGTGTAGGCGTTGGTGATGCTCCAGGCGTTTCCGTTGGTGTTGGAGTTACGGTATTTGTTGGTGTAACAGTTGGTGTTGCTGTCAATGTGGTTGTTGGTGTTATTGTAGGTGTTATCGTAGGCGTTATCGTAGGTGTTGGAGTAACCGTTGGAGTTGGACTTGGTTCAGGACCACAACTAACACAAGATATATTATAATGTATAGTCGTATCAACTCTAAAATTTTTGGGACCATTATAATCACATTCAGTCGAAACTTTGATATAATTGTCAACAAGTATATAAGTTAAATCCTCTATTCCCGGAAAAGATTCCGATAAATTTTCAATGGAAGTTAACCATTCATTATCACTTGGAAAATCATTTAAAGTATAACCCGTATAAAACTGTTGAGAAACACTAGAATCCCCTAAAGATACTGAATTTTCAAATATAGCATAATTTAAAATACAATTAGTATCGTCAATAGTTAAATCAAAAAACCCTTCATTTAACATTTCTCTAGGTCCTTTATTTATTGTTGTACCCGAATTCTTAAAATCACTACTACAAACATTATATTGTTGTCTCGTATTAATTATATCATACCCTGTAATAGTAACACTTCTTTCTTTCACACATAAATTAGAGTCAACAACTCTTAAGGTGTACGTACCCGCACTTAGATTAGTTATGGTATTACCTGTTTGACCTCCAACATTATTAGAAATCCAATCTAAAGTGAAAGGCGGTTGTCCATCAATCATAAAAGCACTAACGGTACCATCAGAACCACCATCGGCGTTTGTGGAATTTAATATAAAATCAACAGAACTAGAAGAATCTATAAAAAACAATTCCGTTTGAGCACATCCCGTATTATCTAAAACAGTTGCGGTATAACTACCTGAAGTTAAATTATTAAAAGTTGTCGATGTTAACCCATTAGTAACACTATTACCATTTATTTGATATATAAATGGTGGTGTCGCCCCACTAGAAACTTCTATAGTTACAGAACCATTACCTAAATTACAAGTGGTACCTGTAGTTGAAATACTTAAATCATATGTACTTTCATCATCAATAACAATAGTTTCAGTATATTCACAAGGACCTAAATCCTCGACTTTAATTCCGTAAGTTCCCGGAGTTAAACTTGTAAATTGATAAGTAGTATTATTGAGGGTATAATTAATTATACTGTTATCGGGATTTGTTAAAGTATACGTATACGGAGGAGTACCACCAAATAAACTAATTGTTATTGTACCACCATTATTATCACATATGGAATTTGTTTTATTAACACTTAATACCGCAAGACCCCCCGGAGTTGAAAGACTAGTTGATGTTGAAAACGAACATAATCCGGAATCAGTGACAAGTATGTTTAACACCCCCGCACCTAAATTTGTGAATGTATTAGACCTTTCAAAGGTAATGTTTGTTGAACCATTAGACCCTGAATAATAAAATGGTTCTGTACCTCCCGTTATATTAATCGTTACTTCACCATCATTACTATCACAATTTGGACTAACACTAGTTATTGAACCAAACCCAACAGGTGAAACTTCAGAAATTAATTGAGTTTTAGATACTGAACAACCTGTACTATCAGTAACGACAACACCATATGTACCAGCGGTTAAACCTGTTATACTATCTGTAGTCCCACTGTTAGACCATAAATAAGTGTAAGGCGGATTACCTGTTAATCCCGTGATAAATATTTTACCGGAACTCTCGGCACAACCCGCATCATCAACAGAATAAAACCCATAGTCAATAGTTGTTGAACTTTGAATTATTACCGTTTCAGATTTTCCGGTACAACCTCCACCATCACTACCAATAACATAATATGTGCTAGCAGATAAACCATTAAAAACAAATTCATTACTAAGTGACGACCCTGAAGTCAGAAACCCGTTAACATTATCATATAACTCAAACGTCGCAGTGTTATAAAAATTAGTCGTTGTAGCGGTAAGTGAACCGTTATTATCACCACATATCGTGTTATCAATATTAGTAATATCTATTGTAGTCCCACTTGATATATTAATATTAACAGCTTGTACCGTATTGGTGGGTGCACAACTATCTATGATATTAAAAGTATAGGTTCCCGCAGATAAACTATTAATAGTATAGCCCGTAACACCGGGACCTAAAGGTATAGTACCTAATGAAGGACTGACCCACTGTATTGTATAATCGGGTGCACTACCTTCAATATCAATACTAAAACCACCCGAACCATTGTTCAAACAATCACCACTAATACTTGGTAAATATGATAATAGACAACTCATTATTAATTACATAAAATATTTATATTTATACCGACATTGATTTTAAAGTTTGTCCCTGTTTCAGAAACAGAACATATAGGGTTATATACACCAACCTTACTACTCACTAAACTCGATGGGTCTTCAAAGTAATAATAGTCATAACCTAAATTTTTTAAATCGTTTAAAGACTGAGTTAAGGCGTTATCCCAAACTAAGTTTGACGGTGAACTTAATTGTGGTGTTAAATACCCCAATCCATTAAAAAAAGGTGTTTCAACAACTAACACATCGTCAATATACAATTCCACATACCAATTAGTTTGTAAACTATTTATAACACAATCATCCAACACATATCCATTATCTCCCAAATAATTTGTTAACACCACACCCAATAAAGAACCAAAGTCCTGTATGTCCTCATTCCACGGATATACACTACAAACTAACTCTTCAATAGGACAATCAGGTCTAAAAATATTTGTAACTAACTCACATGGGTTACAAGGTACAGGAATCAATTGACACCCTTCTTGTCTTCTCCATACCATCTTTTGTCTATGAAATATTGAATTTTCGTATTTAACACCACTATTCCATATTGTGGAAGCGGGTATCATTTGTTCAACTAACCTAACCCAATAATCACCGATACCCACAACATATTCAATCATATTTTCATAGTTGAAATTATTACTTTCGATACCTATGTTTTCCTGTGATTGTAAATATTTCCAATACACAGACTCAAGTGTAGGGTATCCACCTGTTTTACCATTAGAAGTATACATCCTATTTCTAACATTAATCATGTTAATCCAAAATGTTTGAGCGAACTCAAAGAATGTTTGAGTCCTTGGTCTTGACGAAACAGTTGTATCATCAACCCCACCTCTAATAGGTAAATTAATATAATTATCACCTGATATTGGGTACCCATATCTATTAGACATATCCCAAACATCATAAACTAAACCTTGAGCCGGATTTAAAAATAAATCAACATTTTTTACATTTAAAACTAATTTATCGTTTTCGGTGTAATATACTGCGTTCATCCGACCATCTAAATTACTCCTTAAACCGGTTTCAGTGTCAGTCCAACTTTTATTATTATAAATTTCCTTACGTAAGTTAAACTTAACACCCATATATGGAAAATCCTCATATCTATTCAAATATTCTTGACCATAAGTAAACGGCTGTAAAATAGTTTGAAAATCCGGATTGTTCCCACTAAAAACGCTGTTAGTTAAATCTACTTTTTCAGGTGACCTATGTTGAGGAGTTGATTCAAACCATCCCGCACCTTTTTGAAAAAAGTATTCACCACCGATTAAAGGTTTCTGAGGGTACCCATTACTATCTACCGGATATTCTTCTATTTGAACATTGGAATCTTCAATCGTATTACTAGTGGTAAAACCTGTATATTGTACCCCCATTATAGAAAAGGTGTTTCCTGATTCTAATATTGGCGTATTAGAAACGTAAGTACCTCCCGATATTTCAGCATATTGTTTATCAAATTCTGTTACACTTATTTTTTGGTCGGCTAAATACACATACTCATTAAATTCAACTAAAGCATCAGGAGCACCTATTAATTTCATCAGATACTCAACAGACTTTCTTGTCCCTTTAGATTTAAATAAGTAACCCGAATTCAATATCAAATTCCTATAATATTCATAGTTAAGCTCATCAGGAGTTTTTTCAGTACTTAAACCACTAAATTGTGATTGGTCAGTGTTTGAACCCCCAAATACAGAATTTAAAAATTCATCATTACTTATGGGTGAAATATTAGTTTCCCATCCCAATGTTTGTGATAAATTTCTTAATAATTGTGAAGGTATATCATTTCCGGTGTTATAATTAACCGAATTCATGTAAGCTAACGCATCTATAAATTTCTTAGATTCATCAAAACTCCTACCATAGATTTGTAAAGTTTTTTCAACTTTTTGGTCTGACGTATCAAATTCCTTTAACGAACCTGTTATCATAAATCTAGAAATTATATTAGTCTTATAACTATCAAATTCTTGACTTACATCATTTAGTTGAGTTAAATAATTTTGAAATCTAGATGTTAATATGTCTAAATTCCATTGTCCATATAATGGCCAACTAATTCTATTGGATGCAATACTAAATGTACCATCATCAGATTCTCTCGGAACTTTAAATGTTGCGGTGTAAATAGGTGAAACATCTCGATTAAGTAAATATTTTTCAACTTCATCAAAATACATACTATATGATTTATTAACCTCAGTATCGTTAGGTCGTATAACTAAATCATCATAGGTAAATGATTGACCTGAAAAAGGATTACCTTGCACATAAAACTTTAAAATACCTGTACTTAATGACGTTGTTGGCTGTAGACTAGTTAATTTGTATTCCCCACCATTGAGGAATAAAGAATATTTAGTAAATTCAACACTAATATTTCTTAGAGGTGATACTTCATTTTCTCTAACATCTAAATTACGTGAAGAATTTGTTGAAAAGTCAACCGAAAATGGGTTTCTTAATCTACTAACATTTAACTCTATCTTAGTTTGGTCATATTCACTATAATAAATAATATTATCCGCCGTAATACCTGTAGTGTAATCTATACCCATAGATGTTGACTCTATACCTGCAGGAAAATAATTAATAATGTTTTGAACTGATACGGACATTCTTTTAACCATTGAACCGTATTGTGTGAAATTGGTAATTTGAGATAAATCAAAATTAGGAAAAACTTTAAAATTCTTTTGGAAAATAAGTCTTGATTCCTCATCACTATTAATACCTAAGTTTTCTAAAGAAATTGGCGTAGAAAATGTACCCGTATTAAAGGTCCTATTAACCTTTTCATCGGATGTTGATTTAAACTCGAAATTTCCTTGTGTTAATCCACCTCCGGTAACTGTCTGTAAACCGACAATGTTATCTGAGAAAGTACCTTCCCCTGATGGGCCCTGAGGCGGGTAACTATATTTAACTACCGGCATTATTCTGTTATGTTTGTAAAGTTTTTACTAAAATCGATATCAGAACCTCTGTCCTGTCTAACTTCGTAAAGTAATTCATTAAATTGGTCTCTGATTTCATATAAATTATATTGTTTATAAATGTTATTATCTGTGTCGTAAATAGTGTATATACCATCTTCCATAGACTTAGTTTGATTACCGTATAACGATATAGCTAATGTTGATATATCATGTTCAACTATCTCAATATCCATAGTTATAGGGTTAAAAAACGTATTGGTCACTATTATATTTTGATTAGGCTGACCGATATAAGGTACAGCATTAGGCTTATTTGTTGGTGCTGAGGATGGAGTTAAAGTACAAAAAATCAAATTTGTGTTACTTTCAGTATATCTATATCTAACCGCCTTCTGTGAACTATTAGTTAAATTTTGAACAACCGGCTCACAAAAAAATGATGACGTTATTAATCTAAAGAAATTAGGTACCTTAGTGCCATCATCGTTTAAGTATTCTACTCTAAAACCAACTAACCCCTGAGTAACAAATTTATTTCGATATTCAGAAGGTACAGCGTTTAAATCAATAACAATACCCTTAACATTGGGTAAAGATGATAGTACACCACAATCTAAAATAGTTGTCCTAATTTGAGCGGGTCTAATAAATAAAGTGTAAATACCTAAGGCATTAAATTGTTCAGCCGGTAATCTTAAATTATATAACCCACCTAATATTTCAACATCAGGTGACCCACCCGTACTATTGTTATTAAAGTAGGGTTGTAATATTGATGGTGCATCTAACTTAGTTAAAACAAAATTATCAGTTTCATCTCTAGTTGGTGTATAATTTAAAATTATCTCAACATCTTCGGGACTAACGTCCGCACTTCTTATATTTCCATATGTTCCGACAGCCATTTTTTATCTTTTATTATAAATACTTAATTTATGTTTTTATTACATCAAAAAACTTGTAACCATATTTTTCCAAGTCTCCGACATTATCAACCTCACCTAATCTATTCATAGATTCTAAGGCTGACATTTTACCTCTTTCAATAAAGACATTTGATTGAATCTCAGCTTCACTAATAACACCCATTAAGACTTCGTTCTTAGTTAAACCTGAACATATAACCATATCTTCAGTAATACCCGATGACTCAACAACAAATACCGTAGTCCCATCTGAGTAATCATAATAGTTTACATCATTAATGGTATACGCCGTATATAATCCGTCATTAGATACACCGTTAACAACTCCGTTAACACCATTGTCTCCTGTGACATTAACCCCAACTTTAAATTTACCACCTAACAGTAATGACTTTTTACCATAAACTTGTAAGTCATTTATTGTTGATTCAGTATACCCACTAACAATAAACGGAGTTGTTGTAAAATTAGTAATAGGTGGACCTGAATCACACGACTCATCACCGTGAAAAATATAATCATACATTAAAGGTGTTCCTGACCAGCCACCACCTCTAGGTAAAAAATATGCCGTACCATCGGGGTTATTAGCAATAACATTAGTAAATGGAACTGTTACATCTTTCTTAACAACATTATATCCCCATGGACTAGCACCGGATAACACTATTTTATATACCCCCGAAGAACCATACGTATGTGTATAATTTAACGGAGTCGTGTTAGTTATTGTTTGAACAGGGGAACCATCACCCCAATCGACATAATAATTAGAAAAACTTAAATACTTTTTAAATTCTTTATCAGAAGTATTATAAAAATGTACTTGATAAGGTGAAGTTGTTGTCGATGAAAATAAAAAATTACTAATAACCTCTTTTTGAGTTACCGCACCATCAAAAACTGAATAGTAACCCATATCGTTTGTGGTTTCAGTTAACAAAATAGGTATTGTCAAACCTGTTAATAATGAATCACCGTTAGTCCCACCTGTAAGTATTTGAGTCATAGATGAGTACACATAAGTCTCACCTGTTTTTGGTGTTATAATAGGTATTACATCAATATCACAACATTCATCATCTATAATGTCATCAGTTATGAAACCATCGTTATACTTAACCCCATAAATCGTGTTTATGTTTTCAGGTGATATTTTAATATGAAAAGCTCTATCTGACATATTATTGAGGATTTACATATTCATACCAATTAATCGGTGTATCGGTACCAACTCTATTACCTAGATTATTTTTAATCTGATAAGTTTTTTTATTGTAATCAAGATGAACATCATAATAAAAATATTCAGAACCTTCAAAAACAAATTTATCTGAAGCTATTTGAGATTGTGGAGTATTCATCATTTTAACAAATACCCCTAATCTTGCATCAAAAAATTTGGCTGTCATGTGAAATGTATTAATATTTAAGTATTCACTATTCCTTAACCAATAGTAAAAGAAACCCTCTTTATCCCCAACATAATCTAACGAGTATGATGGTTTTTTTATATCAACATTAGGTTTAAATATTGACATTGAAACGTTTTCGGTACCCCCTTGTTGAACAGGAATTACGACAGTAAAAAGGTTTTTTTGACTAATTGGGTTTTTCGTATCATAAAAATCCAATTTAAAAAACGACTTAGTAAATGGTTTTTCAAAATAGTAAACTTGTTGAGGTATAAATCCCTCGGTTATGTAACTGACCTCCCAATCAGAATCTGATGAAGAATTAATATCCGTACCACCAAAAAAATGAAAATCATAGTTAACATTAGTTTTTATTTTTCCTGAATTAATAGGAACATATTCTTCATGAGCAAACCTACCCACCTCAAAGTCATCAACACTACCTATAATTTCCTTAATAACTTCAGTTTCAAACTTATCAATACTATCATCTTGACCTAAAGAATCCCATTTAATTTCTAAAGGTAAGTTGATGTATTTTCCACCATCTCTCGGTATTTTAAATTTATATTTATTCACAGTTGTCTATTAATGGTTCTTGAGTTACACTTTGTTCTATATAATTAGTTCCTTCGGGTATTATTCTGAATATAAAATTTTCATAAGGGTAATGAGTATCGTTTAAAAATGGGTAATTCACACCAACACCATCAGTATCAATATACCCAAAAGGGTATAAATCTCTCCATATAAATTTATTACCATCGACAGAAAAATATGAATAATCAGGTATTCCCGCAACATTTTTTTTGTCACCTTCTTCGATATATCCTGAGTAATCACGTATTTTTAACGAATAGTGAGGTTCATAATAATAACCTAACTGATTTGTTTGGTCATCGGTTTCAATAAAAATATCGAACACATATGGGTTAAACGTAAACTTATGAGTTAATTTAGAAACCACTCTCTCTTTCTGTTCAATATCGTTCCACTCACATATATCACCTTCAATTATATCACCACTTTTTAATGACTTTACATAGGTGAAGGGTATAGGTCCATTTAAGGGTCCCGTCTGAACCGGTTGGGTAGTAGTATAACCACTTAACTCAAAATTAGTTTCAGATAACCCTTCTTGAGTACTCCACCAAGGTTGTGGGTAACCATTAACTAACGGTTTATTAAATTCGTAACCTTGTTTTAACCCGGACTTAAGTGATGGGGTACGATATAACCCAAGAGTATACCCAAAATAACCTTTCCATATAACACTAAAAAATAATTCACTTACAGGTCTCTTTTGATTATCTAAGACACCATTTAAATCAATATCTTTATTGAAAGATAATGTATACGAACCACTACCTTCTATTGTTGAAACTCTTGATTTTTTATTTGGGGTAAAGTTTTTACTTTCATACTGTCTTTTAACCCCAAAGGCGTTTTGTTCAAAACCTGCTTTAGTTAGCACTGTTTCACTAACATCAGTTAATAACTTATGTCTCCTAACATAGTAACTTGAAATTGTCTCACCACTTATATTAATATTGATTATTCTTTTAAAACAACCTATCACTCCGTCATTAAAAGTAGAACCTGTATAACCCACATTAATTATGTTAAATATATATTCATCAGAACCATAAAAATCATCACCTAAGGACGTAACTTGAAATGTGTTCACCCCATTATAATTTAAAGGCGTATTTACTCCCGCCACGGTTTCCGATAATTCAACATACTCACCAACAGATAAATTATGTTTAACTACAGAACGAAAAGAAATAACATCTAAACCTTTACTAGTGGTGTTTTTAATTATAAATGGTAATCCATCAGATACGTTCCATTCAAATGGTTGGGGAATCGTTAACCCATATCCATCAAAATAACACTGAAGAGTTTTTTCATATAAATTATCATAAGGATACGAAACAAAATGATTCCAATTATAGGTTGAGGCACTTTTAGCAACAAAATCAATATGGTTATCAGGTGGAGCGGTATAACCTGTAACATTATAATCATTCCTTATAAAATCAAACTCATTATATTGTAAAAATCCTTTCCAAGATACCGCAGAACTTCCTGATGCACACTGTTCTAACAAATCATCAGTAGCGTCAACATAAGATATGTTATTTTCTAAAGGTTCATAGTTGGTAGCACCTGTGTATGCGTTTTTAAATATTAATGAAAATTTACCACTAGGTCTAAAAACAGTAGAACTCTGTCTTTCGTCATCATAAACTTGTTGTAGATTTATATTTACCGACCTATCGAACTCATCATTAATTTTATTATTCTGAACTAAAGGCACATTCAAGTATAATTCAGTTTCAGGTGCCGACTTATACCTCAATGAACCTAAAACAATCGTAGTATCAATTCTATTACCCATATTAGTTTATTATTATTTCAGTATTTATAAATTTTTGTCTAAACCTATCAAAGGCAGAACCACCTTGTCTCAACCCAAAGTAGAAGTGGAAAGGACCACCAACAGTAATCCATTCATCACTGTTACCATCAAACCCCGAATTATTTCTATCCCAATTAGCGGTACTTTCATCAATATAAATATTAGGGTCAGGTGTGTCAATAGCTGAGGATAGTACAGAATATATATGACCTTTATTGAAATAAGTGAAATTACTACCAGCATCAGTTCTAAAGTATCTTGAAGTAGGTTGTAACCTATCTAAATCTTGATACCTATAAGAAAATAATCCACTATGTGCGGGTGTACCTAATTGATTCTTTTTCCACGTATTTTCTTGGTTACCAAATATCCCACCACCATCAGCATCTCCATCAATATACCATTGATACATTGGTATTACCTGAGAAAAAACGTTTATATCATTAAATGAACAACCGTCCACAGAATCAGTAAAAGGATTTAATATTTGTCTTCTCGGACTTATATAATCCCTTGTTTGAGTATTAGATGAAAAGAAAATACCCACAACCGCATTATTACTACTAGCATTATTAAAAAATATTGGGTTTTGTTGAGAACCCGCAGGATTAGTATTATCCGGATAATTAGAGGCTTGGAAAGGAGCAACACCTAATTCTGAACTAATCGAAATTAGTTGAGAGTAATCACCATCAAAAGTAAGTTTATACCTACTAAAATAACCTATTATGTTTAACGCTCCTAAAACATTTTTTAGAAACCCTGAGTTTATTAATCTACTTATAATAAATAGATTTAACATATTATCAACTTCTCCATAAGAAGTTGAATTTAACTTATTAACCACATATCCATCATAATCGTCCGATAAAACAATTTCTTGTATAAAGGTGTTAATAGGTCCTAAATCCATCATAGTGGTAGGATACTTAATACCATCTTCATAACCAACAAACTTATTTTCATCATAATTATACGGACTACTTCGATAGTAAAAATTAAACGTATCATCTAAGTATATAGTCTTTTTACAATAATTACTTATTGGTTGATTAGGATTTGAAGAAGTAGGACTAGTAAAGAATACATCATTAGAGAATGGAAAGGCAAACAATGAACCATTTATCCAATTATTATTAAACCTATGTGAAAAAACATTTCTACAAGCACCTAAGGCTATCATATTTCTAGATATCCACTCAGGTAACATTTCTAAATCTTTAGGTAATGATAAGAAAACTCTTGTTACAAAAATATAACAACCCCCCTTAAAAATTCTTTTACCTCCGGATGTATAACAACCATCCGGGTAGTCTTTTATTTCCATGTTACCACTCTGCCCATCATAACAATCTAAAGGAGCTGAACCTTCACAAGTAAACGAGTTTATAACACTATTAATCGCCGTAATTCCTGTTGTCGCATCATCAAAATCACCAAAGGAATCATTTCCCGCACCTGACGTATTCCCTTGAGTTGAACTAACCCCAACAACACCCGTATTAGGTATTAGATACATTGTTAAAGTTGGGTTTTTTTGTAATGGAGCGGCGTTACAACAATATTCAGTTGGTACTGTTGAAATAGGTAATCTATCACCTCTCATCACTATTTGATTATTACTACTTCCTAAAGAATAATTTAATGTGTTACCTGTTGTATTATAAATCGGAGAATAATAAAATGTTTGAGTTGTATTAAAATCCGGTCCGTTATTCATATTGGTACCCATCAAAGATGAACCTTCGACAATTTCGTTTGGAAAATATCCTCTGTTTAGGGTAGGACTACTAGGGTCGTTAATAATACTAGTATTGTCCAAAGTGGTTCGTGAACCAAAGGGTACTGGACCATTAACACTAGTAGTACCCCATTCTCTAGTAAATTTATTATTTGACCTAACTTTTAACCCATTCGAACCTGAAGAACCATATGAGCTAACAGTTGGAGGGGCACTACCAAAACCACAATCCGGTCTATAAGTCGTAGAATTTTTATCTAAACTAGAATAATAACTAATTAGATTAGAACCACTAAAACCACTATATTCACCAACATTTACGGTTCCACCTGTGGTGGGGATAGGGTATGAGACCAACGAAGGTTGATATAAAAATGAATCGTGATACAACTTTTGTGAACTATAGGTGTCAGTATTAACATTAGAGTTAGATAAATCACTTGATTTATGACTAACGTTTTTAAACCCACCGTTAATTGGTATATTTAATCTGTATGTATTTTCATTAACCTTAACGGCATCTTCACTAGCATACCCGAATATCTTACCTAAACCATATTCTATTTCAGTAGGAAGCGAGTAAGGGTCAACACCCCTATTTAAAATTAAAACAATGTTTTCCGAGGTATCCCTAACATTATCAATTGGTTTAGTTAAAAATATTCCATTAGGTGAGTCGATATCACCATAAATATAACCACTACCAGCTAAAACCGATTCAAAATTAGTAATTGGGTCTGTTGCCGTGTTATATATTCTACTTGTATTATTAAGATATCTAACGTTAAGTGAATTATCTAACTGATTACTACATTGTCCGCTGAATTCATTATAAGTCATACCCGATATAACTTGAAAATATTCTACATCGGTAGGGAACTTATGAAAGTTAACATTCTCTGTGGACCCCGTTGGTTGACTAACATTAGTGTAAGTTATAGATTGGTTACCTGAACCGTTTGGATTTGAAAAGTTAACAGTCAGTGAAGGTATATCATATCCGGTAGTAGTATTTATCACACTCGTTTTTGTACTACCTGTTACAGCGTCGTTACCATAAATATTACCACCCGGTAACCCATTTACATTTACATCTTTGGAATAAGATGGGTTTTGAAAACTTATTAATTGACCCGGACTAAACCTACTTATAGTACTCTTATTACATATTAAAATAATAATATTATCAGTATGAAATTTGTTTGGTTCAAGAGTAGGGTTAAATTTAACCTTTACTCTATTAACTCCACCACCGGGATTATTAGCATTCTGATTAAAGTATTTGGCTTTAGTATTAAAAAGATTCACCCTATCAGCGATAGGTAAACTTAAGGTATGATACCATCTATAATCCACCTCTTCATCATTACTAGGCCTTGGATAAATAACTTCAACGGGAGTTGGTGCACCTATTCCACTCGGACTAGGAGTATCACCACCAATATATTGATTACCGGATAATAGACCCGTTATACCTTGTTTTATAGAACTATTAAATAAACTTAAAGCGGGTACCGTAGTATCAGTTGGAGTAACGTACTTAAACGCCGCGGTAGTACTTAGTTTTGTAATTGAGGTACTTAAATATAGTTGATTAGCAGGAGTATCATCCACCACAATCGTATCACATGGAATAAACTCGTTTTCATCTAATCCTCCCGTTTCATATTCACCATCATCAGGTGTTTCATCAGGTGGCGCACCATTACTACTACTACAATCACACATTTTACAGTCAGGATAAGTTAATAATGGTAATGCAATACCCCTCAATTTCATCTTCCATAGTTGGGCTAAAAGTAACCCTAAAGCAATACCAATTACTACATATAAAGCTATCATCGCGGCATACCCTATAATTAAACCTAAAGCATATGGTACTGTACCCGCAATCAATATAATATAATTAACTATTTTTACTCCCGCCCATACGATTAGTAATGGAATTAAAGCAACTCTAAGAATCCAAATAGTAAAATATAATAAATGTAATAGAATTATTAACGCGAAAAATATTGGTGTTAGGATAATACTAAGAAATGTGAAAAGAATATATAATATATCGAATCTTAAATTACCGTCGTTAGTTGGAAATTTATTATTAGTACTTTCACATTCGCTATCTAAAATATTTTTAACCCCAACATATCTTTGTACCCCACTACCACGTCTCTGTTCATCAATAAATTGTGATACCGTATAAACTTTATTATAAACCATAGGGTAAAATCTATCCTCACAATCTATAGCTTCTTGTATCATATCTAAACCTGTTGTCGTGGTAACATCCCCATATTCACCCCAATCTAAACTAAACGCATAAGAGTTTGCCGCATCTGTAGAGTTAACAACATCAGTCCCACTAGTGTTCCAACCATACTCCTTAACATTAGGAACTAAAAAATAACCTCTTTTAACCGCCTCATTAAGAGTAGATGTTTGACCCCACTTGACTTTAAATCGGTACTTACCTGTTGTAGGTATCCCTATTTTAGGGTCATTAGAAATTACCTTCTCCCCAAACTCATTAGTGGTCACATAGTCCATATTCATAGGTACATCAATTAACCACGTACCATTTTCATCAATAACTAATCCCCCACTTGAACCTAAATCCACACTCTCTAAAATCGGTCTACCGTCACTATCTTGAAATATAGTTTGTCTTATAGCGAGTATATCTCCGGAGTTAGTAATTAGATTACATTGGTATCCTTGTTTACCTTTAGGTTTACAATTTCGTCTAACAGGTGAATCATCAGGTGATGATATAATTGACCCCATAAAAACAGATGTTGGCCTTACATCAATATTTGCTTCACTACTTAAATCAAAATCAGTTCTATTAATACCTATATCACATAATTCTTCTTGTCCCCATAACGGCTCTACTTGTATAGTTTTATTTATATTAACAATTTGAGGTAATACTCTTAAATT